>Ga0180434_10000766_pt1 | contig 47050 bp, 44 predicted proteins | sample SS_ome_7_FD_132453 | JGI IMG/M metagenome (GOLD analysis project Ga0180434, IMG submission 132453) | Hypersaline lake sediment archaeal communities from the Salton Sea, California, USA - SS_1_D_2 metaG | ecosystem: Environmental > Aquatic > Non-marine Saline and Alkaline > Hypersaline >... | reverse complement strand
CGCCATCGGCACCGCCCACTGCGGGTCGAAGTGCCCCTGCACGGCGTGGCCTGCGAGGCCCATCGCGGCGGTCACGGCGATCATGACCGACGAGGTCCCGACGGCGATCCGCATCGGCACGCCGCACGCCAGCACCATCAGCGGAACCTTGAACGATCCGCCCGAGATCCCGACGGCGCCCGCCACCAGGCCGGTGGCCGCCGCGATCGGCAACGCGAGCCACAGGTTCACCGTGTACGTTTCGCCGGCGAACTCCCGTCGCCAGAACCCGAACCGTCGCCGAGCGTCGACCCGCCGGTTCTTGACCCTGAGAAGCATCGCGAAGCCGGCCAACACCAGCAGACCCGCCATGACGAGCTTCAGCGTCGTCCCCGCGACGTACGCCGAGAGGTACCCGCCGACGAACGCCATCACGTCGGTGGGCGGATCGATCACCAGGGCCAGCTTCCAGTCGACCGCGCGGTGTCGGTGGAAGAGAACGGCGGCCGCGGCTGCCGTCGCCAGCAGGATGAACTGGCCGCTCGTCGCCGCGACGTGCATCGGCGCGCCGAAGGCAACGAGGATGGGGATGTAGAAGTTCCCGCCACCGCGCCCGGTCATCGTCATGACGACGGCGATCGCGCCGATCGCCGGGAGAGCGAGCAACCACTTCATGAGGCGTCCTCCCGAAACTCCCCGCGCGCCTCTGCACACCCGCTCACTGGATCCTTCACGTCCTCCCCCTGTACCGACGCTGCACGTTAGCGACAACCGGCGAGCGTCCCCGCGCGATCCTCGCGCGTTCGGATGCGGACACCGGGCGTCCGAAGGGATTCTCCCTCCCGAGACCCACATCCTCCAGACGAGAAAGCCGATCCTGCGCCCGGGATCTCGCTTGCGCCGAGGCCGAAAGAGGCGTGGTAGAATCGCCGCGGAGGTGCCGGATGACGGACACGTGGATGGCCTTTCGATTGGGGAGAGAAGGCCGATGATTCGGACGGCTGCGGCGATCGCCTTCTCGGCGCTTGCGGCGATCGTCGTTCTCTTCCAGCTCGCTCTGGTCCTCGGCGCCCCGTGGGGACATCTGACGTTGGGCGGAAGGTTCGCCGGACGATTGCCCGGAAGGATGCGGGGATTCGCGGCGTTCTCGGCGCTCCTGGTTGGCCTGTTTGCCGTGATCGTCCTGTCGCGCGCCGGCCTCGTGCTGCCCGGCTTCGAGCGTGCGGCGCATGTCGGCATCTGGTTCGTCGTCGGTTACAGCGCGCTCGGCATCCTCATGAACGCGATGTCGACCAGCCGTGGGGAGCGGATCCTTTGGATCCCGGTGACCGTCCTGATGCTCGTCTGCAGTACCCTCATCGCGATCGGTTAGCTGGAGTCGATCCTCGATGATGTGCTGGTCCTCCACGTCATCCCGGTCGGATCGCGAGGCACTGTGTATCGGTAAGTCGTATCGCTATCCCCAGGACCCGAGATTCGTACTGCTTCGGCGGAGCATCCCACGCCTCGATTCGAAAATAAAGGCCTGACCCCGAGCCTCACTCCGACGAACCACTTGGCGCTGGACCAGGGATAGTCCCATGGCCTTCTGGCGATCCCAGCTCGGACTGGGTTTCTCAGGACGTAGCGCAGGGCCGCAAGCAGGTAGGCGGCCTCGAGAGGGAAGGAGTGGAATCGTCCCTGGAAGAGGTAGCCGCGCCAGCCCTCGCGGAAGTTGACGTAGCGTGTGTACTTCCGATGTGCCTCCCCAATTCCTCGGGCAAGGCTCTGCTCCTCCTCGGGAATCGCGATGAGATGTGCGTGATTCGTCATCAAGCACCATGCGAGGTACGTGACACCGAATCGCTCTCCCTGCTCAGCCAGGTGCTTCAAGTACTCGGTCCGATCCTCGTCGGAGAAGAAGACGTTCATGCGGCGAACGCCGCGCTGTGTGATGTGGTGGGGCAGTCCGGGGATGACAACACGTGCCAATCGCGCCCTGACAGGATCTTATCATAGAACAGCGGAAACGTAGCGGTTCAAGGTGCGGACTTAAGTATTGTGTCCCCGGAACTCCGGAACTCCCCGGGCGACGTGCTGACCGTTCTCGTCATCAAGGTCGGATCCCGAGACGCCGTCTATCGATAGGTCGCATCGCGAGCCTCAGGACCAGAGATAGGTACTGTGTCCCCGGAACTCCCCGCCCGGAACTCCCGTAATGACGGACGTTCTTGGGCAGCCTCTATGTGTAGAATGACCTCGTAGTGCTCAGAAAGGAGACCCATGACTACACTGGAGCTTGTTGTCGTAGGCGTGGAGCTGTTCTCGACAATCGCGCTGGTTGTATCAGTGGCTTTCGCTTGGAGACGAATTGTCGCCATGCAACATGGGCATCGCGGTCAACGCCTTCTTGCGCTCGTGCAGTACTTGCAGGATCCAGAGATACGAGCGTGCAAGGATCATGTACTCCACAAGCTTGAGGCGAAGCCGCTTGCAGACTGGACTGAGCAAGATCACGAGAAGGCCTCTGGATTCTGCGGAGCCTACGGCACTGCCGGAATGTTGGAACGATTGGGCTATGTCCGAATTGACGATCTGGACAGCTATACCGGAAGTGTCGTGAGGGGCGTCGAGATCTGCGGCGACTTCATCCGCGAACGCCAGCAGCTTATCCCAGGGCACTGGAGAGACCTGCTGTGCCTATCTACGAAGCTGCAAATCCGGCTCTTGGGGGCGGAATGAAGGCGCTGTTCGTTGGATGGGGTGACGTTGCGCAGCGCTTCTACGCTCCCGCCATTCAACGGTTCAGGATTGACTCCAGTTCGATCACGATCGCTGAGCGGCCGGGACTCAGTCGCGAGATTCCGGGCCTTGACGTTGCAGAGTGGGGAAGTGCTGATCTGAAGGCGCGCCTCGCAAGTGGCGAGTTTGACCGAATCATCCTCCTCTCGCCCCCTCAGGAACACACTGGCCAAGTGCTGCGGCTTCTAGAGCTCCTGGAAGGCGTCTCCCACAGCTGTCTGATCGCCACGGAGAAGCCGCTTGGTCTTGATGCAGATGCCACCAGAAGGGATGTCCAAGCTCTGCGGGAACGCGAGAACGCGTCCAACCATCGCGTGCGCTGCATCGATCACTACGTCGAGAAGTGGACAACGCGTGTCCTATCTCGGCTTGGCTATCGAGGGCTATCGAAGCTCCTCGGGAAGCTCAAACACATCCAGTTCGTGTCGATGGAGGAGAAGCAGTTGTGGGACTCAACGGCGTTTGAGTACGGGTACTTCCGAGAGCACGGTGTGCATGCCTGGGCAGTTCTGGAGGCAATAGGGCTGGCAGCCCCGTCGAGCCAGCTCGAGGCAATCGCACCAGCGCGATTATGGCGCCACCTCGGTTGCCCGGAATCGTGCCGTGGTGACACAGCTGCGCTTGCTCAGTACGCCGCAACTCTGCCTGGAGGAGAGAGCGCGAAGATCTCACTGGCCATTGGCAAGGGCGTTGGGAAGACGCGGAAAGCGCTAAGAGTCGTAGGTGAGAAACGCGCGCTGACCGCCTCTTTCGACGCCGAGGAGTTCCACTCCATGACATACGCCGAGGCGCTAGGCGGTGAGATCGTGCATGCTCAGAGTACGCTGCCGAAGCAGGAGCCGTACGATCGGATTGTCGTCGGACTCCTAGGTGGGCGAATCGATACCTCCGTTACACTCTCTGCGGAGTCGGCGCTGTGGCATGTGGAGGCAATCGCAGCTGCACTTGAGACCCCTGGCGGGACTCCTGAGAGCTATGAGTCAGGCTCTCTGCCAAGCGAGTTGGCGGACGCCATCAGTGACTAGTGCCAAGGGGTGTATCCGTCTTCCTGCACGCCCGATGCTGCCCTTCCTTTCATACGCCCCCCCTCGCCTACCAAGCATCCCGGAGATAGGCATGAGCTTTCCGGCAATTCGGGGGACAAGGAGAATCGTGGGGTCAGGCCTTTATTCTTGAATCACACCGCTTCCGAGCTTCCAGCGACACAGTAAGCAACTTCGTCCGTCGCGCTTCGCTGATCCCTCACCCCTCACCCATCACCCCTCGCCCCTCCCTCCCAACCATTGAATCAGGTTGTACACCAGGCTGGTGTTCCCCCAGTCGCTGAACGGCGCGTTGTCGCAGACGGCGGCGATGCGTCCTTCTCCGAGCGTTCGGTACGCAACCACCGGGGAGATCGGGAGACACATACCCTATCTGCTCTCTGAGTTGTGGTTTGTGTCCCCCGAACTCCCCGAACTGGTGAACAGGACGAGGCTCAGCATGACCCAGATCGGGCTGTTCGGAAAGAGCATCAGTAGCGAGATGAACCAGAAGGGGGCAACGGCCATCAGCGTGAACAGCGGCGCGATGCCCTGGGCCTCACGCACGGGTGACAGTGTCGTGCGGTGCAGACGTGTCAGTCGCTCAGGATGCTGCAGCCGTGAAGCGGGTTACGTCGATAGGTCTATCCTGGGTTCAAGGATTCTCTGAAGGCGATCGAGCGATTCCTGATGCTTTGTAGGGTCCATCGCGCGGACGTTGCGCAGCTTCCACTGCAACGCAGGAAGCCGATCGAGATGATCGAATCCCAGTCGATCCCATTCCGGCTCGCCGCGCTTCATCGCTATCAAGAACGCACGCTCGTCATCATCCAGATTCGAGACGAGCATTCGTGGGAGGCGATGCTGGATGTCGACGAGACTCTCCAACGATACCTCCTCCTCGGTCATGCCGACGAACTGGGACTGGAATGTCTCTGTGATGTCCTTCAGGTTGGGATTGAGAAGCTCGTTCATTGGGCGGTTGTGTCCCGCCAGGTAGACGACGAATGCCCGGCGGATCTTGGGTGTGATCCCCCCGGCCTCCAGTAGCAGCTTCACGTCGAACAGATCCCGGGGATGCTGGCGATCCAGGGCGGCGCACAGTTTGCTGCCGTAGAGATCGGCTTCTGAAAGGCAGCGGACACGAACGAACATCTCGAACCTGTCCTGGGCTGTCGAACACAGAGCTCGGGATTCGGTGGGATAGACACTGCCCCGAAAGACGAGGTTGGGCTCGATCTTGATCGTAGCGCTGGGCGCTGCGATGGTCAGACGCGCAAGAACGCCTTGTACATGTTGCTGGTGAATCGTGACTTGCGGGATTCGAGTCTTCAGGTTGCCCGCAAGCGCGACAAGCTCGTCTGAAATCTCTGCCAATGCCTCGTCTCTTGGTGTGAGAGGGGTGTAGGTGAGGTCGATGTCGACGGACACGCGGGGCAGTTCCTGGATGAACAGATTCAACGCAGTGCCCCCCTTGAGTGCGAAGCAGGTATGCTGCTCCACCAGCGGGATGCACTGCAACAGGAGCCGGGTCTGCGCTACGTAGCCGATGTCATACACCAGGCAGCCTCTCTCCCGGCGGAACTGTGATCAGGTATGTGGGATCAAGGTGTCCGCCCCGATACAGTTGACGTTTCCCTGACCCTAGGTCAATCTCCTCCCGATTGAGCGAAGCGAGCCAGGGATGTCTGGCTCGCTCGGCACTCCATAAGAAGAGGCGCTTTGCCTTGACCGATGTGCAACGCTCCAGGAGTGCTTGAACCAGTTGAGGACGGAGTGAGGGCAGGTTCTCCATTAGCTGGGCAGCGTACTCTATGGCTGCGTTCTGCTTGGCAAGGGCCATTTCTTCCAAGATGGCCCGCTCCGGAGTGGACATGGAGATCTCGAAGCCGCCGCAGTCGAGATGTGTGAGTGACTCTTCGATTGCCTCTTCGAACAGGGAGAGAGTGTGATGTTCGACTTGCGGCTTCCATTCCCTCTCACGAAACCACGTGGGCAGGCGCTCCCTTCGATCGCTGATCAGTCGAATTCGTTGGGACGATCCCTGCGGAACGAAGTGGGCAAGTCCTCGCAGTTCGAGTGCAGTTCGTGCCGCTGCATGGATTGTCAGACCAAGTTGCGTTTGGAGCGCGTAGAGTCCGCCGCGCCAGTCCACACGATCGGCTGTTTGGATAAAGGCACGTGGGCCGAATCTCGTCAACCATCCCGAGCCAACATGCCAGGCTGCAAGCTTGCTGTTGATCGCCTGCGAGTTTAGCCACGTTTGCGTGGCAACGGTTCCGTGTGGCCAGTTCTGCATCAGCCGGTTTATCTTGGGTCCGTTTCTGGCAGGCATGCTGGTCTCCTATGTCCTGGGCCGAACTGAGTAGCCGCCCGGTTTGTTATCGGCCACTATTATCCAGCAATACTGGCCTTAAGGCAACTCTGATAAACCACTCAGGCAATGGCACACCAAGAATCCACATGGTCCGCCGCGGCAGATATGTGGATTCAGGGCCAAGATCGGCGGACACATACTCGAATTCGTCGTGGGTTCGGGGAACGAAGTCCTCAACTCCGTATGCCGCGCTTCGCTGATCCCCTTCGTCCTTGCCCCTCACCCCTCACCCCTCACCCCTAGCCCGTCCCTCCCAACCATTGAGTCAGGTTGTGGACCAGGCTGGTGTTGCCCCAGTCGCTGAACGGCGCGTTGTCGCAGACGGCGGCGAGAGTCGGTGCGAATTCGGTCGGCTGCCAACGATAGCGTTGCCTGCTGCGGCTTCAGTCTGGAGCCGTCCGCCACAGCGCAGACATCGGTGTGACGTGCAGGTTGTCGCCCAGTGAAACCGAATCGGTTCCGGTGTAGAGGACAACGCCTCTGCGGAACCGATCTCCTGCCACGTCCTTGAGGAGTTCAAGTCCGCGAAGATCCTCGCTTCGGACACGCGAGGCCGCCTTCACTTCGATTCCGACGATGTCGCCTGAGGGGCTCTCCAGTACGAGATCGACCTCGGCATTGCTGTGGGTCCGGAAGTGGTACATCGACGGCCGGATCCGGCTCCACGTGATTTGCTTCCGCAACTCCATCGCGACGAAGCACTCCAGGAGATGCCCGTACGCGGTCGCATCCTTCTCGATCTGTTTCTCGTCCAGATCGATCAGGTGTGCAATGAGCCCCGAATCGGCGAGCAGGATCTTCGGCCGCTTGACCAACCGCTTGGCACGACTCGATGACCAAGCCGGTAGCGGGACGAAGAGATGGACGGCACGCAGCAACGTGAGGTATCGCTTCAACGTGGTCTGCGGGATCCCGACGGTACCGGCGAGCTCTGCGTAGTTCAACTGCGCTCCCACACGCGACGCGAGAAGACGGAGCAGCTGCGGAAGCTCAGTCAGGTACTCAAGGTTCGCCAGGTCCCGCAGCTCACGGTGAATCACTGTCGTGCCGTACGCCTCGAACCAGGCCGAGCGCCGTGGCCGAGCCTTCCGCTGGAGAACTTCCGGGTAGCCACCGAGCAGGACCCGCTGAACCAAGTCCCTTCGATTCGCGGGCTCGTCGGACGGAGTTGCGGGCATTCGCGGGGCAAAGACGGCATCGACGAACGCGTCACGGCGGGACTCGATCTCGCCCTGCGAGAATGGCCAGAGTGCAAGAACCTCCATCCGCCCGGCGAGGGATTCGCTGATCTTGGGAAGCAGGAGCACGTTGGCCGAACCCGTCAGCAGGAACCGTCCCGGGATACGTTCACGATCCACGAGCGTCTTGATCGCCAGCAACACGTCAGGCACACGCTGGACCTCGTCCAACACGACCGAACCGCCTTGTGCATCGAGGAATCCCAGCGGATCGCGCGCGGCCGCAGCCATCGTGGTCGCGTCATCGAAAGTGAAGTAGGTCGCTGGACGCTCACTTCGTGCGATCTGCTGCACCAACGTGCTCTTGCCCGTCTGTCTCGCACCGTGCAGAAGAACGACCGGAGTGTCGGACAGCGCTTCCAGAACGCGGTCTGTGAGATTTCTCTGTAGAAGAGGCACGTTGCATTCTAGCCGCAGGGTGGATGAATTTCAACCACGGCGCGGATGATTTCCGCCGATGCCAGGCCGGCACTCTGTGGAGATGGGGGGACACAGACCCTATTCGCTCCTCGGATTGCTGTTGCGATCCGCTGATTCGACGTGTCAGGGCAGCGGCTCGCCTACCCCTCCCGGCAACGCTCGCACGATTTCACGGAGTCGCGCGTGTGTGCCGTGCATCGGGAGGTCGAAGCGAAGGAGCTTGGCGGCGAGGGTGACCAGCGGTGCAGTCCCGGAGGCAATCTACCTCGCGTCGCACGGCTCGAGGCCGAGGGCACGATGCAGGAGGCGGACCGTGTCGGGCACGGCGCTCTCGCGAACGCAGAAGCTGACGCTGTCCTCCAGCGCCGCTTGCGTCACGGCGAGGACTGGGACTCCATGCTCCCCGAGGGCGGCGAACGCGCGGCTGGCGACGGTGTGGTTCCCCTGCGTGCCGAACCCGACGACCGACACGGTGCCGACGGGCTCGATGGAATCGAAGGCCCAGCCACCGGCGCCGGCGGCTGGGGGCGCGGGATCCAGAGGGGACACGGTCGCCTCGGCGGAAGTGCACAGCCTCCGCTCCGCCTCGACGACGTCCTCCTTTCGGACGACGAGGAGCAATCCCTGCTCGCTGACGGACTGGCTGAACATCAGCACGTCGATTCCGGCGTCGGCCAGGGTTCGCAGGGCGAAGGCAGCCGACTCGAGCCGCCAGCCGGCGGTGCCGGCGCGAAGCGGCAGGAGGCGTAGGTCGGAGGCGGAGATGATCGAGGGCCAGAGGCGCCTCCGCGAGTCCGAGCCCGACATCACGCAGGTGCCGGGATCCGTGGGGTCGAAGCTGTTGACGATGCGAAGCGGGATACAGCTCTCGACGATCGGACCGATCGTTCGTGGGTGGAGGACCTCCGCGCCGAATCGCGCCAGCTGGGCCGCCTCTTGGTAGGTCAGCTCCCGAAGGATCCGTGCATCGGGGACGACGTTCGGGTCTGCGGTCAGGATTCCGTTGACGTCGGTCCAGATCCGCAGCTCATTCGCGCCGACGCACGCGGCGATGACGGCGGCGCTGTAGTCGCTCCCGCTCCGTCCGAGCGTCGTGGTGACGCCGTCAGGCGTCGCGCCGACGTAGCCGGTGATGATCGGCACGATCCCGTCATCGCAGAGCGGGAGGACGCGATCGGCGACGTTCGCCTTCGTCGGAGCCATCTGCGGCTTGGCGGCGCCGTGGACGCCGTCGGTGACGATGAGCTCGGTCGCCGAGACCGCGGTCGCGTCCACCCCGCGAGATCGAACCGTCGCCGCGAGAAGATCGGCGCTCAGGTGCTCGCCGAACGCGACGACGGCATCGTGGCCTCTCGCTGTCAGTTCGCCGAGAACGGCGAGGCTTTCCAGGAATCGCGACAGTCTGTCGATCCGTCTGCGGACCGCCTCGGACGTCGCCGAGCGATCGGGCCCGCCTTCCGGGAGCGCGTCGGCGATGTCGAGGTGAATCCGGGCGATCTCCTCGCGTACGCGGTCGACGGCCTCGCGATCTCCGCCGGCCGCAGCGCGGGCGACCGCGATCAACCGATTCGTCACCCCGCCGATCGCAGAGACGACAACGACGGTCGGGCGTTCCCGTCGGCTGTTGCAGATGATCTGCGACACGTTGACGATCCTCTCGGCGTCTCCGACCGAGGTCCCTCCGAACTTGTGAACGATCACTGCGAGTCCTCCGGTCCGCCGTCCCCGCCCACCTGCGCCAGAGCGCGGGTCAGGTCGGCGATCAAGTCGTCCGGGTCCTCGATTCCGGCGGCGTAGCGGATCAGGGTGTCGGGAATCCCGTACCGGCGACGCTCCGCTTCGTCCGGGGAGATGAAGAGCGCCTGCTGCTGAGCGATCGACTCCACCCCGCCGAACGTCGGTCCGATGTGCGGGATCCGGAGTGCATCGATGACGCGGCTTGCGTCGGCCGACGTCCCTCGGACCTCTAAGCTGACGACCCCGCCGAAGCCGGAGAGGAGCCGCCGGGCGGTCTCATCATCCGGGTGTCCGGCGAGGCCGGGGTAGTGCACGACCTCGACGGCGGGCTCGGCGAGCAGGCGCTCGGCGATCCGCAGGCCCGTCCGGTTCTGGCGCTCCACGCGGAGGGCGAGGGTCTTCAGGCCGCGGATCAGGAGGTACGCATCGAACGGGCTCGGCACGCCGCCCAAGACGCCCCTCGCCTTCTCGATGTCCCGGAGGAGCGTGCGCCGCCCGACGACCGCTCCGCCGAGCAGGTCGTTGTGCCCGCCGAGGTACTTCGTTGCGCTGTGGATCACCAAGTCGACACCGAGGTCAAGCGGGCGGAGGTTGATCGGCGTCGCCAACGTGGAGTCGATCAGCGTGAGGATCCCGCGTTCCTTCGCGATCGACGCCAGGCGATCGATCGCCAAGACTCTCATGAACGGGTTGGTCGGCGTTTCGAACAGGATCGCGCGCGTCCGCGGCTCGATCGCCGTCTCCACCTCGTCGAGCGAGGCGTCGGCCACGAAGGTAGCGTCAATGCGCCACCGGGCGATGTGATCGATCACGAAGTTGCGCGTCTGCCGGTAGGTGCTCGAGGCGACGATCAGATGATCGCCCGCGTCGAGCAGAGAGAGGAGGGCGGTGGTGAGGGCACTCATCCCGCTGGCGAAGAGAAGGGCCGCCTCGCCCTGTTCGAGGTCGGCGATCCGCCGCTCGGCGACCGCGATCGTCGGGTTGCCGTAACGGCCGTACTCGTAGCGAAGGTCCGGGTCACGAGCGGCTTTCTTCTCGACGAAGCTTTGGATCTCAGACGTCGACTCGAATGCGTAGGTCGAGCACTGCGCGATGGGCGTCGTGACCGCGCCGCTCGGGCGCGGCCGGGCTTCTCCGGCGTGGACGGTCCGCGTTGCGATGTGGGGTTTCATCAGTCACCTCCGGTCGGTGGCAATCGGTCGGCGGTCTCCGCGGCGCGGTCGATCGGTTGCTCATCGCCGACGACGTGCGTGAGCGTTCGGTGGAGCGGAAGAATCTGGGAGCCATCGGGGCGGTCACCGGGAAGACAGGCCTCCGGCGGCTTGTCCGACACGCCGAAGACGGTGCAGCCCCTGCGCTGCCATTCGATGATGGCGGTCCGCAGTTCGGCGGTGAGCACGATCTCCTCTCGGAGCATCTCCTCGGGCGGCGTCCCGTCGGCCAGGTGTCCCATCCGGGCGACGGTCGCGACGAACTCCGCTTCGCGGAACTCAGGGAGGAGGGTCGATGCGCCCGCATCGAGCCGGCCGAGCAGTGTCCGAAGTCGCGCGGCGCCGTCGGCGGGGAGGCGGGACGCGAGCGCTTCGAGAAGTGCTCGTGCCCCGCCTTGCGCCGTGGAGCTTCGCCGCTCGTCGAGGAGCGACCAAGGAGCCAGATCGGCCGCGACGAGACTCGCCAGGAGCACGACGACGTCTTGGTCGTCCGCGGTGAGTGGGTGCCACTTCGCGCGATTCAGCTCCCAGTAGGCCGCTTCGAAGCGCGCCGGCTCGGCGGCGGCGAACAGGTTCGCGGCGGTCGTTCGAGCGGCCTCCAGACGTGCGGCGTCGATGACGGGGTCGTTTCTCCCGCGAGCCCCGATCATCGTCTTGTCGATGTCGACGACGACGATCGTCCGTTCGTCGAGCCCGAGGCCATCGTGCGCGACGTCGCGCCGGAACCGGGCGAGAGACGCCCAGCGAGAGGCGAACAAGACCCCCTTTCGGTCGTCGGAGGTCGTCGGTGGCGATGGGCGGGGCTCCTCTCGGCAGATGAACGCGCGCCCTTCCCATCCGGTCATCTGGCGCAGGTTCTCGAACAGCGTGACGTCGTTCCGCTCGGTGTCCCCCACCAGCAGGAGGTATCGAAGGGGACGTGAGGTCCGGTCGGCGGCTGCGGCACGGAGAACCTCAGCGACGATGCGTGCGTAGACCGAGTCGCTCTTCCGCGGGATCGGTCCCGGGGCGAGGCCGAAACGGGTCCGCAGGTCGTCGAATCCGGGAAGGCGTGGGTCGACGGGCCGAAGGTCGCGGAAGAGGAGGCGATCACCGAGCAACTGGTGGATTGACGCCGTGCCCGTGCACTTCATCGCACGAGATCTCATCGCACGAAACCCCGGCGGCGAAGGAGCTCGCCGTTCAAGATGGACCCGCCGGCCGCGCCTCGCACGGCGTTGTGAACGACCAAGACCAGGCGGATGTCGAGGAGCTTGCACGGCCGGATCCGCCCGACGGTGACGGCCATCCCGGCCTCGGCGTCGCGATCGAGCCGCGGTTGGGGGCGATCGGGAGCCTCGACGACCCGGAGGACCCGACTGGGCGCGCTCGGGAGTTCGGAGATCTCCGAGGTTGGGCGATAGGTGGCGAGAACGCGGGCGACCTCGGTCGGCTCCGCCGGGCGCTGCAGCCCGATCGAGAGGCAGACCGTGTGTCCATGAGAGACGGCCACGCGATTGGCGTGCGCGCTGACGTCGAACCCGCCGGGGGACTGCCCGGACGCATCGATGGATCCGAGGAGAAGCCGGGTCTCGGCCTCGATCTTCTCTTCCTCCGTCGGAATCCAGGGGACGAGGTTGTCGACGATGTCGAGCGCTGCGACCCCCGGGTGCCCAGCGCCGGAGATCGCCTGCATCGAGGTGGAGACGACGGCCCGAAGACCGAACGCATCCGCCAGCGGCTTGAGCACGGTCGCGATCCCCGAGACGGTGCAGTTCGGGTTGGTCACCAGCGCGCCGGGCCAGCCGCGGGTCCGCCGTTGCCGTTCGAGGAGGGCGAGGTGGTCGGCGTTCACCTCGGGGATGATCAGGGGGACGTCGGGGACCTTCCGGAAGGCGGAGGCGTTGGACGAGACGACGAGGCCCGCCTCCGCGAGCTGAGGTTCGATCGACCTCGCGGCGGCGGACGGGAGAGCCGAGAAGACGATGCCGACGTCCGACATCGCGCTCGCGCCGGTCGGACGGAGCCTCATCGAGGCGGTCGGCTCGGGGATCGGCGACGGCAGCTTCCAGGCGCAGGCGTCGCGGTAGCGCTCGCCGGCGTTTCGCTCGGAGGCGGTGATGGCGGCGAGGGCGAACCAAGGGTGTGAAGCGAGGGCACGAACGAGACGCTGCCCGACGATGCCGGTTGCGCCGAGGATTCCTGCCGGGATTCGCTCCATCACGACACCTCCGCGTTCGCCGTTTCGATCAGTTCGAGGACGTCTCCGAGAACGCCGGACGCGGTGCTCCCCGGGCCGGCGCCCGGTCCCGTGATGGCGATCGAATCCGGGGCGAACTGCGCCGCGGAGACCTCGATCCGGTTCGTCCCTCCCGCTGCCGACCGAAACGGGCTCGCCCTGTCGACGTCGGCGAGGCCGACGACGCAACCTCCCGCGGTGACGTCGGCGAGGTAGACCGTCTCCTGCGCCATCCGTGCGGCCTCCCGTGCGCGGTCGGCCATCGCAGCGTCGAGCGAAGGGAGCGCGTCGAGGAAGTCGGAGAGAGCGATCGCCTCCCATTCGTGCGGAAAGAGAGACTCAGGCGCGATCTCCTCGGCCTCCGCCGGGCGACCGAGGGTGCGCGCCAGGATGAGGGCCTTCCGCGCGACGTCGCTTCCGTTGAGGTCCTGACGCGGGTCCGGTTCCGCGTAGCCTCGCGCGATCGCGTCGGCCACGGCGTGCGAGAGTGGAACCCTGCGAGCGACCTGCCCCAAAACGAAGCCGAGGGTGCCGCTCAGGGTGCCGAGGATCCGCTCGATCCGATCCCCGGTGGCGAGGAGGCGACGGAGGGTGGAGATCAGCGGAAGTCCCGCGCCGACGGTCGCCTCGTAGCGGAGACGGGATGTGCGGAAGAGCGGTCCGGCTTCGGCCCACGGGGCGCAGAGCGGGTGCTTGTTCGCCAGGACGACGGCGGCTCCCGCATCCAAGACCCTCCGCCAGAGCCCCGCGAGATCGCGGTCCGCCGTGGCGTCGATGAAGAGAGTCCTCGGTGTGGCGATCTCGCCGAGGTCTTCGATTGGTGAGCCGGGGAGTTCGCTCTCGCGAAGGGATCGCCCGGCGCGCTTCGTCTCGATGGCTCGAGCGAGGGCCTCGTCGGAGAAGCCGTCCGGATTGCGAAGACAGCCCGAGCGATCCGCGAGGCCGACGACCGCGACGGGGGGTCCCGTCCACTCACGAAGGCGTCCAACGACGGCGCGCCCCACGTTCCCGAGTCCGGCCAGAACGATCTTCGTAGCTGTTCGGTCTCCCATCGGTCCTCCTCGCGGCAAAAGAAAAGAACCACAGGGGATTCCCTGCGGTTCGTCTTGCCGTCTGTGCCCGAGAAACGGGTGCTAGACGGCGATCTCCATCATGACCATGCCGAACGCCCCAACAGCGTTCATCGTCGACGTCGAACGGTTGATGTCGAACTCGGCACGGCTTCGCATGCGGGGAAGATAGTCCGAATCGTGGACCGATTCAAGAGGTCGAAGTGATCTCGCTGAGATCTGCGGTCGGGGAGGGCTCTCTCGGTGACTCCCGCGCCAACCCCGGACGCGCCGTTCGCCATCGGCCTACCGGATCGTCGATCGGGCGCCGACAAGCGATCCCGCAGGCTCTTCGTGGAGCGTTCGAGATGGATCGTTGGCGCCTGTGCCGCCAATGGGGCTGAGGAAGCAGATGCTTCCCCTACCCCGCCCGCAAGGCGCGCACGATTTCGCGGAGGCGAGGGCGCTTGCCGTACATCAGGAGGTAGATGCGAAGGAGCTTGGCGGCGATCCAAAGGCCGCCGAGGACGGAGGTGACGAGGATGGCCATGCTCACGGCGAGCTGCCAGGCGGGGACGCCGGTGATGCCGAGGCGGAGCATGACGAGGACCGGCGCGGTGAACGGGACGAAGCTGAGCACGACCCAGATCGGGCTGTTCGGGAAGAACATCAGCAGCGAGATGAACCAGAATGGCGCGACGGCGGCGAGGGTGAACAGCGGCGCGATGCCCTGGGCCTCTCGGACCGTCGAGCAGATCGCGGCGAGGGCGAGTGCGACGACGGCGAACAAGAGATAGCCGAGGACGAAGAGGACGACACCCAGGATCAGAAGTCCGAGGGACGCCTCGACGGAACTCAACGCGCCTCCGACGGCCGCGGATGCCAGCCGCAGCAGGAGCGGAATTGAGACGGCCCAGACGAGCACCTGGAGCAGACCGGCGGCCCCGCGGCCGAGGAGCTTCCCGGTGAGGAGCTGTCCGGGGGAGACGGTCGAGAGGAGGATCTCCATCAGCCGGTTCTCCTTCTCCTCGCCCAGGCTCTGCAGGACGTAGTTCGCCGAGACGTTGAGCGCGATTGCCAAGAGCGCCCCGAACAGGGCGGGGATGATGAAGTTGGTGAACCCGCCCTGGTCTTCGGCGACCGTGCCTTCGGTCGTCAGCGTGATCGTCTCGATGCGGGCCGGCGTGAGCACGCGCCCGATGAGCTCCGGAGGAACCTCGCTCGCGAGCAGGTTGCTGTCGAGGAACCCTTCGATTGCCGAGGCCACGTGAGGCGGCGGCGCGAGCTCCTTCTCCAGCGTGTAGCGAGCGACCGTGCCGGTGGCGACGTAGTCGGCGGGAATGACGAAGAACTCGTCGACTGCGCCCTCGGTGAGTTCCTCGGTGGCGACCTGTTCCGACGCCAACCGGATCAGCTCGATCCCCGCCGGCTGGTAGAGCGGGTCGAACCCGCCGATCTGGTCGACATAGCCGATGCGCGTGACGGCAGCTTGCGGCGTGACGACGCTGGAGGCGAGCCGGAAGATGCCGATCCCCAGCAGGATGACCACCGGAACGGCCAGCGTGAGGATGATGAAGCCCTTCTTCTTGATCGTGTGCAGGAACTCGTGTCGAAGGATCCGCCCCGTTCTACTCGGTATCTGCGCCATCGGCGTCACCTCCGGCTTTGGGACCGACGATCTCGATGAAGATCTCGTTCAGGGACGGCGTGGCGACCTCGAACCGAGCCATGGGGATGGACGCTTCCACCAGCTGCTCCAGCACCTTCTGAGGCGTCGAGGCCGGATCGAGCACCAGTTCGACGTAGTCCTTGTGCGTTCGCTGCTCGGTGACTCCGGCCAACTGCGGGATCTCGGCGGCCGATTCAGCGCCTGGCTCCGTTTTTGTCTGAACGATCACCGCATGTCCGCGGTGCTCGGCGCGGATCTCGTCGAGCGATCCGTAGAGGACGGCGCGCCCGTCGTTCACCATCAGGACGCGGTCGCAGAGGGCCTCGACCTGGTTCATCTGGTGGGTGCTCAGGATGACGGCCTTGCCCTGCTCCCGAAGGTCGAGAAGCAACTGTTTGACGCGCTCGGTGTTCACCGGGTCGAGACCAGTGAACGGCTCGTCGAGGATGACCAGTTCCGGGTCGTGAACGATCGTGACGATCAGCTGGATGATCTGCGACATCCCCTTGCTCAGTTCCTCGATCCGCTTCTTCTTGCTCGGGAGCATCCCCGTCTGGTCGAGGAGCGCATCGGCTTCGGCCTCGATCGTGTGTGGATCCATCCCCTTGAGGGAGGCGAGGTAGGTGATCGTCTCGATGACGGAGAGCTTCTTGTACAGCCCGCGCTCCTCGGGCAGGTAGCCGAGCCGGCCCTTGGTCGCCTGGCTCGGGGTTTCGCCGAAGATCGCGACGCGCCCGGCGTCGGGCTGGATGATGTCCATCATCATCCGGAGCGTCGTCGTCTTGCCGGCGCCGTTGGGGCCGATCAGCCCGAAGACCTCGCCCGCCTCGACGGAGAAGCTGAGTCCGTCGACGGCGACCTTCTCCTCGTAGGCTTTGACGACATCGATGACTTCAACGGCCGGCATGGTCATCCTCCCATGACTTCAGCTTTACTACGAATGGGCGGTTGCAGGCAACCGGGTAGAGATCATGCCTGTTCTCGACGCGAATCTCGACCCCTGGCCACGAGGCGTTCTCTCCACAGTGAATGCATCCCATTCGCACGGAGTACAGGGATCGGCAGAAGACCTATCGATCGCGTGAGGATGGGGCAGAGGCCCGTGCTGTAGCATGAAGACCTGAGCCCGCTGCCGGCTCCGACGTCCGCTGAGATCGCCAGCGAGGCTTGACTTGCCCGTCAGCGAGAGTAAAATGCTAGCGCGCTTTGCGTCGCAAAGTACTCGGCAGCGCGAAGTAGGGACCGTGAGAACCCTTGGAGCAACGCTTGCGGTAGTGATTGCATTGATCGCGGCAGCGTGGTGTGCGGTGGCGTGCGACACGTGGGTCGCGCTTCCTGACTCCACAGGCGCTGGGGTCACGCTCTTGGGCAAGAACAGCGACCGGCCAGCGTTTGACGCGCAGCCATTGGTGCTGAATCTGCGTGCAACATGGCCTTCTGGAAGCGAGATTGATCTCGGCCGGTTGAGCATCCCGCAAATCGGAACGACGTACGCGACCCTCGGGTCACAGCCGTATTGGTGCTGGGGCTACGAGGAAGGAATCAACGAGTTCGGCGTGGCGATCGGGAACGAAGGCGTCTGGACACGACCTCTCCTCGAGATGCTCTCGGAACTACGAGTCGGACAGGATCGCTCGCTGGGACTGACGGGCATGGATCTTGTCCGGCTCGCCCTCGAACGTGCGAGAACGGCTGCAGAAGCGGTCGCCGTGATCGGCGCGCTGCTCGAGGAACACGGGCAGTTGGGGTCGGGGGTTCCGACGACAGGGCTTCCCGGCGGGGCCTACGACAACTCCTACATCATTGCCGATGCGGAGGAAGCATGGATTCTCGAAACGGCCGGGCGCGAGTGGGTGGCCCGGCGAGTGGACTCCGGCGTTGCCTCGATCTCGAACGACCTTTCCCTCGGCGCCGAGTTCGACCTCCAGTCATCACGCGTGATCTCTCAGGCGGTCGAGAAGGGATGGTGGAGCGAGTCTTCGGGAAGCTCGTTCGACTTCGCCGCGGCGTATCGGGATCCATCCCCGATTGGCCAGGGAAAGACGGAGCGGTCGATCGTCCGATCCGAAGCGTCGCGCAGCCTTTTGGAAGAGCAGGCAGGAGCGATCGACGTCCCGTGGATGATGCGGATCGGGCGGGATCGCTCCTCTGCCCCGCCGATCGACCAGCCCGTGACGGCCAGTTCGTGCGTGGCGGTCCTCCCAACCACTGGAGCTGGGCTTCCTGTCTTCTGGTGGGCGGCGGCCCGCCCGAGCGTCAGCTGCTACGTCCCGTTCTTCGTTCATGCCAGTCAGCTTCCGGATCTTGTTTCGAGCCCGGGAACACACACGGACGGTGTCGTGGCTCCGAGCAACGTTGCACCGGATGCGTACTCGGATGAGTCCTATTGGTGGATCTTCCGAGACCTGGCTGACCTTGCCACCGGCGGCGTCAGTGACGAGACCGATCGGGTTCGGGCGGCGTTCGATCCGTTGGAGGAGGAGTTCGCTCGGAAACTGCCGCAGGTGCTTGCCGAGGCAGAACGGCTGAGCGCCGACGGGCGGGCAACAGATGCTGCACTTCGGCTTTCCGCGTTCTCGGCGGAGTGCGTGGAGGAAGCTCTGGCCGTGGCGAACGATCTGCGAGAGCAGCTGAGCGCGGAACTCGCCTCCTACGAGATCCCCGAGCACCTGCAGCCCTACATCGGAACCTACGCGGCTACGTTCGATGACAGCGTCTACTCCGTTGTCGTCAAGGGCGGAGGCCTGGCGCTGGATGTTCCGGGGCAGACCGTGTACGAGCTGAAGGATCCAGACGAGACGGGGCGGTGGGTGTTCGTTCTCTCCGGCGGTCTTGCCGTGTCGTTCGTGTCGGACGCCTCCGGCCTTGTGACTTCGTTGATTCTCTATCAGAGCGGTCTCGCGCTCGAGTTCCTGAAGGAGGGATTCCGGCCGAAGGTCGAGGTGTCGGCGGAGCAGGCGGCGGAGCTCGTCGGCGAGTATGCCGATCCGGATTCGGAGGGCAAGATCGAGGTGCTCCATCAGAATGGACGCCTCGCGGTCCGACTCGACGACCGGATGACGCTGGAGCTTCACCTTCCCGACACAGAGGGCCTGTGGCGAGCCCGGGCGACGGATCAGATCGCTGTCCAGTTCGAGACCGGTTCTGCTGAGGAGACGGTCGGCCTGGAACTGATCCGCGGGTCGGAGCGGCAAGCCTACCGGAAGGATTCCGCGGGAGTCGACGGAGTCCCGGGAGAGCCCGTGGGCAGGGAAATGGCTGGTACTCCTCTCGCGACCCTTCTGATTGGCGGGTTGCTGGTCGGACTACTCATCGTGCTTCTGGCCTCTCGCTAGGGCCGGAAGCGCCCGGCGAGCGCTGTGGAGAAGGGCCGGCGAACAGATGCCGCGTTCCGAGCTTGCCTTCGCATTCTCGGCATTCGGAGTCGCACCTTGCTCTCTACGCTCTCCAGCCTTCCGGGGGCTGATGCTGGCTTCCGGCACGACGATGGAGATTCCGCAACGTGCCGGACGAGGGTCCTGCGCTCGCCAGATCGCCCCCGGTCATCGGCACCTGGATCAAGAGCTACGGTTCCTTCACGCAGCGGAAGCCGAGATAGGCGGGTCCGTGGTCCTTCTCCCGCTGCCACACCTTCCCGTCGTAGACGATGACGTAGGCGCGGGCGGCATCGACTTCCGTCGCCGTCCACCAGTAGATGACCTGGGAATGCACGTTCCACAGCGGAGATTCCTTGTCGGGCTTCGTCTCGTAGCTCGCGACGGCGGCATCGGCATCCCACACGCCGCCGCTGTTCAGGCCATGGCGCGCCATCGATCTCACTGCGTCATCGACTGTCGGCAATCGCCAGATGTTCTGGGCTTCGGGAGCCAGCGTGAGACCGTCTTCGCTCAGGCAGGCGCACGCGAGTTGTGCTTCGTGCCAATCTCCCCCCGCTCGCGGCCATCCCGGCCCATCGGGCGCCCAGACGAGATCGACGCCGTTTCCGTGGACGACGCGCGCGCCGAGACGGCCGTCATCAAGGCGCTGCGAGACGCGCACGGCGGGTCCGGCGCCGGATGCTACCAGAACGAGCAAAGGCAGCCCGACGGTCAGGGCGAGTGCAAGCCTCCGCGGACGTGGACGCCCGAACCAGTAGAGTGCGCCGATTCCCAGCAGAGGGAGCATGAGCAGCAGGACGGCGGCGTTGCTCGCGCCGCGGAAGAACCACGCGATGCTCACCGCGAGCAGCACGTGGAGGCAGCTTCCAACTCGCGGCCACCGAATGGCGACGAGCGTGACCCCGACGAAGAGGAGCATCGGGCTGAGGTACTGCAGAAGCATCATTCCCACGTCCAGCAGCCAAGAATCGTAGTACCAGCCCTCGTGGAATGTCTCGACGATGCCCCAGAACGCCCAGATGCACGTGACGGCGATCGACAGTGCGACGGCGATCCATCCGATGATCCGACGCTTCGGCAATCGTCTCATTGTGACGTCTCCCTACGGGTGCACAGCCTGTTCTTGTCCCTCTGGCCATGAGCTGCAATCGGCTTCAGGTAGTCGTCGAACAGGTGCCAGGGCGTGAACCCGCAGGCTTCGTAGAGCGCGCGGGAGGCCTCGTTGTCGCCCGAGTTGGCGACGGTCGCGTAGGTCATGCCGGCGGCCTTCATCCGGTGCATCACGTGGAGAACCAACGCCTTGCCCAATCCGCGGCGTCGATGACCGGGATGCGTGCCGACGGGTTCGAGCAGGCCAATGCAGTTCAGTTCGTCGTGCCAGGTGACGGTGAACGCGGCGAAGGTGCCGTCGGGAGCGACGGCGACGTATTCGCGCTCCGGGGCGTAGCCGGGAGCCTGCATGTAGCGTCGATAGAGCTCGGGCGTCCACGTCGCTCCGAATGCCTCGACGTGAATCTTGGCAAGTGCGGCGGCCTCCTCCGGGCCAAGAGCGGAGCGAATGGAGTAGCCCTCCGGAAGCACGGCACTGGGGAGGTCGGCGAGCGGCGCCCGGTTGAGCACGTAGGGCGGTGCGTCCTCGCGCGACCAGCCGAGCTCGACGAGAAGGCGGCTTCGGGCCGCATCGCATCGGAAGGCGTCGCCGAGCAACTGGTCGCCCTCGATCCCGTGTTCCTGCATCAGCTGCGCCGTGCGTTCGTCGGCGAACCGCAGCACGTCGCGCTCGAATTCGCCCCCACGAAGGTCGGAGCGCACCTGCGCGTCGTAGCCCCTGTGACGAGGCCCGATGAGAGCCCAGGCCGCCACGCCCTGTGCGTCCTCCCAGATCCGGAGAAGCTCAGCCGGGTCGTACTGCTTGTTGCCGCTGAAGAGGTGGTGCGGGATGTCCCCTGGATGCAGGTACCCGCAGTGGTCGGTCTCCGCGATGGCCGCCGCGTTGAATGCCTGAAGAAGCTCAACGTCCGAGTCTCCTCGATAGGGCCGATGCCGCATGTCTCTCCTCCGCGGGATCATGATCGGGCTCTTGGGGTCGCTCAGCGTGCACGCCGAATCAGGCGCCCGGATGGCGACCTCCTCGCGGGTGTCATCCTACGCGATTGGTTGATCCTCGCCCGCTCGATCGATTTCACCGGCTTCCGGTCGGCGGTCCGGCATCCTGCCGTAGATCTCGACGTGCCACATCTCCGCGTCGTGCTGGAACGTACGCTCGAACCCGTTCTCTCGGATCCACGCCCGGATGGTCTCGGGCGGCGAGAAGCGGACCCGGAACGGGAGGACGAGCCGGAGGAGTGGGCTGAGGAGGCGCAGCGTCAACGCGAGCAGCGGTCGGCGGGCGGGGAAGGCGATCGCATAGAGGAATCGTGTGTGCGCCGCCGACTGGCGGATCAGGCTCTCGGGGTCGTGATAGCAGTGAATGACCTTGTCGAGGATGGTGATGTCGGCGGGCTCAACCTGGTGGGCGAGCGTCATGAAGTCGCCGTGGAGGTAGGTCGTCCGGTCATCGCAACCGGCGGCGCGTGCGAGACTCTCGGCTAGTCCCCGTTGAGCTCGATGCCGATGGCCGAGGAGGCGCCTTCGAGGAGAAGCCGTTGGTGAAGGCGGCCGACACCGCAGCCTATCTCGAGGAGCGTGCATCCCTCGACCCCGCGATCCGCGAGGGTGTCGAAGAGGATCCTCTGAGTCGAGTCGAGTTCAGTTGGCTTCTCCTGCGGACGGTTACGCATCGTGTGAGGCTCCCTCATCGATCACGGCGATTGCGATCCTCCTCCGCCATCTCAGGCCGGTGTGCGCCACGTCGCCGAGAGCCAGATGGTCAGGGCGTTGAACGCGAGCCCGACGACGATCAGGAGCTTGTCGTAGTGGCCGGGATAGGTGTGCACGGACGCGGCGTTGAAGACGAACAGGACGCCCGCTCCGACGATGCCGATCCAGCGGATCGCGGGGTACGGAACCATCAGGGTCAGCACGACCATCACGATGGGAATCAGCATCAGAAGGGTCGCGCCGATCCACATCCACTGTGTGGCCGTCTGGTCCCCCATCTTCCCTGCGGTGAAGTCGCCGGCGAAGATGCGCATGACGTCTCCCAAGAGATAGGTCAGCATCAGCGCGACCCAGACTCCCGACAGCGTGATTCGTGTACTGACCATGATCCGACGGCCTCCCTTCAGTCTTGGATCACTCGCAAACGCGGATGACGACCTTGCCTCGCGTGTGACCTGCGCTGAGGTGCCGCATCGCGTCGCAGAAGCGTTCGAGCGGGTAGACCTCGTCGAGGACGGCCCTGAGCTTGTCTGCCTCGATGAGCTCCGTCAGCTCGACGAGATCGCCCGGTCTCAGCGTCGCCACGTATCCCTTCCCCTGCCGTCGAACGAGCATCGATACGACGAGCGCCTTCACGATGTAGGGCATGCCGGCGTTCCCGCTGTTCGGGATGTGTTTGCCGGTCGGCGTGAGCACGCGTCGGCAGTGAGAAAGCGGATGGTTGGCGACGTTGTCGAGGATCACGTCGTACCGTGCGTCGCCCCGAGTGAAGTCCTCCTGTGTGTAGTCGACCGCGTGATCGGCGCCGATCGACCGCATTAGGGCGAGATTCCTGCCGCTGCAGACGGCGGTGACCTCGGCGCCGTACGCCTTTGCGATCTGCACCGCGAACGTGCCGACGCCGCCCGAGGCGCCGTTGATCAGCACCTTCATCCCCGGCTTGACCTTCCCGGCATCTCGAATCCCGTGGAGGGCCGCGATGGCCGAAGTGGGTACGGCGGCCGCCTCTTCGAACGTCGCGCTGGCGGGCTTGCGTTCGAGTTGGCTCTCGCGGGCGCGCGCCAGCTCAGCGCACGTGTGCGAGAAGGAACCGAAGATCTCATCTCCGCGCCGGAACTTCGTCACACCCTCTCCGACGGCTTCGACCGTTCCGGCTGCATCGAGTCCGGGGATGTAGTTCCTCGGTTTCGGGAATCCGACGACGAACCGCGTGAAGTAGGGCACGCCGCGCATCATGAAGACATCGCCGGCATGAAGGGAGGCCGCGTGGACGCGAACCAATACGTCGGTCGGCTTGCTCAGCTTCGGGGTTTCGACTTCGCGCAGCTCGAACGCATCCGGGGATCCGTAGCGGGTCTGGACGATGGCGTTCATCTCACGCCTTTCGATCGGGCAGCAGCGCGGCGATCACGAGTCCCAGCCCGATCCCGCTCAGCAGAAACGCGAGGAAGAGGAAGATGCTCGTCGTCAGGAAGATGAAGCCGACGCCCAGTCCGATCATCGTCGTTCCGCCGATCGCCCACGCGCCGCGGTCGAGCTGTTTGCGTTCTGACATCATCCGTTGAGTCCTCCTGTCCGGCTTCTGTAGGTTCCGAATGCCGCCTCGTCGACGACGGTAATCACGACGTTCCCCCTCTTGTGCCCCTCCGCGACGTACCTGTGCGCTTCCGCGGTCTCCTCGAGCGGGTATCGTCGATCAATGACCGTTCGGATGGCGCCAGCCTCCATGAACTCCCTGAGGAGCTGGAGGTCCTTGAGTCGGTCCGCGGGTGGCCTTAGTCCCGTGGCGATGAACTTCGCCTTCCTGCTTCCCAGCTGGGGCAACAGAGCACCGAGAGACGGGAACGAGCAAAGGTAGACTCCATTCTTCGTCAGCGCTCGCTTGCATCGGCCGAACGAGCTCTTGGCGACGACGTCGAAGATGATGTCGTACGGTTTGCCGTTTCGCGTGAAGTCCTCCTTCGTGTAGTCGATCACGTGGTCGGCGCCGAGAGACATCACCAGCTCGACGTTCGTCGTGCTACAGACGCCGGTGACTTCGGCTCCGAGGTGCTTGGCGATCTGCACAGCCATCGTCCCGATGCTTGCCGAGGCGCCGTTGATGAGAACGCGGTACCCGCTTTGAATGTGTCCACCATCCCGAAGGAACGGCATCGCGGTGAGGAAGGCGTCGCACGCGGCCGCGGCCTCTTCATAGGTCGCGTTGGCGGGCTTCGGTGTGAGAAGGCCATCCTCAGGAATGCAGATGTACTCCGCGAACGCCCCGGTCTCGGGTTCGGCGATGATCTGGTCCCCCACCTTGAACCTAGTGACGGCCTCACCTACAGCCGTGATCTCTCCAGCCAGCTCGACGCCGAGAATCGCAATCTTGGGCCGGGCGAGGCCGAGATTCGGAGAGAAGATACGCGCGATGAACGGCTTGCCGGAGACGTTTGCCAAGCCGGCAGTCGTCACCGTCGTCGCGTGGATTCGGACAAGAACTTCGTGCGGTCCCGGTGTCGGTGTCTCGACCTCCTTGAGCTGAAGGACATCCCAGGATCCGTACCTCGAGTAGACGACGGCTCTCATGGTGTGCTCCGCCCAAGCGCATCGGTGACGAGAACGAGCTTCCCGGCGTAGCGGCCGCGCTCCAGGATTTCGTGGGCTCGCGCAGCCTCTTCGAGCGGAATTCGTTCGGCGATGACAGGATGGAGCTTGCCGGCCGCCAAGAGATCGAAGAGTTCAGGAAGCACTGCGTGGATGATCGGGCCCGCGTTCGGCGCGAACGGAGCCCGGCGCCCGTCGGGGAGGAGCTTGAGGATCCCGAGCATCATCAGCGTGAACGGGATGGATCGGAGACCGTGCTTCTTCGTCGCCGCCATGCCGAACCAGATCAGCCGTCCGCCGCGGCGCAGGCATCGATAGGAGCTGAGGACCTGCCGGGCGCCTCCGATCGGATCGAAGACGACGTCGACGCCTGCTTCGGTGAGTGCGCGGATGCGATCGACGACGTTCTCGTTCCGGTAGTCGATCGGTGTCGCACCGAGCGACGAGACGAGGTCGTGGTTCCACGGCGAGGCCGTTCCGTAGACGTCGAGTTCGGCGAGTCGCGCCAGTTCGAGAAGCGCAGTGCCGACGCCGCCCGCGGCGCCCTGCACGAGGATCCGCTCTCCGGGGTTCACGTGGGCGGCGCGGTGGAGCATCGTGTACGCCGTGCCGTAGTTGACGACGAGACAGACGGCCTCGGCGGGATCGACGCCATGCGGGACGGGAACCCACTCGTCGGCGGGCAGGCAGACGTGCTCCGCGTAGCCTCCACCGACGCCGAGCGAGAACGTCCCGGCGGCGACCGTCTGCCCGATCGCGAGACCCGTGACGTCGTCGCCGAGCGCGTCGACGACGCCGACGACGTCCTCGCCGAGCGTAAACGGCGGCTTCGGCGTGCCCGGCATGCGTCCCGACTGTCGGAACATGAGGTCGTAGGCGGAGACCCCGGCCGCCAGCACGCGGACGCGGACCTCGCCCGTCTTCGGCTTCGGGAGATCCTCCTCGACGACCTGGAGGACCTCCGGTCCGCCGTGCCGCGAGACGACGACGCGATGGGACTTCATCAGCGAACCTCCTTCCGGCGCGCTAGGCACCTTGGGCGCAGAGAGTTCGAGACCACCCTATGAAGACGACGACGAAGGAGTCAAGTCGTCCGGGACAGCCGCCGGGTCGGAGCGACGTCTCCTCGCCCGCTTCACGCCGGCCTCACGAGGAACGCACGGAGCGGACCTACGGTCGTGGGATCGGGATGGGGAGAGAAGTACGAGACCGAAGGAGGATACATGCAGTCCATGTCTGCGTTTCGTGGAGGAGCTGTCGCGTTGGGGCTCGTCGTTGCGGTGGTCCTGAGTGTGCTTGCGCTCGGTCAGGGGGATGACCTGCTCGCCGAGATCCGGGCTGAACTCGTGCCGGAGGCGGGAACTGAGACGTCGTATGGAATGCCGCTGTCGGTGGAGTCTCTTTCGCAGCTCGTCGACTGGTGGTACACGCTGGTTCCCGCGGTCGAGGACCAGCCCGCCTATGTCGATGGCCTGAGGCAGCTCGTCGCGCCTTGCTGCGACGACAACACCGCGTTCAAGTGCTGCTGCGAGCAGGGGGACAACGCGTGCAATCTCATCCGTAGCGGGAAAGGCCTGGCGGCCTACCTGATCCTCGAGCTCGACTACCAAGCGGAGGCGGTCGCGGCGAGCGTCCTCGAGTGGTTCCGGTTCGTCCGTCCCGACTACTACGTCGCCGCCGAGCTGGCGGCGCGCGGCCTCGATCCTCAGCTGTACGGTCTGACGACGCACGGCTCGTGCTATCGCGGTCTCTGTGACGTCGCGATCAGCGAGGGCGGCTGCGGCGGGATGCTGGAGCTGTTCGAGCCGGCGATCGACGTGGCGGGCAGCTAGGTTTCCTCCGTGCCCTGCGAGCGGCGTGCCGAAGCCGGACGTGCATTGGGATGGACGCGGTCGTGGCGAACTGACGAGTGCGAGATACCGTAGACGCTTTGGTCGTGCGGTGCATCGGCTTCCTGGGGCGGCCGCTGGGCCTCCGGCTTGTCGGGGACGTCAATAATCGTATACTCGTACCATAATGACGTCAAAAAGGGCAACGTGTCTCGTCTGATTCGGCTATTGGAAGCGACCGCGCTCGGGCTGCACGCGATGGCCCACGTGGCGGAGTCGCCCGAGGGGGCCGTTTCCTCCGAGGCTCTCGCCGACGCGCTGAGCGCCTCGCGCGCGCACCTGTCAAAGGTGCTCAAGACGCTGTGCACTGCAGGGCTGCTGAGGTCGAAACGCGGTCCGAACGGCGGCTACGTCCTGGCTCGGCCTGCGTCCTCGATCTCGCTGTTGGAGGTGTACGAAGCCATTCAGGGCCGGATTCGCCTCGACGGCTGCCTGTTCGACGAGCCGATCTGCGATCAGGTTCGTTGCGTTCTCGGGGATCTGGTGGAGCGGGTCCGCTGTGAGGTCCACGAGTACCTCGATCAGACGATGCTTGAGGATGTCGCGAAGGACTGAGGAGGTCGAACGTGTTCTGCTATCAGTGCGAACAGACGAAGGACGGGGAAGGTTGTACGGCCTACGGGGTCTGCGGCAAGGATCCGGTATCAGCGGCACTGCAGGACCTGATCGTCTACGTGGCGAAGGGCGTCTCGATGTGGGCACACCGAGCGCGAGCTCTCGGCGCGAAGGATCCTGACGTCGACCGGTACGTGATCGAGGCGCTGTTCACGACGATCACCAACGTTGACTTCGATCCTGAGAGGTTGGAGCGGATTCTTCGTGACGGGATTGCGCTTCGGGAGCGAGCGCGTTCCCTCTACGAGCAGGAGGCCGCAGCGAAGGGGCAACGCGTCGAGACGCTGAGCGGGCCAGCCGCGTGGAGCGCAGCAGCCGACCTCGCGGGACTGCTTAAACAGCACGATGAGATCGGGATCAAGGTTCGCCGTGACGCGCTCGGAGACGATGTGGTTGGCCTGCAGGAGCTGCTGACGTACGGACTCAAAGGCGCGGCGGCGTACGTAGACCACGCGCTGATCCTCGGCGTGCAGGATGAGAACGTCTGGGCGTTCTTCCACGAGGCGCTCGACTTCCTTGCGGCATCCCCGACCGACATCGATGCGCTCACGCGGATGTGCCTCCGCTGCGGCGAGGTCAACTACCGCGTGATGGAGCTTCTCGACGCGGCGAACACCGGCGCGTACGGGTCGCCGGTTCCGACGGCCGTGCGGGTTGAGCCGGTCGCGGGGAAGGCGATTCTCGTTTCGGGTCACGATCTGAAGGACCTCCACGACCTCCTCGTTCAGACGGAAGGGAAGGGGATCAACGTCTACACGCACGGGGAGATGCTTCCGGCGCACGGGTATCCTGAGCTGAACCGGTTCGAGCATCTGGCGGGCAACTACGGTGGTGCGTGGCAGGATCAGCAGAAGGAGTTTGAGGCGTTTCCCGGGGCGATTCTGATGACCACCAACTGCATCCAGAAGCCGCGGGAAAGCTACCAGCAGCGAATCTTCACCACCGGCCTCGTCGCTTGGCCGGGTGTGACCCACGTCGAAGGGCCAGACTTCGGTGCGGTCATCGACGTTGCCCTCGCCGAAGCCGGATTCGCGGAGGATGGGCCTGACCGGACGATCACCGTGGGATTTGCGCGCGACGCCGTGATGAGCGTTGCGGGCAAGGTCGTCGACGCGGTCAAGGCGGGAAGGATCCGACACTTCTTCCTGATCGGCGGGTGCGACGGTGCCAGGCCCGGACGGAACTACTACACCGAGTTCGCGCAGGCGGTACCCGACGACTGCGTCATCCTGACCCTGGCGTGCGGGAAGTACCGCTTCAACAAGCTCGACTTCGGCGCGATCGACGGGATCCCACGACTTCTCGACATCGGGCAGTGCAACGACGCCTACTCCGCGATCCGGATTGCGCTCGCGCTCGCCGACGCGTTCGAGACGGACGTCAACTCGCTCCCGCTGTCGATGATTCTCTCCTGGTACGAGCAGAAGGCGGTCGTGATCCTGCTGACGCTCCTCCATCTCGGCATCGGGAACATCCGGATCGGGCCTTCGTTGCCCGCGTTCATCAGCCCCGCGGTGCTGACGACGCTCGTCGAGGGGTTCGGGTTGACGCCGATCTCGACGCCGGAGAACGACCTGGCGGCGATCCTCGGCTAGCCGTCGGCGGGAGTGAGTCATGGCGGAACGCCGTTCGGGATACAGGTGCCCGGGTCTGAGCGGACGGGCGCTGACGTCGACGCTCGTGAGCTGCCCGGCGTGTGGTGCGGAGGTCGAGATGTTCTCCGACGAGACGTCCGTCCGGTGTCCGACGTGCCGGACGCGCGTTGTGCAATCGCCAGCGGCCGGTTGCCGTAGCTGGTGTAGGGGATGCACGGCGGCCCGAGGAATTCCGAGACAGCGCCGGCGTCCGACGAGCCGCTCTCCGAGAGCCGATGAAGTCGGCTACAGGGTGAACTCCCTTCCGACGGAGAAGTAGGCGAGGCGGCCGCCGAGAGTCTCCTTGAGGATCCCGTACGCCTCGGTTCCGGTGCAGTGGCCGGTGACGAACAGCGTCCCCTCGGAGGCGAGCATCTCCTGGCCGAGGGCGCGCACGTCCTCCGGGGCTTCGGCCATCTTCGCCAACGCGGGGTTGAACAGGTGGAATCCGCCGATCACCGCCTTGACCGGGACGTCCGGGAACGCGTCACTCACGGTGTCGAGCACGTTGAGAACCCCGGTGTGGCAGCACCCCGAGAAGACGATCAGGCCGTCGCTGTCTCGGATCACGAGCAGGTCCTCGTGGTCGAAGTCGTCGGGGGACAGCTTGCCGGATACCTCCTTGAACAGGTTGGCGTTTCCGGCCGGGAGCGGGTGGTGGGAGACGATCGTCGGGAGGACGAAAAGGCCCGGGGCGATCTCGGTCGTGGTCGCCGAGAAGACGAAGCGATCCGGATAGCGGTCGACGAGCGTCGCGTCGAGCGACACGTCCTTCCGGATGACGCCTGCGATCTTGACGACGTGACGATCCCTCATCGCCCGTTCGCTGACGTAGACGGCAGCGGACGAGTTCGACGCGAGGAAGTGGTCGAGCGCGCCGCCGTGATCGCTGTGGCCGTGGGAGACGAACGCGAAGTCGACGTCACTGAGATCCTTGCCGAGGGCCGCGGCGTTCGCGCTGTAGAGGTCGTCTTCGCCGAGGTCGAGAAGGAACGAGAGATCACCTCGCTCGACGAGAATCGAGATCCCGTGGCGCGACTCGACTCCGTCGAGCGTCGCCGACGCGTGATTCTCGACGAGGACGGTGAATGATGTATCCCCGCTCGTCGCTGCGTTGGCGAAGACGGTGTCCGAGTTCGCGATCACCTGGGCGGCGCGTCCTGCCTCCGCTTTCAGATTTGCGGCGCGCGTGAAGCCGAAGCCGCCGACGAGAACTCCGGCAGCGAGGACGACAACTCCGAGCGCGATGCCGACGATCAGCCACGTAGTCATTCCGATCCCTCCCGAGGGTCTGGCGATCCTGCGGACCGATCGCCTCGGCGCATTCTCTCCGAGAGGATGCGTTCGGCCAACTTAAACCGGAAACAGAGGGATCAGGCGCGGACGCCCAGCGTCGGACCTGGGGTGAGGTCCAATGTGGTCATCTCCGAGGGACCGGGTTGCGCTAGTCCTCCCAGAAGAAGAAGTCCCCTCCGACGGATTCCAGCTCGATCCAGTGCTCGCCTGAGGGACCGAATTCCACGCAGAGCGAGATGCACACGCCCTTGTGAATCTCGGGGCATCCGGGGAGCGCGAACTCGCGCATCTCCTGTGCTCCGTAGAGATTCAGGTTGTCGAAGGCAGCGAGTCTGTTGCTCCCATCGTGAATGTGGATGGACGTGACTCGGACATTGGCTGAAGGTGTCCGGAAGCAGACGAAGACCTTGTCCAGTCGATAGCGTCTGAAGTACAGATTCCAACGGAGTGAATCGGGGATCCCGAGACTCGCTTCCGGGACGAAGACTTCCTGAAGGTCCTTCAGGAACCCGCCCCCTTCCTCGAAGATGGCGAACGTCCCGACGACGGGCGTCGAAACGGGGAAGTGGAGCCAGTTGCTCGTACCGGGATCGCCGACGAGGCGGGTGTGAAAGGCCATTCTCTGTACGTGTTCAAGCCTCTCCGGATACTCGATCTGCACTGACGTGCCGTGAGCCCACATCGCCAGCATGCCGGTGAGATTCACGTCGCTCGGAAGTCCCCCAGCGCCCAGGGCAAAAGCGACAAGGAGTCCGAGCAGTACGATGGCGATGCGCGCTCGGCGTTTTTGGGTCATCTTGCGACCACCTCCGGCGGTACGCTACAGGAGTCACTAGTAGGAGGTCAAATCGAGTCCATCTGCACTAGTTACACCGGAGAGACGTAGGCTCAGGGCTCGCGTGGCTGAAGGCGATTCGCGGCCCCCCTCGCGGTCGCCGCGGTGGAACGTGCGTGCGTGGGGAAGTCTGGTCGGAGTTGGCGAGTTCCAGGAGCGAGACTACAGTGGAGGATCTTCCGAGCGGAGAGGAGCGCGATGGCAGAGAACTTGACCGAAGAGCAGATCTACGATCTGGCGAGAAGAAGGGTGAAGGCGAGGCGGGACTTCGCGATCCACCTTGTCGTGTACGTAGGCGTGAATGCGCTTCTGGTCTGCCTGTGGCTCTTCGTCACAGGGAGAGGGTTCCCGTGGTTCGTGTTCCCCCTCGGCGGTTGGGGGATCGGGCTCATCGCGCATTTCTTCTCCACGACCGTGGACAAGGAGGCGGACAGGATCCGGTCTGCGCGTGTGGAGAAGGAAGCGGACAAGATCCGGAGGGACCAGACGTAGCCGGGGGGGACCGTTGCCGCAATCCGTCGAGGAAGGAGAGATGGGTGTCAACCGAATACACGATTGCGATTGACCCGGAGGTCTGCCGAAGGTGCGGCCTCTGCGTCGAGGCGTGCATTCACATGAAGCTGGAGCAACCGGACAAGAGCGCCCCCCCGAGGGTCGCGGAGGAGATGGACTGCATCGCTTGTGGGCACTGCGTCGCGATGTGCCCGACCGGCGCCCTGTCGCACTCCGCGTTCGGCTCTGACTCGATTCGGCCACTCGACAGGAACCTGCTCCCGACGGCGGAGCAGATGATGGAGGCGCTCCGCGCGCGGCGGAGCTACCGCAAGTTCAAGGACGAGCGGATTCCGCGGGAGACGCTTGAGCAGGTGATCGAAGCTGCGCGACTGGCCCCGAGTGCGCACAACACGCAGACGACGTCGTTCGTCGTGGTTGAGGATCCGGAGATGCTCAAGCGCGTGGTCGATCTGACAATCCAGTTCCTCGATGGCATGGCCAAGTACTTCCGTCACCCGGTCAAGGGCCGCATCGCTCGGTGGATGGGCGGCGACCAGGTTCGGGGCGTGATGCCGATGATCCCGGTCTTCGAGGGTGTCGTGGAGCTTGCGAAGGAGGGCGCGGATCTCCCGATGTTGCTCGACGCGCCGGCCTGGATCGTCTTCCACAGTGCGAAGAGCGCTGGGTACGGCACGGTCAACGCCAGCGTGGCGATGCAGAACGCGATGCTGATGGCCGATCGACTCGGTCTCGGGACGTTCTACACGGGCTTCCTCTTGGTGCCGACGATGCGGGGTTTCGCGATGCACGACCTCCTCGGACTCGACCATGACCAGGAGATCCACGGCGCGCTCGCCGTCGGCGTGCCGAAGCTGGAGTACGCCAAGTGGCCGTCGAAGAGGCCGGCCAGCGTGCGTTGGATCTGAGCAAGGCGTTGAGTACGGGAGAAGGACGACCGTTGAGCGCGAGCGATGCAACGCGCGATTCCTCAGAAGGCGTAGACTACGACCAGGCCGCAGAGGAGTACGGCTGGCGCGGTCCGGAAGTGGCGTTCGGCTTGGCATACGCGTTCATCGAACCCGGCCAGACCCTCCTCGACATCGGCATCGGAACGGGACTCGGTTCGGTCCTGTTCCACAAGGCCGGACTGCGGATCTACGGGATGGACCTGTCGCCGGAGATGCTGACGGCGTGCCGGAAGAAGGCGTTCGCGGCGGACCTGCAACAGCACGACCTGACCGTCGAGCCCTATCCGTACGCGGACACATCGGTCGATCACGCCATCTGCGTCGGGGTTCTACAGTTCATCCCTGACGTTGCCTGTGTCTATCGGGAGGTCTCCCGCATCCTCCGCGACGACGGCACATTCACGTTCATCGTCGCCGACCGCATGCCGGGCGAAGACGCCGAGCTCGCGGTAGGGACCGAGCACACCGAATCGGGGGAGACCCGGATCCTGTACCGCCTCAGCGGCGGGGAGGTGGGTGATCTGCTGGGCGAGAACGGGTTCGCACCGCTACGGAACGTCATGTTCTCCGTGCCGATGGATCGGGAGAGGAAGCGCCTCCTTCGTGTTTGCGGCTACGTTGCGAGGAGAGTGCGGCGCGTGTGAGGGACTGACTCGTGCCCGCGATCGACCAGGGGCAGGCGCGATTCGAGCACTCGGCTCCTTCGTCGAAGGGTCGGGTCATCGTGACAGTACCTCTTGACATCGTCGCGAACTTGCTGTATAGCTGTTCGCAGCCCAGCAGGAATGCATAGGAGCTAGAGACATCGTGGACCCAGACGGAATGGCACGAACAAGCGGTTCCCTGTTGCTCCTGGCTCTTATTGTTGAGGTCCTCCCGTCCGGGGGGCCATGACCTGATGGGCGAGAATCCTTAGGCCCAACAGGAAAGGGCCGCCCGGAGACGGGCGGCCCTTTTTCTTTTGGGCTCGAGGCCCGAAGCGGGCGCGCAGAAGAGGGTGAAGCGATGCGGAAGACGGGTGCGGAGATCGTCTGGGAGATGCTTCGGCGAGAGGGCGTCGAGGTCGTGTTCGGGATTCCGGGGGGCGGGATCATGCACACCTACCATCCTCGCCGAGACTACGGGATCCACCACGTCCTCGTCCGCCACGAGCAATCGGCTGCTCACGCCGCTGACGGGTACGCGCGCGCATCCGGTCGCGTCGGTGTTGCGATCGCCACGTCGGGACCGGGGGCGACAAATCTGGTCACCGGGATTGCGACGGCGATGATGGACTCCTCGCCGATCGTGTGCATCACGGGTCAGGTCGGCACATCGGTTCTCGGAACGGACGCGTTCCAGGAGACGGACACGACTGGGATCACCCTGCCGATCACCAAGCACAACTACCTTGTCACCGATGTTGCCGATCTCGCAGCGACGATCCGCGAGGCGTTCGAGATCGCGCGATCCGGCCGCCCGGGACCGGTGCTGATCGACTTGCCCGGTGACGTCCAGCGCGGCGAAGCGGAGGCGCCGGCGGCAGACCGGGAGTCCGCCGGGTCGGTTCGTCCGTCGCCGACGGCCGACGAAGAGGCGATCGAACGAGCGATCGCTCTGATCGACCGGGCGCAACGGCCGGTGATCCTCGCCGGTCGCGGCGTTCTCCTGTCGGGAGCGGTCGACGAGTTGGTCGCGTTCGCCGACAAGACGGACACGCCTGTTGCGTTGACCCTGCTGGGGAAGGGCGCGTTCCCGCCGGACCACGCCCTCTGCCTGGGGATGATGGGGATGCACGGCCACCCTGCGGCGAACCACGCGATCCAGAATGCCGACCTCCTGATCGCCCTCGGGATGCGATTCGACGATCGAGTGACGGGAAACCCGGCGGAGTATGCGCCACAGGCTCGCAAGATCCACGTCGACATCGACGCGTCCGAGCTGAACAAGCTCATCCCGGTCGACGTTCCGATCCACGCCGACCTGCGTCCCGCACTGGGGCGACTGATCGATGGCGTCCGCGCGGCGAGGCATGAGAGCTGGGTCGAGCAAGCGGAGGCGTGGCGCGCGGAGTCCTGGGAACGCGACACGCTGCGCGTGGAGCCGAACGGAGCGCTTCCGCCGCCGCACATCATCCGCGAGATCTTTGCAGCGACCGACGGAGAGGCCGTCGTCGTCACCGACGTGGGGCAGGCCCAGATGTGGACGGCCCAGTACTACGCCACGCGGTGCGGCCACGCGTTCCTCTCCTCCGGCGGGTTGGGGACGATGGGGTTCGGCCTCCCGGCGGCGATCGGGGCCCAGTTCGCGCGCCCCGAAGCTGAAGTCTGGGCCGTCGTCGGTGACGGCGGCTTCCAGATGAGCCTCCACGAGCTGTCGACACTCGTTCAGGAGAACCTGCCGGTGCGGATCGCGCTGATCAACAACGGCGCGCTCGGGATGGTTCGGCAGTGGCAGACGATGTTCTACGACGGTCGGCACGAGGCGACGGACCTGATGAACCCTGACTTCGGTCGGATCGCTGACGCCTACGGGATCCCGTCGTATCGCGCGTCGACCTTGACCGGCGCGAGAACGGCGATCGCCGATGCACGGGGGCACGAGGGCCCCGTGCTGATCGAGTTCGAGGTCGCCCGAGAGGGCGAGCCGTCCCACGTCTATCCGATCGTGCCGGTCGGTGCGGCGCTCGATGCGATGATCGGCCGCTCTCCGACGGTCGCCGGATCGGTCGCAGGGAGGCGCACGTGAATCGAACGTTGATCGCGACCGTCGCCGACCGCCCCGGCGTGCTCAATCGGGTGGCGAGCATGTTCCGCCGGCGGGCGTTCAACATCGAGAGCCTGACCGTCGGTCACACGGAGCAGGACGGGATCTCGCGGATGACGATCGTGGTCGACAGCCGGCGGACCGACACCGAGAAGGTGGCACAGAATCTGGAGAAGCTCGTCGACGTCGTCGACGTCGAAGACGTCACCGACCGACCGACGATTCTCCACGACCTGGTCCTCGTCAAGGTCTACGTCCAAGACAAGCAGACGCGATCGGAGATCCTAAGGATTGCAGACAGCTTTCAGGCAAGAGTTCTCGATATGTGCCCGCAGACGGCGATCGTCGAGATCGCCGGCAGCGATGCGACGATCGGCACGGTCGTCGAGGCACTTCGGCCGCACGGGATTCTCGAGATGGTTCGGACCGGCCGCGTGGCGATGGTCCGCGGGGGTGCCGGAATCGACACCGGAGCCGCGGCTCCCGCGAGTGCGCCTGTGGGGAATGCAGAGCAAGGAGGCAGTTGATGGCGAGGATCGATTTCGGCGGGATTGTTGAGGATGTCGTGACCCGCGAGGAACACACGTTGGATCGTGCCCGGGAAGCCCTGCGCGACGAGCGGATCGTCGTCGTCGGGTACGGCGTTCAGGGGCCCGCACAGAGCCTGAACCTGCGCGACAACGGGTTCAACGTTCGCGTTGGCCTCCCCCCGGAGCGGACGAGGTCGTGGGAGAAGGCGCTGCAGGACGGGTGGGTTCCGGGCGAGACGCTCCTCCCGTTGGACGAGGCGGTCGCCGACGCGACGATCGTCCTCTTCCTCGTCTCCGATGCCGGGCAGCGCGCGCTCTGGCCGGCGATCGAGCCGCATCTGAACGAAGGGGACGCGATCTACTTCTCGCACGGCTTCTCGGTGACGTACAGCGATCAGACCGGGGTCATCCCCCCGCCGTTCGTCGACGTCATCCTCGTTGCTCCGAAGGGATCGGGAGCGAGCGTCCGCGCGAACTACTTCGCGGGGAGCGGGATCAACAGCAGCTACGCGGTTGCCCAGAACTTCACCGGGCGAGCGACGGAGCGAGCCTTGTCGATCGGCATCGGAATCGGCTCGGGCTTCCTGTTCCCGACGACATTCGAGAAGGAGGTCTTCAGCGACTTGACCGGCGAGCGGGGAATCCTGATGGGCGCGCTGGCCGGCGTGATGGAAGCGCAGTACGACACGCTGCGCGCGCACGGCCACACCCCGAGCGAAGCGTTCAACGAGACGGTCGAGGAGCTGACGCAGAGCTTGATTCGGTTGGTCGGCGAGAACGGGATGGACTGGATGTACGCCAACTGCAGCGCCACCGCGCGACGGGGCGCGCTCGACTGGCGTCTGCGGTTCAAGGCGGCGGTTGCGCCGGTGTTCGACGAACTCTACGCGAGCGTCGTCAGCGGCGAGGAGACGCGCATCGTCCTCGAGGCAAACGGAGCACCCGATTGCCAAGAGCGCCTCGACGAGGAGCTGCGCCAGATGAGGGAATCGGAGATGTGGCAGGCGGGAGCAGCGGTTCGAGCGCTGCGACCGGAGAACAGCCGGCGCTAGGTCGAATCGAGCGGGGAGAGCGAACGTGACAGAGCACGAGATCGATCTGGTCCAGATCTTCGATACGACGTTGCGGGACGGGGAGCAGTCCGCCGGGGTCAGCCTGAGCGCGGCGGAGAAGCTCGAGATTGCCCGGCTCCTTGCTCGGATGGGCGTTCACGTGATCGAAGCGGGGTTCCCGGCCGCCTCGGCCGAGGATCGTCGCGCCGTCGAGCGGGTCGCCCGCGAGGTCGGTCGGGACGAGAGCCGCCCGGCGCCGGTCATCTGTGCGCTGGCTCGTGCGACCGACGCCGACATCGACGTCGCGTGGGACGCGGTCCACGCCGCTGCCCGTCCGCGGATCCACACGTTTCTTGCGGCGTCGGACATCCACCTCGAGCACAAGCTGCGGATGACGCGCGCCGGGGCGATCGACCGTGCACGGGCGGCGGTCGGTCGAGCGAAGTCGGTCTGCTCGTCGGTCCAGTTCTCGCCCGAGGACGCGAGCCGGGCCGATCCCGACTTCCTCTGCGAGATGGTCGCGGCCGCGGTCGAAGCGGGTGCGACGACGATCAACATCCCCGACACCGTCGGATACGGCACGCCGGACGAGTTCGGCACACTGGTCGCACGGATCGTCGAATCCGTGCCGAACGACGGGAGCGTCGTGGTGTCGGTCCACTGTCACGACGACCTCGGGATGGCGACGGCGAACACGCTCGCCGGGCTTCGCGCGGGGGCTCGTCAGGCCGAGGTGACGATGAACGGAATCGGTGAGCGAGCCGGGAACACGGCGCTCGAGGAAGTGGTGATGGCGCTGCGCACCCGCCGGGCGCGCTACGGGCTGGACACGTGCATCGACACGACTCGGATCGCGCGCGCGAGCCGGATGGTCAGCCACTACACCGGACTTCCGATCCAGCCGAACAAGGCGATCGTCGGAGCCAACGCGTTCGCCCACGAGTCGGGAATCCACCAGGACGGGGTTCTCAAGCACCAGGCGACCTACGAGATCATCCGACCCGAGACGATCGGCCTCGCCGAGTCGAGCCTCGTGCTCGGAAAGCACTCGGGACGGCATGCGTTCGCCGAGCACGTCAGCGGACTCGGCTACGAGCTCGACGCGGCGCAGCTGGAGGCAGCGTTCGATCGGTTCAAGCGACTCGCGGGAAAGAAGCGCGCAGTGAGTGACGCCGACGTCGAAGCGCTGATCGCTGATCTGGTTCACCGATTCGACGATGCGTACCGGTTGGCCGACCTCCAGGTCGTCGCCGGCCGGTCCGGCCTGTCGACGGCGACCGTGCGCCTGCTGGGGCCCGACGAGCAAGAGCACGTGCACGCGAGCGTCGGCACCGGTCCGGTCGACGCGATCTACCGGGCCATCGGCGAGATCGTCCGGACGCCGAATCGTCTCGAGGAATTCCGGATCCACGCCGTCACCGAGGGGATCGATGCCCAGGGCGCGGTCAGCGTCCGCGTCAGCTCCGACGGCGTGCCGATGCGCATCGGCGGCTACGGAACCGACGCCGACATCCTCGTCGCCAGCGCGCACGCCTACATCAACGCACTCAATCGACTCATCGAACAGCGGGGTGCGTCGCCCCAGGGCGGCGCAGAGACGGAAGCGGCAGATCAGACTCAAGCGAGAACGAAAGGGGAAGCGAATGAACGAACGGGACGGAACCGACCCCTCCGACGGGGACGGCGGGAACGGCCGGACGCAGATGAGGGCGCCGTCGGTGCAGTGGCGGGACGAGACGGCGGACAGCAGCGGCTGGGCGCTGCGCTGGGATGCGACCGCGCTCCGAAAGGTGAACCTGGCACGGCAGATGCGCGAACTGCGCGAAGCGTCGGGGAATCCGTAGGGACGTCATGAGGGGGCTGACGCTCGCCGAGAAGATCCTCGCGACGCATCGTCTACCCGACGGGGCATCGGCGGTCGATCCGGTTCACGCGGGCGATCTGATCGAAGTGGCCGTAGACCTCGTCCTGGCCAATGACATCACCGCGCCGATCGCGATCCGCGAGTTCGCCGCCCTCGGCGTCGCGGGCGTGTTCGATCCGGAGTCGATCGTCCTCGTCGCCGACCACTTCACGCCGAACAAGGACATCGCCTCGGCCGAGCAGGCATCGCTGATGCGGGCCTTCGCCAAGCGTCACGCGATTCGCCATCACTACGATGTCGGCCGCGTCGGGATCGAGCACGTGCTGCTGCACGAGCTCGGCTTGGTGGTCCCCGGGGAGGTGATCGTCGGCGCCGACTCGCACACGTGCACGGCAGGCGCGCTCGGTGCGTTCGCGACGGGGATGGGGTCGACCGACATCGGCGTCGCGATGGCGACGGGGGCGGCATGGATGCGGGTTCCTGAGTCGATCCGCGTCGAGCTGCGCGGGGCGCCGGGCGAGTGGGTCGGAGGGAAGGACCTGATCCTCGAGACGATCCGACGCCTCGGCGTGAGCGGGGCAACCTACGCGGCGCTCGAGTTCGGCGGATCCGCTCTCGATGCGCTGTCGATGGCCGATCGGTTCACGATCGCGAACATGGCGATCGAGGCTGGCGGCAAGGCGGGCCTGCTCCCTGCGGACGAGACGGCGCTCGCCTACCTCGACGGACGAACGAACCGGGCGGTCGAACGGATCGCCGCGGACGAGGGGGCGACGTACACCCGAACACTGACGATCAACGTCGCGGCGATTGAGCCGGTCGTCGCCCTCCCGCACCTGCCGGAGAACGTCTGTCCAGTCGGCGAAGTCAAGTCGACCCGGATCGACCAGGCGGTGATCGGGTCCTGCACCAACGGACGTATCGAGGATCTGCGCATCGCGGCGGAGATTCTGCGCGGGCGCCGGGTCCATCCCGACGTGCGCTGCATCGTGATTCCCGGGAGCCCAAGCGTGCAGCTCGCAGCGGTTCGCGAGGGCCTGGTCGAGACGTTCCTCGACGCAGGAGCTGCTGTCTCCACTCCCACGTGCGGGCCGTGCCTCGGGGGACACATGGGGGTCCTGGGAGCGGGCGAGCGTGCCGTCAGCACGACGAACCGCAACTTCCGCGGGCGGATGGGATCGCTCGACAGCGAAGTCGTTCTCGCCGGACCCGCGGTGGCGGCTGCGTCGGCGATCGCCGGCCGCCTTGCCCATCCTGCGGAGGTGATCTCGTGACGATTGCCGGACGGATCTGGGTGTTCGGCGCGAACGTCGACACCGACGCGATCATCCCGGCGCGGTACCTGCACACGTCGGATCCGGCCGAACTCGCCCGTCACTGCCTGGAGGGTCTCGATGAGGGGTTCGCGGGCCACGTCGAGGCGGGCGACCTGATCGTCGGCGGCGAGAATTTCGGCTGCGGGTCATCGCGCGAGCACGCGCCGCTGGCGATCCAAGCCTCCGGCGTCGCCTGCGTAATCGCGGTCGGGTTCGCGCGGATCTTCTACCGTAACGCGATCAACCTCGGTCTCCCGATCGTCGTCTGCCCCGACCTGCCGCTGTCAGAGGCGAGAAGCGGCCAAGCGTGGACCGTCGATCTCGAACGCGGACGGGTGCGGAACGACGCGCTCGGCACGGAGACGCCGTTCGAGCCATTTCCCCCGTTCATGATGGCGCTTCTCCGCGCCGGCGGGCTCACCGCGTACACCCGCGGTCGGATCGCCGCAGGCGATCTGCCGCGACGAAGGACGAAACGATGAACCGTTCGATCACGCTCTACGACACGACGCTCCGCGACGGCTCACAGCGCGAGGGACTGTCGTTCTCGCTCGCCGACAAGCTGAAGATCACCGAGCGGCTCGACCGCCTCGGCATCGACTGTATCGAGGGGGGCTGGCCCGGCTCGAATCCGAAGGACCAGGAGTACTTCGAGCGGGTGGCCGACCTCGGCCTGACCCACGCGGAGATCGCCGCGTTCGGAAGCACGCGGCGGGCGGGAGTTGCGGTCGGGGAGGACCCGGGGCTTGCGGCGATCCTCGCCACGAAGGCGCCGATCGCCACGATCTTCGGGAAGAGTTGGCTCCTGCATGTTCGCCAGGTGCTCGGTACGACGCCGGACGAGAACCTGCGGATGATCGGCGAGTCGATCGGGTTCCTGCGCGAGGGGGGGCGTCGTGTCGTCTACGATGCGGAGCACTTTTTCGACGGGTACCGCGACGACGCGGCCTACGCACTGGAGACGCTGTGTGCTGCGGCCGAGGCCGGTGCGGAGGTCGTCGTTCTCTGCGACACGAACGGCGGAACGCTCCCGGCGGAGATCGGGGCGATCGTCACCGAGGTCGGACGTACGATCGGTGCGCCGATCGGCATCCACGCACACAACGACATCGAGACGGCGGTCGCCGGAACGATCGCCGCCGTCGAAGCGGGCGCCGTGCACGTGCAGGGGACGATCAACGGATACGGCGAGCGGTGCGGGAACGCCAACCTCTGCTCGGTCATCCCGACGCTGCAACTCAAGCTCGGCCGCCGGTGCGTCGACGAAGACCAGCTGTCGGGGCTCGCCGAGACGGCGCACGCGGTCAGCGAGTTGGCGAACCAACGCCCCGATCCGCACCTTCCGTACGTCGGGACGAGCGCGTTCGCTCACAAGGCGGGCGTCCACGTCAACGCGTTGCGGAAGCGGGTCGAGACCTATCAGCACATCGAGCCGAGTCGGGTTGGGAATCGCAGTCGGATCGTGATCTCGGAGCAGGCCGGCCGAGGCAACGTTCTGCACAAGGCGGAGGAGTTCGGGCTCGAACTCGGAAGCCGCGGCGCCGCATCCGCCGTTCTGTCGCGGATCAAGGAGCTCGAAGGACGAGGATTCCAGTTCGAGGGCGCCGAAGGGTCCGTCGAGCTGATGATCCGTCGAACCGACACTGCGTACCGTCCGCCGTTCGAGCTCGTCGACTTCCACGTCCTGATTCGCAGCGGGGAGGACGGGGCGATGGCCGCGGAGGCGACGATCAAGATCCGGGTCGGCGAGCAGACGATCCACACCGCCGCTGACGGGAACGGGCCGGTCAATGCGCTCGACGCGGCGTTGCGCAAGGCCCTCCTCCCGACGCACCCCCAACTGGCGGCTGTCCACCTGGCCGACTACAAGGTCCGCATCCTCGACGGGGCCGCCGGCACGGCGGCGCAGACGCGCGTGCTGATCACGTCGAGCGATGGAACCCGTTCGTGGAGCACGGTCGGGTGTTCGGACAACATCATCGAAGCGAGCTGGATCGCCCTCGTCGACGCGTTCGAATGCGCGCTCTGCCCGGCACCGGCGCTCGCCGGCGTTCCAGCAGAAGGAGAACGATGACGACGAGGCAGATCGTGAGTCTCCCCGGGGACGGGGTCGGTCCAGAGGTCGTGCGCGAGGGGATCCAGGTCCTTCACGCAGTCGCCGAGACGTTCGGCCATCGGTTCGAGTTCGCGGCGTTCCCCGTTGGAGGGACGGCGATCGACGCGACGGGATCGCCGCTTCCGAACGAGACCCTCGCCGCGTGCCGCGCAGCCGACGCGGTCCTTCTCGGGTCGATCGGCGGGCCGAAGTGGTCCGATCCGACCGCGCCCGTCCGACCCGAGCAAGGCCTGTTGGGGCTGCGTGAGGAGCTCGGGCTGCACACGAACCTCCGCCCGGTCCGGGTCCCGCCCGCGCTCGTCTCCTCGTCCCCGGTCCGCCCGGACCGGGTCGACGGGACCGACCTCGTCGTCGTGCGCGAGCTGACCGGTGGGATCTACTTCGGCCCGCGCCAGGAAGCGAGTTCCGAAGGCGTCGCGTTCGACACGATGCGCTACAGCGAACCGGAGGTCGCGCGGATCGCCCACGTCGCGTTCTCGCTCGCCCGGGCCCGCCGCGGACTCGTCACGTCGATCGACAAGGCGAACGTGCTAGCGTCCGGTCGCCTGTGGCGTCGTGTCGTCACCGATGTGGCGAGGGAGTACGGCGATGTGACGCTCACTCATCTCCTGGTCGATGCGGCGGCGATGCATCTCCTCCGGCGGCCGGCCAGCTTCGACGTGATCCTGGCGCCGAACATGTTCGGCGACATCCTGAGCGACGAAGCGTCGATGCTCGTCGGATCCCTCGGGATGCTCCCGTCGGCGTCGCTCGGCGCCGGAAGACTCGGCGTCTACGAGCCGGTGCACGGGAGCGCGCCGGACATCGCCGGCCGCGGGATCGCCAACCCGCTCGGCACGATCCTGAGTGCGGCCCTCCTGTTGCGGCACTCGCTCGATCTTCACGAGGAAGCCGTCGCGGTCGAGACGGCGGTCGACCGGGTGCTGACGGAGGGAGCGCGCACTGCCGACCTCGGCGGACCGTCGGAGCCGACGATCGGGACGGCCGAGATGGGAGACCGGGTTGCCGCCGCGGTTCGCGAGGCCGGTCCGCGCGGTGCGGGGTCGAAGGAGGTCGCAGCATGAGAAGCGATCGCGTCAAGCGCGGGCTGGAGCGCGCCGCCCACAGAAGCCTGTTCTACGCCACCGGCCTTACGCCGGAAGAACTCGATCGACCGTTGATCGGGATCGCCAACGCGTACAACGAGATCGTGCCCGGGCACGTTCACCTCGACCGGATCGCCGACGCCGTCAAGGCCGGGATCCGGAGTGCGGGGGGGACGCCGCTCGAATTTAACACCATCGGCATCTGCGACGGGATCGCGATGGGGCACGAGGGGATGCGCTACGCCCTTCCGAGTCGCGAGCTGATCGCCGACTCGGTCGAGGCGATGGTCGGCGCGCACCGGCTCGACGGCGTCGTCCTTCTTCCCAACTGCGACAAGATCGTCCCCGGGATGTTGATGGCGGCCGCCCGCCTCGATTGCCCGGCGATCCTCGTCTCCGGCGGGCCGATGCTAGCCGGACGGCGCGACGGGGAGGCGATCGACGTCAAGACGATGTTCGAGGCGGCAGGCGCCGTCCGCGCTGGGCGGCTTGGCGAGGACGAGCTGGCCGAGCTTGAGCTCTCCGCCTGTCCGGGGTGCGGCTCCTGCTCCGGGCTGTTCACCGCGAACTCGATGAACTGCCTCGCCGAGGCGCTCGGGATGGCGCTCCCCGGAAGCGGGACGATTCCCGCGGTCAGCGCGGCGCGCGTGCGCCTCGCCAAGCGGGCCGGGGCCGCCGTTCTCCGACTGGTCGAACGGGGGACGACGTCGCGAGCGATTCTGAGCGAGGCTGCGTTCTGCAACGCCATCGCCGTCGACATGGCGATCGGCGGGTCGACGAACACCGCGCTCCATCTCCCGGCGATCGCCCATGAAGCGGGGATCGCGTTGACGCTCGAGCGGTTCGACGAGATCAGCCGACGGACGCCGTCGCTCGTCAAGTTGAGTCCGGCCGGGCCGCACCATCTCCAGGATCTGGATGAGGCGGGCGGGATCTCGGCCGTGATCGGCGAGTTGCTGCGCGCCGGGCTGATCGACGGGGAGGAGTTGTCCGTTGCGGGATCGACGATCGCCGCTGCCGTCGACGGGGCGGTGAGGCGAGGCGACGTCATCCGCCCGATGGACGAAGCGCACGACCGCGAGGGCGGGATCGCCGTTCTTCGCGGGAACCTGGCGCCGGACGGCTGCGTCGTCAAGGCGAGCGCCGTGGTCGAACGGATGCTCCGTCACCGCGGACCGGCGCGCGTCTTCGACGGGGAAGAAGCGGCACTCGACGCGATCCTCGGCGGCGAGATCGAGCCGGGCGACGTCGTCGTGATCCGCGGGGAAGGTCCGCGCGGCGGCCCGGGAATGCCCGAGATGCTCCTCGCCACCGCAGCGATTGCCGGCCAGGGCCTCGATGACCGGGTCGCGCTGCTGACTGACGGACGTTTCTCCGGGGCCACCCGGGGCGCCGCGATCGGGCACATCGGCCCCGAGGCGGTCGACGGCGGGCCGATCGCTCTCGTCGAGGACGGCGATCCGATCGAGATCGACATCCCGAAGCGGCAGCTTGCCCTCGACGTCGACGAGCGCACGCTCGCGTCGCGTCGCGACCGCTGGTGCCCGCCGACGCCGCGTGTGACATCGGGACTTCTCGTGCGCTACGCGAGTGCTGTCAGCCCCGCCGCCGCTGGCGCTGTCCTCGATGGCGGATGGTGAAGGTGCGCCGGAGGAATCCGTCAAGTTGGCATGGCTAGCAGGGACACTGACGATTCGTGACAATCAGGCGATCGGCGACCTCATGAAGACAAGGCCTTTCTTCCGGGTTGGCATGGTGCCCGCTGGGAGTCGTTCGAGAGGCTGAGGAAGCGCCGCTGGCTGAGCTCGCGATCACTCGAATGAAGAGAACATGGGCAGCAGCGGACATCCCGGATCTCTCGGGTCGGGTGGCGATCGTCACCGGAGCGAGTAGCGGGATCGGACTCGAGACGGCGCGGGAGCTGGCCCGGAGAGGCGCTCGTGTGGTTCTGGCTTGCCGAAGTGAGGACCGGGCGCGGGCAGCCCTCACATCGATCCGGTCGGAGATCCCCGAGGCGCAGGCAGCATTCCTCGAGCTGGACTTGGCGAGTTTGCATGCCGTGCGGCGGTTCGCGGAGGCGTTCAGGGGTACGTTCGATCGACTCGATCTCCTCGTCAGCAACGCCGGAGTGATGCTGGTCCCGCGAGGACGGACCGACGACGGCTTCGAGATGCACTTCGGCACGAACCATCTCGGCCACTTCGCGCTGACGGGGCTGCTGATCGATCGCCTTCTGGCGAGCCCCGGTTCCCGTGTTGTGACCGTGACGAGTGCGGCCCATCGGTTCGGACGTCTGGACTTCGCGAACCTGATGTTCGAGGAGCGTCGCGGGTACTCCCGTCTCCGAGCGTACGCACGGTCCAAGCTGGCGAATCTCTTGTTCACGTACGAGCTGCAGCGCCGCCTGGAAGGAAGCGGGACGATCGCCGTCGCCGCTCATCCGGGCGGCGTGGCGACCGACTTGGGGCGTCGCGCGACGGGACACCGACTCTATCGAGCGCTCCTGCCTCTGTTCGAGTGGCTCAGTCAGAGTCCGGGCGAAGGTGCGCGTTCGGTGCTCCGCGCGGCGACCGATCCCGATCTAGCGGGCGGGGAGCTCGTCGCGCCGACCGGGATCCTCGGGATGTGGGGAGCTCCTGGCGTCCTGCCGTGGGACAGGAAGCGAGTGGATGGACAGGCGGCCGCGCGACTCTGGGAGATCTCGGAGGAGCTGAGCGGTGTCCGATTTCTATCAGACGACGCCGGCTCTGAGCGGTAGGCGGCCCCTCAACCGTAGGGCGACGGTCGACGTCGACCTGCGATGGAGAGGCTATCGCGCGAGAACGAGCCGATTGCGGCCTGACTCCTTCGCCTGATACAGCGCGTCGTCGACGAGCTGAACGAGCTGGTTCTCGCGCTCGACGTTGTGGGTGGGGTAGGCGGCTGCGCCGAGGCTTGCGGTCACACGGATGGTCTGAGATCCGTCGGAGACTGAGCTCTCTTCGATCGCGCGGCGGAGGCGGTCTCCGATGAGGCGGAGATCGTCCGTCGACGCGGCGGGGAGGACGGCGAGGAACTCCTCCCCGCCGTAGCGGATCAGGACGTCACCGTCGCGCAGGACCATCTTGGCGACTCCGGCGATCGAGATGAGAACACGGTCGCCGACGAGATGCCCGTAGGTGTCGTTGACCCGTTTGAAGTGGTCGATGTCGAACATGAGCACGCCCAGTGGGGCGCCGATTCGCACGGCACGATCGAACTCCTCACGAAGCCGCCCCATCCCGAACCGGCGATTGTAGGTTCCCGTCAGCGGATCGAGCGCTGCGAGTCGCTGCAGGCGGTCGTGGGCGATCGCGTTGTTGAGCGCGAGGCCGAGGCTCTGGCGGAAGAGTTCCATCCGCGTTCGCGCCTCCGAGGAGAAGGGGTTGGAGGAAGCGAGGATCACAACTCCGAGCGGGATGCTCTTGTACGTCGCCGGAAGGATGACGACCTCCGCCGGGGGGAACGTCGCCACCACACCGTCGACGCGCACGTTCTCCGGGAGCCGAAGGGTGACAGGATCTCCTGTCCGTACGACGAGGCGCACGTGGTCACTGTCGGCGAGTCCCGCGGTGTCGTGCAGTCCGTGCGAGGCGGCGATTACGAGCTCGCCGGCGGACTCGTACAGCAGCGCGCCGCCCTCCGCGCCCGTGTGCGCCATGAAGCTGCGGAGCGCGTGCTGCGCCAGCCCATCGATCTCGAGCTGGCTTGTGAGGAGGTTCGAGAACGAGCGCACCGCGGCCTGGGTTTCGATCGAGTAGGCGAGGGTTTCGACCAGGCGGTTGAACGCCGTGGCGCTCTCGCCGATTTCGTCCTCGGAGTCGACGGGGATGGTGCAATCCTCCGGGGTGCACCCGTCTGCGTCGCCGGAGACGGAGGAACTCAAGACGGACTCTTCGATGTGGGTCATTGCGCGGGCGAGGACGCGCAACCGGCGTCCGACGACGAGTCGGGCGAGGGCGAAGTTGATCGCGCCGGCAAGTGCGCCGGCACCGAGACAGGCGAGGAAGAACTTGACGGTGAGCGCGGTGGCGGGCGGGACACCGAGGAGAATCACGAAGAACGGGAAGACGATCCCGATCGCCAGGCCGAATGCGACCATCCAGAT
>Ga0180434_10000765_pt1 | contig 47119 bp, 84 predicted proteins | sample SS_ome_7_FD_132453 | JGI IMG/M metagenome (GOLD analysis project Ga0180434, IMG submission 132453) | Hypersaline lake sediment archaeal communities from the Salton Sea, California, USA - SS_1_D_2 metaG | ecosystem: Environmental > Aquatic > Non-marine Saline and Alkaline > Hypersaline >... | reverse complement strand
CTGATCTCTATTTTACTAGCTACTAGCTCTTTAATAAATAATACGTAATTAACGTTCAATTTAACTTCTTTCTTTTTTTCGATTTTATTTGCCATTTTTTTTCCTCTTATATAATAACTCTTTTTGGTTATTATCTTATATCTATATACACACTACTAGTATATAAATCTTGCTATGATTTCTGAATATTAAATAACGACTAGTATACGTTTTACTACACTACGATACGATTTCGTTCGAAAAAGCTTGAAAAGTAAAACGAAAGATTTATAAAGGGTAAATTAAACGAATTTACTACGAACGAGTAACGATTCGATTTGACTACTGATTAGTAATAAAAAAGATAGTGTAGGAAATACTACACTAGAGTACGATTGTGTTCGAGCCAGTCACGACTACGAAGAAAGATTAGTCTTCGTATAGATCTGGATTTAGAGTTGCCATATCTCTGTCTAGATCTGTCATAAAACAATCGTTATAGTATTCCATTCGTGTTCGATCTGTTATTTGTCTTCTCATTTTATTTTCCTCCCTAGTTCTAAATTTTATCTAAAACTTATAAATATAATATACACTACACTATTTATAAATCTTTCTTCGAATGCTAATGCAAATAAATAGTATGGTGTCAGTCTACAGAATGCGAACGTTATTCAAGAGATCGTCTAAAGAGAATCGAATAAATAGAGGGTTTGGGTTTGCAAAATAAAATTTTTTTTAAATTTATTATTTATTTTATTTTATGTCAATATTTGCAATTGATGCAATATTGCTTCCTTTGTATTTATTGACTTTTTTAAAAAAAAATATAATAATAATATAAAATATAATAATCACTCACTTAGTGATAGAGTGAATCTCTAAGTGCTTCGCTGATCCTTTAACTTCTTTCCCCTAGAGTTTCTAATGCAAACACCCAAGAATAATAGATATATGTTCTTACTAATAAGTAACAAAACATAACTACCATAGATAATAAAAAGATAGTAAAAATAATAGTTTGCATCAACTTTGTATCAACTTTGACATCACGGCCCTTATTAATAATAGATATAGTTTTATAGATTCCGAAAGCAATGTGATACAATGTGATACAAAATAAAAAAAAAAGAAAATAGATTATGTTGTGGCATAAGTAGTTTCTTTATCTTTCTGATAATCAACGATCTTGACATCAGCTTCTTTGAATTTGCTTTCCGGCAGATTCAATATCTTCAACCGCTCTACTAGCAACGGCCGTACTTCTTTTCTATTTACACGTCCACTTACTCTTGGAAGATTACTGAACTTCAATTTAGTTGTATCCAGATACATCTTCTCTATTTTCTTTCTGTTCGAACTTGACAATGCAATCTTCTTGCTTACAAGTTCTTTGATAAACTTAATATAGTTGATATTAAGTTTAACCACTTTACGTTTATTTGATTTCATTTTAGTTCCCCCACACCAATAATATTTATATTGGTATTATATACTATAAAGCATTTGATATATATAAATATTATTACGAAGAAAAGAGAAAAAGAGGAAAAGTATGATTATAGTGTTAATTCTTCGAATAGTTCTTTAGTCTCTTGTATCTTAACAGAATCTAATTGATCATAGATTATGCTCTTATATTTCAAGCATATCTCTTGAATGTCATCAAGCTCTTCCAGACCTTTTATCTGTAATACTAATGCAGCTTGAATATTCTGTCCATTAGAATCCCGAATTTCATCTTCAGCCCAGTTTCTAATTATCTCACCAGCAATTACCATTTTGAAAAAAAAGAAAGAACGATGAGATTTACTCATCGATAACTTCTGTTGTTGGTGCTTGACTAGCTTTCCCTTTCTTAGTTTCTTTTGCTTTAGCTGAAGCATTCTTATCTTGACGATTGACACTAGGCTTAGCAATTCCCTTTTCTTTTAGTTCTGCTCTAAGCTCTTTGTAGTCAATTCCAGCAGCTTTTAAGTATCTTTGTGTTGCTTTTGGGTTAGGCCCAATTGTTTGTTGGATCTCTTTTAGGCTTGTTCCAGCTTTAGCTGCTTCAACTGCTTTGTCTTTAATTTCTTGTGTGTATTTCATTTTGTATTCCTCCATGACTATATACCGCACTATTCTGAGTATTTGTACTCCAATAGATTTATTTGCTGTTTTAGTCATTATGTTTCACCTTTGGTGTTACTTTCCCAATTTATTTGGGTATAATACTATTAGGCATAACTACTATATAAATATTCCTCCGCTGATTGGGACGATTTACCGCCTCCATTTGTTTATTGGCAAATCCGGAAATATGATTTCTGCGACAGTTTTTGGTAATTTACTTCCTACACGTGCTACTTCTTGCATTTCGCGCTGATGGCTTTCTCCAGGAACAGCATCAATGTAAGCCGCCCAATCTCTTGTTTTCCAAACATTAGATTCGTCTGTGTTTCTGAATATGTTTACTTTAGCCACAGCTAACACTTTAGTGGCGAAAGAATACATATAATATATAGATTTTTCTTCATATCCCATTTTGATCCCTCTTCATATTATGTAGCTTTTCAGCTAGATCTAAAGCATCTTCTCTAGTGTAATCATAAGGCCATGGTTCACTGTCTGCTTCATCGATCTTTAATAGATCATCATAATTATATAATGCGTCTAACAATATCTCGTATTCTTTGTCTGTGAATGTCATTTTAATCACCTAAATGGCTATTACAGTCTTCATTTGGACAAGACCATCTATCATTTGTTTCATCCCAATCTAATGGTTTCTTACAGACCCAGCAGTTTAAATCTGGCGTCCCTTCAGCTCCTTCATCGTATGTTCTGTCTGCTTTAGGACCCAGTAAGTACTCAATTATGTATTCTCTATTATCTAGAATGACTGCTGCAGCTCTTTCTGCTTCGTTATATGATTCCATATCGCCTGTATTCTTTAAGTACTCAGTGAATGCATCTCCGTCTTTATCTATATTCTCTGGATTTAGCTCAACGATTTCATATTGGTCTGGATCATCGTTAAAATGGTCTTCTAATTCTTCATCTGTATACTCCCGGTCATCTGGAGCATGCATTCTGACCATTTCTTTTTCGTCTTCTGTCAATTGATTCCATTTTTGTTTGTACATTTTCGTCTTCCTCCCAACTTGATGGATATTTAATTATACGGTTTACCGCATCCTTCTTTGCATTTACACTCACTTTGTATCAACCCTGACTCTTTTATTTGCTTATATAATTGTTCTACCTGCTTAACAGATAAATACTGTAAGCTTGTTCCGTGGTCATTTCTTATTTTAAGAGTGTTTAGCCCTTTTAGATTTGTCTCAAATTTTACTGAATCCTTTTCCATTTAGATACACCTCTAGTTGTTCTTTAGCACAAATACAATTAACTCGAAGTTTTTTGCAACGTTTGCAATATTTCTTTTCTTGAATTATATTTACCCATGCCATTTTTATTAATCTAATAGGTATAATACAACACTACTATTTAAATATTCCTATGCTTTAGATGTTATTCATCCGAGCTTCATTCATCTTTTCGCGCTTAAGGAAATCTTGATAGTCTTGTTTGTGTCTGGCTGCGAGTTCTTTCTTCATAGTCTTTATGACTGGATAGTGCTCTTCAACTAATTCTTCATCAGTAGTATTGTCTAGACGCATTTGTTCTTGTTCTATACTAAGTAAAGCCATGTCACCTCTTAAGAAACATTCTGCTTGGTATAGTTCATGCATCATAGACATTCTTATGGCTTTAGCTTTACGCTCTAAGTACTTAATTGTGTTCTCCAAATGCGAAGTTCTCATGTCTTCAACGACCCAAATAGTACCAGTTTGATCTTTCCATAGATTTTGTTGTTCGTATTTCTTCTGAAGCTCAATCTCTTTGTCTAATTCATCAATTAAAGCTTGTTGTTCTGCATCGTGTCCTTCACTTGTTTCACAATTCATTTTTACATTCCTCACAAATAAACTTATCTTCGTGCTCTACAAGAAAGTTTGTCTTTTTACCGCATTTACTGCATCTCATCTTCTTCCACCATTTCAGCTAATGCGTCTAAGATTACGCCAAACCCTTGTATGTGTGCTGTGTTTTCTTCACAATAGTTTTCTACTGATAGATCATAACCTTTATTAGCGTCTTCAAGTAGCTTTTCTTTGAATGCAAGCATTATGTGCTCTTGCAGTTCTTCATCATCAATAGCTAATATTGCGTTATATTCTTTATCTAGCTTTCGTTTCTTTACTTCTGCTACATAATCAAACTTCCAATGGCGATGTAATTGGTCTTTGTACTTCTCTTTAGCATCATTCTTAGTTTCTTTATCGATTATGTCTCTTAAGAGTCTGATCGTTCTCTTAAGTATATATTGATTGAATGTCTTTAAAGTGAAGTTATCCATAGCGTATGCTACTGTCATATAATTATCCCAACTAGATCTAGAATATGTTCTTCCGTTGTATGTATAATCAGCCCAGACTCTGAACCAAGCTTTGTTGTCTTCAAAGTTGAATTCTCTTAAGCAGCATTTCACTACAACTTTATTAGCAACAAATAAATTAAAGACTTTGCCCCAATTTTGTCTATTGAGGGCCATGTCTATAACTTTGAGCCAGTCTACTTTATGTGTTTTGATTGCTAATTCATTCATCTTATTTCCTCCAACATTTTAACTATCTCTTGAAAATCTTCGATGACTTTTACATTTTCTTCTTCAAAACAAATTATCGAGCCTTTTTGGTTTATGTTTTCTCGAATACAATGTATCTTATGAAGAGAAATTAGCACTTTTCTTGTAGTTCTTTCTAATTCTTCATTCAAAACTATAGCAAATGGTTTCATTTTTTCTCACCTTTATAGATATATTCGTCTTCTGGTTTAGTCATGACACAATTCTTTCTTTTCGGATCATATAGAATTGTACCAGTTTTTAGATGTTCAATGCAATCTTCAGAGCATCTACAACTTTTACACAAATCATCATTGGTTGGATCATTGACATGTCTCATCTTTTAATCTCCTTCTTGTTATAAAAGTAGTAACAATTACAGATACCACAAATCAATTTCTGTTTATCAGATTCCATCTCACCCATCTTATGTGGATGTTTATCTTTATGACTTCTAGCCATTAAATGTTCACATTCTCTTTCTTCCATTTTTATTTACTCACCTCAGGTTTATCTAATTTTCCACGATAACCACATGCTTTGCATAGTGATCTGTGTAATCGTTGAACTTCCATTTTCTTTCCGCATGATTTGCATCTGATTACTTTCTTAAATTTCTCAATTTTCTTGAAATTACTTGTCAATTTGTCACCTTATATTAATTGTTTTATTCTTAATATACAATATAAAGTAGTTGTTATTTATAAATATTCCTTTGATTATAATTGTTTAGAATACCATTGTACTAGAAAAAGATTCACGGAAGTAATAAATGGTTAAATATATATAATAAAAGTAAAATATAAAAAGTCCGCGCTTATATACTTTCTCTTATTAAGAATAGATTATCTTAGAGTCTACGCCGAGCTCTTGATGAGCATAACCTTTACAACCCTTTTTAGTGCAATTATAGATATCACCACGGAAACACTTAAAGACTTTCATTGGGGAACCACATTTATCACACTTAACATCTTGGGTAATTCCATCTGAGTGGCCATCAGTCATAATTACCACCATATCTTTCGATTATACCTTCAATCAATTTAGGATCATATGTTGTTTTTTTCTTTGGATCGAATCTGTTGATGTTCATGTCGTTTTGAATTGTAGTGTATATGTAACATTGTCCATGTAATTCTCTATACAAATCACAAGCATCTTCTTTCTTTGGTTTCCCATCACATGCGGTTAAACAACGTTTGATTTGATCATATTGTCGTCTTCTTCCTGTTTCAATTCTTCTTTCAAGGTCTATCATTTATAATTACCTCTTTCCAGTCATCAGCTTTAAAGTCTTCTACTGTTGGCGTCCAAGGACGTGTGCCAAATGCAGTATACATACGGATTGGCTGTCCAGTCATAATATGTCTTATTATACAATCTTCAGGCCACGCTTCTCTCTGTATTCTTTTCCCACGTGCTAGCCAACTCATTGCTGTATACCAGTCCGCCATTTTAGTTGTGTTGGAAATCCTGGAACCAAAGGTCGACTTCTTTGTCATCGACAAAGATTTTGTTATCTGAACAACCTGCTGCGATATCGCCTAAAATGTCGAATGTTAAGTACGCGTTACCTTTAGCTGCTTGTAATGAACTGAATGATTCACTTGATGCTGCTACTATTCTACCGTTCTTAGCAACGAGTCTCCAACGCCATTGACCTTGGTAATTAGTTTGCCATCTTCTTTGCTCACAATAGAATTCTAGTTTGTTTGTTCTCATCTTGGGCCATCCAGTTTTATTTGCTCTACTACTAGCTTTCTGCATCTTGCTTGAGCTCTTTTGATCATAGCATCAGTTATTTCTTTAGATTCACTTTCATCAATGCTGATTGTCCCGCCTACAGTATATGTCTGGAAATTCTTTGATTTCTTTGCTTCGACATATACATCTTTTAGTTGTATTTTTTCTTCTTCCATTTTAATAAATTACCTCAATGATATTTATAAATATTTTGGCGTAAGTTAGAAGACCAAAAACTCATTAGAATTAATTTTTGGGTGGGGGGTTGAGGAAAAGGTCTCCTGACTTATTTCGCCATTTATTCAGAAGATTCTTTCTCAACTATTTCTAATGATTGATCATCTAATAGTTCAGTTAGATTATATACACGATAATCTGTAGTTGTTAGTCTTTTTTGCGCATTAAAGGTTTTCATCTTTTCAGACAATTCTTCTCCTTTGTCACCTTTAACTATCTCAGATTTATCGATCATCTTTCTGTTTACAAATTCTTTCCATGTGATTAAGAAAAACATTTTACTCCTCCTTTTTTACGCATCTTAGCGTTTCGAATTCTGATTCTGTTTTGAAGTCTTCTAAGTCTTTATCATGATCAACTAAGAATCTTCCTAATGCATCTTTGTCAATTGTTTTTCTAGTCATTCTTCTGAATGTTAGAAGATTTCCGTTTTCTTCGTGTCTATCTATATCTTGCGTCTTAATTTCTATAAGCATCTTAGACTTTAGTTCTTCTTTCTGTTGCTTCAATTCTCTAATGTCTGCATTTAATTGCACATATTCGTCCATTAGAGAACCTAATTTTGTTTGATCTGTTTCGTTCATAATTCTCCACCTTCTTTCATCATAAGAATGATATTTCGCATCATAGTTACTGTATTTTGAACAGTAGCTGGTTGCATTCTTGTTACTCCTAAATGTTCTTTTTCGAAATCACTTGTTTCTTGTACGTATTTACGTATCTTAAGACAGTGAGTGCAGCCATGACCTTCTCCAGGTTTATGGTCTCTTACACCGCCTTTTTGTTTGTTATGATTCTTTTCAGGAGGATGTTCTTTCATTGCTCCTGCTATTAACATGTCTTTTTCTGTTAATTGTTTGATGAATTCATCAACGTTTAATTTTTTCTTTTCTTCAGCCATATAAAACACCTATCTTCTTTTGTTTAAATAGATCAGGAAGCATTTTGAATGCAAGCCTAAGTCTACTTATATGTGGATCTCCGATCTTTAACCGGATAAAGTATAATTCTAATCTAGAGAGAAATGATATTTTCAAGTAAGTTTTCTTCATCTGGTTCACCTTCAATAAAATCATTTATATTTCCAACTGCGCCACATTTAGGGCACCGGAATATTGTTTCATACATTTCTTCGTTTTCTACTGGTATATCACAACTTGGACACAACAAAGCCATCTTTTCTCACCTTCTTTTTACAACCAACGGTTCTCCAGCTGGTGTTGCTAATACATAAACATCGTTCACTTTAACTAATTTTGCATTAGATTCTGTATAAACTCTGTTTTCTTGTATTGAGTATAATTCAGTTTCGCTCATATCAAATCACCTATTTTTGCTATACTATCTGGATAAAGAGTCTGTATTGAGTAACACTTTATCGAATTAAGACGATAACTCTCCTCATTCTTATAATCTTGTTCATAGATTATTTCTTTGACTCCTACAGCAGCTAATATTCTGTAGCATTTATCACAAGGATAATGTGTACAGAATATTGTAGCTCCTTGTAATGAGATCCCATGTTTTGCACATTGCGTAATAAGATTCTGTTCTGCATGTATTGTTCTTATACAATGACCGTCACGTATTATACACCCTTTATCTATACAATGATCCTCACCAGGTAAGCCACCATTGTATCCAGACATTATTATACGTTTATCTTTAACAGCGATAGCACCTACTTGTACTCTACATGTTGATCTTTTAGCAGTTAACTTAGCAATCTCAATGAAATATTGTTCTCTTTCTAACCGCTTTTCTGAAAACCAAGGATTGTCAAAAGAGATTTTCCAATGACATTCTTCACAATGAATTAAAAGAACTAAATTATTTAGAAAAGGCTCAAAGAAAGCCTTTTTAGCCATTGTAATATGATTACATCTAGGACATTTTGCATCATAATATTCTGGTTCTAACTTTGCCACTCTTTTTCGACCTCTATTTCTGCTATTGTTTTTATAAGATTAGCTTTCTTAATTTTCAATAATTCGTCAGTATTTAAGGCTTTAATCATTTTTTGCATGATTTGATCTGCTTCTTCCATCTGTTTTACGTCTACTTCAATCTCAATTTTTATGTTTTCAATGTTTGCCATTTTTATACGATTTCCTCCTTGGAATTAAATAAATTAAATCCTATAATACTTTGTGAATACATAATATTATATATTTGTAAATCTCAAAAGTATCTTAGGATTAATTCCTAATATCTTAGGATTAATTCCTATATAAATTTAATATTTACTTATTTATATATTTAACTATGTATGTAATTCTTTTCTTCATAGTCATTTGTATGTGTTGCAATCGTTAATAATCTTAACTCCGGTAAAATTTGTTCTAAGACAAGACCAATCTCATCCATCAATATTTCATCAAAAGCGTATTCTTTATGATATAAAGCTCTCGCATGTCTATCTCTGAGACAGTGTTCATGAAATACTTGTTGATATGTAAATACTCTATTTTTGTCGATCTTATATTTGTGACAAATATCTTGTTTCCATCTTTCAGCATGAACTATCAAAATTGCTTTTGGATTCTTTCGCATTCTATTGACAAGTAATGTTGTTTTACCTGTTTGTCTTGGCATAGTTATTATATTCATTTTATATCACTCTGATGTAATTCTTTCAACTGAGCTTCTTGACTGTTATCAATTGCAAAGCCTTCTAATAAGCCTCTTCGATAATCAAGTTGATTATTTCGTATCCAGTCTGCAGCTTCAGGTTCTTTTACACTGTTCATATAAAAGATTACAAGAGGTATGTTAGTGAGATCTTCAATCACTGGGCCAGTCTTCATTTGTCTGATAGCATCAAACACTTTATTTGGAACTTCAATCATTTTCTTGTTCTACCTCGTATTGCTTTTCTAATTGTGCTAATAATTCAATGTCTTCAGTGTCAAAATTCTGAGTTTGTAATGACAGTCGTCTTTGTAATTCTGAAGTAATAAAAGGAGCTAATTCGTCATAAAGAGTCTGTAATGCAGGTTCCATGATAATGCAATTGTCTGGTGTTCTATCAGTAACATAATTCTCAATGAATTCTTCAAAACTTATTTCGTCTTCCATACTATCTGCTATCTTATGATCATAGTCAGCTATATCAAAGCTAAAGTTATCTACGACTTCTTTAGCAAGTTCAAATAGATTAATAGTTATAGTTTTCATTATACAAAACTCCTGATGAATCTTAAGTCGATGACTTGATTATTGTAACCGACTAGATATTTTCCAAACTTATTTCGCATTTCCATTCTATTGATAGATACCATAGGCCAATCATCAATAAATCTTTTCATGATTTTAACTGGGATAATGTATACTTCTGAATCATCCCATCTAAGATTTAAAAAAGCAATACAAAAGAAAGCATGATGAGATTCAAATCTTTCTTCAAAAGCTAATAAATCGTGCATTTGTTTAAGCCGCTTAAATGCAAGTCGACCTTTTTCATCTTTAAGTGTTACTTGTTTACATTCAACTACACATGATTGTAGATGTTCATAATAATCTCTATCTGCATAGTTTATCCAGTAATCACCAACAGTAGTTTGATGAGCAAGCATATTATTATGCAGTTTTACTCCCCATAAATTTTCGTCAGCTTTTAAACTTTGACTGAATTTCTTTTCGAGTTTATTCTTCTTTGCCATGTTGTATCACCGGTAAATTAAGTATTTCGTACCAATCACATTGGAAACCTGCAGCTGCTTTATGTCCACCGCCTCCTCTTTTCTCTGCTATCTTTGCAACATTCACGATTCTACTTCTTAGACTTACATTTATTCGACCATTTGCAAAGTACCACATTAAAGCGACAGGCCAAGTTTTCTCTTCATTTATATAAGAACCAAGATAAGAAAAGTCATGATTGGTATTAACTACCCAACAATCTACACCATCAATTTGAGAAGCAAAGCCTTCTTTATAAGATTTCTCAGTTCTTTCTAGTTTTGCAATAGTTAGTATTTTGCCGTGTTCGACATATTCAACTACTTTATGAGGTTCATGCATAAGTGTTATCCAATCACCTAAATCTTTATTGGACATTGCTTCTGAGAAATGATGAGTCTGTGGGTAATTGAATTTCCATAAATCATAATCTTCTGCGTATATTATGTGTATAGGCGGATCTTCTTTTGGATGTAAATAATCCCAAATTAATCTACAACCAGACCGTTCTATGTCTCTAATGCCTTTTACATTTTCATCTTCCCAAAGTCCAGGCATTTTTTCTTTAGCACTAATATGATGATCACACCAAACGAAATCTCTTTTTGTACATAGCCTCAGAACCTCCATAATTTTGGGAGTAAAACTAAAATCAACTATAAATACGTCTTCGAATACTTGTCCTCTCATATCTGTTGCAAATTGTTCTTCGTCATATCCATATTGTATTTCTACAAATTCACACATTGGATATTTCTGGTGAATTATTGATGCTGCAGCTCTACCATCTGAATCATTATGATAAAAACATATACTTCTCATTTTCTTACCTCTAAAATTTTTCTTTCAATAGTGTCATGATATTCTGGTACTGTGGCTAAATGAACTTGAGATAATCTTTCTATTTCAGTTTCAGGCATGTGTATGCCTAAAATACCATCGTAAAAAATATGATACAATTCATGACTTACAGTATCAATATCTCCTTTAACGGAATTTTTTCGGTTTAGCCGAATTTTCTTTGTTCTTACGTTTACATCACCAGTTACGTAAGTGTGGTCATATATTGGTATTTCTGTTCTCTGTATTTCGTATTGGTTCAGTTGATCCAGTAGTTCGTCTATGTTTGGGTATCTCATTGTTTGTTGCCTCGTCTATCAAAGGATTTCCGCATTTCCTGCACACATATCTTGCGGGTTCTCCTTCTTTGTATGGTAACGGTTTCCACAACCCTGATTTTCTACAACCCCAACATTCAATAAACAAAACTTTATTTGGGACTGATTCAAGATTCATTTTCCATATACCAATCTATCAATTCATAGGTACCAGGCCATTCCAACCGACTGTTAAATGTTTCTTCTTTCTCTTTTTCTTTTGATTTCCACCATCTAGCCATAGTATTAGCAAATTGGTTAGCTTTTCTCGCTTTAGCTAACTCTTCATCTGTACAAGGTTTTAGTTTACCTGTGAGCGCATAAAAATTATCACATTTTTGACAAATCGGACCGTCTTCTCTTGCAGTTAAATATTGAGCCATACTTAGAGAATTATTTTTCAGAAACACTATATAAGGCTTCTTTTCCTTTCCACAAACATGACAGATCTCCATTTTTAATTATAACAACTCTTTGTATTTTTTATAGAAACGACATTCTTTTCTAACTCCACATAAGTGGCAATCTTCAATGTCTTCATAATCGCACCTCAAGGCCGTTAGATACTTGTCTTTCTTCCATTCTTCTTCTTTCATTTTGATATTGATAATTTAGTAGTTTATTGTATTGCAAGTCCCAATCAGGCTTAATCATATAATGTGTCACAAATTTAATTTCAGCTTGATTAATGTGTTTAGAAGCATACATAGGCGCCTCATATTTTTTAAAATAATCGGTTAAGAGATCCGCAATGAATTCTCTTTTTCTGTTTTCACTGAAATTATACATTCTTTTTCCTCTTAAAAATCCACTTGATTAATGTATATATCGCAGCAAATATCCAAGCTACAATTGTAACACCGATCCATTCTTCTTCTGATTCAAATAATAGACCAGTGTCTTTGTCATATTTTTGTGCCATTATAGATCACCTATTGCGTCTGGTTCTGTTTTATCGTCTCGAATCTTTACAAATCTAGGGAATCTCAAAGACCCTGTTTCTGTTACTTCATTATAAAGGATTTCACAGATTGAGTGCATAAAAGGGATGTGAGATTCAGGTAAACCTGAGGTGATTGTATCTTCGACTTGTTGTGTAAGCAGATCACACATATCGTCTTTGATTCCTGACCCCACATCCACTTTTATGCTTTCTGTTGCATCCATTAATTCTAGTGTGGCGACTTTGCCACTTCTTTTTCCCTCACCATATTTGAAGCCCACGATCAACAGATCTGCTGTATAGACTTTCTTACACTTGAACATGTTATTTCTACTGCCTCTTTTATATGGTTTATCATCGAGCTTGACTATGATGCCTTCTTCTTTTCTTATATTGGCATCATCAAAAAATTCCTGCATCTCAGTTATATTGTTACAGGAGTAATGTTCTGCTAAAAAGATATACTTCGCGGAACTATTAAGATTTTCTTTATTATTAATTAATTGCTTATCATTATAAGCCGTGATACCTACATCATCAGCTAAAGATACTAGATTATCCCAACGATTTCTGTATGGAAGCTTTTCATCTAATAATATATCAAAGACAACATATTTTCTAACAGATTTATCATCTTTACGAGTTAATTTTTGGAATGAATCAGCAACCATTTCTCCGTCTAAGATAACATGTTGACCATCAAATAGGTATTTCAACTCTTCAACGACTTCAGGGTAAGCATCTGTTTTATCATTTCCACGTCTTGATACTAATCTACAGTGCATTATAGTAATTCCAGCATCTTCTGAATCAGGATCATTATTTGTTTCAGGCCATATTTCTGCTTGTATTCTATAACCGTCATATTTCATTTCCATTGAACAAGGAAATTTAACTTTCTTAGCAACTTCTTCTTCATTGTAGCAATCTAATTTCTTAGCAAGTTGCATAGCGAATTTTTCAATCTTTTCTAATCCAAGTCTTTTGAATACTTTATTGATTGTTTTAACTTGAACACCACATCTAAGATCATGAAGCAATGCTCTAGAGAACCACTTTTTCTTTATTGGTTCAAGGAAATCGAAAAATTTCCTAATATACATAATTTGTTGATCACCAGACATGTTCTTTACAGCTGTACAAAATACCATGAAAGTAGGAATTTTTATTAGCTCTTTTCCTGAACCTTCAGTCTTATTAATAGTGTTTAACCAATCCGAAACATGTTGATAATTATGAGAGCCATCTTTTAGTGCTATATCAGCATAAGCAGCATACATAGTCTTTTCTGCTATACCATACACTGTATCATTGAAAGCAAGTCTGAAAAAATTCTCAGCATTTCTGTATGATTGCACAATATTAATTAGTGCTTCTTCTTTTTCAATATGTGAACCAATATTTTCAAGTTCATCTAGCGCTTCATACATTGTTTTCATTCTTTTTCCTCTCAACTATTTCTTCAACTTTCTGTAAATGAAGTTTTTGTTTCTCAATTTTTGCTTTACAATGTTTGATCTCAAGTTCTAGCATTTCTATACTCATTGTTTCATAACTATCGTATTCTTTCATGTTAAACTCATCTCATTTATTTTATTACATGCTGGACATACATATTTGATTTTACCTTCCCAGATTCTTTTTACTCCGGTGATTTCAACCATTGCTACGTTATCTCCACATTTGCATTTCTGAATTGTTTTTCCCATTTTATCTTATTTATAATAAACATAGTGATATATATAAATATATCTATGTTTACTAAAAGTCTACTTTGACACCTCTTTCTTTTGCATTCATTCTTAGCTCTTTACTAATTCTTTTCACATTATGCTCACTAAAATCAGTATTTTTGATAACAGCCCGAACTTCTTCCCAAGTTATCTTTCCTGTTTTAGCATAATATCGTAAGAATTTTCTTTTGATAGACCGCTTTTTAATTTTCACTACTTCTTCGATTCTACCGTATTTATAAAGAAGCTTTTTCGCATACTCACGAGATTGTGCTGGGATCTGGTATCCGAAATCTTTTAGTAGCTCATTATACAGAAGAGTATCTTGATAAGCTATTTGAACACGACTAATATAATATTTTATCCGACTTGTATCAAACTCAAATCCAAAGCTTTTCAGATCCTCGATTACATGAAATGTATCAGTAATTATTTTATGCGGTTCAGATTTATTGATATGAATATACAAAGAACCGTCTTCTTTTACAGTTGCTTTCTGAATACATTTTTGATTTGGATACCAAGCACCATTTTCAATTTTAGTTGGAATGTATTTACGTTTCAAATATCTTAACACATTCTCTTTATTGATGATAAGTGTCTCTAATAATTTATCACATTCTTCAGGGTCAAAATGCGCTTTTAAAATCATCCTATTTTTGAAACACAAGAATCCACCTTCAATTGCATTAGCACTTTTCATGACTTTGTACATCGTTCTCTTTACTGCTTCTGACAAAGGAATTTCATACATTGTAACCTCCTGCAGTTGTATCACAAGTTTTTCTTCTGCATTTTTCACAGACTGTGATGTTTAAATTTGTAGTATTAAAAAACATTCTACCACAAACTTCACATTTAGTATTTCCTAAACTCATTTTAAAACACCTCACACACATTAAATCTTTTCGTTTTTCGAACTTCAATGCCTTGAATAGTTATTGTTTCTGGTTCATTAAATCTTTGTTCCCAAAAAAGATCAGATAAACACTCTATTCTATCACACAGACCTTTCTGTATAAAGCGCCAATAAACTTCATCAATAATTATTAATTTTGGGTTTTCACAATATCTTTCTTCAAAAGCACGAATTTTCGTTTTGATGTCTTCAACTATTTTAGCTGGAGCCATTGTTGTTATCATAAAATCAGTCATTTTAAAACACGTGCTTTTTAGTATAATTCTTATACCTGTGCAATGATCCTACATTCATCATGAATAAACCTGGTTCTTCTCCAATTCTAGCTGCAATATAATCTCTTAATGCACATGCTTGCCAGATATCATTCTTGAAATGTGTGTCGAAATCTGAACTTCTCATATTATAGATTATATCTAATTTTCCACGTCTAAACATTAGTTGATAATATACAGAACACGGTATCCTGATTCTCTGAAATGATTTAGCATCATGCGGATAATGAACATGAATTATAGCTTGTCTTGTATCTCTATTTCTGGACAATTCTGCGATTACTCTATCTATTTGTTCAAAGCAATTCATTCTTTCAGAATAAGTATAACAGAATTTTCCTTCTTCGTTCAAAAAATCTTTCCAAACATTTTTTCGTAATTGCCAAGCAGACCCTGGATTTACAAAATGTTTATCAACTCTTTCCATAAATTCTGCTCTACACCAATCAAGACAATCTCCTACTATCTCATCTTTATCTGCAGTATTAAGAATAGTGAAAGAATAATTTTGAACTTCTTTAGTTGAGAAATTCTCATCGTCTTTTACAATCTTGTTTTGCATTGAATGAGGATGTACTAAAATCCCCATTTCAGTTATGTCTCTTTCAATTTCATTTATTGCTTCTTTGCAATTCCCAAATATTCTACTCATTGTTTTTCACCTTTTTAAATTTAAAATTTCTAAGACGATAACTTTGACCATCTTCTCTTGTAACTGTAACGACATTACCCATGATTCTGTTAATCACGAAATCATGACCTTTTAGACTTTGATCACTTGTTTCAATTACGAATACTTCAGTGCCAACATAAATTCCTTGCGCAGATAATTTTCTTTCATATTCTTTCTTTGCTTCTGCTTTCGCTTCTTTTGATTCTTGAAACAATTTATTCGCTTCATTAATGACTTCTAAAACTTGATGCGGACTTTGTGGCACAAATTTCAGCCATTTACTTTTCCACGCAGTTACTCTACTCATTTTCAGGTATCCTCGTTTCTAGTGATGCGGATGGACAACAACTAGCTGCACATGCTTTTGAACAGTAATAACCGCTGTAACCTTTCCATTTTAATTGTGGTCTATCAGATCTCACATATGCATTACAATGTTCACAATTAACTAATTCAACTTCTTTAGCCAAATTACAATGACCTGGGCCGCCATCTGCAGCACAATTCTTTAGTTTTTGAAAATGACCGCATTTTTCTTCTTCACCACAATTTGGTAACCAGATTTTATCACTCATTTTTGTTTCTCACGAATTTCTTGATTTCTTTTCCTTTCTTGATTGCTCTTTTACAATCAACACACATCTTTTCTCCTTTTCCATTGTCTTCTGTAGCAACAAGCTTAATAACAATCCTATTGCATACAGGACATTTTGGTCCACTAGTTCCGAAAAAACTCATTTATTGCACCTCTTAGTTCTTGTAACTCAATTGAACGATATTGTTCTATTTTTGGGTCTTCGAATATTTCTTGTTCGATTTCTTTTATTCTTCTTTGAATAGAATCTTTTGCTGTAGCACTTACGATTTTATTGACTTTGATATCATATAGTGCAGCTCCTGCTTTTTGCTTCAGATCTTCACGATTTCTTTTTTCCATGATTTCTTTTTTTTCTTCTTCTGGTAAAGCTGCCCATTCAGCCCTCTTTTTTGCATTTTGTGCTCTTCGTCTTTTATCTCGATTTTTTGCAGCTTCTAAACTTGATGCATGTGCTATTTTTATCACCTATTTTATTAGATTTATATATTTTAATCCTATGATACTTTATTTTTATTAATGGTAACTATAAGGGGTAATCACTTAAGTTAATCCTATATATCTTAGGATTATTATAATAATAAAAGAAAAAAGGTTATATATAAATATAACTTTGATTAATATTTGCTCCTAATTCTGAATTTGTTGACTTCGTTCTTTTTGAAATAGAAGTTATAAATGTCTTCGTCTGATCCAACTTCTTTTCTAAGTAGAGCGTAAAAATTAGTCCAAGCATTGTTCAGATGTTTTGTAAATTGAGTTTGATCTGTAAGCATTTGACTCTGTTTCCAAGGTTTATTTTTCAAAGTATTACACATCAATCCTAATTCATAAACAACTTTCCAAGGATTTGGATATTCATCTTCGACTACATGTGGTTTGAAATTTACATGATTAGCGATAATTGTCATTTCTACTAAAAAGTGTAATGCGTCAATCAATTCTTCTTTGAAATGCTTAAGCAGTTCTTGATAAGTCTCTGCATTAGTATCTCCGTTTATTTGATAAACAGCTTCGTAAGCTTCAGCTAATTCTTCAGTTGTACGCCAAGCAAAGTCCTTAATCCATTTCTGTCCATTTGAAGTTTGAATGTTATCGTCTCTATCTAATAGATCACCCATACCTTCTATGTCTTGATATTTTCTAGCGACTTCTAATTGCTTTTTGAAAATAGCTTCCCAAATATTTTTCGGGATTTCTTCTGTGTCTTTTATATCGTTAATGTTCATTGTATTTCACCATAGACAATCAATTCAGCTTCGATCTGCTCTTTTATACTAGTAAATTGAGACTCTTCCTTTTTTATTTCCTTTCTCAAGAATGGTTTAAGTATTCTAGGGACTCTTATCTTGAATTCACTAAAAACACCAAATCCTGGAAATTCAAGTACATTTAGTTCTGAGTTTATGTATTTTTCAAACATCTTCATTTTACAAATTCCTCCGCTTTTTTCATCCACCCGTCTTCTAAAGTGTTTAATCTTAAGACAGGTAATGGGCATGCATTCATATATTTTTCGTATCTTCTGTGTATACGAATCAAGTCTTCTTTTGATATGTGTTCATCTCCTCTTTCATCATATCTTTCTTCGAGAACTTTTAGAGGTGTATCTAAATAGATGATTTTAGTTTTCATATTATTAGCTTCTTCTTCAAGCGTTTTTAATCTAGAATCATTTAATTCACATACACCTCTAAAAAATGAATACACACCTTGACTAGGAAAGAAACGGTCTAAAATAACAAGTCTTTTTGTTGTTTCTGAAAAAGATTTAGATAGACCAAGTATTATAGCGTATTGATCGTAAATTTCTTGTGGTGAATCTAAGTTTCTTGGTTTGAAGTTATTTTTGATCGTGATACCAGAATTCATGTGTTTAGCAAATCTTTCGATAAAGTAAGTCTTTCCTGCTAAGTCAGACCCTTCTACTATTATTATTGACATTTGTGTTTACCTCCTTGATAATGAAAAGGGGCGGAACATCACCTCAAGTTGTGCCCAATCCGGCAGGTTACCTTTCTTGGTGGCTGGGTTCTCCGCTATTCCCCTAATTAACTCTGTCCAGCACGAGGTTTTCATGCGCAATGAGTAGGAATAGAAAAAAATAAAGAAAAAATTTGAGTAGAAATGAATCTACTCTTTCTTTGCTGGTTTGTCAGCTTTTTTGTCAGCTTTAGGTTTCTTTTCAGCTTTCTCTTTCTTAGGCATTTCCACGCCAGCTTTCTTACAATACCTTTGGATTGCTTTAGGATTTGGTCCTAGTTGTCTTGTAATCTCAGCTAGAGCAACGCCCTGCTTAACCATTTCTACACATTTTGTTTTTACTTCTTCGTCATATTTTGGCATAATAGCCACCTCCATATTTAAGTTTTTGTTCTTATTAACTAATAAGATTATAAATCAGTTGATATATATAAATATATCTATTTTTTAATCCCGACCTTTCATCAGTTTATTCATCTGACCTTTTGTTACGTTAAAATCCCATTCAGGTAATTTCCCGTAATACGTATAAACTACTTTGATTAGCGGTTTTAAAATTCTCATCCAGTAATATTTTGCATCATATTCACCAGAGAATTCATACATAATTTCACCTTTCTTTTTGTGTTTGTATTCAAATTCTCCTTCTCCTTTTGCATACTCTTTCTTACTTAGAGCTATAATAGGGCCTTCATGAATAACGATGTATTTCATTTTAGATCCTGGATAAATATCTTTTCCTTGTGCAATCAATCTTTCTGCCAATCTAACGTGACCAGGAATTGCTTTTTTCTGTATTGTACCGTCTGCTTTAATTTTCGGTTTTCCAGTTTTGCTGTCTATTACGTCACCATAATAATCTTGCGGCATTTTCGTGATAGCTTTAGTTAGTAACAGATCAGACACTTCTAATTCTTGATCAAATACTTTAGCATATAAATCTCTGACTTTATCTTCCCATTTTTCATTTAAGACAGGATTTTCTTCTAAAATATCATAGATGAATTCTTTCTGTAATCTAGCAGCTAAAGGGTTTGCATCTGATTTGATACATTCTAGTCCTTTCATTCCTATTTTTCCATCTTTTACAAATGCATAATTCTTCTTCATAACAAAGAAGAATTTCGTGTAGGTTTTTTCATACTCAAACACTAATTTATTTGTAACAGCGAACCATTTATCTGTCCATTCTTTTAAGAAATCAATGAACATCTGGTTTGCTTCTTCAACAGTCATATCTTTTAGGATGATAAAAGTTGAATCAGTATCTCCGCCTAAAACTCTGTGTCCTTTTTCTTCTGCCTCTTTGTTACAAGCTTTCAATGTAGCTCTAGCTGAAGTAGTAACTGAATCTGCAACTTCCCAAGAATAATATCTTGAAAAAGGGAAAGCTAGAATACCGTAAATACTGTTTCCGTCTGTTTTTACTGCATACTGTTCTAGATATTGTTGTTTGTATTTCTCAGGATCAGATTCTTCATACTGTTTCATAGTATACTTAATCACATCTCTTTCTTCAACCAACATTCTTACTACTCTAGGAACAACACCCTCTTCTCTTTTGTACACTCTATGTGGATGATATTTACCTTCAAAATCTGAAGGAGTCACAGTAAATTTAGTTTTATCTATTTGCTTAGCTAAATTTGTGTCATGAATTGTTTCTACATAAGTTTCAGGAGAAATATTCCATGTCTGTATTACACTTGGATATTCAGATTTAAAATCAAAGATAGGAACATTTTCATGAAGACCAGGCTCAAAACAAGTAGTATAACCTCCGCCAATAGAACCTTGACTTTGTCTTTCTTCAACTTGTTTCATAGTTGGTTTGCTCGGCATGACAATTCTTGCTTCTGTAAAAGCTCTCATTAGAAGATAATCTCCTGAATCTGAATTATTCATTGTGTGTCTTATATGACAACATGCTCTGTCTGCTCTTTTCATACTCACTTCTATAAACATCCTTTTCTTATTTATTTTATAGATAAGATTTGAATCTTCAAGATTGTATTTTTTTAGTTGATCAGGATTATTTTTCCAAGTGTTATAAATTTTCCCGTCTCCTTTTTCTTGGTCAATTTTACTTTCATCTAACACTTCATTAGAAATAGCATTTAATGAAAAAGAAGGTCTTGATTTTTTATCATACTTTTTAAATAGAAGCATATAACACATGTGGTTCACATAATCTAGGATACTATAATCAATACCTAAAGCATCACATCTTGCTTTAATATACGGCATATCAAATTTTTCAGAATTCCAACCACTAATTAAACCATAATCAGCAAAATATCTGATTATTGTTTGAAGTAATTTAGATTCAGCTTCATCTGACTCTTCCTCTAATTGGAAATAGACTGATTCTCCCTTATGATCAACTGCTGAAAAAGATAATACTCTTGCACCTTTAGGCGGAATAACATTACCTCTTTCGTCTTTCTGTAAAGGTAAACGATCATCTGTTTCTATATCATAAAAAGTATATGGCACATGCTCATTATTTAATTTAGGATGTTTATCTAATAGAAATCTCATGTTAGCTTTAATATCAGCTTCAAAAGTATTGCATCTATCTTCCCAGAAATTCCTTGTTTTGACTCTCAACCAATTATTAGATAAGATAATCTTTGTGAATTGACCATGCGGTTCACATCTTTCAATACAGTAAGTAAATGTTTTGTGAAATTCGTCTTTGTGAATATTATAATCTTGGGTTTTTACGTAGAAATAATTTTGAAAAGGAAGATCAGCAAACATAAATTTTCCGTCTCTTAAGACTCTGAATCTGACACCTTCTCTGGTTTCTTGTGATTTGATAATTACGTCCATTATTCTTTCCTCTTTATTTTTTCTCTGACTGCAAACATCAATTCTTCAACTGTGCAATCTTCTACTGTTTTGTTTCTTATCTTAGGTAAATCATTGCTATTAAATAATTTATCTACGAAAGATAAATCGTTTACTACCATTTCAAGTGAGATAGTAATTGGTTCAGGAGCTTTGGGAAAGACATATTCTTCTCCAAGTCTTCCTATAATAGTTTCTTCATGAGGAGCAGGAGCAGAGATAGACATTTCTTTAATTACCGCGCCATCTGCAACAATAGTTTCGTCTCCAGCTTGTAAAGTCACTTTATGACTTCTTGCATTCCACATCATTCTCCTTCACCAATTTTCTTTTTCAACATCTTTAGTAGTTCTTCAACAGTTGCATCTTGTAATTTAATACCTTCGTGCCATTCATCTTCTTTTTGAACAAGAACAGGCATGCCCCATAAAGTATCGATTTTTGCTGTTGAATTCATTGTATCAACTATTCTTGAATCAAATACGTCTGTCAAAAAAGCACCACAATATTGTTCTCTGACAAATTTCTCAACCCTCTCAGAATTACCTATCTGTCTACTAGCTTTAAATAACATATCATTAGCTATTTCTTTTGCTTCGTCAACAGTTAATATATTGAAATGATAGTTTTGCGCACTACGTTTTTTCATAGTTTCTGCTCCTTGTTTTGTAATCATTGTAAAAAAGAAAAAGATTAATAATCGAAATCATCGAAATCTAGTTCACCAGTTTCCATATCCAGTAATTCTTCGTGTTTCTTTTCTAGATCAGATACAATCTGTTTTGCTTTTGTGATCCTCTTAAGACTTCTCTTAACAAGTTCTTTTGCTTTTTCGTTTCTTTCGTTTTCAATTTCGTTTTGAGCTTCTTCAACAGCTCCTAGTTCTTTTACTTTCATTTTCACATACCTCTCATTATTTTGTATCCTTGTCTGAATACGCCTTTCAATTCATCGTTAGTTAAAGATTCATTTAAGATTTTGATTATGTAGTTAGCAACACCTCTTTTGAAATTACCATCATACTGAATTTCTTTCTTCATTGTTTCGACTTCAGTAATCATATTTTCTTTGCATTCTTGAAGTACTTTAACGACATTAACCTGAATCTCTTTTTCTAACGAATCTAGCTCATCTTGGCATTCTTCTTTAGTTTTATATCCACTAGATATAGCTCTAAGTAAAAAATGTCTTCTGTCTTGAAGTTTGCTATTTTCTTTTATTTCCATAAGTATTAAAAACAATAGGATATATATAAATATATCTAAGAATAATCTAAGATCTCAACTGTATAGTCTTCGTTCTTTAAAGCTTGGATCCTAGACATACTATGTGATTTACAATATTCTCCAGCATCTATAAAATCTATATAATATGCTTTCTCTTTTCCTTCATTTTTTCTAAGAGCTCGACCTATAGATTGAACTGTTGTTGTATCACCCGCATTCCCTGAAGCATTTATAAGCACATCTAAGTTCTTAATATTTATCCCTTTATTAAAGATTTTGAGATTACCGACTAAAACTTTAAAAGCTCCTTCTTTGAATTTATCTAGAATTTCAACTCTAAGATCATCTTGTGTTTTACCATAAATAAGATTCGATCCTTTTATATTGTTTAAGAACCATTGACCGTGTCTAACCATCTTTGTGAGTACCATCACAGACTTACCTTTTTTGGTATAATATAATACTATATCTTTAATCATGTTATTCCGTGTTTCATTATCCACTATATTATCCGCATATTCAGTCTGCCAATCATCTGTAACATTCATTTCAGTCTTATACTTATAAAATTTCACTTCTGGTTCTACTAAAACTCCTTTTCCTATGAGTTCTTGAGCTCTTTTCTTTATAACTATATGGCCTGTATGAGCATAGATCACTTTATCATTACCGTCATCTCGTCTTGCTGTAGCTGAAAATCCGAATCTATATTTAGTGTTCTCTAAGAATTTAGACACTTTCTCAAAAGATTTAGAAGCTATAATATGTGTTTCATCATAGATAACTAAATTAAATTGTGCTAATTCTTTCGCGTATTGCTTAGCATTTTTAGCTAGAGTTTGGATTGTGGCAAGAACAATTGGATTATCCCATTCTCTTTTGCCCATGCCTACAATACCACACTTGCACTCTAGCATTTCCTCATATTCGGTTTTCGTTTGCAACAACAAGTCTTTATTATCGATGATAAATAAAGTTCTCGTTCCGACTTTCCTTATGCATTCAGCTGCTATGGCAGTCTTGCCGCCGCCTGTTCCGATCTCACATATTCCCCATCTATATTTTATGAGTTCGTCGACAGCTTGTTTTTGGAAATCATACAATTCATAAGGAACATTCAATTTATCTTTTGTTTCGATCTTAAAATTCATAACTTCTTGGTCACGATAATCTTTCATTATTAGACGTAATCTTTTACCTTGGCTATGAGCATAATCTTTTAAGATTTTGTGCACCAAATGCAAATGTCCAATAAAAGTGTCAGCACCATAATTTTTTCGTCTGTATAATCTTTTTATCCCGTCATACTTAACTCCTTTAGCAGCCATAGCTTTTATAATGAAATGTGCATTCTTTAATTGGAAGTTCACTTCTTTCTCAATCTTTCTGTGAATAATATCAGGAATAGAACCTTCAATCAATAATTTATTCTTCTTCAAATGAAGAGTGACAATATATTTTTCTGCTCCGCCTTCTTCTTCTCTAAGATGATCAGTTGCACATAAACTTTTATACGGACAGAAGAAACAATTTGTTCGAGAAGCTTTTCTTTCGAATCTCATTTCTTTGAATCTTTGTTTTATCTCTTTGTCGATCTTAACCATTTCAGCTTCAACTGCGTCTAAAGTTGAGTCAGGAAATTTGAACTTGAAAATTTTATTGACTTTATTAAAGAAGACCCAAGTCATTGGATTTACTCCATAAAGTTTTCGGTAAGCCCAAGCATACACTTTTAGTTGCTCTTTATATTCTCTTACTTTAGCAGCTTTATATGTACTTGTTTTCCAATCGCCAATCCAATGTTCTTCTGTATTCATTGCGTCAATAAATGCAATAAAAGTTACCGGATCTGTGAAATCAACTTGATATTCTAAATCGGTAGGTTTAACTCCTAATTTGATACCATTAATGACACAGAGCCAATAAGTATCTTTACTCATTTTAGGATTTTGAATATTCGCTTCTTCCCATTTTACGTCAAAATATGCTTTAGTTTCTTGAATAGCACTTTCTTCTGGGATGTCACTCAATTCTTTGAAATAATATTCAAGAGAATCATGAACTGCAGTACCACCGTCTGCATAAGAAGTATCGACATTATCGTCTTGCTCTTTACCTGTGATTTTACAATATGCTGCGAAAGGGCATGATTTGTATTTCTTAATGAAGCTTGCACTGAATCTATATTTTACCATATTATTACCTCGATTATTAAAATGGGAGTCTGGAAGGAATTGAACCTCCTATTTCTCACGTTAAGAAATTATCACGTCTTAACTAGTATAGACACAGACTCCAAATAAAAGAAAAAATAGAAAAAATCTATTTTTCAAAAGAAACTATATCGTTCCTAAACCACTTTCTCTTTTTGTAAGTTCCAGTGCTTGTTTCGATTTTAACTTTCTTCCCTACAAGGAAATCATAGAAGTCTTGATCGCTGATCTCGTCTGCTGGTTTACCAATTTCTTTGACTGCTAAGAAAAATAGTTTAGTTACCATGCTATTATCTTCTCCTTTGTCAACTCTGTAAATTTTAGCTTGTGTACTTACTTTGCCTTCATTTACGAAATATTTAAAGTTTGGATAATATTCAACTAGATTATCTTCTTCGAACTTAATACCCAATTTTCCTGTATAAAACTGAGAATCTCCTTCTTCCGCTTTTTTAGGAGGGTTCTTTGTTCCATCAGCTGCGTAGATCTTTGGTCTGGTATGGAATACTTCTTTAATTGTCAGAATCCTTCCGTCAGCATTTTCTTTAACACCAAGTCTTTCTTTTCTTGCTGCAGGACTTTCGTTAGAAACAGTTACTTTAAATTCCTGTTCATCTTCTTCTTCTTCATCTGGTGCTACATCAGTTTCTTCTGGCAGTTCTTCATGAACTTCTGCCTCATCAAAAATACTTTCCTCTGTTTGTTCTACTTCTTCTTTTTTTGCTTTTTCAGCCATTTTGCTTTCCTCCGTCCATTCGGACTATCCTTGCTTATTCTTGCTTATTCTGCTTTGCAGAAATAGGATTATGAATCATGTACTCATGTACAGAAACTTCTATTAATTTACGTATTGAATCAGTATCATTTTTACCAGACAACTTAGATTCGGTAGTATAAACAACCATCCTATCTTTCAGACTCTTTTCAATATTTGCATATAGAGGTTCTTCGTCTGGTTTATTGTTATTTTCCATATTATATAATATACAAGGGTAATATATAAATATATCTATTATTGTTCTTGTTTCCTCATTTTGTTTATTAGTTGTTGTATGATTTTGTTTTTATCGTAATATTCCCAATCTTTCTTTAGATGATTTTTTATTATAAAGAATACAGTTGTCTTATCGTATTCATCGACTAAATTACGCATTACTTTTTTGAGCTCTAAATAGGAATCTATATTCTCAAGATTACAATCTTTAGGAATCAGTTTTTGAATAGTTACATCAGAGTAAGAGTTTAAATTTGCATATCTTTCATCATCAATTATATTTTCTTGCACAACTGGATATTCTTCTAATAAAGGATATACAAGGTCGATTTTACAAGCAATACAATAACTATTTACCATTTCACTATTAAAAGGATCATCGTCTCCTAAATAGTCAGGATCAACTTGGACCGTTTTATTCTGGATTTCTGACATTTCATCGATAAGATCAGCGACATCATCAACACAGATTTCATTATCACGTAAAATTCTAGCATAACTTTGTTCTAAATAATGGTTACGACTTAATATAGATGGTAAGTACTGATTAACCATTAATTTAAACAACGGACACTCTCTTATATTTAATAGATTATACCTATGATTACTCGTTATTTTAGCTGCTTTTATAATAGTCCTAGCCTTTTTATTTAGAAAAGGAAGCACAGCAGTAAATTTTTTGTTAATAATATTATTAATTTGGTTTTCCTTGTATACCGTGCCTACAGCTCTAGCAGTCTTTCCTGCTTTAACATTCCATGAACCCACAGGTCTTAATACTCGACTTAAGTCTTTTGCTCCGTCATCTACTTTTAATTTAGGATTAAATTCTTTCAAGTACTTATCTAGCTTTTCGATGAATTTATTATAACGCTTTATCCAGATAGCAATAGCTTCTTCTTTGAGATTGTATTTAAGTTTGTCTTTAAATTCAGTAAATGAAGGCACTGGCAGTTCAATAGCTTCTTCTAGTCTGAACCAAAGATGCGTACCGTTTCCAGAGATATTGATATAGAAATCTTTTAAGTCTAATATCTTGACTAAGTATTTAGCGCCGTTGACGCATTCTTCTAGCATTTCTTCAGTTGCATTTCCATCTCTTATACCTACATGTTCTATATCTGCAGCAATATTTTGTATATGAGAAGTTCCAGCAATTCCGCCGTAATAAGATTTATAGATTAAACCTCTAGCAGATTTTACATTCACTTTTCTTTTTGGATTTACACTCATATAAATATTATATAATCTAGTCAAAGGTTTGTTTCTAATGCGAAAAAGTAGAATTTGTTTTAGCTGATCAAAAGAAGTGATGTATAAAGAGTTATATCTATATTCAAGATTAAATTTATCAGCTAAAACTTTTATCAAGTCCCAATTATTAAACTTCTCACCTTTATAATTAGCAAGAAATCTGACTTCCATTACTCGACCTTGTGACGCCCAATCATAGAATTCTTTAGCTGAATATTTTTTGTATTCCTCTAAATATCTATTTATTTCCATTCTGTAGTTGATTTAAAATGTTAGTCATCAATTCGATAGATTTCTCTATTTTTAAGATTCTTCTTTCGTCGTCTAAAATAGTTGAATCAATTCTTTTTATGTTGTCTGAATTCTTCTTGATCGCGTTCCAAAGATGACTAAAATCCATGTCGTCAACTATTTGGTTAGCAACATCAGAAAGTTCTTCTTTCGTAATATATTCTTTTTTTCTCCATTTAAAATTTATTTCAATCGGTCCTATTTTCATTTTCACCCTCCAGTTTTTCAAATTTCGGTATATCATTTATTTCGTAGTGATATTCCTTAAGCTTCTTGATTTTATTAGCATTTTCGAGTTTGACTAAATTTTGCCTAACGATTTTTCTATTTTCATAATCAACAAAAATTCTTATGTCTTGATCTGGATTATTTTTAATAGTATTCAGTAAATCTGATTTTGATTCACCACAATATACATAATTCTCAAAGTCTGGATTATGGAAATCGTCTAAATGTATAGGCACATGTAAATAAGAAATGATTCTTTCGAATATTCTTTTAGTTGCAAATGATAAAGAAGTTTCATGGTTCAATAAAGATAAAGCGAACAAAACAAAAACATGTACCTGCCCAATCCTATCAAACATTGAAAAGAAAGCGACATGTTTCTTTGAAAGAGCAGCTAAAAAGTTTTCAACTTGTTTACTCCACTTCTCTTCAATTTCTGGTTTATCAAATTCTTTAAACACTTCTTCAGCAAATTCAAATAATACAGTGTTAAAATCAGGAACGTATAATTGTGAAATTAATTCTCTCTGACTATAAGCACTTTTTCTAGCTTTCATGTGTTCTTTTACGTCAATTTTCTTTTTCTGAGAAAACAACTTATCAAATTTCGGATGGACAAGTACTGTCCAGTAAAATCTCTCCATTAAAGGTTTAGGAAAATTAGTCATGTAATTTTTTGGTTCATCTCTAACTCTAAGTATTGCAGTTTTCAAAGCCTTAGGAGTATCAATATCATAATCTTTAAGTGGAGCATAAAAATCAAAATGTTCTGGAATAGATTCTTCTATTGCAGCAGGATCCATCAGATTATCTAAAAAAGTTTTTTGATCTTTCACTACTTTATCTTCTGATTTTATTTCTCTAGCATATATCTTCTTTACTTTATTTTCATAATGTCGTAAATAATTAACATCATAATTAGCAGTTCCTGCTATTAAAGAAACTCTAGGGAATTCTTTTCCGCCAACTGTAGTTGAAGTACCAGAAGCAGCTAATGCAACACTTTTGAATAAATTCGTAGCTTTATCATCTGCTAAAAATTGTGCGTTATTTATCTCATCAAAAACAAAAGCTTGATTTGAAAATAAACCTGGCACATTCTTTTTCTTAGCTGTATCTTGATAGTATATTTCTTTTTGTCCACCAGTTAAACCTGGCATTGTGAATCTTGGGCCGGAAATAAAACCGGAATTGGAGAAGAACATATGATGCAGAAGTGTTAGCGAATATGTCTTCCCAATTCCAGGCGCCCCAAAATAGAGACTATGATCCATGTTGATTTCTTTGTTATACACTTGAGCTAATTTTTTAAGTGTTTCAATCATCATTGGTAATTTAGCTTTGTCTTCATCTATTACGAAGCCTATTTTTTTAATATGTGCTTGCACACTATCTATAATGTCTAAAAATCTATGTTCATGATCCGGATTCTCTTTTATCTCGAACGGTATTTTTGATTTTTCTTCTTTTGCTGTTAAACATGTGAAATAGAAAGAATTTGTTTTAGCTTCTGTTCTACCGAACACCATACCAGTATAAAAGCCAGAATCTAAATCATTAAATGATTCTAAAAAATATTCTTTAAATTCGAAACTATCTCCGCTCTTTACTTCAACAGCAATCTCATAAATATAAGTCGGGATCATTTTCCTAGCGGGAAATTTCTTTAGGGTAGTGTTACAAATCTTTTCTCCGATTCTTCTTTCACATTTATAAGTTTGTTGAAATTCAATCTTTGCAGAAGGTATTACGTAATTTGCATTACATTGCGGACAGTGAACAAATCTGCTTGTAACAAAAGCAACTTCATCTATTTTTCTTAACACATAAAATTTCATAAGGAATAATTTAGAAGTGAAAGCAGGCGAATTCTTTTCTGAAAAATTTAACTGATCAACTTTCTCTATATTCTTATCATTAAACGACCAAGCTTTTGGGTCATTCATAGATTCTCCTTCATCAGTGATCACTTTATAAAATCTAGAATAACTTAATTTGCCGTCAAAAGAAATATAATCATCGTCTATGATTATACCTTGATTCGAAAGATTCTCATCACTGTGATCTAGTTCTTCTATTTCTGAATATTGGTCATTCCATTCAGCTATTGTTTCAAAAAACAAATCGGTTAGTCCAATTTCTAATTCATCTTCGTTTAAAAATTCTAAAAAGCCTTTAGAAAATTTCACGATTCTTTTGATGTATAAGTCTGGTCTATTTAATTCATTTTTATGAATTACTCTCTCTTTATTATAAAATTTAGACAACAACAACTCAGCATGGAATTTCCGCAATCTTGGTCTTTTTTTTGCACCTGTCCGACCAAAATAGGACATTATTTCCTCTATTAATTGATTGTTTATACTGAACACCTCTGCAAATATTTAGAAAATATTTATAAATATTATAAAATTAATGTAATATATAAATATATCCATTATAATAAAAAGAAATAGAAAAAATTATAGATATTTTCTTTGGGCCCTTTTGATATCGTCTAATCTGGAATAATAAAACAACTTTAGTAAATATCGGTCTCTATCATTAATCTTATATAATGATTTTCGCTTATTTAAGAGCCCTTCATATATCGCTTCGGAAATTTCTTTTTCAGATTTATCCATGCAGGCTACATATAAAGTGTCTGTGTACCTATCTGTGCCTCGAATTTTAAAATGCCAATGATAAAACGGGAGATATTCAACTTTAGGTCTTCCTACTATACATGGAAAATGAAGAAATTTATCGGTAAAAGAAATTACCGCTTCTTCAAGTCTTTGGTCAAGTTTCACTTCCAGACCGCTTACTTCTTAAGTTTTTCGTCTGCTTGGCTTAAAAATTTTAGTGCAGTTTCAACTTTAGCATAAGCTTTGTCATCCCAAAGAGTCTTTGTTTTAGGCGCGATATATTTCAAGATAATACTTGCGCCACCAATTATCATTAGCGCACCACTAACAACAACTTTAGCTCCTTCATATATAGTCATCAAATCCATTTTCTTTGCCTCCTTAATTTTTAATTTTAAAATATCACTCTCTTTGTAGACAGTGATTTTAAGCATTTTCATTCACCCTTTAATAAAGATGATTATCTGTAAAATGAGCATAATAGCTCCTACAAGCCCGCCGCCTCCAAGCATCAAGCGAGTTTGTTTTTCTTTTGTTCTCAATTCTGTTCTTAATTTGGTAACTTCTTTGTCCAAATTATTATGTTGCGTAACTAAACCTGGTTGTCCATTATCTATTAAGACATGATAAATATCATCAATCTTTTTATCCATTGCTGCAAATTTGTCATCGATCTTTTTGTCGATAGCTCTTCCGTTTACTTGTAGTTCCCTGATGTTTCCTTCTTGATTACATCTACATGGTATCTCTTTCTTTTCACTCATAGCTTACACCTTTCATCCCTTTTTTGTCATCTGCTAAAAACCAAATATCAATGTAATAATATTTGGGTTTTAATTCTTTCCTGTCTTTAAACGTCCGTGTTCCATGTGTTATTTTATTGTCATTTATTAAAAAACTTTCTCTTCGTCTTTTGTCGTATCTATCTTTTGGAATTGGAATTCCAGAATATAGATAACACCAATCAAAAAAATACCACACAAAAGGCCAATTGTCTGATTTATAAGCAACCCAACAATGTCCTCCTCCTGCTACGTTACCCGCAACTAATTTTATCTTTGCTTCTGATACTCCAAGTTTTCTAGCTAAACAGAAAATTAGTATAGCTCCGTCTTCACAATCTCCTTTCTTATTCATATAAGTATTTAGAGGATTCGCCCAGAACTCTACTTTTTTATATTGAATTATATCTGATACATATGTGATGTTATTTCTTACCCAATTTAGAAGCATCAATAAAGTTGCATCATCGTCAAAATTTCCGTTTTGATCTTTTATCGCTTCTAAATTGTGTTCATCAATGATAATGTCTAAAATAATAGACTTTTTAGGGTCATTAATTAAATCATTTAACCACTTTGAAACTCTAACACTTTCTTTTCCGTCACTACTTAATTTCCAAAATATCTCTGTAAGTTTTAGATGTTCATCCATAAATTTCAATAAATTTTTCCATACCATTTATTTCACCCTCATTATCCAAACTATTTCATAATAAGGAGGTTTATTATTTGTAGCACTAAAAGCAGTATTTGCATTGATACTAGTTGCAAGATATGCTTCTGGATAAGTATCAAACTCATATCTCCAATTGACAGAATGTGTGTGACTTAGATCAAGTGTTTCTACTCCTCCGGTGCCTCCAGAAGTAGAATTACCTCTCAAAAATCTATTGTCTCCATTCAAATCAGGAATTGTTTGTCCATTGTAAACAGAATCTGCATCAGATAAAGTCTGTCCATTACATTCAACCCAACCATCATTTATAGACGGTGCTGTAAAACTTTCATATTTCGGGTTTTTGAGAATAGGCCAATTTGACCCGGTGTTATTTATCGCTTCTACTTCTATAGTAACTGCAGTTTTTGTAGTTTCTACAACTGTATGTGTAAATAATGTGTACGGTGCTCCTGGTCCGTCTGCAGCTTGAACTGCACTAGTTTCTGTTGATGCATCGTCAAAAGTTATTTTGATTCTGCTTGATCCACTACTAGAAGTATTGATTTTATAAAAAAGCCATTGTACTTGTTTTAAGGTTGAATTTACACTAGAGAAAGTATAGACTGTTGCCCAACTGGTATTACCGACAGGGATGCTTCCAGTGTATTGTACTGTTTCGTTTTTAAAACTTTTAGCCCACGGCAATACAGAACCAATAGGTAACGTAGCATTAAAATATTGTTGCCAAAAACCTTCTCCTAAAGCATCTCCGTTTACAAAAGATGTTGTGTTATCGAAACTATTGTAATCTGTCATTATTTAAACCTCATTATCCATACTACATTATAAAAAGGCGGTCTATTTTCTTGGCCGTCTAAAGTTGTTGTTGCATCTGTACTAGTAATCGCTCCGTCTGTATCTGAGTCCCAATTAGCTGATGTAGTATTATTATGATTGTGGTCATAATCTGCTGTTTCAGAACCTCCTGTCCCTCCAGAAGTTGAATTTCCTCTCAAAAAATAATTATTACCGTTTAAATCTGGAACAGTAACACCGTTTATCGGTGAATCTGCATCACTTATTGTGCTACCATCGCATTCCATCCACCCGCCAGGTAAAGTTGAAGGTGTACTTGTGTAAGACTTTAACCAAGCAATTACACTCCCTACTGGTAACATTTGCCAAATCATCTGATTCATAAATCCAGCATTAATATTATCGTTTGTGCTTACTTCTTCATAATCATCATGGTAAACCATTTATCTCACCTTTATTAGCCATACGATATTATAAAACGGCGGTCTATTTTCAACCGGATTTGTCATGCCACTTATTGGTCCAACAGATGTCATTGCATGATTAGCATTTACATCGTTAAATCTAGTTGTTCCTATTGTGTGTGTATGTTCAAAATCTACAGATTCTTGACCTCCAGTTGAGCCAGAGGTTGAAGATCCTCTTAAAAATCTATTGTCTCCATTGAGATCAGGTAATGTTTCTCCATTCCAAGGTGATTCTTCGTCAGATAAAGTTTGACCGTTTGCTTCAACAAAACCGTATGGTAAAGTTTGTGGCACACCAGATATTGATTTAGTCCAAGGAATTATAGTCCCGACAGGAGGAGTAGCATTAAAAGCTATATTATAATATGTAGCTGCTAAATAATCTCCTGTGTTCGCACTTTCAAAATCTGTTCTATCAGTCATTTTATATCACTCTATCAACTGCTACGAATGCAAATTCATCTCCTCTTGATTTACTTTGGTCATCATAAGTATCTTCTCCTGTTAATAATGGTGTAGTATCTTTATTGTAATGACCGATTACGTCTAGTAAAAAGCCATTAGCTTCTAATGAATTTATATAACATCTAGTTGTTACTTCAACTAATGAATAATCAAAAGTAGGATAACCAGTTTGGAAGTCTTTGAATAAGTCAGCTGATTCCCATTGTCTAAGTAAATCATAAATAACATCTCCTGAACTCCAACTATCTGTAGCATTATTAGTAGTTATAATAATTCTTAAAGTGTCTAAGTCTCCTGTCGGTGTGCCTACACTAGACAAAGAACCAAGTGCTGTTGTACCAGAATTTAACCAATTCCAACCGACAGCTAAATCTGCTTTATCCCATGTCTTATAATAATAGTTTGAAGTATCAGATCCAATACCAATCCTAACACAAGTTGAAGTAGCAAAGTAATCTAAAGTAGTTTGATCTTTAATGTAAATCCAAGCTGCAAAAGGTTGACTGCTATTAGCGAATGCAGTAGTTAAAGTTAAGTCCCAAACTTTAGAAATACTTGAAGTATTTGTGATTAAATTCTGAGCAGTATCATCGAATACACCAGCACCTTCTTTGTAAGTTGTTGTGTTATCAGTAGTATTAGACCCTCCATTACTACCTGTCATAGTATTGTCTCCTTCATCAAGAACAGTACCGTTATCGATTGGAATAGGAACATCAAGATCAGAATCTGTTTCTGAAGTTGCTCCTTGTTCTATTCCTACTTTAAATTGGCTAGGCGCTGTATATAAAGTAGAACTTAAATCACCATTTTCTGTATAACCTCTATAAATCAAGATTCTTCTCATGTTTTTATTTAATAATCCGTCCGCCATTTTTTCACCTATACGTAAGTCATTATCATTTTTATACCAGGAGCTGTTAATTCATCGTAAGCATTAATTTGTGTTGAAATTGTACAAACTCCAGATGCAGTAAATTTATACATTACTACATCTCCAGGTACTGTAAAAGTATGATTTGTTTCTACACCACTAGTTAAAGTTACTGTGTCCCATGTAGGAGTACCTGAATCGCCATCTGCTGTAACTTGACATGTTAATGTCCCTGTAAAATATACAGTTATTTTTACACTTTCTATATTATGCCCTTTTGTTGTTTCATCTGAATAAAGTATTTGTCCATCAGTAAATGACACACTTTTTGTAGTAGTATTTACAGTAGCAGTTGTATTTACTGTGTCAATAAATAAAGTATCGTATAAATATTCTCCTAATGTTTTTTGGCCTTGAACTAGTTCTTGTATTATCCAAGAGCTTCCGTCTGATGTGTCGCCAATTTGTGTTCCGCCTTGAGCTTGAGTCCCAACTTTCGAATAAATCGGGTGTCCTAAAATAAAAACAGGAGCAGCAAGTGCTAATTTCTCTTTATATGCATATCTTCTTTCAGCTCTCTTCTGTCTGGCAAAAGTTTGTACTGTTACTAATATATCTTGATTTTTGTTAAGCTCATTAAACAGTAAGTTGATCTTTTTCATCTGGTCTGTTTGCCAAGTTTCTGTTCTCCAAATTTCATCTCCTACTGAAATAGTATCATGAACATGTGGCCAGGATTTTTTAACTCCGTAAACAAAAACATTTAAATCTTTGTCATTATATTCGTCTATAATATTCACTATCATGCCTGGTGTTAAGTTACCATAAGTTTGTCTTGTTTCGTCGTGGACAGGGACGTCTTCAGCTTCGTTAAATGGCAAAGAATATTTAGACAAAATATCATTCCCTCTTTGTTCAGCATCTTTAATATCTTTTAGATCATTAAAAGTGAATTTCTTATAATGTGGAGTTTGATTTGGTCCTCCATAAGTAGCTATAGATGTAGAATTTTGTACTACAACTGGCATAGGAACTTGAGCTCCATAGTTGATCCATAGATCACTTACATTACTATTGAAAACAATTTTCTTCTGTTCTACATCAACATAATAGTCAAAATCAGTACCTAATACTCCTAAATCTTTTTGTCCTCTAGTTTGCAAATTATCTGTAGTTGCGTGATTTATTCTAACTTCTGTGTCTTCAGGTGTTTTACTTAATGTGAATTCACTAGCAGGACCAGCAAAAGTCTCAACTACTTTATCATATACTGTAGCTCCATTTATTTTCACTTTATTACAAAGTTGTTCCATATCTTCGATCCATTCAATCTGGCCAGGAATTTCAGTCCCCACAGTTAATGATGTTCCGTATGTTGTGTAACCTTTTGGTAGAAAACTTACTTTAGCAGTAGAATAATCATAAGTAATAGATCGATTATATCTCAATGCTAATTCAGTCATTCTATCAAAATCGTCCTCATCGTTTTGTATGAATTTAACTATCTTATCTCCGTCATCTGTTCCTGTAGAAGGAATTGTAGTACTATCATAACTTAAACCTGAATTATCACAAATGTCTTTAAATATCTCGCTTCCAACGCCTGCTTCTGTGTCGATATTCATGTCCCAAGATTTGGTTCTTCCAGCTTTTACTGCTTCAATCATAGTACCTTTACAGATTAGTTTAATACCTGTAGCTTCTGGTGCTATTTGAGTAATTTGTCCTTCGAAAACAAATTCGTCTGTAGGTGTTGTTTCTCCTCTTTTTATCGTGATAACTTGCCCTACAGCAGGAGTAAGAATATCTTTGACACTATTACTTAGTTCAACTATAGCTGCGCCTATTGCAACACCCCAATTTTCATCGTTAATCCAAGTTCTTCGATAATCTGTTACATCGATTGAATTAATGATTATTTCGTCTTCCATTGCCATTTTATTTTACTTGCATAAGTGACATTTCATAATTACAATATGTCAAGCCAGGTAATTCCCATCTTGTGTTGAAACTTAAAACTTTCACATTTATATTTGCAGTTAGCACATACATAGTACTTGATGCAGTGAATATATTTGAGCTTAATGATAATTGTGTAGCACTATCTACTGCTGTTACACTAGCTACTTCTCCTGTAACCATATTTTTGACTTTATCATCAGTAGTAATTCCCCAAGTATCAAAATTAGCTGCACTGTCAATTAATTTACTTGAAGAAGTGCTAGTATTAACGCCAATATTACCTATTCGGTACCCCTTTACAGCACCAGTATAAGCATTTGAGTTTACAAAAGCAGATTTAAATTTATTAGAAGAGGTTTGTTTACCGTCTAAAATGACTTTAATTGCTGCAATCGTATTCTGAATTTCTTCAAAAGTCCCATTCAATCTGCCAGTGATATTGATATAAGAAATAATTCCTAGAGTATCAATACCTTCTGTCTTACTTGAATCTTGTCCAGGAAAAGAGATAGGCGTAATAGAAGAAGCTTTATTTTCTTCATACCTTTGAATTCTTCCTAACCCAGTTGAACCTAAAAAATTTATGTCGTTAACCATTTTAGATGTACGAAACCCTCCTTCTTAATTCTGTTTCTTGTAATCTAGCCAATTTTCTAGCTAAAACATTTATATCAAGATCATTGTTAATTGAAGCTTGAATTGTTATATTGTTTGTAACTGAAACACTTTGATCTGCTTTCATTCTGCTTGTTTCGCCAGCATTAAGTACTCTTTCTCCAGCATGAAGTTGATACATACCAGTTTCAGGAATAGTTCCGCCAGTTGCGTATCCTAATTTATCTTTAGCCCAATTATATGCACTAGATACTCCATCTTTGACTTTTTTAACAGGATTCCAAGACTTAATCTTTTTTACCACTTTATCAAAAGCGCTTTTAATAGTTTCCCATAAACTATCTGCTTTTTCTCGCCAACTTTTAAAAGGTGCAGTGACATATTTGTCCCATGTGTCATGTAACCAGCCTGCGATTTTTTTAAAAGGCGTTACAACCCAGTCTTCCCATAAAGAAGATAACCAGCTAGAAACTTTTTTCCAAGGTTTTTCGATATAATCTGTCCAAAGTTTTCCTACCCATTCTACATAACCGTCCCAAGCTTTTACAATCTTTTCTTTTACACCAGTCCAAGCTGGCACTAAATAATCATTCCAGATCATACCTACCCAATCTTTAACTCCTTCCCATGCGCTAGATAACGTGTCCCACATTTTTCCAGCCCATTCTTTTGTCGCTTCCCAAGCAGGTTTTAGATTGTCCTCCCATAAATCTGCTAAAGCTACAGCTACTTTTCCTACGTTACCAGTTAATGAACCAGTAATTATGTCCCAAACATTTCTCAAAGGGCTTGGGTCTAAAGCTTTTATGACCTCGTCTAATTCATCTTTGATTTCTTTAGCTTTATCTTCGTCTCCAACAGCTTCTGCAAGTTTTAGTTGATCTTCTAATTGAGACTTTTTATCTTCTAGAGCATCTCTGCTTCCTTCTTCTCCAGAACCAGATCCGAAAATAGAATACCATTTTTGTGCAAATTTCATTACCCAAATAGCCATCGGTCTGAGGAATTTAGCCATGATATCACCGATCGGTCTTAAAATTAATGATATAGATTTTCTCATAACTATCATTTGTTGTTTTAAAGCAGGAGATGCGGCTTCTAAAACTTTGAAAACTTTTTTACCTACAGCAATCATTTTTTTGAAGTGACTTAAAACATTTAAATCGAACTTCTTAAGAGTTTGCCAAATATCTCCAAGCCCGTCAGTTACTTCTTTGCCTTGATCAGCTTTTACAAATTGTCCTTTTGCATTCCGAGCTCTAGATGACGCTGCTGCACTTCTACCGCCAGCGCTAGATGCTCCTCTTGATGCTGCTGCTCTTGTTCCAGCTGCTCTTGCTGCTGCTCCTGCTGCTGCTGCTTCTCCTCCTCCTGCTGCTGCCGCTGCCGCTACTGGTGCTACCATATTATATTCCTCCTGTTAATGGATTGTTTGTTTTTGATTTTCCTTTACTCCTTAATGCCATTTCAAAAGCGAAATGAAATTCGAATTCAAAATCTTCCATTTGATCGAATGATTCATAACTAAATCCTGCATTCACTAATATATGATTCATTATACAGAATCTATATTTTCCGTGTTTGGGGATTCTTCCTTCATCGATAAATCCCCAGATTGCTTTTTTTTTTCGTTTTCCTCTAATGCAATTTGTTCTTCTTCTTGCATAACTTCTTCAGGTGTTTGGTTTTTACTACCTGGAAAATTTATAAATTGCATAGTAACGTCTGCTATTAAATCATAATCTTCAGTTTCAAGACTGTCTACTATCTGTTCGATAGGTACGTCTTGGTCAACTTCAATAGGCCTTTTTATAATGCATTTAGGCACTAATTCCATAAGTAGAACTGTTGTTTTAAAGCCACCGAATCCAGTCTCAGCTTTAATCATTGCTTTGTTTCTTATGCCTGCTTTAGGCTTTTTTAGAACGAATGTTCCTACACTTGTTTTGACTTCCTTAGTCACTATACTCATTTTTATTTCCTCCGAAACCAATTCCTCCTTGGAATTGTAATTTCATTTATTTGATTATTATTCGCGGAAGTTAAAATGTATTAAATAATTATAATAATTAAATAATATATTAAATCCGTGATTAATCTACAGTCCACCATTTAATAGGTCTATTGGAAGTATCAGTAGTTCCTTTCTTTGCACTTCCATTTATAGTTAGTTCTACTATATTATCACCTATATTTATTGGTTTAGATATCTCGTTTATTGAGCAATCTGATAGTAATATTTGTGCATTTCTATTACCAACTGAACTACCTTCTGATAAACTTAATATTAAATCATAAAAACTTGGTTCAGCACTTTCAACTCCAGTATCAGGTGAATTAGCTTGTCCGTAAAAATGATCTCTTAATGTAGTTGCAATTGTATCAGTCATTTTGACAGTTATTGTCCAGTCATATTTTCTAAGACCAGGTTCCATTGCTTCTACAAATCTTGAGCCTATTTCTCTACCTACTTCTGGGTCAAAATTATTATTAATGTTGATTGTTGCACTTTGTACTCTTGCTACGTTTGAGCCATTCCACTTAAAATTTCCTTGAGCAAATATCCAAGGTTTAGTTGTATCTGCTGTAAATGCTGTAGCTGAAGTTGAAGAAACAACAGTTCTAGCAAAACCTTCTAAAGAGCATTTTAGTGTCTCTCCTAAATTTAAAGTGAAACCTACTGAATTAATTACACAACCAGATAGTGTTTCTACATCATCTGTACCGCCTACATCTTCACTTCCAACTTCCATACCAAAAGTTCTTAATGCAGTTCCTGAGTAACCCATGTAGTCAGCTTCTTCTAAATAGTAAGGTGCTAATGTAGTTCCAGATCCGCTTCTTGGGCCGATCATGTATTGTAAAAAGTCAAAGCTTGCTAATTCGTATTCCATTGACCAATTTACGTCAAAATTTCCGAACATAACTGCTGTTTCGTTTCTACCTTCTCCTAGACCTACTGTTCTGATTAAGTTATTCACTTTATTGATTGTGACAGTAGATATCTTTCCTTTAATCGCTGTATCTGGGCTTGCTCCAGATCCGTATGATGTTTCTACATCATATTGAACGAATGTTTTATATCCTCTATATGTAACCATCTTATTTTCCTCCGATTATTCAAATAATATTTCCCATTCAATGTCTATACTGAATTGCCAGACATACGCTGCTTTATCTCTATCATAATCAAAATTTTGTAAATCAAAAGCTCTTGATGTGTTTGTTCTGAATAAACCTGCATGTCTATGTTTTCGACATATATTGAATAATTGTGATGCAATTCTTCTAGCTCTTGAAGCATATTTATCTCTTATCTCAAATTTATAAGCAACAGGAACATAACTACCTTTTCCTCCCTCCATCGTATCTCCTAATGCTGCAAAATCTTCTCCACCTGTAAGGAACATCATAATAGCTCTAGGTAATAGAACATCAGTTCTTGAAAATTCTCTTTCTACAATAGAAGGGCCATAGTGATATGATATTAAGACAGTATCATTTAAAGTAGCACCAACTTTTAAAGTTACTGTAGTTGTAGCTGAACCTTCTCCATACTCAACTGTAAAGTCATATCCTTTTCTTTTCGTAACACCCTCTACTGTTATTGTGTCTGCGACATTTTTAACAAGTGTATTAGCTAAGATAAATTCAGTTTGACCAGCTGTAGCAGTAAATGATTCGTCTGTTACGTCAGTGCCTCTTGATTCAGGGTCTTCTAGATTATTTCTAATATAATCTAGTAAGTCTCTTTCTCTTTCGTATAAAAATTCTTCTGCCATTTATATCCCTAATCTAACTCTGATTGCTCTTTGTAAGTATGATCTGTTAAATTGCATACTTTTTATGGTTTTCGCAAGCATCATAACAGGTTTAACTCCTTTCACTTCTTTAGCAAAAATCATTTTTCCTGTCATGCTACTTTGAAATTTCATCTTTTTTCCTGATCTGCTTTTTATCGGTTTAGCCATTCCTTTCTTTTTGACATTGAAAAGTCCTGTGCCATATTCAAAATAATTAGCTATTTCGTTAAGTCTTTCATTTCCTGTATCTATCCAATATGTATTTTCAAAAGCATAAACGTCGGGCTCATATTGTAGTGAATCTCTTAAGATCCCTAGATTATATGAACCAGCTCCTGCTAAAAGGAATTGATTATATTTCTGTCTAGCTATTTCGCCAAGTTCATATAATATGATGAGCCTTTCTTCATTTGAAAGCCTTCCAGCTCTTAGAGCCATATGATCACCTACCAGGAACCTTAACTCCCATTGCTTTTACATAAATAGTCTCATTATTTGATTGTCCTCCGACATAAGTCAGTTCTGAAATTTTATAAGTGTTACCATTTGTTACGATATATCCTTCTTCTTCTGCTACTGTATCATGTTGAAATGTTAATCTTACATCACCTATTTTAAAAGCGCCAGAACCTATTACTTCACTTTGAGAATTAAGTTCTTGTAAGAAAACGATTTCTTTAGTGCCACTGGTCAAAGGATTAGAGCCAGTTGTTTCTCTACCTTCATAATCAAGAATATAACTAGGAGGGTATACATACATTTCTCTACCTAACTCTAAAGTCATGTTATCAAAATCTTGTTGCATTCCTATATCATATTGATTACGCATATTTAACCTCTTGTAGCTCTACCATAAAAGGAAACACTTGAATCCCAATCCATGCCGTTTTGTGTACTATTCATTATGTCGATAAATTTCTGTCTAGTATCATCATCAATGATTGTTGTGTCATCCATAAAATTAGTAGATGTAGCTTCTCTTCTAAGAAGTTTATTTGTGAAATTTGTATAATCTTTTTCTGCATTCTCTGCGTCTAAAACAAGTTCTTGAAAAGCTTTAGTTATGTTTCTGCCTTCTGCGTTTATTGTGATGTAACCTTTAGCAACACTTCTTGAAGCTAATGCTCTAAGTACATAAACTTTAGATAAAAACATAGTAGCAATAAATAAGATATCAGTATTAGAGGAATCAATATCTAAACCAATTTGTTTCTCCGCAAAGTCTATGAATTCTTCCATATCTTCTTTTGTTGGATAATCGTTTGCGTCAAACTGTAAAAATGTCCTAAGTTGTTCTGGTTTTACATATGATCCCATTTTAATACCTCTATGCTATTACTACATTTCCGTCTGATGAAATAGGTGCCCATAGAATGTAGTATGTTATAACACCAGCAGTGATTGCAGATCCGCCAATTGTTTGGATTATATCATCAGTAACAATATTCTGTGCAATAACACTTGTCAATTCGATAGATTTGTCAGGTGAAGCGTCATGCCAAATATCAGTAGCATCTATATCTGTTGGTGTTGTTTGAGCTATTGCTCCTGCAGTACTTGCTGCAGTTCCTACTTCAATAGTTGTTCCGCCTGCTAAATTGGTTGTACATACACCAATGATACTTAATGCAACTACTCCAGTCACAGTACATAAAGTTGTAGCACCTACTGCTCCTGTTGTTGCAGCAGCATAAGTTATAGTTTTAGAAAGTTTGTTATCGAGCAAACCTGAATTTTGATTTGCTGCTAATGCATTTAATGCAGTATTGTTTGATTTTCTTGCCATTATTAATTACCTCTCCGTGTTTTAATGTCGGAAGAGTACGACGTCAACAATTAATCTTCCTTAGATTCTGTTTTTTCGTCCTCTCCAGTATTTTTCTGTAATTCAAGAATCTGTTGGATTCTATCTTCTTCAAGTCTTCCAGGTTTTATTTCTTCTGAATAGCCTTTAATGATAGCGATTTGCTCTTTTTTATTCATAGCTTTTATTTTTTCGTATGTATATACAGGAATGAATGTTTCTTCTTCTACATACATATTCCCGTCTTCATCTTCTTTGATTTCTGCATCTTCAGGAACAGGAATTAATTCTTCAGTTTCTTCTTCTTGTTCTGGAGTTTCTTCTTCAGTTTCTTCTTCGTTGTCTTCGCAACCGCAAGGTAAAGTTTCAAGCTCTTCTGAAGTTTCAAGATTAGGGGTTCCGTCAGGATTTCTTTCTGGAATTTCTCTTCCAGTCAATTTTTCATAAACTCCCTCTGGCAATTCGTCCCATTGAAGCCATTTAATAGTATCCATTTCAAGATCTTTCTCAAAAAATTTCTCAAATTCGTATCCATAACAAAGTATAGGATGGTTTGCTGAAAATAGAACTGAAGCATGTTTGATATTGATTACTAATTCACCTTCTGTTAATCTGAAGTGTCCATTTAGTAAATGATGTTTGATTGAATATGATTTTAAGTGCTTTTCGTAAAGCTCTTTTTCTTGTTCTTTATCTATTGTAAAATCAGTGTCATCTTCTGAAAAATATTTAAGTCCTTCTCTTAGTTGTATTTTAATCATTTTTTACCTCCTTGGTATAATTAAAAAAAAATAAGGAAAATTTATTTCCTTAATAGATCTATTTCGACCATTCCGTCAGCAAATTCTGTAGTACCATCTTCATCTGTACCATAGATAGCTAATGCATCTCCAGCTGCTACTGTCATGTCGAAATCAGCTACTTCGTTTCCTTGATTAAGAGCTTTAGTTAAAGTCTTAATTGCTGAACATGTTCCGTCTGTCAAATTACAAAGAATAATCTTTGAATCTGCATTTGTTCCTGAAGCAGTTACAAAAGTAAATCTACCTCTTACTAGTTCTCCAGCTGCTGGAACTTCAGTAGCTTTAGTATCACTAATAATCATATGTTCTTTTGAATTTGTCAAAGGAATTTGAGTAATAGTAGCTGCATTAACATAAGCTCTTACCCAATATGCAGATTGGCTATCTATAGTTACTGCAGTCCAATCAGATGGTGCACTAAAGATAATATGTCCGTCTTGCATGAAAGGTCTTTTTCCACCAGCTGCCGGTGTAGTGTTTGTGTCGTCCCAAATAACAGTTAGTGTAGCCCATGAGCTTCCATTCCAATATTGCCATGTAATAGCATCTGCTGAATATGTAGCTCCTGTTAATGACATATCAAATTTCAAAACACCAAATGGACTTGCTGCTCCAAAAATTGCATAATCTCCAACTGCTTCTGTGTCTGGGAATATTTGATAATTATTTGAATATCCTGCTCCAGAACTTGATGTAGCTAGATTTTGGTAAGCTGCTGCACTTGCATCATAAACTTTAGCTAAAGCTGCTGCTTGTTCTGTTGCTGTTTCTGCATTAAATGGGAATCCAAATTCTGCAAATGTTCCAGGCAAAGCCATCACAAATTGTGATTTTACGTTTCCTACTTTACCAGATTTAACTCTGATACTTCTAAATTGATCTTCATAAGCCATTTTTTAATTTCCTCCTGTTCATTGTAGTCTTTAAACCACAAGTCAATTATTTTTAATTAACTCCACCGATGAGGTTAATAAAAAGAAAAAAAAGTAAGGATCTAATTAAGATCCGATACCAGTTAACTTTACAAGTCCTTTTGGTCGAGCGCAAGCAATTGCATACCTGATATATGAAACAATATCAAGATGTTTTGATCTTGCAGCTTTTTCGATTTCTACAGTTAATGGTTCTCTTTCATAGTATCTGATTGATGCTAGATCTACATTTACTAAAAGTCCGTATGATGTAGCAGCTTGGCTTGTAACCAAAATGTCAACACCAAATGGGGTTGGGTAAATACCTTTCTGAATCAATTCTGCGTTTCCGTAGTTAATATATTTCAGAAGGTTTGGATCTACTCTTAGATACTTAAAAGTATTTGGATGTAGAATTAAGAACTTTCTTCCGTCTCCTGCGTCATCTGCTTCTAAAGCTGCAAGTGCATTACTAATGTCAGTAATTACATCTGCTGAAGCTGAACTCCAAAGAGCTGTAGCTGCAACTGAGTGATTTGTTACTGCAGTAAATGTTTGACCTGCATAGGTTCCGCCTGCTACGAAAGTATTAAGAGCTGTCAAAAAGTCGCTATTAATGTGTCTTGCAATACCAAAGCCGATTGCTTCAACGTGATCATTTACTAGATCCCATCTTGCATCTTTAATCCAATTAATTGGAATTCTTGGTGCTACTCCTACATCTTTGATTGTAGCGAAGTTTCTTGTGAAATCCATAATTGCGTTAGGATATTCACCGCTCTCACTTTCTTCTTCTGGGCTCAGCCATGAATCTGTAGTGTTGTAATCAACAACTGGTCCGTTTGCTGGGTAAACTTTTCCAAGCAAAGGATAGATTATTTTTGGTTGAAGAGCCTTAACGATTGTGTCGTCAACTTGTTCCTTGAATAGTGCCCATGTAGTATTACTAGATGATGCTACTCCTGTATATGCCATTCTTCATAACCTCCTTAAAGCCTCAATTGCATTCTAATTGTTGTTGCTGCTCCACTATTACCGTCGAGTGCTACACCAATCACATCTTTTGGGTCTGTTGCTGTTCCAGCTGTTCCAGCTAGTTCTACAACTCCTGATGCTCCCATCTCTAAGAATGATCCTCTTACAATGGTTGAAGTTCCTGTATATACATATACAACTCCTCTTGTGCAAACTGTTACTTTACTTCCTGCTGCTACTGAATTATCAGTTGCGGTTCTACTAAATCTATCTCCGCTTACTGCAACTCCAGCACAAGTTTTATTTGCTGCTCCTACATCACATGTATCTGTTCCTGTGGAAGTGATCTGAACGACATTACCAAGAGTAATAGCGTTATCTGCAACCATAGATAGATACATTCCGTCTTTTACGAAAATTGGTTTTGATACTGTACCTGCCATTTTTTATCTACCTCTTAAATCTACTAGCGGATTCTGCTCCATTAAAGATCGCATCAAATGAACCGTATTCACCGTATGTTTCTCTCCTTTCTGCTGCAGTCATATCTGCTACATCAACTGTACCTTTGGTAGGTTGACTTGTTCCGCCAAATTCTTGAACATCATTTGTGTCCTGTATTTCAAGTTTAGCTTTCAAAGCTTGTACTTGTTTTTTCAAATCAGCTACTTCAACTGATTGATCTGCTACTTCAACATTTTTCTTGGTGTCTATTACAACATCATCTGCTGTAGCAACTGAACCAGGTTTATTCATGTTTTCCTTGTTCTTTTTGTTTCCTTCATCTCCAGGATCATTAACAGCTTCTCCAGGTGCTTGATGTTCAGTAGGTTTTGTCTCATCATGCTTAATCATACCTTTATTAGCATCTTGAGCTTCTTTTCCCATATCTTGGGTTTCAGTTCCGCCTAGCTTAGCAAGAATTTGCTGAAGCATTTGCATTACTTGTCCCATTGGGTCTACTGGAGCCACACCATCTTGAGTTTCTGTCGGATTGACTGGAGTTTTTTCATTCTTTGCCTGTCCGTCTTTAACATCCATCTTTGGTTCCTCCGTATTTTCAAATTGACTAGTTACTCCCATATTAGTCTGCACTAATTGATCTTGTGGTGCTGCGTTAACTAATTCAGGCGTTTCATTAGCCATTTGTTTTTCATTTAATTTTTGTTCAACTGTAACTAAACGTTCAGCTAAATTTTTGAGCACCTCTTCTGGACTTGGTGCCATTCCTGGCTGTGCCGTTTGCGGACTTGAGGGGGCCAGACCACCTTCCATTTGATTATTAATGTTTTCGTTTTGAGCTCCTGCTTGTTGTCTATAATCTTGACCGATCATTTTGTTCTCACCTAATTCTTGAAATATGCAATCTTTAATTTCAGCTTCACCGTCTGCAGGATCATTTGTCAAAGCAACATGCAAACCTTTAGAACATTTTACTGGAACTTTATAAGCTATCTTATCATGATACTCTTGCATTCTTTCGTGTTTACAACTACCATATTCTGCTCCACAAATAGAACAAACTGCTTCTTCAACAATTATACCCATTGAAGCAAAATTAACCTCTCTTTTCCCGTCTGTTGTTTTCCTAGCTAATTTTTGGACAACTTCTGGGTGAGTAACTTCTCCTTTTACCCATAGAGTTTTTCTTTCTTTATCATACCAAGCACCGTCTTCTCCAGAATAAGTCCAACCAACATCAAAATGTGGAGAAGATAATTTATTTGTAGTATGAGAAGAACCTTCTTGTCCATTCAGATCATATCTAAAAGCAGTATTTTGAAATAAAGGGACAACTTCTTTCAACATCTTATCTGTCCAAAACAAACCCTTTTTATTAGCACCTACATGCATTAAAGGTATTGTAAGAATAGCTCTAGAATAATCACTAGCAATCTCCACTTT
>Ga0180434_10000764_pt1 | contig 47125 bp, 91 predicted proteins | sample SS_ome_7_FD_132453 | JGI IMG/M metagenome (GOLD analysis project Ga0180434, IMG submission 132453) | Hypersaline lake sediment archaeal communities from the Salton Sea, California, USA - SS_1_D_2 metaG | ecosystem: Environmental > Aquatic > Non-marine Saline and Alkaline > Hypersaline >... | reverse complement strand
TGATAAAATTCAAATTCTCCACCACACATGAAACATTTACATCTATTCCGACCATTAAAATATCTATCAAGAATAAACTTTTTTCCTCGTTCCTCTGCGGAAGAAAATCCTTCCATATTACCACGACGACAACGATTATCAAGCCCTCTTAGCTTCTTTCCATTTTCATCAATGATTCGATTTCTATATTGCCAATAATGCCGGTCACAAAAACCTAACCCAAAATGCTTTTTGCGACACTGCTCTACCTTACATCCGCTTCTCCCATAAACCTTTTTAAGAGAACGTAATTGATTTCCCTCTATGTCTATAATTCCTCTTCGATATTGCGACCTGTGTTTGTCGCAAAATCCTATCGTTTTGTTCGTTCCCACTATTCTATTACAGTTATCTATTTTACACTGCATTTTAATCACCAATTCTGTTCCATTGAATAAGGAGGCATTAAAGATGGAGGCGCAGTTTTCAACGGATGCTTCATTTCTTGTCCTTGAAGCCTTCTCTGAAATCGAACTATATCGTAGACTTCTTTCCGGCTGTCTTCAATATAGCTCGTTGTGGTCTCGTTGACATTCGGGTCTAACTGCTGGAACTGGCTCTGAAGCATCAATCCAGCCGTCCAGTAACGTGCCAGCCGCTGAATATTGCCATTCATCACGGACTTCGTGCTGCCATCCGGCTGATACTGGTTGAATCTCCTTAAAGGCACCCAATAGAGGTCGGTCAACATACCGTCTATCTCACGGTCTACCATCTCCTGAAAGCGGTTTACCATAGGCTGGTCAATCTGAGAAAGTTTGCCAGGGCCAATTTTCAGAACCTTGCAGATGTCTTGTATCGCTGTCCAAGAGCCGCTGTAATAAAGCTGGCCGGTGGTGGGACTTATGTCAGCAGCCATTACTTCTTACCTCGTCTTGCTGTGCGAATTCCAATCACGTTATCAATCATCTTATCGTCAACTTCCAAGTCAGGCATACTGGCTCGAATCCTTCTTGCCAAAAGTTCCGTCTCTTCCTTGCCATGCTGATGAAAAACCACAACATCATACTTGGAAGAGCCTTTGACCCTTCTCTCCGCATGTTCGCCACCAATAACCAAAGCGCGTTTGTCCTTTAACGCAGCCTTGACCTCTCTGCGGATGATTGTAATCAGGCGGGCTGAATCTATCAGCTTTCCAATCGCCCGAAGCTCTCTGGTGATTTCGCCCATTATCTTAGCGTCCTCTTGACAGCCATCATCATGGCATCGAAAAGAGCATCGTAAAGTTTGTTCTTGTTAGCTGCTTCCATCTCTCCAACACCCATCACATCAGGATTCCCAATTGTTCTCAACTTCGAGAGTGCCGCCTGCGGGTCTCCAACAAGGAACCTGACAAAGTTATCGACAACCCTGACCATCTTGGCTCGGTCATAAGTGACTTGCGCTGTTCTCACCCTTTCTTCAGACAATGTTTGCGCCAAGATGAGAAGCTCGTTGACAAGCTTCAAGTCATCCATAATAAGCTCCTTCAATCAGTTTCTTTTTCAGCAGACCAGCCCTTGTCAATCTCGTTGAAGAACTTCTTCTTCTCTTCCGTGCTCAAGTCATCAGGGCTGTTCACTCCAAACTCTTTAAGCTTCTTTTGGAAGAAGGCCCGATACTCTTCCTGCTTTTCGGAGAGAGCAATCATGGTCTCTGCCGCCACTGTTTTTGCCAGTTTTCTTTCGTCAATCATGCTTCAATCTCCTTTACAGTCCCCACCACCGATTTATTTTAATCCCTCGAAGTCTACCATAACCAACCCCACCAAAACCGCGAACAGCCGCATAATAAGCAGCCGTTGGCAAAGCAAGATGATTCCCGACCTTGAATTTTTCGTTCTCCATCGTCATATTGGCTCTCTCTTCGGCATTCTGCTTGAGAGTTTCCAATGTGCTGACAATATCGCCAGCTTCTTCGATACCCGGTATGGCAAAAATAACTCTACCATACCAGAGAGTATAATCCGTAATCAATCTCTCCATGCAGACAGCAAACACCAAATCGGCAATGACGCCATTCCAGTACGACGGAGCATTGTCTATCGTGTATTCGGTCGGTGGCCCAACGGCTCCAGTGTTGATGATGTCAATCACCATCTTGATGTAGCCTTCGAGCACACTAACGGGAAAGTAGTCAAAGTTGTAGCTGGCATTAACGTTATCACCGGCTACAGGAGCTACTGCCAAAGTAAGTGTTCCGTAAGGATAGCTGGTGATGGTGTATTGGCCGGACGCAAGCTTCTCGCTGTTTTTCCTGATGACTTCCGTGTAGTCCTGATTCCAATTGCCATAAGACGCTTTCCAAGTCACTCCATCAGGCATCAGCTTGATTTCTTCATCATTGACATACGCCTGACGGAAATACAGCAGACGAGGAGTCAGAAGATTATCCACAATCTCATTGACCCTATCGCTGCTGGAAGCGTTAATCAGAACATACGAACCAGGAAAAACCGCCATTTGGTTATCCCTTAAGTAGTGCCTTGGCTATCTTCGTCAATTCGGAAGCTACTTCTACAACCTCCACTTCTTCCTCTTCCGGCATAATCTCTTCTTCGATGACCTCTTCTTCCACAAGAGGACAAGGCATCTGTCTACGTCTTTGACGACGGCCCAAACCAACAGGGCCAGTTCCATCAGGATTTCCCGGCCCCATAATCTGACCGGCAATCTTCAACAGTCTACGAGCCAATTCTTTTTCATTCATCTTGTTTCTCCTCAATCGCTAAAGACCGCTTTTGCTCCAAGCCAATCCGCAATCTTCTTGGCTGTATCTCTGGTGAAATTCCAATACACGACATGATACATAATGTTAGTGCCTCTTTTTCCCAATTCTCCTGTTTCAATATTCATCGACCTGCCGCCTTTCAAAAAGCGAACAGGAACACCATTTCTGACCATCTCGGCCTTCACTTCATCTATCTGCTCATCAGTCAACTTCTGCTGAGCACTAAGAAGACTTCTGGCAGTTCTTAAGTCCTCCTGCTTTTCCAACCATCTATCATATCCAGAAGGCTTTTGGGGACGCTTATTCGGTGGATTCGAGATAGGCGCATTTTTCAAGATATAATAATCCACATAATGCTGAGTGTAAAGGCCACCAATTGCAGTCAACCCAAGCTTCCCAACATACAGCTTCAAGTCGCCCCACTTAATGCCGTTTTCAATTTCCTTCAAAGGCAAAGCACGTTTCGGATACTTCTTGTTATACCACTTGAACGCCTTGCGCCACCAATCAACAGCATCTTCGTCCTTCTTTGTTGAGAGCAATATCTTGGCAACTCTCATCAACTCCACAGCGACTTTCCTATTCATCCCATACTCCTCAAATATAGACAAGCTGCTTAAGGCTCCGTATTGCCTGAACAAACTTGTTGGCTAATACCGTTCCTGTGCCTCCAAAGAACGAAGATTTTAAGTGCTGCAAATCTTTCACTGGCACTTTGAAGATGAAGATGACTTTCTTCCTCTTCGAATCTCCGTTCTCTTCATGCTCAGTCGATTCCAAAGGTATATCCAACGCGCTTAAATATGCCGCGAAGTAGATGTCCGAAGTTTTGTAATGCGTAAATTCTTTTCCTTCTACTATCTTCATGTCGTCAGCCATACTGCCACTCCTTTTACCTGTTCATATTCTCAGCCTTGGTCAATAAGACGCGGAGCGGAGCCGCCCCAAGCCTTCCCCATTTTCCTACCTGCGGCTCTGTTTTTAGCCGTTTGCTCGTTCTTCATTCTCACTGACCGAGAAGGCCAACCACCACCCTTGAGAACAAAGTTGACGTTTCCAAGATAACGCTCGGCTTCTTTGCCGCACTTCTCACAGGAAACCGTTTTCTCTGCTTTGCCAAAAGGAAACTCCTTCTCAATAACCTCTTGGCAATCCTCGCAAAAATACTCGTATTTCATCTTCTCACTCCTTGCTCAAATGTCATCGGGAACACCAGCAAATTCGTCCGTGGCATCGAGCTTGAGTTTTTTTGGCTTTCTAACAGCTTTTTTAGCGGCTCTCGGCTTTTTGTCTTTGGAGCCTTTCGGTCTTCCAGCTTTCCTTTTGCCGGCTTTCTTTATCGTCTTTGAAACCTGTTTTGCCAAAGCTTCTTGGCGCATAGCCTCATGCTCTTCTGCCGTCTTGATTTCAACCGTTCCAGCATTCAGAGCCGAAGCCTTTGAATCACCATATCCCAAGCTGTCATCCTGCACAATAGGCAACTTGGGAAGTGTCCTTTGAAGCCGCCTTACTCTTTCCTCAGGAGTTTCGTCTCCCTTGATAATTTCCATCTCTTCAGCGGCTTTCTTCGGTGCCCTTTCTTCAGGTCTATTAACCGTGTGGCTGATGTCAATATCCTCACTCATCAGGTCAGCATCGGATTTGACCACCTTCATCGACCTGATTTCCGGCCCGTCTTCATCATCGTCTTCACGAATCGGAACCGTTTCGCCCTGAAGCTTCGCAAGAGCCTGTTTCGAATAAGGAACAGCCCAATCGTGATTCAGAAGAATGCGAAGGTCTTCCGTATTGTCAAACTTCCTCCCGTCGATTTTCAAAAAGCCGCCTTCTTCATCATGCTCAATCACCGCACCCGCCGAAAACGATTCTCGAACATGACCCAAGTGCAGACTCTTCATCAGCAGGTACTTCTTTACAGTTGTCGTTGCCTTAGCCATCTTCTTACCTCCTTATCATACACATGGTATTTCCGAAGCTTCCACAAGAAAGCCTCGATTTAATCAAACGTCTTGAGATTGTCAAAAATCGCATCCAATTCATCCAAATCCGATTCCTCAGATGCCATTCCAATCAAATCGACATGAGCGGCTGTCCCCAAAGCAATCCCACCACGGCTTGGGTAGATGCTTATCTCATCCCAAAACATTCTTCCTTTACCAGCCGTCTCTCTGGAAAGTTTTCGCTTGTCCTGCTCCAATTCTCTTTCGAGTTCTTTTGCTGCTTTCTCCAACTCCAGCATAGAAACACCGCCTGTAATTCCTCGACCCTTCAATAGCAATTCATAAGCTACTCCAAAAGTAGCATCCGTGAAAGTGCCCAAGCCTTTGTCTTTAAGAATCCGACCGGCAAACAGTTTTCGTGCAGCCCTTGCAAGCTCCGTAGCAACCAGCTTCTCAAAAGCCTTCCTTCTGTACTTTATCTTTCGCCTGTCGCCGGAAACACCGCCCGGTCGTCTATATCGAGGGTTGTCACGGACTTTCTGCATGTCTGTCACTATCTCCTGCCTGTGGTCATCGTTGTATTCTTCCTGCTTCTTCAATCTTTCCCGCCGAGTCTGTTCTGATTTTTTACGCATGGAACCACTCTTAACCGAAAAAGACTCTTATTTCATCTTCTGTCCTATCTATGTTCACATCAGGAAACAGCTTTTGCTTCGACCGTTTGACAGCATTCATACTCCTCTCTCCGAAGCCTCTTCTGATTTTGTAGCCCATCTTTTCAAGCTCACCTGTAAATTCCCTCAAAGCCTTGTTAAGCATATTGTAGATTTTTGGATTTTCATCATCCGCTTTCAGCTTCCACATCCCTGTTCCGGCTTTCTTGATAGTGGGGATTTTCTCAATGAGGTTTATCATCTCCTCAATATTCTGTTCCCGAATTCGCTGAATTTCCTCAATCTGCTGTCGTTGTTTTTCACGCTTGACATCGAATCTCTTATTTATCTCCTCAGCCTTGGCCCTCGTTTTCTCTGTTGGTTTTTTTCTCTGCTTAATGGAATCAATATTCAAAAAATACACCCTGCGTTTGTGTGGAACATAAACCCTGTTGCTACCCAAATAGATTCCTTCAAGCATGGGAGCACCAAAAAGACTTCCAAGCTCGGATGTCGGGATGCCTTCTCCTGAAACAAGAGACCCTATTTCCGTAACATCCTCATAGGCCAGCAACTCTCTGGCTAAACGGAGCAGATTCCTTGCCAAATGCTCACTCATGGCTCAGATGGTGCTGCCGTAATAGGGCTGCGCTCCATATCTACGATTGCCCGTAGCAGTGATGAGCGTATCAAGATAGCCCTTTTCGGTAGCCGTCATCGGAATCTTTTTCATATCCCGACCGACCACTCCGAGCATCTCAATCAAATTGCATGTTGGCTCACCTGAAGCCGCTCCCGCCTGAGTCTTGGCAGCTTTCTTGCGAAAAGCCGTCTCCAACCAAGGACGAGTTCCCGTCCGCGTGGCCGGATTGAAAATCAAGTCCAAAAAAGTCTGGACTGCCGTCAACTCGGCTCCTGTAGGATTCGTAATGCGAGAGTTTCTGGCAATCAGCCAATTCCAGCGTGAATATTGCCACCACGAACCTGTCGTACTCGGAGTACCCATCTTACGCTCCTTTCGCTTGATTCATCAAAAGTCTTCGCTTTTGAGTAATCTTCTTGCACAAGAACAACAAACGTTTAAGACTCAAACTGCCTTTTACGTTGTTTACGTCCTTATGCACCCATTGAACATTATCAGGCACATATCCTTTGCTACTATCTGTCCTGTCAAGCGAGGCCGTCCCTTGACTCCTCTTATAAGAATGGGGAGGAAAAATAATTTCCAGCCCCGTCAAAGCACATCTACCACCCTGTCTCTTGTAAAGTTCCCACAAAGCAGAACAACCTAAGCAGGAAGAGAAATTTACATGCTTCCTCTTTGCATTCGTTTTGAGCCTTCCCACCATCCACGTAGCTATATTACCGCAGCCTGACCATCTTCGACCTTTACTGTAGGCTACAAAATCAGCACAATATGAGGCTCTCACCCTATAACAACATTATAAAGAAATTATGAAAAAAGGGCAGGCCTTCAAGACCTGCCCTCAGAAGCTCATAATTGCGATACAACGCTACTTTGCCATGATTTCGAAGTGTGACATTTTCATGGCTTCTAAAACGTCCTCAACGGCCCTTTTTGCCGATTTCATGCCTCCCGTGTTCTCCGCTCCACCCATCCTCCTCACCCAAATCGAATGAACATTTTCAGCCAACTTTTCTATCTCTTCCTTTGATAAAGGCATAGTTGTAACTCCTTTACCTTAAATCACTTATTGCTATCTTTTTCCGTTTTATCTTCTCCATATAATTCTTTGTCTCGAATGCCTACATACATCTTTGAGGCTTCATTTTGTTCCACAGCAAAGGAATTGTAGACGTTGACAGTTGCTTCGTATTTCCGGCTGTAATCAATCAGCGCATTGAAATTATCCGCAACATCCTTTTGTGCCTGAGGGGACATTTTTCTCATTTCTTCACCCGCAATATTTTTCAACTGCGGACGGTCAGGAGTTTTCAGGATAGGATAACGCTGTCGGACAAAACGGGTCTCGCTGAACGGACTCTGACAACCTGCCAAAAACAGGCTGAAAAAAACCAGCACAACAATCTTAGTTCTCATTCTTGTTTTCCTCCTTTTTCGGAGTTCCTTCTTTCTCTCCAGTATTCCACGCATCGAAATTCAAACCTCCATCGTCTTGCTGAACATCAGATGGCTTCTCGTCCACCTTGTTCTGCGCATCTTCAACATTATCTTCCGTCTGAAGTGAATCACCAACTGTGGCAAGAGCTTCCTTAGCTGCTTCCGCTTCGCTCTTATCGGCGGCTTCCTTCTTCTTTATCAGAATGCCTCCAATGGCGTTGATGATGGCAACCACGATGCCGATTATCCATTGCATAATAACCTCCTTTTATTCGTCCTCGAATTCTATTCCTTCTCCCTCTATCTTATCCGGCGTCAAAGCGTGTAACGGTTTTGTGATACGGTTGTCCTCGGTATCTTCCTCATGTCCAAATTCGAACTTGCTGACTTCTTTCCAAATCCGCTCGTGAACTTCCTCCACTGAACCTTCTCCATCAAGCTCCAACACATTCTCAAAATAGAGCCGTATGCTGTGATAACTCCGAGCCACTTTTCTGAGCTTTTCGAAATCAGACTCATTGCGGTCAGACACCTGACCTTCGCCTCGCCTGAAAGATTCTTCTGGAGGAATGGAAACGATGAGTTGCAGGTCGGGCTTGAGAAGATGCTCTCCAAGGTTCATCAACCAACGAATATCTGAGATTTCCTGAAGCCCATAAGCTACCTGAGAAAGAAAATACCTATCACAGATAATCCACTTGCCGTCATCCAGCATCCTTTCCATCTTTGGTTTTGCCGTCTGCTTGTCGAGAGTATGAAGAAGCTGAATACAATCAATAGGAAAACCCAACTCTTTTCTAAGCCAAGCTCCTATCATACTGCCGAACATTTTGTCATATTGAGGAAAAGACCAATCCCGAACATGGAGATGATGTTCCCGTCGCAACCGCTCGGACAGCTTTCTGCATTGAGTTTCCTTGCCGCTGCGGTCGATTCCTTCAATGACGATGAATTTTCCTCTCATCCATCAAAATCCTTTGAGAAGATTGAGCAATTGGCGCAAGTCACCCTTCTGCAACCATGTATTCGTGACCTGTCCTTCAATGCGCTTGAGTTCCTCAAGGCAGGCATTGTAAAGCTCATACTGCTCTTTCTTATCTATTTCACTGTCGTCATGTTTTGGATTCATACCCTATTATATCCAGACAGTTCCCTACAATAAGGCGAAAATATCAAAAAAAAAAGCAGGAGATTTTCATCTCCTGCCTTGATTGCTGGTGGGCGATACTGGACTCGAACCAGTGACCTCCAGTTTGTGATACTGGCGTTCTTCCAACTGAACTAATCGCCCTTGGTGGGCACGATTGGACTCGAACCAATGGCCTTCTGCTTGTCGAGCAGACGCTCTTGCCAACTGAGCTACGCGCCCTCCAACGTCACGTACTTCTTCCAGACCTCATACTCCGGCCTGTCCACATAGCCTTTCAGCATTGTCTTACGAGTCGGGTTGAAAGGCTTCTTCTTCAACACAATGTCGTACCTCTGACGAGCCTCATGGAGCAGGAGGTCGTTCTTCTTGTTGTTGCACTCCTTGCAAGCAGCAGCGACATTTTCCCATACATGCTTCCCGCCTCTGCTCACAGGAACCACGTGGTCAATCGTGCCCGTGTTGAGTGTCAGCTTCTTGCCGCAGTATTGGCAGACATAAGCGTCTCTCGCCAGCACGTTTCTCTTGCTGATTCTGAGAGTGCTGTTCGTCGCGTAAGGAATTCTGCGTCCCCTGCGGTAGAGCAGCATCAAGACGCTTGGCACAAGGAATTCCTCTCTCGCGCTCCGAACCGTGAAGTCCTCATAGACTTCCAGCACATTGACCTTGGTGCTGAACCACACGTCCTTATCGGAATCATGGTCGTTGTAGGTCAACGTCATTGCCTTTGTCCAGTGAATGACTCCCAAAACCATTCCCATGTCACTTAGCAATAGCACATTCCTCATCGTGGTTCACCATCCCTTCCTATTGCAATTCTATCTTGTAGTCCTCAAGTTCATTGAAGTCGAAGACGTTCTTGAAATCACCCTTTTTGTCCGACTTCTGCTTTCTCATTATTCCCGCTCCTATCAAATTGTATACGAGGTTTCCTATATCCTCCGTTTTTCTGATTCCCCAACAGTCGAAAACCGTCCGAGCCATCAATCCGAATTGATAGCAACCGAAATCCCTGAATGCCACACACAAATCTTGACCTGAAACATGTCTTTTTTCCTGAGCTTGTTGAACAGCCCCAAGACAATGCAGGAGAAACTTGTAAGACTCCACAGTGTAACGTGTGTCTTCCTTCGCCAAGTTCTTAAGAACTTCCTCGTGAATTATCATCGTCATCTCCATCACCCTCGTCTTCCCAAACGGCTGGTATAGAAGCTTCACGTTCTGCATACTGTCTTCGCTTCTCTTCAGCCTCGCGAAGAATATCGAGAGCAATTTGACAAGCCTCTTTCCTACTGATTTTTTTGCCTATTTTCTTATCCATTGCTTTGTTTGGAGGCGGCACTCGGAGTCGAACCGAGAAATACCGAATTTGCAATTCGGCCCCGTAGCCGTTTGGGTATACCGCCCTGTATCAAATAGAGACTTCGACCCAATCATTTTTTCATCGGAAGAGGCTCATTCACCTGTTGTTGCTGAACCCACGGACGCAAATGCCTTTCCCGAAAAGACCTCAAATCCTCTTCCTTTCCTTCTTCTGGTTGTTTCGGTTCTTCAATTGGTTCATCATCCGGGTCATCCTCAGACTCTTCCTCAACAATTTTTGGCTTCCGAGCATGAAATCTTTCCCTGTCCATCTGCACTCCCTTCCAAAATCCCTCATGGAATGCGCTCTTGATTTCAAGCTCATTCAGCTTTCTCTCATGCTCCTGCATCCGTTCCCATAAAGCCATGTCTTCAGGTTTTTCCTTGAAGCGTTCTTCGATTTTCTCCTTTGTCCACTTAACATCGGCTTTCGTGGAACTCATGTCATTCTGAAGCGAAAGAAGCGAACCACAAACCCATGTAATTCCTGCAAAGCTCAGTCCGATAGCTCCTGTCACAACACAGAGCAGAACTTTTTTCAACAAACTGCTTCTTGTCAAAATCTGCGTATCACTTTCTTTCTTCTGTTCCGGCATCCCGTATTCTCCTTTATTGGAGCGGTGTACGGGAATCGAACCCGTGATTGGAGCTTGGGAAGCTCCCGTGTTGCCGCTACACCAACACCGCTTATGGTACTCTCGGCAGGACTCGAACCTGCAACTCAGTTTTAGGAGAACCGTGTGATTTCCCGTTTCACCACGAGAGCTTAATTGTCAAACGCCCCCGGTGGGATTCGAACCCACATCTACAGAGTTTTAGAGACTCCAGCCTTCCCATTAGGCCACGGGAGCAAAATGGTGGAGGTAGAGGGACTCGAACCCTCGGCCTTTTGTCTGCCAGACAAACGCTCTCCCAACTGAGCTATACCCCCAATGGTGGAGATGAGGGGATTCGAACCCCTGACCCCAAGCTTGCAAAGCTTGTGCTCTCCCAACTGAGCTACATCCCCATTCACGGAGTTCCAGGGTGGCCAACTCCCTGCTGCGCTGGGCCTATAGAATAAACTCCGTGAAAACTTCGGGTTACTTTATCAGGACATTGCTCAGGAGCCACCTAAGCCTGTTTCCATCAATTTCACCCTCGTAACCGGGTTTCCAGGCGGCTACTCCCGTACTCACCGATGACGATAATTACTCCGTGAGCTACATCCCTAAATGGTGGAGGTAGAGGGACTCGAACCCTCGGCCTTGGCATTGCGAACGCCACGCTCTCCCATCTGAGCTATACCCCCAAGAGTGGCACTCCCGACAGGAATCGAACCTGCATCTGAAGCTTCGGAGGCTCCTGTTCTCTCCGTTGAACTACGGGAGTATGGTAGCCCGTGAAGGAATCGAACCTTCGTCAGAGTGTTATAAGCACTCCGTTCTCGCCATTGAACTAACGGGCCAAAATCTATCGACTGTACTCATCAATCATCCTCTGAGCATCCTTCGGAATCGGCTTCCATTTCTCGTCTTCAGGATACTCTTTGAGCAACTCCTTGCACCAGAAAACGACTTCTTCCTTCTTGCCGTAAATATCAGCATTGTGAATAAGACCATACAAAGCTTCTTCTCTTTCCACCCTGTCTTTTGCCGTGGTCAACTCACGCAAATACTTAACCTTGAACTTGCTGTACTGACTCTGGTCAGTAATCGCAAAATAATTGCCTCTTTCCGATTGGGGAGGAGCACTCTGGCAACCCACCAGAAAAAGCACAATAAGGATTAAGCTAAGTCGCATTCTTCAGGTTCCTCTCTCTCAAATGCCGCTGAAGATACTCTCCTACAACCATTGCTGTAGGCGTATAGCTCTCTGTCCTGTAAGGCGGTTGTCCCTCATACTTATCTTTGGGCCACCTTCTGAAAATCCATGCCGAAGGTTTTGCCAATCTCAACGGCTGAACCTTGTCCGTGTCAACCGTCTCTCCCTCCATGTAACGTTTCCACACAGCAGGATAGCTCACCTGACATTCAATACCAGCAATGTAGGAGAAGAACGTATTCTCCTCACACATCCAAAGCATAGACTTCGGCGGCTTAGAACCATTCAACAGATGAGCGATGAACTGACTGTTGATGTGCTGCCGAAACCAATGAAACCAACGCACCAAATATCCAAAGAGCGGATTCAGAAGCCGCATTACCCAAGCCCTAAAGCCGATGTTGAAGGGTGTCTTCAACTTGGCTCCGCAATTGATAGCGAATTGCAAAGCTGCTGGCCCTGCAAATGCTTGAGCCTTCTTCCGATACCAGAAACCCTCCATCGTCTCAGATGGAACCCAACTATCATCCACTTGCATCGGAGCATAATTCCTTGCATCCGGCCCAACCTTGAGAAGATTCTTCAGATAACCTTCACACTTCTCCGCAAGCTCCGTATCACCCACCAAACGACAAGCTCCGCAGAGCAAACCGACCCATGCCATACCGTCAATCCACCCACTGTAAGCAAAAGGCAATGTGTGAGAATAATAATAGTTCTCCTTGTTGAAAGCTTCCAGCACAAGTTTCCGCGCTTCATTCAAGTCCATGTCATGCTCTCCAGGGTAAATGGAGGAGGGTAAGGGATTCGAACCCTTGGGAGTGCCCAAAGGCCTCCACCTGATTTCAAATCAGGCGCAATCAACCGGACTCTGCCAACCCTCCTAAGTCCCGATTTCGTATCCCACCACCTCAGCAACTTCTTCCACGGGCGTCATCACGATGAACATGCAATAATCGTTTATCTTGCCCACGTCCAGCTTGGCCCTCTCAATGTCTTTGTAACTGCCTTCACGCCATTTCAACTTCGAGAAATACTGGTCTGTATGATACGCATGAATGTGATAATCGTTGCTGCCGATTCCATCACCACTCATACTCATGCAGTCCAGACCGCCCAAACTGATGCCATAATCAAAAATGTCATTCGCAGCAAGCTCTCCAGCGTACATCGTAAGCGTTCCAGAAAACCAACCGGGCCACTCACCTACTGTATGCTTGAACTCGGTTTCCTTGATAACCTTACAAAGAGCCAACTGGTGCCTTGAGTAAGTAATAACACGCTTGGTCTTATAGAATATCGTCGAGCCAACATTGTGGATGTAACAATAGTTCAGTTTGAGCCGCTTTGCGACTTCGGGCAGCTTCCTGTCAGCGTTTTCGTCCCGAACATACGCTCCCATTCCAAACAAAGCAAGCCTTGGCCTCAAACCCACAAAGTTGTGCGTCAAGAACGTGTCGTTGTCCGTGCGCAGAACATAGTCATACTTTTCAATGAACGCAGCCGATTGCGTTGTCAGAAAGTGAACCGAATTGATGAATGGATAATTCATCCACTCGGCTTCAACCCCTGATAAGGGCATCATCGGCACATAAGTCAGATTGCTATCCTGAACCAGCTTGTCTCTGGCCGCTGGATGACAGAAAGCCACAAGGTCGCTGTAGCGATAGGAACCTGAGTAAATCCAGCTTTTGTAGAGCCAAGAAAACTCTTCTATGAGAAACCTGTTATTGTCAACGAACGTCGCAACCGCAACGGCATTTTTCATCTCATAGTCGCTTTCATGGAGGAAGGTAGGGGACTCGAACCCCTAAGAGACATTTCTGCCTCTTCTGGTGTTCCAAACCAGTGCCTTACCAGTTAGGCTAACCTTCCTTAAACAACGGATTCGGTACTCGCTTTCCACAATCCAGACAAGTCACTGTTTGGGGCCACGGTTGGTGTTTCAGGCCATCCAAGTCAGTGTAATCTATCATTCCGTTCCACCGATACAAGGTCTTCCACCAGCCTGAAACGCGCTCATTCATTTCGAAGCCGCTTTCACCACCGCATTTTGGGCACTTCAGCCTTTTCATAGTGTCTCTCCGTATTCTTCTATACGGAAAGCGCGAAAATTTTCAGCATTATTTTTCAAAAAACTGGAGGAGGGTAAGGGATTCGAACCCTTGGGAGAACCTTGCGGCCTCCACCGATTTTCGAAACCGGCGCGATAAACCAGACTCTGCCAACCCTCCTTAATCCTCCTTTGGTGGAGTCCCAAAAGCCACCAAGAACAATACTATCGGCCAGAGAAGAGTTCGAACAGCGACCTCCACTTTGCATATTGTCCAATAAATGCCAGCGTGTCTAAGCTTCTTTGGGGGCACTATCCTCTTATAGTTCCTAATTTCAACGAAGCAGACAATGATGGCTCCCAGGATATAGAGAAGACCTGCAATCACAAGCCAGTGCATTCGAGAATTTCCTGTTCATCGCAAACCATCACTTTCTTTCATACTTTCAAACAGTTCAGGCGTCCTTCGGCTCAGTGAAACCTATCTTGTGTCCTTCCTTCTCGGCCACAATTTGCCGAATCACTTCCATCATGGGGTTCCTGTTATTGATAAGCTCCTCCAAGTCTATTTTTTCCTCCCCACTTGTCAAAGATGATGTCATCGCCTTCAAAAGAGGCCAAAAGTTTTCCTTCTTTGATTACCACAATGCCCTCGCGGGCCAGATAAATTCCATCGGGAATCGGCACTGCATGTCCCACTCTGAAACTCCGAAGACACACATCTCCTATCTTCAACTGAACTCCCGCGTATGTATCGAAGAGTCCCATGATAGCTCCTGAAGTGGCAGAGACGGGAGGAATCGAACCCCCAACCTGAGGCTTAGAAGGCCCCTGCTCTATCCATTTGAGCTACGTCTCCGCAATCAATCACCAGCCTTGAAAGAAGAGCCAAGAGCTTTCACTACTGCTTCGTAACCGCCTTCTACTTCGCCTTCGAACATCAATTCGTAAACGCCTTCGGATTCCTCAGCACAAGTAACCCTTATCAGCTTCTCGTTCTTGTCATCGTCCTCAATCCGAATCTTCTGCCCTTCGCTGCCAAACTGCCCCGTTCGAAAGGCTTTCCCCAAGTCTTCCAGTGTTGCGTAAATTGCCATCTCTCTACCCTCTTATAGTGGTGATAAAGAAATCTTGCTCCTCAACTTGCCTTGACTCATCTGCATCGTCATGTCGGAAAACACGTATTCGAGAAACTTCAAAAGCCTCTTGGCGTCTCTTCTGGAATATTGAACCTCCGCGTAATGAATCTTCTCGCCATTCTTGTCAAGACCGCTGTTGAATTCTCTCGATGTCAAATGTAAAGGTCTCTTGCGCTTTGCATTCCAGTCAAATATTCGCCAGCCTTTTTCCAAAATTCGTATTTTCAGCTTTTTGTCAAAAATTTCTCTCAAAAAATCCAGTAACCGTCTGGTGTCTCGCCAATTGTAATAAACCCACGTCGGCGTATTTCTACCATAACACTGACGGGTTTTATCGTATTCTGGCGACTGAAGACATAGCTCGTGACCATACTGCTTAGGAGTCGTCCAGTTGAATGCCCTGAACGGACTTAACTCCAGCCTGTAAGAGAAGTAAAGCTCTGTTTTCATACCAAAATCCTTTCTCTCATTATACCCTTTTCAAGCCAGTTTTACAGCCTTTTTGGGAATTTTACTCCAAATCTTGATTTGCCAATTCGTGCTCAAGAAGAAAAGGACATCTCGCCGGAGGCTTGCTGAAGGTTTCGTAAACCAAGCCGTATGTCGAAACTTCCTTCTTGCAACGAATAGATACATAACCGCCCATATCATTCGCTGACATGAAGAACCCACACTTGCGACAGATTTCAACATCAATCATCGGCTTTCATTGCCTGCTCAAGATGAAAAGGACAGTCTTCAGGAATATCACCATCGACCTCATAGACCATCTGGTAAGGCAATTTTGAGAGCTTACAAAAAATCAAACCTCCATAATCATGCACTTCCATCTTCCTGAAATGTGGACAGCTACGGCACAAGCGAATATCCGGCATTTTGCTTCCTTTTGGAGCCACCACAAGGACTTGCACCCTGCTCTGAGCGGTACGAACGCCCTGCATCGCTCTCTATGCTTTGGTGGCAATCATTTGGTGGCAATCATTTGGTTATAGAGTTTTCTATCCCATCTTTTCCGAGCAAGCCTGCCTTTACCTCGATTCCTTCCAGCAAAAGTAGGAAGAAGAGCATCACAATTATGACATACCATTCTAACGTTAGATGGAGTATTATTCAAACCATTGCCATCAATGTGGTCTAACAACAAAGGAATCGGTTTCCCGAACCAGTCTTTTGTTCCACATATTTCGCAAGCTCCTTTACAGCGTTCCGAAAGCCATCGTCTAATCCGAACAGATGTATCTAAACCGTGGGCGACAACACCACTTTCTTTTCCTTGAAGCCATCTCTCAATCCATTCTTCATAACGCTTTTCCCAATGACATCTATAAGAACAATACTTTTCTGCTCCTTTGCGAAGCTCTGCACCACACCGAATACATTTCTTTTTTGTTCTTGCTCGTTTCACGTTGTTGTAAGTAGCCGCACAAGAAGAGTCACAAAACTTCTTATTTCCTCTCACAATTCTCCCACAGGCCAGACAGTTTGTATCCTTCTTGTGAGAATCAAGATGATACCCGTACACCCAAACGGAAATTTCATTCTTGCAGATTGGACATTTTTTCTTTTTGATAACACCACAATGAGGAAGATGTCCAGCAAAGGCATGTTTTGATTTATAAACACGTCCACAAATTTTACACTTCATTTTCACTCCCAATTATACTATGGTGGCACTGGAGCCGCCGTCGGGAGTCGAACCCGAATTTCTACCGTACCAGGGTAGCGCACTCGCCATTGTGCTACGACGGCCTGTCAAATACTGCAAGAAACATCATGCTCCAGCCGGTAAGGACATCTTTCAGGAGCAGGCTCGAACCAATACACAAGACGGTTATCATCTTTTGGACATCTGACGCCGTTCTGCTCTTCCCACTCAAACAGAACCTCATCAAGAGCCGTCCAGTATTTTCCCTCTCGCAAACATTTCTCGCAGACTTTCTTGTTAATCATGGTCGCCTATCACGACGGTCTACAGGAACAAATGTCTTCCTCTCCATTCTTTCCTGAACCTGTTCGAAAGATACAGGTGTGAAACTCCAGCAATCCACACCGACATCGCAGGAAAGCAAATTCGGCAGTTCTGACAAATTCCCATGACTGTGGCCGTACAGTTGCCACGAACCATAATGAGCCTTGTTCCAGACGCGCATGGCATAATGACAAAGAACGATACTCTGGTTTCCAACCCCTATCGTCCTGAGATTATCCTTCCAAACGAAACCTCTCGCCTGCCTTACCGCTCCCTTGTCGTGATTGCCAAATATCAAGTGGATTCTGCCATTGAGCTTCTGCACATAGGCTTCCACGTCTTCTCTGGTTCTAACAAAGGCAAAGTCGCCAAGGTGATAAACATCGTCACTCGGCTTGACAACTCTGTTCCAATTCTCGATGATTGTTTCATCCATCTCTTTCACGCTTGAGAAAGGACGACCACAATACTTCATAATGTTCGCATGATTAAAATGCGAATCTCCAGTGAACCAAACTTCCAACTTCTACTCCTTTTCACCATTCAAGGCAATTTCAGTTAAAGACAGGTCAATGCCAAATATGTTGGCAATTTCCGATGCCGTCAACTCCTCGCCTACATGTGCCTGTAGAATCTTTACTTTCCTCTTTATGGATTCTACATCTATTTCACAGTCTGGTTTCATAATGAAACCTTTTTCTACTTCCATAAATTGCTCGTCAGAAAGCTGTCCCATCAAATGCGCTAAGCAATACCCGTTGTAATCGAGCAGTCTCTTCAAGCCCTTAACGCTCTCCGAAAGAACAGCAATTACTTCATCTGGCATCTTAATCCCCTCATGTCAAATGGAGCCGCTTATCGGAATCGAACCGATGTCTGAGGGTTACAAAGCCTCTGTTCTACCGTTGAACTAAAGCGGCATCAAAACAATCGAAGCCTTTCCACATCCTTGAAAGACTTTCGCAATGCCTCAAGAATCTCATTCGCCTTGCTTCTTACCTCCTGCGGAACCGTCTCTCTCTTCGCAACCTTCTCCAAACTCCCAATCGCCTGATTCAGCCCTTTCGAAGCTTCCTTCACTTCCTTTCGCACTTTTTCTCCTTCCTACACAAAAGCGTTCAAAATCTCGTGCTTCGTGGAATCGAACATCTTCTCCTCGACTTCCTCGAAACTCTTGCCCTTACGCAGAGCGAACAGAATACCCGCCACAGGAGTATCCTTGACATTCAGAGCGAACTCCTTCTGGTCTTGAATGCTCATGTACCTCTCGCTCAGGTCACGCACCATTTCCTTCATCTTATCGTAAGCGGAGATGTAAGGGTCGAAGACCTTCCTGTCCTCTGGAAAGTGCTTCAGGTATTCCTCGTAATCGCCCATCCAGACCAACAAAGCCACGCGCTTCAGGGAAACCGCGCCATTGCCACGCAAATGGGCAATCGCTACGTACTTCGGGTTCTTGACCTTCACGCGAAATACGCTGCCGTCTTTCATGTCCAAGCGAGCCACATAACCTTCATCCAGTTCCGGCAGAGCCTTCAAACTTTCCAACACTTCCTTCATCGTGTAGAAGGTGTATTTTTTGGGAACCTTGAATCCCATCTCTCTTGCGATAGCTTCCACTTCAGGCCAAGTATACTCACGACAATCACCTTCAAGAGACCGCACTGCAAGCATCGTTACTTCATCCTGCTTGTAAGGCTTCACTACCCGCGTCTCAGGAGAAGTAAGCTCGAAGACGTAACTGCGATTCTTCTCTGCATCCCTGAATCGCTCCTCGACCGTGCAACCGAGTGCTCTCTCAAAAACGTCCTTGAAAGTGTTATCCTGCGGAGTTGGGCCTTCCGCGAAAGCCATCCCGCGAGAAGACACATTCCAGCGAACACCATCGTGATGTATATTCATCAAGCTTCCGTCAAGCTTCTCCAGAAAGATAACATCAGGACGGTGAAGCAGACTATTCTGATACCCTTGATAGGATGGGCCGCATTCGCCGTAGTTGAAGAAACGGTCAAAGGAACGAGCCAGCACCTTCCAACCAGCCGTCTTGACGCCCTTCCAAAAAGCAGGCTTGCGAAGAATCAGGCCTCGGCATTCGACCGTGATGTCATGCCGCTTCGGAGAGTCAATCATGTGGTAGTTCAAAACCACACGGTCATCATACTCCTGAACCTGAATGCCATAGTTCTCCTTCAGGTCTTCCAGACTGTGATTTTCCAGAAACTCGATTACCTTCATTTCAATCACCGTCACTTTCCGAAAAGCCTTTCCATCTTCTCGTGCCAAGCATTGAACTTCGGGCACATCTCTCGAAGCAATTTCTCAACATCAGGATACTGGTTAATCTTGTCCTGCTCATTCATGCAACAAGCTTCGGCAGCATTCAAATCTCCTCTGCGAAGACAAGCAATCACCGTTCGAACACAGGAAACTCCTCGGCCTTCGTTCTTCGAAGCCTGAAGCTGCTCCAGTTGGTCAATCTTATCCATGTTTTCTTAGCCACTCCACAAACTTCCACACTTCAGGATGAGCCTTCAATGCTTCAAGAGTATTCAGTTCCCTTTCAAGCTGCTTCTCCGTAAACAACGCATGAATCTGATTCTGACATGGCCTACACAACCATGCCACTCTCGTCCTAACCTCTTGCCTATCAAAGAGTTTCTTGTTCTTTTTGTTCTTGTGGCGCGTCTTGGGAATCAGATGGTGTTTCGTTCGTTTATCAACTTCCCGACCACATAACTCGCAAATCTCTGCCATGCCGCTTCCTTTTGGTAGGCGCGGGTGGATTCGAACCACCGGCCTCCCGCGTATCAGACGGACGCTCTTCCTGCTGAGCTACGCGCCCACAAATTTCTCTGCCCTTCTATACGGCAACTGCGAAAAAATTCAACACTAAAAATGAAAAAGAAATGGTAGCCCTGAGCGGAATTGAACCGCTATACCTCGCGTATCAGACGAGGACTCTACCGTTGAGATACAGGGCTACAGCGCATTCTCATCGACAGGTTCTTCGTAGGCGGGATTTTGTTTTCCAACCCGTCATTCATCTTTGCCGCTACCCGCTCCCTCTTGCTGCTCACCCAATCCAAATGGAGCCTATTCGCGTTGCATCCTCGGTAGTGCAAACGACCCAAAGTCTCCTACCTTAAGCAGTGATGTCCCGACCTTCCTATGAAAATGTTCTACACTTCGAAGCTGTTTACAGCCTGTTCCAATTCGCCTTTCTTCGCAACCAGTATGGCCCCGCTGCAAAGAGGAAGGTCTGGAAAAAGCTTCACAAGGTGATGCAGAAACCTGAACTTCCTTGGCTCATCTTCCATAATGGCTTTCAGCTTTTCTCTCATCCTGCACTCCTCGAAAATGGTGCCGAGGGTCGGAATCGAACCGACGACGACCAAGCTCTTCAGGCTTGCGCTCTACCAACTGAGCTACCTCGGCAATTCTTCTTGTTCCTCTTTTTCAATATACTTTTCGGCACATTCTGGACAAAGCAAGTCGCCCATGAAATCATAGGCTCCAGTCTTGCCACACTCGTCACACTTGGCGTCCTTGTTGAAAGGAACATCCCTTGCCATCACTCATTCCTCCTTTTCTTCAGGCCAAGCATTCAAAGCTCCGCGCATCTCGAACTCTTCCCTTTTCTTATCCAGCTTTTCCTGTATGGCTTCGAGAATATCCTGCTTAACAAGCAACTCTCCATACCATATCATCAAATTGTCCATGTCTTTGGCTGCTTCATCTGGATACTCACTCCAGTTGTTCATTACATCAAACACACAAGCAGCCAAATGATTGGCATCATCGTATAATTCCTCGATGGCCTGAGCCTCCTCTTCGTTCAAGACCTCTTTATCCATTGCTCAAACCTTCTACAAAAGGCATCAAACCTCTTGTCTTCATCTCTGCCATAAATCCACAGCATTATCTGTTTGGCAAAATCCTCGCACTCTCGCTCAACATTGTCCAAAATCTTCATCGGTGCATCCGGTTTCTGGTCAGAGTTATGATTACAATCAAAGCCAGCAATAATTCCGTTGCCGTCTTTTGTTCTTTCAAGAAAAGTCACCCCGCCATGAACAACAAACTTACTCCAAGGAGATTCGTAATAGTCCATGCACTTACTATGAAAAGGGTCTCTGGCAAGTATCACATACCCGCAGTACCAGTTCATGTTAAGATAGAATTTTTGCATTTCGGAACTTATTTTCTTATACTTCTTCTCAAGGTCATTTTCCATCACAACCATTTCAACTCCATACTTTCTCCAGACCTTGACAATCAAACAGCTTTCCGAAGTATCAAATTCCGAATGTGTCAAGAAATTCGCATTTGCCATGATAGTTGGTGGCGAGAGTGGGATTTGAACCCACGCATGACACGGATTATGAGACCGCCGCTCTACCAGACTGAGCTACCCCGCCTTGTCTCCTCACTTCATCTTAGCCACATAAAGTGATTCCGGCACCCTGAACGATTCAATGGGCCTGAAAAAACCGTCAATAAATGGATGAGTTACATCATTGATGTCATGCAATGCCAACCACGCTCCCTGTCCGAGCAATGACCGAATCGACATCAGATTCATCACTATCTCCAACTCCGTGTGGCAGCAATCAGCAAAAATGAAACCATACTTCTTCTTCGGAGCTACCTGCCGGAAATCACCTTCAAAGATACTCACTTTATTCAAGAACCCATATCGTTCCAGATTCTCCTTGAGCATCCCAATGGCTCTGCCTTCTCTTTCGAGAATCGGTTTAATGTTTCTCTCGAAGTCTGCCAGAGAACCAAAACCAACCGGCTGTCCATCCCCAATGCAACCCCCTACGGAGCCATCTTCCATCATTACATAGTCATCAAGACTCTGGTTGAACTCAACCGTGATAAACTCTTTCTCCTGCTGACTATCCACAATGCCATAAATAATGCACAGAGTAGACAACCCGCACCACGGGCCGATTTCCAATATTGGGCCTTCGCAGGTTCGAGCCAGAGCATAAAGCATCTGCCTCTCGCTTGGCTTCATCCAGCCCCAAACACCATCTATCTCGTGCTCGAAGGAAATAGACTGAAGTTCTTCTCTTGTCGTCTCTATCTCAGTCCCTCCCGTTCCCTGAAAAGCAACAGGAACGCAAGTTCTTTTTGACCCTCTCTGCTATTCCAGTAATCTCCTCTCGCTTTCTCATTACGATACTCTGTGATTCTCAAACTCAGGTAACGACGCATCCGTGTCTCAGTTTCTTCCTGAGTCTCGTTTCTCTCTCCCCAAAGTTGCAACTGCCTTTCCGTATGGCCGAACTCGTCAATCTCCACATCGTTCATCTCAAGCCATAGTTTCTTGTATTTCTTTCCGTGTTGACGCTTAAGCTGCATCAACCTTTTCAGGATTGACCCAAGCTCTATTTCCACATCGCTTCCACCAAGAAAATGAGCCAGCTTCTCTTGAACTTTTCTCGGCTTCGAAGACCATCTGGAAGTATCCTCAGCATCATAGTGAGAATCCTTTCCTCTCACGTAGTCTTTGAAATCCTTTAGCTTCATCCTGTTTCTCTTCGGCATCGGTCTTCCTCCTATTTGCCCAATAGCAAACTCTTTGTAATGCGCCTTGGAATCTTTGCCCTGACTTTTGCCTCCATTGCCTTCATTGCTTTCTTGCCTTTCCCGCTCTTAAACCACTCAGAAAATTCCCTCAACTCCTTCCAGAAATTTTCGACTTCCACAAGCTTTTTCCTCTTACTCCGCTGCATCCAAAGCCTGTCCTTTGCGATGCTTCTGACTCTCTGCCGCCGATTCGGTATGTACTTCAAAGCCTCCGCTGCGTGAACCACAGGATAATACTTCTCAGTACAATCGGCACCGTAACCATTCAAAGAAGGAACGGCACAATAATCGGGCAAAGCTTTGTCCCAATCACGACATCTTCTTTCCCAATCCTTCTCAGAAAGCTCATCAGGCTTATCCGTGTTATCCCAATAGCCGTATTCCTCAACAAACCACTTGGAAAGCCAAAGCTTCCTGAAGTCCTCCTGCTCGGTAAAATACATTCCAAGCACCTTATCTTCAGAAAGAGGAAATATCGCAAGCTCGAAATCGAAATCGAAAATGGGATTTCTTTCCTGCGTCTTGTCAATTTTCCTTTTCTCCTCGTTCAGCTTACTCCAAGCACAAGCCAGCGGACAGTCACTTGAAGGCTCCTGAACTTTCATTCCCATTGCCAGCCGGTCGATACGATGAGTCGCCATCTCAGCCACCAACCGAGAACACTTTTCCAGCACCAGTGCTTTCAATTCCTTTCTGAATGCCTGAATCTGATGATGAATCACAAGAAGATGCGGGTTCCTGAACTTGAATCCTGTGTAGATTTTAGTGCTCATCTCTGTCCTTTCGGCTGTCGGCGCGTATCATTGCCGCTCTCGATGTCCCTCAATTCGCGCTTGTACTGTTCATTATATGGCGAATTAGGAAAATTCTCAACCAAAAACTTCAGGAAGTCACTCCGTTTCTTCTTCTGCTTCATCTTCCATAGCCTTTCGATTCGCTTCCTCTTGGTCAGGGTCAACTACCATGTGCTGAATTTCCACAGACTCATACTGATATTTGTCCCTGTCGCAAAGACACTCGTAGGCCATCTGACCGTCCTGCTTCTCCAGAGCCTGCTTCATACGCTCGTACCACTTGCAATAGTTCTGATAGTCGTGAAGGTCTATTGCAAGCGAACCAATCTCGCCCTGCATGAAATCGCGAATGTGCTCGTCTCTGACCTTCTCCTTGTCTTCCCTAAGTTCCTGAAGCTTTTCTTCGGTTGGAGGTTTCTTCCAAAGCTTCTTCGGCTCTGGATAGAAACCTTCCCTGAGCCGTTTCTCCAGCATCCAGAGACAGACCTTGAAGAATTTCTCCTTGGCCGGAACATGACAGATTATCTCACCATGCTTTTCCTTGAAGAAAAGGAGGCGGGAAGGGTTGTCTTCTTCAAGCCATTTCATTCTCATGTCATCATCTCCTTACGGATGGTGGAAGGGGTGGGATTCGAACCCACGAAGGCGCAATGCCACCGGATTTACAGTCCGGCCCTTTTAACCACTCAGGCACCCTTCCTTCTTGTCGCCTTTCTCGATATTGCAATCCGTACACATCGTCTGGTAATTCTTCAGACGATTCTTACCGCCTTTTGCCAAAGGAACAATATGGTCTTTCGTCATCAGCACTTCCTCTCCATCCTTTACGGCATAGAGATTCAAATGATAACCACTGTTTTCTGCAAAGTGTCGTTCGACTGCAAAGAATTTTCCTTCGATGCCACAATGCACACACTTGGTTCCATGCTTAGCAAAACAACGAAGGCGGTCGGAAGCCATCTTCACCCGCTGGCCGAAATACTCTTTTCTCTGGCTTCTCCTATCACGACAATCAAAAACCACGAAGGGAAGCACTTCTTCAAGCGGAACCGTTCCAAGTCGCTGATAGACCGGCCTGTTCTTTTTCGGCAGTATTTCCTTCTTTTCCTTCTGTGGCTCGTTGGCATCTTCCGGCCAACCTCTTGCACATTTCCAGCAACGCCTACGGTAAGCGTTCGTCTCTCCGTAGATGTCTGTCTTGATATTCAGCCAATGCCCGCACTCAAGAACTTCGACTATCACAGCACTATTTCTCGGATGGCAACGATGACCTGTTATCTTCCGCAGCGGAGCCTTCTTGATGTCGATTCTTTCTTCCATCATTCCTCGCTTACCCGCACTTTGAACTTCTTGCCTCCAACTGCTATCTGGAAGTTATCATCCCATCCAGCCGTCACAACCACCCTCTCCTTGTATTCTTTCACCATTGTATTACTGCCCTTAGCCAAAAGCCGGACTAAATCGTCAGCTATCGTCTCCTTCATTGGAATCATCTCACACGTCCTTGTAGTCTGCCGCCAATTTGTGCTCAAGTTCGTAAGGACATCTCTTCGGAAGATAATTGCCATCTTCAGAAAGCCATGCCTTGCCCTCCCCCACCAACTTACAAGACCAAACCTTCACAGCCACTCGACCTGTGTTATTGTTCCTCACAACAATGTAAGAACTACACTGTTGACAAACCGCCTTGCTTTTCGGCATTTCACACGTCCTTGTAGTCACTGTGCTTGCCAAGAGAATACTCAGTGCCGATGTACTTCAGCACCACCCTGCCGATTTTCACATGATTCCTCTCATGCACCGGCTTCACAACCACGCCTTCCCGACAATGATTCGCATTCGGCATAATGCTCTGGCCGTCCGCGACCTCATTGATTTTCTCGAAGTAGAACGGCCCTCGATAAATCACAGGCACCTGCTCAATTCCGAATGCAGTGCAATAGCTGGCAAACCCGTCGTAATCCAGATACTTGCCGTTAATCTTCAGGTCAAAGGCCCTGTAACCGAATCCTTTGCCTTTCTCGTAGCCGTATCCCAAACTCTGAATGCTCCTGCCATAGACTTCGCCGTAAAGAATAACACTGCGACCGCCTTCGGCAAGAGTCAGAAGCAAACGTCGAACTTTTTCGATGCTCCAAGGACTCCAGTAAATATCGTGCTTGACCTTGTTGCTGTCCCATTCGCAGGGAATTTCCTTATCGACTCCATGTGTGTCGATTTTCTCTCTCGGACGCTGCTTCCGAGTCGTATGAGAACCAGCCACGGGACAGCCATTGATGATGCCAACCCGCGAGTTGGTGCCATGAATCTTCTCGGTTGCTATGACCTCTTCTCCTTCTTCAAATATATCTATAAACAATTTTCCATTCTCGATGTCGGTGTACTCCTCGAAATATGGGTCGATGTTCCCGTCATACGCAGCCATGTTCTGAACACCCGGTCGAATCGGAGGCTCATATTTGGTTGCCCCGAAATAGTCCGCAACGTTGTCTCCAAGCTTCCAATCCTGCCCTTCGGGAATATCCACCACCAGCCCGAATGATGGCTCACCACGCAGCTTGATTTTGCCCACGCGGTCTTTGTTCTTACCCCTGAGAAAGTTCCTGACCTCGAACTTCTCAGCCCATTCAGCAGGCAGGAGAACGTCAGCGGGAAAATAAACCCCGACATCTCCGTCCTTGTACCTGCCCTTGGGAACGCACATCTGATAGCCGAGCACGTCACAGATTTCCAGCTTGTCGGCATTCGGATGTGGCCTTACATTTTTGAGTTCCACAACAGGAACAACACAGCTACTTGCCATTTTTCTTTCTCCCTAAAAACTCTTCGATTGCGCTTCCATCACCCTTCATGCGCAGCCATTGATTCAAACTCGACCGAGACAGACTGGCGCGTTCAGCAAGCTCCTTCTTGCCATACAGAAGACTCAGAAAAAAGAACGCTTCTCCAATGACCACAAGCGATACAGCCCGCTTTCTCCTTTGTTTAGTCTGCGTCAGCACGATTGCCCAAAGAGCTTTCTCATTCTTCTTGGCAAAATCGACATACCAATCAACGGATTCCTTGATGATTCCGCAAAGCTCATCAAGCAATTCTTCTTCGGTCAGTTCCAACAATTGCTCTTCGGTCTTCTTATTCATCTCACACCCGCTTTTTTTGCCATGATTCTCAGCCTTTCGAAAGTGGTTTCTCATAACACGGACGGTTGAACCAAGGATGAATCAGCTTACCGTGTTTCGGCCCTTTGTTGGGTTCTTTCTCCATCCCAACAAACACCGCACCTTCAGGCAAATCAGTATACCAAGGTTTACCGTTCAACACACACAAAGCATTGCCTGCCATGAGTCTTTGCCTTTCAAAATGGTGGGAGCGGTGGGCTTTGCTCCCACGACCCTCCGGTTAAGAGCCGGACGCTCTACTAACTGAGCTACGCTCCCTCTTCCTTTTCTGCATAAGCTATCCATTCCTGCTTCGTTTCTTTCTTCAACTTACCCTCACACTCGAAAACCTTACATCCGCGAAAGGCAGTATAACTCGTGTCTCCCACAGCAAACCTCTGCGTGTCCATCAAATAATGAGTAGCAGGATAATAAGAGGTCGAACCTCTGCCGCTCCAACCCGTATATCCTGAGATAGACAAAACGAAAAACCTTCCCTTTTGCGAAACCCAACGCACATTAAACGCGCCCCCAAAGTCAACACCCTTCTTGAACTTCGTCAGCAAGTCCGAAATATGAGAGGGAATACTATCCTTTTTGTTCTGCTTTCTATCCCGCTCGGCCCGAAGAATCGCATCCCTGACATCTCCTATCTTGTTCAGGATAGCGTTGGGCTTATATTTCTTATGAGCCGCTTTGAGAGCCTTATCCCGCATCTCTGTCGCTTTCACAAATGCAGGGTCATTGCTAACTGCGTTCATAGCATTATCATATTGTTTCTCCAACACTTTCAACTCAGCCTTCAATTCTTTGATTTCCTTAGCCATACGCGCCCACTCCCTTCAATGTATGTCGCTTGCGATTCATTCGAGGATGTTGCTTACTCGGACGCTTCCTCTTGGTCTGCTCGTGAACCGTCTTGCCGACCCACTCAGGCGGGATTTGCACTATTCTTCCCCGCCTGACCCGGTAAAAGCCCTCGCCTATCTGAATCCGTTTCACGAGACACTTTCCTTTCCGGCTTTCTATACGGAACCCTCGGAAATTTTTGGCAGGTTTTCTGAAAAAGATTTGGTCGGGGTGGCCGGATTTGAACCGGCGTTCTCCACGTCCCGAACGTGGCGGGATACCAGACTTCCCCACACCCCGATATTACCATGCGTGACAAGGCTTTAGACAACTTCCGAGCTTCTCGCGCCTGATTCTGATGTCCTGTTTATCATACTTCTCCACAGCTTGCATCTGCCCTTCTGCCTTGACATAATCAGCCAGCATGTACTGCATCGGGCCAAGCTGCGCTCCGCATTCGCACTTCGGCCCAAGCCGATACCCTCTCGGCCTTCGAGCAATTACGTTGCTCGTGTAACACTTACTGCAAGTTGTGAGATATATCGCGTAGGTCTTCATAATAGTTGGTGGGCACGGACGGACTCGAACCGTCAACATCCTCCTTGTTGGTAGGCGGTATCGGACTCGAACCGATGACCTCTTGAATGTAAGTCAAGCGTTCTCCCAACTGAACTAACCGCCTACGTTTAGAGACTTTTCCCTCAGATATTCTATACCCCCGTATACTTTTTGGATGAGTTCCGTGTTATTTACCGTTAATCTCGCAGTGCCATTCGGTTGCTTTCCAACCCTTTTTAATTGACTTGCTCTGTTCACTTTGTAACGTGAAAACTTACGAAACATATCATCTCGAAGAAAAGGAAGCTTACTTTTCCAAAAACTCTGCATCTCCTCATTTGAAGCCTTCGTTGTATCATGGCAGGCTAAGTAAAACGTAATTTTTTCTCCGTAACCTTCCTTGACAAGCCATCCTCCTACCAATCTAAGCATGTCCTCGTCACAATTTGTAATAGAGAAACTGTTCTTGTCCTTTGTTCCATCAGCCCAATACAAAGCACAAATAACTCGAAAAAATACGTCTTTCTTCGCTTTTTTCTTACCTTGTTTCCTATAACGCAAATGTCTTTCAGCTGCTCTCTCCTTCAAATGTTGAGCGTGATTCAAACTATGCTTGTAAAAGTTTTTTCTGTTGTTTACGAGTTTCTCGTTGAGTCTTTCAATTTGGCTTTGAGATAATGTTATATCTCTAACCCATAGGGATACAGAACTTTTTGCAACAGATAATTTTCTCGCTATCTCCCTAATACTAAGACCTTGTTGCGAACGAAGTTGACAAGCTTTTTCCTGTTCTTTTTTCTTCATTTTCGACCCTCCTTCTTGTTGTTACAAGAGTTCTTATAGAAGGGTCAAAATATAAAAGAATTATCAAACTTCTTCCATTTGAGCTACGCGCCCGAATCATCTCTCCGTGGTCTGAAATAAACCATGCCTTCAACATCATCGGCTGGCTTGAAAAACCATGTGCCACCGTGGTCAATCACTGCCTGCCACAGAAGCAGACCAAAAAAGAAACCTGCCTCTTGTTCGCTCTGACCACAAGCGTAGTAGATTTGGTCGAGAGGAGGAGGCCAAGGAGTATGGATGCTGCCCAAGTAACTCGATACCAGAATGTCATTTGTGGCGTTGTCCAGCGTCTCCTTAAAGAAAGCCATAATCGCCAGATAATCCCACGCGGATAACGTCCTCATCCGCGTCTCGTAACTTGCCTGCCGCTTCTTCGGAATCGACAGAATTCGTTGCCCACTGAGAGAGAGAAGCATCATTCGTCTCCTCTTGTCCAATCGCCCATGACTGCCTTGAAATCCTGCCCAACAGCCTCCCAATCGGCCTTCAGAGCTTCATAATCGGCTTCTGAAGGCTTCATATCCTCATATCGAGTCAAATCCCTATAAGAGGTTCCTCCAATGTCCAGGACGCTTCCAAAACCGTTCCAGAATGAAGGGAGCTTCTTGAGCATCCTGAAGGTTGGGCTGTTCTCGATGTTCCAGAATCCGTTCATTGTTTCATCCTTATGGTAGCCCCAAGGAGACTCGAACTCCTATCTCCAGATTGAGGGTCTGGTATCCTCGCCAGTTAGACGATGAGGCCACTGGTGGGTGCGGTGGGCTTCGCTCCCACGACCTCCCGGTTAAAAGCCGGATGCTCTACTTGCTGAGCTACGCACCCTATTCGTAATCAAAACCAACTTTTTTTCCACGCCTGCTCTGATTTTTGTGCCTGTCTCTCGTGTTGCCTTTCCAGCGGTCTGGCGTACACAAGGTACAGCGCACTTGGCGTCTGCATTTCTTCCGCTTGAAGTTCGCCATGCTTTCTCCTAAGCTCTCTTGCAAATCTCCTGCAATTCGGCTTCATCCATCTTCCTGCCGATGTGCCACTTCTCACAGAACGGACAAGGATAAGGCTCAAGCACTTTTGGAGCCACTTTCTTGTTCATGGCTTCCGCTGACTTGATAGCAGTTTCTTCCGTGTTATAACGAACCTTCTTACCACACGTATGGATTTCACCACAAACCCGTCCAGCAGTCAAGTGTAATTGCCGCAAACGGTCGTCCATGTTCTGCTCCCTAAAAGCGGAGACGACGGGACTCGAACCCGCAACCCCCGAATCGACAGTCCGGTACTCTAACCAGTTGAGCTACGTCTCCAGTTATCCTTTCTTCCGCTTCATCGGCGCACGAGCAACATCTCCCTCTTTGTCGATGAAGTAAAGAAATCCTTTCTCTCTTGTCACGCCAGCCGTCTTGATTTTCTCAGGAGGGTCAACGGGCTGTGTGTTGCCTTTCCTGACCATCTTTGCGCGAGAAACATCCCCTTCCTTGTCGAGGAAGTAAAGAAATCCCTTTTCCTTCACAATACCCAATTCAGCAACTTTCTCGGACATGTTTGGTCTCCTAATCAAGTTTGACTAAATCTGCCTCGATTTTCAATGAACGGTAAACTTCACCTGTGTACTCCGTGTCATTCCAGTCAGCCAGCACACCATATACTGTGAACTTCTTTTTCTGACCCGTATCCTCAAGATACTTCTCCGCAGCATCCCGACTGTACCAGACAGCACCACCAATGGCTTTTCGAGGCTTTTCCTGCTCCTCGAAATAGCGTTCATACAGGGCTGTCTTTCCTACCGTGTATAACATGGTTCAAAAATGGGCCGTCTGGCCGGATTCGAACCGGCACTTACCTGAGTCACAGTCAGGTGCCTTCACCACTTTGGCTACAGACGGCATAAAACGGGAGGAGTGGGATTCGAACCCACGGGAGACCGAAAGGCCTCCAACGGCTTAGCAAGCCGTCGCATTCAACCGCTCTGCCATCCCCCCTCTTCTTTACGGAAAATGCGGCGATTTTCAGTAATAAGAATCAAATTTTCTTTTGAAACCTCCCACTGAAATCTCATCCATGAAAAAAGGCCGCTTAAGTTCTTCTATTGGAAGGACATAGCAATCCATGTCCGCTATCAGTTCCCTTTCCTCGCCATTCTTGTCTTCATATTTATTCCCAAGCCGTTCACCCTTCTTCCTAAAAACTCCGTTCTGTTTCACATACTTCTTTGTCTGATAGCCAACACAATAGTATTTCAGTTCGCCTATGACTCTATCAGACAAGCGAAAGTTCAAATTTGCACAGAACTCTTCGAACTCATCTTGAACATTCTTCGGACAGTGCAGTGAAAAAAAGCAGTAGTAATTCGGATAACCAAGCTCATCACTCCAATCATAGTTAGCAAACTCGACAGTAGCATCATAATGCAACAGAGGATGGTAGTTTCGTATTTTGGATTTCACATCTATCGTGGTTACATTTTGGCCGTGTGTCAAAAAATCATAAGGCCAAACTCCATCCCGAAAATGCGGAGAAAACACTCCCTCAAACAATTTCCCAAAGGCTGTTTCGCCGAGATGCCCATGATACGTGTGTGTCAGGGAATAGAAGCGACCTTGTTGCTCATTCTTTATTGAACGAGTCGCCTCACTCAGAGATTTTTCCCCTTTCAAAATCTTGAACATATACTTTCTGGTATGCTCCAGCATCTCTCTGGACAAATATACTTCTATGTAACGTTCCTTCTCTCTGACATCATAGCCGTGAGTTTTCTCCCTCTGAAGACGCCTTCTCTCGTGAGAGAGTAGCTTTGTTCTGTACGGTGCTCCTGCCGAAATTCTACTCATGGTGTCATTCTTCCTTTCTTTCGCCAAATCATCAAAGGTTCTGCGAATACTCCTCCCTTGTCTGCCTTGCTCATCGGCCTCTTTGCCAATCTCAAACCCCAAGTTGAGATATACTTCATGCCTCGAATCGTAGAAGCGTATTCAAAGAGAGGGTCACACAATCTGTTTATCGTGTGGTTGCAATAAACATCACTGAGATTGATGACTATGACGCCTCCCATTTTCAGAGAACAACATGCCTTGTGAAAAACAGGAAAAAGAAACTTTGAAAGCCAGTCTTCCACCTTTTTGTACCGCTGCCAAGATTGATTGTCTTCCTGCGTGTATCTTTCGATGATGAAGTAAGGCGGCGAAGTGAAAACCACGTCAAACGCCCTTTTGGGAAAATCAACCTCTTCCGCAGGCGCATTGATAATCTCAATCTTCTTCCCGTGACCGAAGATTTTTTTCTGACGCTCATAATCCGCAAAAAGGTTCTCATTCGGGTCGCAACCGAAATAGGACACTGTAGAAGATGTTGCCATGAAAGCCGTCAACCTATCGCCCCAACCCGTGCTGAAATCCAGCACTTTCTTGGCATCAAAATGTTGATACACGGCCTTGGCCGCAGAAGGACGAAATTGCGCAGCAATGTACTTTCTCAGTCCGATAGCGGAACGAAAAACCTTCTTGTTTATGCTCTTGAATTTGAGAGTCCAAAGAGCATTAAGAAGAGACATCTGGAACTTCTTTATCGTCCATGAGCGATAAGGACTCGGACTGTTAATCGAATCACACCGCCAACGATTCTTCTGATGAAAGAAATCCGAACTCCTGTTCCCGACATTGTTGATGGCAATATATTTTGGGTGCATAGGAAAACCGTAATCGTACCGCGTGAAATATTCACCTTTCTGAATCAACGGGATGCAATCCATGTTTCTCAACCTCTCAAAATCAAGAATGGCATCCTCAAGCAAAATCTCCCTGTAAGGAAGAGGAACTCCATGCTCAAGAATCAAACGAGAAATCAACTCCTTAATAGTTTTTTTACTCAAAAACCTGTTAAGCTTTTTCCAGTGGTTCTCTTCAATTCGAATCTCTCCATTCTTCAGAAAATGCTTAGGAAACCAGAAAGAATCAAACTCCTCAAGGGCAATTACCGGAAGCCTCGTCATGGTTACTTAATCTCGCTTTTGATTTGAGCCGCCAAATCCTCAAGACTGTAGTGAATCTTCAAAGAAGGAATCACCAACCTGCTTTGAATCTCGACCTCCTGCCTGCGTTTATAGTCTGCATCCATGCCCACGTAAACCTTCAAGGAAACATCCTGAAATTGCCTTCTTGCCAGATGCCTACCCAACTCGTAAAGCACTATCGGGCAAATCGTTTCCCTGCAAAACCAGAAGAGAATATGAGTCGCTTCGTTGAGCTTATGATACTCCCACGTAATCTGTTCTTTGGCGGCATTCGGGTCATGGATGGGAAAGTTCTTGCGCCGAGGATTGAAAACCGTAACGGGCAAATCCTTCAGCATTCCGACCATCTCAGCCTGCCAATCCCTACACTCTGTTATACCACCAGCCAAGAAAATTTTCCTCGCAAATAAAGATTTTTTATCAGTTATCGCCTCTAAGTATTGCATTTCCGAAGCTCCCTGATGTTGATGAAACCCAACACACTTGCCATCTTGACACAAGAGAAACCGGCCTCTTCTATACACTCATCAAGAATGCCATGTATCTGGCCTCTCGTGTACTCGACAAGGTTGAATCGAAAAGGGAAAGACAATAGATACCCATACCACTTTGTCGGCCTGCCATAATCGGCCAATATGAGCCGCCCATCCTCCTTCAAGATTCTATGTGCTTCAAGTAAAGCAGCCAGCTTCAAATGATTCGGAAGATGATGAAAAACATAGCTGGAGAACATCAGGTCATAACTTTCATCGAAAAGAGCCATATCCTCGACCAGACCCTGTATGAAAATGATTCCGTCAAAACCATTTCTGTTTCTGGCTTTTTGCACCATGTATTCCGTGGCATCCAAACCATGCACTATCGCGTCTGGACATCTCTCCTTCACCTTGACCGCTAATCTTCCAGTTCCACAGCCAGCGTCCAAAACCTTGTCCTGCGGCTGGATTCGCGCCATTTCAATCATAGTGTCGTAGATGTCTTCCAGTCTGCCCAAAGAAAGGACATACTCGTTGAAATCCACAAGGAAACCTCGCCGCTCCACGGTCAGACCTTCTGTTTTCATTTCATACTCTCAAGAACTAAGGCTTGAAATCAGGATTCGCTATCAGAAAAACAGCCAATGCAATCGCCGCTTCACGATACCACCATGAACTCATGCCGAATTTCCTATCATCTGAACCATTCCAAAGAACGAAACAATGGTCATCAATACCTATGACAGACTGGCCTCCCCATTCGTCAGCAAGAACCATCAAAGCTTTTCCATGCGCCCGCGAGTCCCAATTCTTCGGCACCCAATCGACGACTTTATACATGGCTAACCTTTCTTTACTGGTTTGAATTCTTCTATTCTCTCCTGAAGCCGTTCTATCGCTGCCTTGATAACCCTTTTCGCAGTGTGAGCGTTGTAAAAAAGATGCGCCCAATTGATAAGCGAATCTGCCATCTGACGACCTGCTTCTTTGCCCTTACTCTTCATCCCGTTTCCTCGACATCGAATCTGCAAGAACCCAAAAACTCAATTGTTTGAGTTTCTCCGCTTCCTCTGCCAACTTGTCGAACTCTTTCTCGCTCTCTCTACACAAGTAGTCAAAATAATCAGAAGTAGATGAGAAGCTCTTTTGACTCAAAAGCATATCACTCTTCCTGAAAGTTGGTCGGGGTGACTGGATTCGAACCAGCGACCTTTTGACCCCCAGTCAAACGCGCTACCAGACTGCGCTACACCCCGACAATGGAGCGGCCTACGGGAGTTGAACCCGTGACTGGAGGATGGAAGCCTCCTATGTTTCCAGTTACACCAAGGCCGCATTCATCTTTCCGGCGTTACGTTCCTTGCGCTCGAATGCTTTTCCCACACTTCATAATCCAATTCTCTTGCCGTCTTACCTTGTTTGTCCGCTTCCTTCAGGAAAATCTCTTCAAGCTCTTTGTACCTCTTTGGATTCTGAGGAGTAGACTTCGGCGCATCATATCCAAGACTGCGCAGATACTTCAAAATATGCGTGTCCAAAGCCGCATATCTGACTGATGGCCGAGTCCATAAAAGAAAAAACCTTGCCGTCTTTGGGCCAATTCCATGAACGGCTTCAAGCTCTTCAATTGTGCAGGTCTCTGCATCAAGTTCTATCAGTTTCGGTAAGCACTTCGAAAGCCTGCCATACGAGCCTGTTTTACACGTCTTGAGAGCATGTAAGAGCTTACCACGCCTGATGAGATTGCGAATGATTTCGAAGGGCATCTCGCCCGGATATTGAAGCAATTTCACTACGACATCATTAGCGAACTTGGCTGATTTACCTGCCACAATCGGCGCGTAAATCAGTCTCGCCTGTATTTCCCAAAGCGATTCAGCCATCTTTCAAAGTTGGTCGGGGTGGCCGGATTCGAACCGGCGACCTCAACATCCCAAATGTTGCGGGATACCAGACTTCCCTACACCCCGATTTCCTCCACTGCAACCACATGAAATTTCCCGTAGATTCCGCGCTTCCAGCCAAACGGAGAGATGCCAAAATAAGAACCCGCCATCTCCAGAATGGCTTTGAACTCATTCACAGGAAGACTCTCCGGCACCAAAACCCGAACAATAATCTTGTCTTGCGGCAGAAAAGATTCATGCACCTTGAACGCCTTGACGCCTTTGAAATAGTACCAGCGTTTATAGAGCTTGACATCTCCCACCACTTCAGGTCGCCACATCACCTTCCTGACCTGCTCGGAATAGTCTTTGTTCTTCGGATTTCTTTTGAAAGCCTCTACCGCTTTGAAAAGAAGTGTGTCCCACCAGATTTGTCTGAAAACCACTTGTTTGTCAGAATTGTAGAGCATCTTGTTCGGCAGTGGGTCATCAAATCTCTCGTTTCCAAGACATGGTTCGTCGAACTCCAGCGTGATTCTCAACTCCATAGTGTCACCTTTTTCCTGTTAGGTGGTAGGCGAGGCGGGACTCGAACCCGCAAGCCTCTGATTTTAAGTCAGAGAGGTATACCAATTCCCATCACTCGCCCTCAAATCCCCTGTTTCCTCAACCACTCGTCAATCTCGGCAAGAAGCTCGTCATCCGTCCTCCCCGTTATGGGAATATGAACAATCTTATCCTGCTCCCTTTCCTCTTGTATTCTCTTCCTGAGTCTTTCCAGCTTTTCCTCGTCCATTATTCTCCCAAGACATAAGCAAAAATCAAAGGAGCCACAATGGAGGCATCCGAGTTAATCATGTACTTCGGCGTATCCACATCAAGCTTGTGCCACGTGATTTTCTCATTGGGAATCGCGCCGGAATAAGAACCGTAAGAGGTCACGCTGTCGCCTATCTGAGCGAAATATGCCCAATACGGCGTATCTTTCTTCTTCACATCCTGAATAAGCATTGGAACCGCGCAGATTGGAAAATCGCCCGCTATTTCCCCACCCATCTGAAAGAAACCCACGGGAGTATTTTGTTGATACCATTCGGCAAACACCTGCATCTGCTCGGTTCCATATCGAACCGCCCCATGCCCCTTCAAAGTCTTATTCAAAACCTCCGCACAGTAACGATTGGCAAGAGTCGAATCTTCCCAACCCGGCGTGAGAATCATCAGTTCCTTTTCCTTTGCTGCGTACACCCATGAATTCTGCGGGTCAATGTCAAACCGCTCCTGCATTTCCGGCTCATCCAGCAGCCTGTAGATGTATTCATAAGGAAAATAGGACTCTTTTTTTTCAATCGCTTCCACCCACATCCTAAGTATCATTTCGCCAATATAGAACATAGCCGCTTCAGGAATGCAGGTATCTGTGACCCTATTGAAACCTCTATCTCTCAATCCTTTCTCATCTTCCAAAGAAAGGTCTCTGTACTTCGGGACAAACTCGTATTCGCTGTTACAGAGCAAGTTGAACACGTCCTCTTCAAGGTTGGCTCCCGTTGTGCAGATACAATGAACTTTGTCCTGTCGAATCATTTCGGCCAGAGAAATGCCAAGTTCTGCCGTGCTCATGGCACCACCCATAGCCAAAAACATTTTGCCGCCGCCTTCCAGCAGGTCTTTCCATCCAATTGCCGCATCCAAAGTTTCACGGGCATTGAAATGCTTGAAGTGTTTCTCCATGAAATCTGAAACTTCCATATTGTCCTCCAAAGAGATTGGTGCGCAAGAGAGGATTCGAACCTCCACGCTCTTGAAATGAGCATCAGGCCCTCAACCTGACGTGTCTACCGGTTCCACCACATCCGCATTACTGCTTGCAATTGAAACATTCCCAATCGCCATCTGGATTACCTGCCTCCCATGTATCCACCATCTTGCTTCCACAAAAAGCGCATACAGGAGGGCCAAAACGCTTTGCCATGTCCTGTCTAAACTTGTGCCGGTACTCCGGCTCTGTCAAACCTGATTCCTTCACCCGCTTTTGATAATCCGCTTCCATTATCTGCAAACGCTGCTCACTATACATCATCTTGTACCACTGCTCAGCACCAATGGAGGGTTTCCAATAATGAGCGTAGCCACAAGTACAAATCCCGTCCGTGATTTGACAATTCTCCATAGCAGCGTAAAAGGTGCAATCCCCGTCATGCCTCGTCCTGACACGCTTGCCAGTGATATAGGCCACATTCTTGTCTACTTTGGCAGAGAAAATGTCAGGATGTTCCAGCAGATACTCAGCATCCTCTTCGCTGACTTTGACCCACCGGCAGATGTCTTCGTTCACGGAAATGCTGTAGAAAAAATCCGTGCAGTCCCGCCAGTTTCCTTCTGACATGACTTTCTCCTGAAAAGCTGGTGCTCAGGGAGGGATTCGAACCCTCAATAACTCGGTTCTAAGCCGAGCGCGTCTGCCAGTTGCGCCACCTGAGCTTAAATGTTGAGCTTTTTGAGATTCTTCAGATGAGCTACTGCCTGCTTGTAACCTGCCGCCGCAGGCAATAACCGCTCGATAGCCCTTTCCAAAGCTCGACACAAACGTCTATGAACAATTCTCCTGAACTTCCTCGCTCCCAAGCCATACTCGTGCATTGTGAAACGAAATTGTTCCACCACGCCATGCTCACCATCTTTGTCCAAATCGACATCTACATCAAAAAGCACCGCTCTCTTCCAATGGTCAGGCGTGTCATCGTTGACCTGCACTCGATACACCTGCCCCGGAGGGTATCCAAGATTGCGAACGATGAATCTTACTCTCTCACCAAGTTGTTTCGTTGTCATTGCCATGATAAGGCTCCTTTCGTTAAGGCCCTACCCGACAATTCCTCCAGCGGTGGAAGTCATGGCTTTTCTCCTTGAAGTTGGTGGTCGAGGAGGGAGTTGAACCCTCACGCTCTTAATGAGCACGGAACCCTGAATCCCGCGTGTCTGCCGATTCCACCACTCGACCATTAGAGTGCTTTCAAAAACCTGACATCATGCAACATGCTCACCACGGTCGTCTGAGGACGACGCTTGGCGAAGTCGAACCGATGATTGAACATCGGAAAGACATCATTGTATCCGTATAGATGAGCGAAACAGGAATCGTGACAGACCAGATATTTCGCCTTATCCTTCAAGGCCCGTATCGAAGTCGCCCGATTCAGACTGTCCCCGTGGTCAACCAGAACCACGTCCCATTCCTCTTCATACTCAGGAACGCTGCACCAGTCCTTGACATGATGAAATGTGTGGAATGAACTCGTCATCCAAGAAAACTGATTCAACCAGTTCATGTCTCCTTCCAAAGAGACCAATTTTCGATTCTGGATGGCGCAGATTCCATGAAGCCAAAGAGAACTCCCCCAACCGCAGCCAAGCTCCAATATCGGGCCAGTTGTGGCTGTCACCACGGCGGCAAGTACAGGCTGATGAGAAAAATACTCAGGATTCATCCGTAAAGCTCTGTCTCAATTTCCTTGCAAATCTTCAGACAATCCTCGTTCGATACCTCGAAGGGCACGACAACGGAATAATGAGGGTCTTCAAAAGACTTGCGCATCTCCGTCCTCAAATGAATTTCTTGCTCTTCTGTCATCTTTTCCTCTCTTTGTGGTAGGAGCGGTGGGAGTCGAACCCACACGGAACTTGCGTTCCCCTGATTTTGAATCAGGTGTCTCTTGCCAGTTGGACTACGCTCCCACTTTTTCAAACTACTCACGCACAGGATATAGATACGTCACAAAACAAATCGCCGCCAAGACCGTGCCGTATTCCTTATCGACAATCAAGTCCTTGATGGCAAACTCGAAATCGAACACTTCCACCACGGCATTGTGATAACGCCTTTTAATAATGCCTTTCAGGTCGTTCTCCAGTATCTTCTTTGCCTTTTCAGAAGAAGCAAATCCTTCATACTCGGCAGCAAACCCACCGATAAACTCTCCCCCGACTTTCACCTTGCAGCGTCCTACTCCCGCACAAATATGCTGACCCTGCTCACCGTTCATCTGAGCCATAATAGTTTCCAACACTGCTCCATGATGAAAGTATTCCTGAGCCTCTTCCAATGTGATTTCCTCGGCCTCAGGCGGCATGACACTGGTATATTTGACCACGTTGAAGTTCTCAATCTTGGCTTCCAGTAAAGCCAAATCGTAAGAACCCGTCTCGAAATGGTCGCTGCCTGCATCCTGCGTAATCTGCCCCGCTCCTGTTGTCACAAAGAAGTGATGAGGAATGCGATTGAATGTCTCGATGAGTCTTTTTTCTGCCATACATGTTCTCCCCTCTATGTAATATGGTGGAGGTAGAGGGATTCGAACCCTCGGCCTCAAGCTTGCAAAGCTTGCGCTCTCCCAATTGAGCTATACCCCCAATCTTGAAACCCATTGAGGGCCGGAGTCCCGCACCAGAACACGACTCCGGCCCTCCCGCTATTGCCGGAAGACCGTGCGCCGATTACAGGCGCACATCGTTGCTGATTGGGTTTTGTCTCTATTCTTTTGTCAAAGAACGACTTATGAACTCAGCTTTTCTCGCGTAAAATACAAAGCATCTCGTTGAGTTTCCTTGGTGTCATTCCATAGATGTCCTTCACGTCAAAGCTGAATCCATGACTGGCAAGTATTTTCACTAACTCAACATTGCCAGTGTAGACAGCGAAATGCAGCGGACTCCAGTGGTATCTTTTCCATGCGTAGATGCCGTTTGACTTGAGAATCCTTTTCTCGTCATAACGACCAAGCAGAACCTTCATCCGCTCTTTTTCGCCTTGTTGCATTTGGGTTTCTCCAATTACAACCTATAGGATTATACCCACTTACCGCCTTTCTTCGACGGTTTTCTTGAAAAATGGCAGGCGGTGCAGGATTCGAACCTGCCTCTCCAGATTCGTAGTCTGGTGTTCTCTCCAGCTATACTAACCGCCCACAAACCCTTTTTCTTTTGATACGAACAACCGTCATTTCCTGAACCGGCCAGCCTGCGGCCTTTTTTGCAGCCTTCAACGCAAGCTTCCTGTCGCAGTCCAAAATCTTTGAAGTCTTATAGGAGGCGGCAAGCACCCGCCCATCCCGAACGCATTCCTCAATTTCGGGACGTGTCATTATCCAAAGAGCCATTTCTTTGTAATCCATGACGACCTCCTTTCTTTTCTGGAGCGGCCTACGGGAATCGAACCCGTGCCTTAACCTTGGCAAGGTTACGTGCTACCTCTACACCAAGGCCGCTTATGGCTCCCCTGCCTCGATTCGAACGAGGAACACGAGGTTCAAAGCCTCGCATGTTGCCGTTACACCACAGGGGAATATGGCTGGCCTGTCAGGACTTGAACCTGAAACTCTTGAGTCAGAGTCAAGTGTGATGCCAATTTCACCACAGGCCAATGGCTCCACGGGCAGGTCTCGAACCTGCAACAACCCGGTTAACAGCCGGATGCTCTACCAATTGAGCTACCGTGGAACATGTTTTTCAAAGAACACTGAAAAGCAATGCCATCTCAGCCATCAACCGTTTCTCGCTCTTCTCTTCAAGACCTTTCAGAAACCTATCCAGAGCATCGGCGTCATGCTCTTCCGTCCTGATGGTCTTACAGGGCAGGTCAATGACAAAAGCATTGAACCTGCCACGAGGAGTCTTGCCCTTTAATGCCTTTATGACGGAATCATTGCTGAAACCAAGCGGAACAGCCTTGCCGCCGATAACCGCATTGAGGTCATCTTCATAATGGCCCCAAGATGCGCCACAATGACAAGTCCTTTTCTCAAGAAGCAGCTTGAGAACATCCTCGCATTTCGGACAAAAAATGAGCTTCATTGCTCTTTCCTTTTTGGCGGGACTGACGAGACTCGCACTCGCTTTACTCTTCCGTGACAGGGAAGCGGCTCGACTCCTTCGCCCTCAGCCCCAAAAATTCGGAGCTACTTTATCAGCACATTGACAGAGTGCCACCCTGCCCTGTTTGCGTCAATTTCACTCCCGGTTCCCGCTTTCTGAATGGCTGGTTCATACTCGCTAAAGAACCGTTTGGTTGTCAAAGTGACCCTGACGGGACTCGAACCCGTAATTTCTACCTTGAAAGGGTAGTGAGTTAGCCTGTTACTCTACAGGGCCATAATCCAGTACCGAAAATCGCAGAGAGGACTGTAACGTCGCTCTACCACTAAGCTACCGCCCATCAAAGTTGGGCGGGTTGGAATCGAACCAACGTCTACGGCTCCCAAAGCGAAGTATCTCTCCACTGGAGCGTACTGGAAACTATAAACTTCCAATACCGATAAGCGCGACAGGACTCGGTTTTCCTTAACAGGGAAGAAGTAACCCGTCACTGGAGCGTACTGGAAGTTTTTTGAGAAAGAACGTTTTCTGCTTCGGTCTCATACACAATGCTGCCACCACTGGCCTCAATGGTCTCTCGTCTGACCATGTATTCAGCAATCATCAGATGGCTATTGTCTGCGTCCACCTGAATCACCAAAGCTTTCTTGCCCGTGGTCTCCGTGTATTTCTCGGCTATTGCCTTTGCTTCCTCGAACTTCATTGCGAATCTTTTCCTCTCTTACTGTATTGAATAGCGGGCTGCTACATCCAGCCCCAAACGCGGGAGATGACCACGAATTCGGGTCTTTGATTATCTCCTCATACTTGCTACAAAGCTTTTCCTTTGTCAAAAATCTGCACTGCTTCTTTTCTACATCCCATTCGCCATAAGGACAGGCGCGTACTGTGCAGCAATAACCGCACTGAACACAGGGATATTTCTCGGCATACTCCATATCATAATCTCCGGCATCGTTGGCAGGAGAGCCGGGACTCGAACCCGAATCCAAGGATTTGGAATCCTTGATGCTACCAATTACACCACTCTCCTACATCTTCTACTTCGTCAAAACGCCAGAAATTCAATGAACAAAATCCAAAAAAAAGACCCGAATTTCTTCGGGTCTTCTTCAGGCTTCACTTTGTTTGATTGATGTGTTACCTGAAGAAAACCCGCTGACTATCTCCGACTTGATTGGGATACAACGGGAGCAGTGATGGGAAGTGGCGTTCCCACCCGCATCTCGTTGTTTTACCTGCAATCATCATCGAAGACATCACGGTTTCTCCAGATAACGTTTCAACTCTCTGCCCTATTATACGGCAATTTCACAAAAAGTTCAAGGAAAATCTTTGAGATTTTGAACTTTTTTTACGGCTTACCTACATTGTCGCCCCAATACTGAGGCTTATCACTTGCAGCCTCGACAACGCCACGACGAGTCTTCGTGGGATTCACACCCGAACCTGTGGGGTTGCCAACCTTTCTTGTCGTAGCATCTGTCCGCACAGGAATGCAGCTATGGGCGTAGAAAGCCTCCACGTCCTCAATCTGCTTGTCCGTGCTGTTCGCTCTGTACGTAGGCATTTTCTTTCTCCTTATTTATTGACCGTCAAAAGCATCCGGTGGCTTGACCACGTTTGCTACGCCAATGACATTATTTGGCTGCTCATACTGAAGCTTCGGAGTACGGTCTCCGACAGCATTTCTGAGCGTAGTTCTGCCCGTGGGAATTGCCACCGTATTTTCCTTGAAGAAGGCAAGCTCGGCATCCCGTCCGAGATTGCCCTGACCCTGCTGGTATTTCCTTGTGTAGGCCATTTTTGGCACCTTTCACCCTATAACAGGAATATCAAAAAATTGTTCAAAGTAGACCCTTCTCGAAACAGGAATCAACATTGACATTGAATTTGCTGTGCTCCTTATCCCTCAACTCGACCTCTGTGTAAAAATCCTCAGCTTCCGGCGTTTCCTTGTATCCCTTGCCCCCACACTTCTTCCCTGCGTTCTTACCTGTCGTGAACTCAATGACGTTGTTCCCCTCATAACCATGCAGAACGCTGTCCTGATTGTATTTTTTCCCCATCTCTGCCAGCTTCTTGTGCATGTCCTTTCTTTGGTTCTTCTTGTAGCGAACCATGAATCCCTTTTGAGACTTTTTCATCTTCTTGGGAAGCTCAAGGTCGTCATGGACAACTAAAAAGCTCGGCTCTTTTCCTCCATAATGGCCGACTACCTGAGTATAAGGCACTCCAAGGGATTCCAGTTCATCCTGCAACTGTTCATGTCGCTTGTGAAAGAACTCGTCATCCGGCTCCTTCTCCGCTTCTTCAGGGTTGTTCGGATTTCTACCAGCCGAGATGACCGTGTATTGGCCTTTCTTCAGAGTATCCTGCAACTCCTGCTTGGTCATCCGAACGTGATTCTTGTATTCCTTCTTTTTCGGAGCTTCTTCAAGCTTCTTTTTCTTGACCTTCTCTTTAAGCTTTTGCTTGACTGTATGCTTGATGTGCTCCTTGACGACTTCTGCATGTTCTTCAGGAGTGTCAGGATGAATCGTATGACGCTTTGGATTTGCCGCTGGATGCTCTTGCTTGTACTGTTTCCACTCCGTCAGACTCATCTCGAAAGCAAGAATTTCCGAGAATGCCACGCGCATGGCGATGCGGCGAATATCGGATTTTGCGTATCGAGACACATCATTCCCTTTCTACAGTCTCAGCGTATAACCCTTAACAAAAATCGAGCATCGACAATCTGAATCGCCCGTATAATAATAGACACGCATGGTGCTGTCATAAAACATTCCAATGTCCGCTTCATTCGTTTGTCGGAACCTATACCACCATGAACCAGCATAAAGACCAGCCCTTGTGTAATGATATGTACTGCCGCTCAACCCTTCAAGATAGACTGCACTGTTACCGAAATCATTGTTCCAATTCGACATGAACAAAAGCCGAGCAGACTGACCATACGTATCAGGAACATAGTTGCTTATATCAATCTGAGTTCGACTTGTACTCCCGCCGCCAGAAAGAACCGTTTGAGGGCCGGGATAAAACACTCGACAATTATACTGCTTGAAGTTCAAAAAATCAGCCGTAAAATAACGCAGCACACTTACAAGCCGCTTTTTCGTATATCCTGAAGGCATCGTGGGAGCAGTATCACTCAAAGAGAAAAGTCCAGCAACCGTTCCACTCGTTGGGTTCAGAATCAAGAATAAGTAATACCAAGTATCATTGCTGACTGAACCTGTATCCAATCCGTTTGCGCCATTGCCTGAAATGTCCACATCAATGTTCGATGTGACTTCCATCAAAGCTTCGCCGTCATCCGTTCCCACAATACCTTCCGTGATTCGAACAACATCCGTACTCAGATATTCTATACCAAGACGGTCTAACTTCCTCTTGGTGAGAAGCTGCTTGATGCGTTTAATGTCAACGGCTAACTCTGCCATTATAACCTCAATCGAAAAGCCTGAATCAGAGCATCACAATCCACTTCTGAATCAGACACGTAGTAATAAATCCGTGCTGTCGAATAGTAATTTGGCATCCATGCGCTTTGAGTACCACGTTCCATGAAAGACATTGGAGTTGCTACGTTGTCATAAGAAGCATACATCAGCATGTAACCGCTTCCACTTTCACACTCAATTTGCGCATTGCCTGTTCCATGAAAGCTTGATGAAGTAGCATTGGCAAAAACCTGAAAAGCTTCAGCATGTTCATCAGGAACATAATTCGAACAACTGATTTGAACACGGCTTGTTGAACTTCCATTACTCAAAACGCCAATATAGCCAGCATAATGGATTTCTTCATTCCATTGCGTAAAAGCAAGCAAAGCCGTTGTTCTTCTTGTTGCGCCTATCCATCTTTTCTTCGTATAACCAGAAGGCATTGTTGGGCTGCTTTGACTCGTCGAAAGCAATCCTGCAACCGTATTAGTAGTCGGGTTGAAAATCAGAAACAGATAATACCAAGTATTGTCCGCTGGAGAACCTGTGTCCAATCCGTTTGCGCCTGAAGAAGTGATGTCTACATTCAAAGTAGACGTAACTTCCATCACTACATCGCCCTCGTCGGAACCCACAATGCCTGAATAGATGCTGACAACACTTCCATCCGTGCTTTTGACACGAAGGCTGTTGACTTTCTCCAGCAAAGCAGACTGAATTCGTTCTGTAAGTACGACTGTCTCAGCCATTACAAACCCTTCAACTTGTATCCTGTAACGTAGATAGTGCTATCTGCACCACTGCCGCTATGATAGTAATAAAGCCGTGTTGGACTCGTATAATACATTGGCAATTCAAAATGACACTCTTGACGATACAGATAAACCGTAGTGGCTGTTTCGTCATTGCCCATATAAGCCCACTGATTGGTAGTTCCACTCAGTCCTTCAACATAACCTGTTCGACTCGCTTCAATATCTGAACCAGTAGATTCCAGCCGCCATCGAATGTCCGCACTGAAAGCTTCATCGGGAACATAATTACTCAGATTGATTTGTGTTCTTGATGTTGCACTTCCTGCTGAAAGAACCGTGTAATTTTGAGCAATATTCACATAGTTATTGTACTGCCGAAAGTATGGAAAAGCAGCAGTGTAATAGCGCAACTTGCTCACTGCTCGTTTCTTGACATATCCACTCGGCATTGTTGGATTCGAAGCACTGAGCGAAAACAATCCTGCAACTGTTGTGTAGTTGCTGATGACGTAAAGATAGTACCAAGTGTCGTTGCTTACTGAACCTGTATCCAGACCATTCAAGCCTGAGTTTGTAATATCAACGGTTATTGTTGAAGGAATCTCCATGATTTCATCGCCGTCGTCAGAACCAACAACACCATCACGGAGATAGACAACGCTGGTTCCGTTGCAATCGGCACGAAAACTCTGGAGCATTGTTTTGGTCAACAACGGGTCAATGCGTCCAGCTTTGATTTCGGTTTCAGGCATTTATAATCTCTTTACAAATTCAAACAAAAACCGTTCACACCAATATAACAAGATTGACCACTAAATTCGACACTGTAATAGAAACGAATTGGCGAAACTGTGAAAATAGGCGCACTAAATTGCATTGCCGAATCTGCTATGTATGATGCAGTATAATGCGAACTCATCGCTGTCCAGAGATTTGTTCCATCTGTGGAAAAAAGTACATTGCCACGCCCACCTATATTACTCTGAGGAATATCAATAAGGTTGACAGAACCAAAATCTGCAATAGGAGGTACGTAATTCGAAAAATCCACAGAAGCATAAGAAGTAGACGTTCCATTCGACAGAACAAGTTTGCGTAGCAAGTAGGAATAATCGTTATTGATTTGTTTGAAAGAATAAAAATCACTACTACCATCATTTCTTACTGCGCCCACAAGACGCTTCTTTGTGTAACCTGAAGGCATTGTAGGACTGCTACTGGAAGTCGAAAACAATCCTGCTGTAGTTCCAGTCGTAGGATTGAAAATTAGATAGATGTAATACCACGTATTGGCAGCTTCACTTCCAGTATCCAGACCATTTGCTCCGCTTGCTGTAATATCTACCGTAATGGGCGACGAAACTTCCATCAGTCTGGAGCCATCATCGGCACCTGCAATGCCGCTATTGATGTCCACCTGATAAGTCGGATTGCTTGCGTTGCTTTGGATTTCCAGATACTCCAAGTGCCTCTTTATCGCCAGCGTGGTAAGCTGAGTCGCATTTAGCGTCGTGACCATTTCATCTATCTCCTTGTTCGAGACCTTACAATCTCAAGCGGAAACTCCTGATGTAAACATTCAATGCGCCACCGGCACCCGTCTGATAATAGTAGAAATTGGTAGCTACGAAAATCGGAAATCTGACACTCAAAAATATCAAGTAAGCAGCACTACCTACCAATCGAACAATTTCTGTTCCAGCAGATTTTGTACGAATGTAAGCAGTCACAGAACTCGAATTGATTTCTTCACATCCAAGTTCAGTTTCTGTAGCCATAGAAGGAACGAAATTACTCATGTCAACAGCCGTAACTCCCGTTGCGCTTCCTGCTCCTAAGACAAGCCACCAACGCTGATAATTCACTCTGTCCCCGTCTTGACGAAATTCATACAGATTGCTGCCAGAATCATTGTAAACTGTCCCAATCAAACGTTTCTTGGTATATCCGCTTGGCATTGTAGGTGAAGTAGCTGATGT
>Ga0180434_10000762_pt1 | contig 47148 bp, 31 predicted proteins | sample SS_ome_7_FD_132453 | JGI IMG/M metagenome (GOLD analysis project Ga0180434, IMG submission 132453) | Hypersaline lake sediment archaeal communities from the Salton Sea, California, USA - SS_1_D_2 metaG | ecosystem: Environmental > Aquatic > Non-marine Saline and Alkaline > Hypersaline >... | reverse complement strand
CGGCCTCTGGTTCGCCTTTGCCCAGCCACTGGGCTTTCTGGTCTTTCTGGTCGCCAGTTTTGCCGAAGCGGCTCGGCTGCCCTTCGACCTGCCGGAGGCCGAGCAGGAACTCGTCGGTGGCTATCACACCGAATATGCCGGCATCAAACTGCTGCTGTTCCTCGTCTCCGAGTTTCTGCACATGGTCACGGCCGCCTTCCTGATCGTGATCATGTTTCTCGGCGGCTGGCACCTCTGGGGTGTCACCGGCAGTACGCAGGAGGTGTCTTGGCTGGGGGCAGGACTGCGGTTTGGCATTTTGTCAGCCAAGATTTTTGGCGTCATCCTCTTCTTCATGGTGGTCCGCTGGAGCTGGCCCCGGTTTCGGTTCGACCAGCTGATGAATCTGGCCTGGAAGGTCATGCTGCCGCTCGGCCTGCTCAACCTGGTGGTGGTGGCGACCATCGAAGAGTTCCGCCCGCGGCTGGAGGCGGCCCTCGGCCCCGGCCTGACCAGTGGCATCACCATCGGCCTGCCCTGGCTGGTCTTCTTTGGCGGCTGGGTGGCGGCTGGCTTGCTGACGCCGTCGGGCACCGACAACCGGCCAATCCGGCGGCCGGGCCCCCTCCCCTTTGACAGCGAACATGACCTGGAAGCGGCCGCCGACGCGGCGGACCGGCAGCAACCCGAACTGGTGGAGGCCTGAGATGAAACCGAGCGATCCCGGCATCACCTGGCTGGAAGACAAGCCCCTCGGCCTGACTGAGCGGCTTTACCTGCCCCTTTTCGTGCAGGGGCTGACCACGACCAGTCGCCATCTGGTGAGCAAGAAGAACACCGTCAACTTTCCCGAAGAGCGGCCAGCAGTTGGCAACCCACTGATCTACCGGGGTGTGCATCGGCTCAATCGCGACGAGGAAGGCAGGGTGAAGTGCGTAGCCTGTTTTCTCTGCGCGACCGCCTGCCCGGCCCACTGCATCGACATCGTGGCGACCGAAAGTCCCTGGGAAGATCGGGAGAAATATCCGGAGAGCTTTCAGATCGACGAACTGCGGTGCATCTTCTGCGGCATGTGTGAAGAGGCCTGTCCGGTCGATGCCATTGAACTGACGAGCCTGCTCGATCTGACCGGCAAGAGTCGCGAAGAGATGATCTTCGACAAAGAGAAATTGCTCAGCGTCTACGACATGACCAAGGATGCCGAGCCGATGAAGTCGGCCGAACTGGGGGGCACGCTTTGAGCCTGTTCGCCCAAACCGAACCAGCAACTGGCAGCTGGCTGTCGACCGGCCTACTGCTGGCGGTCGCCGTGACAAGCCTGGCGGCCGGCCTCTGGCTGCTGCTGCCCAAGGCAGGCCGTGACAGCCGTTGGCCCTGGAGACTCGGCGCCGCCCTCGGCCTGCTGGCGCTGGGCTTGTTCGTCGTGACCGGCCAGCGGCTGGGCAACCTCGGTGAGGAAGCGGTTTTCCTGATTGTCTCGCTGGTAGCGGTCGTCAGTGCCGCCGCCACCATCACCTGCCGCTCACCGGTCTATGCCGCCATCTGGTTCGCGCTGTGTCTGGCGGGTGTCTCGGGGGTGCTGCTTGTCCTCGGGGCGCAGTTCCTCGGTGTCGCCACCATCGTGGTCTATGCCGGGGCGATCCTGGTGATGTTTCTGTTCGTGTTGATGCTCGCCCAGCCTTCGGGATTGGCCGCCTCCGATCGGGTCACCAATGAGCCACTGCTTTCGGCCGTCGCCGGAGCGGTGCTGCTGGGATTGCTCTCGCTATCGATCGGCAGACTGTCGGCGGAAGATCCGGCCTGCTGCCGCCCGCCGTCAAAGGCTGCCGCCCTTGCTGGCGAACCGACCAGCCCAGTTCCGGTTGGCGAGGCTGTTGATCTGTTGGCGGCCGATCAGGTCGCCCGGCTGGGTGGCGAACTCTTTGGCCGGCATCTGGTGGCGGTTGAGGCGGTCGGTGTGCTGCTGCTCGTCGCGCTGATCGGGGCGATCGCGATTGTCTCACACGGCCTTGAGGGTGATCAGGCCGAACGCTCATCACTTCAGGAAGGGGGAAGCCCATGACTCCTGCCGTGCTGCTTGCCGCCGCCCCCCTGCCGCTGCTGCAGAACGGGCTGATGGTTGGAGCGATCCTGTTCAGCCTCGGGCTGGTCGGCATCCTGACCCGTCGCAACCTGATCGTGATGTTTCTGTCTGCCGAACTGATGCTCCAGGGCATCTCGGTCAGCCTCGTCGCCTGGAGCCGCTACCACGGTGACTTCGGTGGCCAGGTGCTGGTTGTTTTCGTGCTCTCGGTGGCTGCCTGTGAGGCAGCGGTGGCGCTGGTCTTCGTGCTGCAGGCTTTCACCCGTACCGGCCGGCTCGACTCAGCCGCCTGGCAATCGTTGCGTGAATCGACCCTGGCCCGGTCGGTCGACCACGAGATTCCCGCCATCGATGCCCCCCTGCCGGTCTTTCCCCGGCTCACGCCCGCCGGCGTCTCGCCTGAAGCAGATGCCGACGCGGCCCTGCAGCGGGAACACGTCTGAGCCCTTTCGTCTCCTCCATTCACTTCAGTATGTCCCCCTCCTTCCTGCTCGTCCTGGTTCCGCTGCTGCCTTTGGTTGCGGCGATCGTCACCGTTTTGGTGGGCCGCCGGCTCGGGAGCCGGGCTCATCTGCCGGCGGTCGCCGGCATCGCCGCAGCGGCCGTAGTCGCGTTTGTGCTGCTCGTGATCACCGCGCGGAACAGCGGCGGGGGCGAGCACCCGCGGCCGGTCGACATGGTGACCACGCTCTGGCAGTGGGCGACCGTCAGCGATGCCTATGTGCCAGCAGCCGACTCCCCGGCCGCCGTCCCCGGTACCGCAGTCGGGGCCGACGCCCACGCCGCCCGATCCTTCTCGATCGCGGTGGCCCTGCGGCTCGATCCGCTCACTGCCACCATGCTGATGATCATCACCGGTGTGGGGCTGCTGGTGGCGATCTATTCCATCGGCTACATGCATGACGACCCCGGCTACCCGCGGTTCTTCGCGTTGGTGGCGATGTTCGTCTTTTCGATGTCGATGCTGGTGGCTGCCAGTAACTTTTTGCTGGTCTACGTCTTCTGGGAGGCGGTCGGAGCCTGCAGCTATCTCCTGATTGGCTTCTGGTTTCAGAAGCCCGAGGCTGCCCGGGCGGCCAAAAAGGCCTTTCTGGTCAACCGCGTGGGTGACTTTGGTCTGGCCATCGGCGTCTTCCTGCTTTGGCTGACCTACGGCACACTTGATTTTCACGACACCCTCTCTCCCGACGGGACGATCCTGCCGGGCATCCTCGGCCAGACCCGCTTGGCCGATGTCTCGGGCTACGTTGGCGGAGCAGTCGGCACGGCGATCTGCCTGCTCTTGCTGCTGGCCGCCTGTGGGAAGAGTGCCCAACTGCCGCTGCATGTCTGGCTGCCCGATGCGATGGAGGGCCCGACCCCGGCCAGCGCCCTGATCCATGCCGCCACGATGGTGACGGCCGGCATTTACCTGATCGCCCGCTCAGCGCCGCTTTACATGGCCTGCCCCGGGGCGCTGGTCACAGTCTCGATTGTCGGCACCTCGACCGCCCTGGTGGCGGCCCTGATTGGCACGGTCCAAAACGATCTCAAGCGGGTGCTCGCCTATTCCACCATCAGCCAGCTCGGCTTCATGTTCGCCAGCCTTGGCACCGGCACACTGCTCGGATTCACTGCGGCAATTTTTCACCTGCTGACCCATGCATTCTTCAAGGCCCTGCTCTTCCTCGGTGCTGGCTCGGTGATGCACTCGATGGGTGGCGTGATCGACATGCGGCGGTTCGGCGGCCTGCGGAAGCTGATGCCGATCACGGCGGCCACCTTCCTGATCGGCAGCCTCGCATTGGCAGGCGTGGCACCGTTTGCCGGTTTTTTCAGCAAGGATGAAATCCTGGCCTCCCTCCATCACAAGGGCTGGCCCTCCGCCCACGGCGAGCATGGCGAACACCATGCCTTCTTGCCGGTGCTGCCTGAGACGGCAGCCGCCGGCCCGACACTGCACGATGTCGGCTATCGCGGCGTCGCCGACCATGGTGAGCACACGATTGCAGCGGCCGACCCGGTCGGACTTGATGCCCTCGACAGACCCGGCGTCTGGCAGGCGTTGTTCTGGATGGCACTGGTCACGGCAGGGCTGACCGCCTTCTACACCTTCCGGGCAGTCTTCATGACCTTCACCGGTCCACTGCGAGTACCTGAGGAGGCGGGTCACCATGCCCACGAATCACCTCGGGTGATGACCCTGCCGCTGATTATCCTGGCAGTGCCAGCGACCCTGGCCGGATTCGTCTTGTTTACGACGGAGGGCCTTTCGAGATTTCTGGCGGCGACGCCGTCTTTTACCGCCCCGGCCGTCACTGCCACCGCCGCCCCGGCCGTCTTCCACTGGGATCTTGCTCTGCAAGGCACGTTGGCGGCGGCGCTGGGCATTGTGATCGCGGCGGTTGGCCACCTCGGCCGCCGCAGCGACGGCCCCCAGCTGGAACGCTGGCTTGGGCCCGTCCGCCCCTTCCTTGAAAACCGGATGTTCATCGATCAGCTCTATACCGCGGTCATCATCAAACCGGTCGAGGCAGTTGCCTATCTGGCTGCGATGTTCGACCGTGGGATCATCGACCGGCTGGTCCGGGGCGTAGCCCGCCTGCCGGTCTCCGCAGGCAACCTGATGCGGCGGCTCCAGTCGGGGCTGGTGCAGCGGTATGCCCTGGCCGGCGTGGTCGGTGTGCTGGCGATCATCGTCCTGCTGGCCTGGCGACTCTGACGGCGCATCTCGCTGTCCCCTCAACCCTTCTCGAACCTGCATCCATCATGAACCTCCTCGCCCCCTCGACCCACCTGCTGCTGGTCATCCTGCTGCCCCTGGTGGGAGCCAGCATTATCTGGCTGCTGGGCAGCCGTGGACTCCAGACGGTGCGGCAGAGCGCAGCGATCACGGCGGTGCTGACGCTCGTGGCTGCTGCCTGGCTGTTGCTGCGGTACCTCAGCAGTGCCGAAGCCGCAGCCGGGCAGCCGTTCGCGGTGCTCTCGGTGCCCTGGCTGACCGGCGGCATCTTCGACATCCGCTTGTCGGTCGGCCTCGACGGCCTTTCACTCTGGCTGTTTGGGCTGTCGGCCCTGCTCTCACTGACGGCCATCATGGTCAGCTGGGATGCCATCAAGGAGGGTGCGGTCGGCTTTTACATGCTGCTGCTGCTGCTCGAGACGGCGATGCTCGGGGTCTTTGCCGCCCGCGACATCATCCTGTTCTATGTCTTCTTCGAGTTCACCCTGGTGCCGCTGTTTTTCCTGATCGGCATCTGGGGCCACGATGAACGCCGGCGAGCAGCGGTCACTTTTTTCATCTATACCCTGGCAGGCAGTGTGCTCGCCTTTCTCGGCCTGGTGACAATCGTCCTCTGGAATGCCTCGCACACCGGCAGCATCACCTTTGACATCGACCTGCTGACTGCCGGCCTCAGCCAGCATCCGCTGCCGATGGATGCCGAAGGGGGCTATCTGCAGTGGCTGGTCTTTCTGGCCCTCTTGGTTGGCTTTGCGGTAAAGGTGCCGATCTTCCCCCTGCACACCTGGCTGCCACTGGCCCACGTCGAAGCCCCGACCGGCGGCAGCGTCGATCTGGCCGGCGTACTTCTCAAGATCGGCATCTATGGTTTTCTGCGGTTTTCGCTGCCAATGCTGCCCGAGGCGACCGCTCTGGCTGCCCCTTGGTTGTTTGCCTTGGGCGCGTTTGGCATCGTCTACGGGGCCCTCGTCGCCCTGGTCCAGCAGGATCTCAAGCGGCTGATTGCCTACTCGTCGGTGAGCCACATGGGCTATGTCGTAATGGGGCTGTTCGCCCTGGAGCCGGTGGCGATCGAGGGCGCTAACCTCCAACTGATCAATCACGGTCTCTCCTCTGCCGGGCTCTTTGCCCTGGTCGGCATGCTCTACGAACGGTTCCACACCCGGTCAATCGCCAGCCTCGGCGGGGTGGCGACCAAGGCCCCGTGGCTGACCGTGCTGTTCATGTTGTTCACCTTTTCGAGCATCGGGCTGCCCGGGCTCAACGGTTTTGTCGGCGAGTTCATGATTCTGGCCGGCTCCTTCCAACGTGCCTGGACCGGCGTCAACGTCGGGCTTGAGCAGAGCTATCTGCTCCTTGCCCTGATGGGCGTGGTCGGAGTGGTGCTGGGGGCCTGGTACATGCTCTGGGCGGTGGAGCGGGTCTTCTTTGGAGCCTCGCGGTTGCCCCCCACGCAGCGGGCCGCCGGCGAGCCGGCAGAGTCACTCGACCTGCGTTGGCACGAGATTGCCGCCCTGGCTCCGTTGGCGGTCTTTGTTCTTTGGATTGGCCTGACGCCAGCCAGCTTCCTCGACCCGCCGTCGGCGACCGTTCGGAAGCTGACGCTGGCCTCGAGTCAGGCCTTCAATGACCAGATGCAGCCCACAGCCCACTCCCGAGACAATCACGACGGCGAGATGATCACCCATTCCCTGCCCCGGCAGCCAGACCCTGTGCAGGATCTGGTCACCGTTACCCCCTCCACCCCCGCTTCCCGCTGATGACAACATCCGTCGAAACCCTCTTGCTGCTCACCCCCGAGGTGGTGCTGTTCTCAGCCGCCTTGGTCGCCTATCTTGCTGCCGCGTTCGGTGGCCTGCGGTCGGGCTGGCTGGTGGCTGTGATCGGTCTGGGCATCGCCCTGTTGTTGGCGGGGGGCCAGCCGGCTGATGGAGCGGTGGTCTCCTCCGGTCCGGTCACGCTCGATGGCTTTTCAGCCTACGTCCGGCTGCTGACCTACGGGGCCGGCCTGCTGTTGGCGTTGGTGCAGTCGGGTGACCACTGGCGAGCGGCGGTGCAGGCCGATGGCGGCGGCCGCCGGCACGGCACCGGCGAAGAGGCTGGCACCTTTCTGATCCTCCTAGCAGGGCTGGCCCTCGTCGGCCTGGCCAACGACCTGGTGCTGTTGTTCATCGGGCTTGAACTGGTCTCCATCCCAACCTACATCCTGCTGGCCCTGAAACGGACTGACGCGGCCGGTCAGGAGGCGAGCCTGAAGTATTTCTTTCTATCGCTCGTGGCATCGGCGCTGTTTCTCTACTCAGTTGTCTGCCTCTACGGCCTGGGTGGTTCGACGTCACTGCCGGCGATCGGCAGCCAGTTGCGGTCGCTCGGCGGTGCCCCCGCAACGACTGCTGACGCGGTGATGGTCGGCACCATCACTGCCAGCATGGCGGCTGTCCTGCTGCCGGTGACCCTCGGGATGGCCCTGGCCGGTGCCGCCTTCCGGCTGGCAGCCGTGCCGATGCACTTTTACGCCCCCGATGTCTATGAAGGCACCAGCCCGAGCAATGCGGCGGTGCTCTCAACCCTCCCAAAGGTGGCCGGCGTTGTCGTGCTGGCCCGCATCGTGGCCCTGGCGGTTCCGCCGTTGGGCAGCGGCCAGCCGGCAGGGCCGGTTGCGGTCGCACTCTTGTCGCATGCCTGGCAGATGCTGGCCGTGGTGGCGGCGGTCACCATGACGGTTGGCAACTGCATGGCGTTGCTCCAGACCAACCTGCGGCGGCTGCTGGCCTGCTCATCAATCGCCCATGCCGGCTACCTGCTGGTCGGTTTGGCTGCAGCCGCTGCCGTGAGTCCGGCAGTCGGGCCGCTGGGAGCAGAACCACTCGCCGCTGACTCCCTCAGCCTGGATGGGATGGCCGCCACCCTCTTCTATCTGGCCACCTACCTGGCCGCGACCGTGGGCCTCTTCGGGGGACTGACCTACCTGGGCCACCGCTGGCCGGAATGGTCGGCCACCAGCCAGGAACGGCCGAAGCTTGAGGAGATCGAAACGGTCGATGATCTCAACGGGCTGTCCGCGACCAACCCGGTGGCGGCCTTCTGTCTGGCGGTCTTCCTGCTGAGTCTGGCCGGCATTCCCCCTTTTCCCGGTTTCTGGGGGAAGCTCTCGCTGGTGACGGCGTCGCTGGGTGTCGACAGCGGCATGGCCGTGTTTGGTGACCGGCAGCAGTGGTTTCTGGGGCTGACGATTGTGCTCGTGCTGAATGCCGCCATCGCAGCGGCGTACTATCTGCGACTGATTACGGCAATGTATTTCAAGACCACGCAGAAGGGTGTGCAGGCCGACGGCGGCTTGTCGGCTGGGCTGGCGATGCTGACCTGCCTGCTGGTGATCGTGTCGCTGTCGCTGCGGCCACGGGGGCTGTTCATGACGGCCAGCCGGGCCGGCGGCACGCTTTCCGGAGCTATCGAGGGTGAACTTACGGTCACCCCAGCGACCGAGGACCTGCTGGCAACAGCGGAAACGGAGCAGAAGCGATGAGCAACGCCCCAACCATCGATGCCATCCGCGGCATCCTGGCAGACATCGCCGACCCGGAATCGGGCCGGCCCCTGTCCGACATGGGACAGGTCGGCACCATCACGGCTGATGCCGGCCGGATTGCCGTCGAAGTTGGGCTCACGGCCCATTCAGCGATCCTCTGGAAGCAGATCCGGGGCCGGATCGAAGAGCGACTGCGGACCGCCTTTCCGGCAGTCCCCGCGGTGAGCATCACCATCACGCCCCACGACCGGGCCCCGACCAAGTTGGGCCAGATCGGCCTTGAAGCCAAGAGTGTGATTGCCGTCGGCTCGGGCAAGGGGGGGGTCGGCAAAAGCACGCTTGCCGTCTCGATTGCCATCGGACTGGCCCGGGCCGGCAGCCGGGTGGGTATTCTGGATGCCGACGTCTACGGGCCGAGCGTGCCACACCTGGTCGGCCTGGAAGGCAGGCCGGCAATTCAAGAGGGTCGGATCGTACCACAGCACCTTGACCCCGGGCAGCCGGCTGAGCCACTACCGGACGGCCTTGCCGTGCAGTCGATGCCGGTGATGTCGATGGGATTCATGGTACCGCCGGGTGAGGCGGTGGTCTGGCGGGGACCGATGCTGCACGGAGCGATCACTCAGATGCTCCGCGACACCCTCTGGGGACCGCTTGACTATCTGATCATCGACATGCCGCCGGGGACGGGTGACATTGCCCTGACGCTCTCGCAGGTGCTGCCGCTTTCCGGCGCGGTGGTGGTCTGCACCCCGCAGGACGTGGCCCTGCTTGATGCCACCAAGGCGATCGCGATGTTTCAGAAGGTGAACATTCCCGTCCTCGGGATGGTGGAAAACATGAGCTTCTTCGTCTGCCCCGACACGGGTAAGCGGTATGACATTTTCGGCACCGGCGGTGCCAAGCGGACGGCCAAGGAACTGGAGATCCCCTTCCTTGGTGAGGTGCCAATTCAAATTCCGATTCGCGAACATGGCGACGCCGGCCAGACAGCTGCCAACTACGACAACGCCCAGTCCCGGCCGTACCTTGAGGGAATCTGCAGCCGGCTCGTCGGCGGCCTGGCCGCCCGCCATGCCGCGGCACCCCCAATGCCTTCCCTTCCGACGCTTTAACAGGCCCGACATGGAAAACCCACCGACAGCCGCTGAACTGGTTGCCAAAAAATGCCTGCCCTGCGAAGGGGGCGTGCCGAAGCTTTCAGTCGCTGAGGCCGAGGCCCAGTTGGCTGCCCTACCCGAGTGGCAGCTCACCCATGACGGCACACGGATCCGCCGGGACTGGACCCTGAAAACATTCCGGGACGGCATCCGGCTGATCAACAACGTCGGTGCGCTTGCTGAACGCGAGCAGCACCACCCAGATCTGCACCTCGTCGGCTACCGGAAGGTCTGGATCGAGTTGACGACCCACGCCATCGGCGGCCTATCAGAAAACGACTTTATTTTGGCCGCCAAGATCGACGCGATTGCACCCGCTGGCGAGTAGCGTTCACGCAACTCCTACCCCAGGCTTTCCAGACCTGCTTCGACCACGGCCAGCCCCTCATCGAGTTGCTCAGGCGTCAGGGTCAACGGAATCAGGAACCGCAGCACGTTGCCATGGGTGCCGCAGGCCATCAAGATCACGCCATGCTCATACGCATAGCGTACAACCCCCTGGGCTGCCGGCTTGTCAGGCTCCTTGGTGGCTCGGTCCGTCACAAGTTCGATGGCTCGCATCGGGCCGAGGCCTCGGGTCTGACCGATCCGGGGAAACCGCTCAGCAAATGCCTCCAGCCGCTGCCGCAATTGCTCGCCCAATTGCTGGGCGTGGGCCAGCACGGTTGGGTCATCAAACCGGTCGAGCACAGCCAGCGCCGCCGCACAGGCCAGCGGGTTCCCGCAGTAGGTGCCGCCCACGCCCCCGAGTCCCACAGCGTCGATCACAGCTGCCCGGCCAGTCACGGCCGACAACGGCAGACCGTTGGCCAGCCCTTTGGCCATCACGACCAAATCAGGGGTGACGCCCAGTTGCTGACAGGCCAGCAGGCTGCCGGTCCGGCCAAAGCCGGTCTGAACCTCATCAAAGATCAGCACGACCCCGTGCTGATCACACCATTCCCGTAGCAACTTGAGAAACGGCGCGGGGGCTGGGATGAAGCCACCCTCGCCTGCCACCGGTTCGATGATGACAGCTGCAACGTTGGCCTCACCAATTTGCGACCGGGCCATCTCCGCAAAGACAGCGAAGGCTTCGCGGCAGAGGCACCGCTGGAGCTTGCAGCCGCCATCATTCAGGCCGGGGCAGGCACCTGGGTCACCAGACAGACCCGGCCAGCGGTAGAAGTCGGGATAGGCGGCCCGGTAGACCTCCGCCGGAAATGGTGCAAAGCCGCTTTTGTACGGATTGGCCTTCGCGGTCAAAGCCATCGCCATGTAGGTGCGACCGTGATAGCCATGCTCAAAGGCAATCACTGCCTGCCTTCCGGTCGCGACCCGGGCAAACTTGACGGCATTTTCCACCGCCTCAGCACCCGAGTTGGCGAGAAAGGTTTTGCAGGGGACAGCTTCCGGCAGCAGTCCGTTGAGTCGCTCGGCCAGCCTGATGTAGCCCTCGTAGGCCACCACGTTGATACTGGTGTGGACGAACTGCTCAGCCTGAGTCGCGATCGCGGCCATCACGGCCGGATCTCGGTGGCCAAGATTGGTGACTCCAATGCCGCTGGCAAAGTCGAGGAAGCGATTGCCATCGACGTCGGTGATTACCGCGCCTTCGGCATGAGCCGCCACGACCGGCGTGGTGTGGAACGGTCCCGGTGCAACATGCTGCTGCCGGGCAGCAAACAGTTCACGTGAACGGGGACCAGGAATTTCCGTCTGAAGCTGAATTGATGCCATCGCCTGTCCTCACAATCGCAACGCCGCCGGCAGAACCGGCACAGATATCTTAGGAACCTTTTTCTACGCGGCTGCCAGCCCCAGCGTTCGCCCCCCGCCCGAAGTCAGGTGTTCGCATGACCATGACGACGAAAGAACCGTCAATCATGCGAAAAGAAACTCCTGGCGGGTTTCTGTCACGCTCGTGCGTCCGTCCAGTTACCGCTTGCTGTTTGTAAGTATTGCTGACACACGCACATCAGCGGATGTCTCGCTTGCGAACAAAGGCTCAGAAATGTGCCACTCCCGAATGGCCTCATTAACGCTCTCGAAAGTCCTTGGCCGTTTCACAACCGCGTTGCTCACCATGACTTGCACCCGTGTTCTCATCCTCTTGAGCTGCCTCGCGCTCGCCTGCTCCGGAGCCGCGACTACGCTGGCAGCACCGTCTGCGCCCCCCGCTGCCACATTGGTTCCCCGGGTGGCACTCGAGCCATTCCTGACGCGCTACTGCATCGACTGCCATAACGCCGACGAAGCCAACGGGCAGGTGCGGTTTGACACAATGAGCTGGCAGATCGACACCAACGATACTGCCCAGCGGTGGCAGGACGTGCTCGACCAGCTCAACGGCGGTGCGATGCCTCCTGCTGACGCTTTGCAGCCGGACGACAGTGAACTCCGCCAGACCCTCGCCGCCCTTACCCGCACCCTCCACCAAGCACGGCGGCGATTGACCGACCATGGCGGCAGGTTCACCCTGCGGCGGCTCAATCGGCGGGAATACTCAGCCACCATCCGGCACCTGTTCGGCTTCGATGTGCCACTCGATGAGATCCCGGAGGACGGCGGCATCAGCAGCTTCGACACCGTCGGGGCCGAGCAGTTTTTCTCATCAGTGCACTTCGAAAAGTATCTGGCCCTTGGCCGCAAGGTCGCTGACGAAGCCTTCACCTGGACTGTTCGGCCCCGGCAGCCGGCCAAGGTTCACGGCCGTACCGAGCCCGAGGACCGCGTGACCAAACGGCTGCGGGAGACACTGGCTGATCTCGATCAGAAGATGGCGATGAAACAGGCGGGCAAGACCTGGCAGGAGATGGGCTTCAAGGACGAAGGGGAGGCCGAGATCATCTTCCGCCAGTTCAGCACCAGGGCCGGGCACCCCAGAAAGTATCTGGAATATCCCCGGATCGATGACGGTGTCTATGTCGGCGTCCTGAATGAAACAAAGTGGGTCTCCGCCAACCTGCATACCGATCTGCGCGGCGACTACATCGTCCGCATCCATGGCGGCGTGCATGGGAGCCCCGACCCGATCCGGACCATCGCCATGGTGCGGGATCACCATGGGCCTAAGGGAACCCTGCAGATCCACGGTACTGTCGATCACCCAGAGACAGTCGAACTGCGAACTCGGCAGTCGCTGGGCCGGTTCGCACTCAATGCGATAGTCGAGGAGAGCCGGCCTGACATTCCCAACTACCTCCGCCATCTCCAAGGCCCCAAGCAGGCGATGGACCCCTGGGTGTCGATCTGGATCGACTGGCTGGAAATCGAGGGCCCGTTCTACCCCGAGTGGCGTCCGGTTCTGGAAACGATCCTCTCCCCGGACGAGCCGATTCAGGGTGGCCATCACGGCCTGCTGCATGAAGATGCCCGAGCTGGCGAATTGATCGAACGCTTTGCCTTTGAAGCCTTCCGGCGGCGGCAGCCCGACCCTGCATTTGTCGCCGGCCTCACCCAGCAGTTTGAGGAAAACCGAAAGGCTGGCATGAAGCACCAAGCGGCCCTTGCCGATGTCTTTGCGATCATCCTTGCCTCCCCCGGTTTTCTGTTTCTGGACGAGCAGCCGGCAGCTGAGGGCTCACGTCGGCGGCAGCTCGACAGCCGTGAGCTCGCCGTGCGGCTTTCCTACTTCCTCTGGAGCCGGCCGCCGGATAATGAGCTCTACGCCGCCGACCTGACCCAGCCCGCCGTCCTCGCTGCCCAGGTCGACCGGCTGCTGGATGATCCCCGCTCGCTATCCTTCCGTGACGGCTTCATCAGTCAGTGGGCTGAATTCGACCGCTTCGATGCCATCACGGTCGACCCGAAGCAATACATCCGCTTCAACGATGGCCTGCGGCTGGCAGCCAAGCGGGAAGTCTGCGAGTTTTTCGGGATGCTGCTCGAGGAAAATCTCCCCGCGGCGAATCTCATTGACTCAGACTTTGTGATGGTCAATCCAGCGCTTGCGATCCACTATGGACTGACCCTTCCCGACTGCCGCACCGATGCGTTTGAGCAGGTCGAACTTCCCCCCGATTCCCCTCGGGGTGGCCTGATCACCCAGGCGGCATTTCTGACCACCGGCTCCAATGGCGAACGCACCTCACCGGTCATCCGTGGCACCCTCATCCTTGAAAAACTACTGCACGACAAGCCGGCCCCACCACCACCGAACGTGCCGGAGCTTTCTGCCGCCTCAACGAAGCCGACGAGCACCCGCGACCTCGTCAAGCTGCACCAGCAGCAGCCGGTCTGTGGCTCCTGCCATCGCAAAATCGATGCGATTGGCTTCGGCCTGGAACACTTCGATGCCATCGGCCGCTGGCGGGAGACCGAACGGGTCGGAAACAAGGAACTCCCCATTCAAACTGACGTTGTCCTGCCCAGTGGTGCCCGCTACGCCAATGTGCAGGAACTGAAGGCCGCGCTCAGCGGCCAGCAGCATCAGCTCGCCCGGGAACTGCTCGAGTCGCTGCTCGCCTATGGGCTGGGCCGTACGATTGAGTTTTCTGATGCCGATGACGTTGAGGCCATGCTGTCTCGACTGGAACCGCATGACTTTCCTGTCCGCTCAATGGTCCACGCCATCACCGCCAGCCAGATCTTCCAGACCAAGTAATTTCTCCACCCACCCAACCTGAGAACCAGCCATGAGCAGCCTGCAGATTCACCCCGTGACCCGGCGTAGCTTCCTCCGTGCTGGCGGCGCCGTTTTGGCACTTCCCGGGCTTGAGTCGTTGGCGTCGGCGACCCCGCCGCCGGCTCCGCCCACCCGGATGATCTTTCTCGGGGGTGGTTTTGGTTTCACCAAGGACAGCTTCTATCCGACCAAGGCTGGGTCGTTTTCCGAAATCGGCCTGACCGACGGGCTGGCCCCGCTGGCGCGACACCAGCAGGACATCACGATGGTATCCAACCTGACCAATCTCGGGGCGACCGACCCGCACGGTGGCAGCTGCTCGTACCTGACCGGTGCTAATGTCGGCGGCACGCCGGGCAAGCGATTTCATAATTCGATCTCTTGTGACCAGCTGGCAGCCCAGCAGCTCGGAGCCGACACCCGGTTCCCCTCGCTGGTGCTCTCGGCCAAGGAGCCGGACGGCGGCCAGAATTCGGGCCACGGCCCCGGCCTCTCGCTCTCCTGGGATGACAGCGGCAACCCGATTCCCGGTATCGAGCGGCCGCTCGATCTCTATCAGACACTCTTCGCCACGCCGAGCGATGATCCGCAGAAGATCCACCAACGGCTCAAGAATAAGCAGAGCATTCTCGACATCGTCCGGCTCGACGGGAGCAGCCTCAACCGGCGGCTAGGCAGGGATGACCGGGAGAAGCTTGATGAATACTTCACCGGCCTGCGGCAGGTCGAGGTGGGCCTCGAACGGCAGGCCCGTTGGGCCGACACGCCGAAACCAAGGGCTCCCTTTGACGCTCCAGCCGAGGGCCTGACCGGGGAAGAGGCGATCAGGTTGATGGAAAACATGATCATTATTGCGTTGCAGACCGACGCCACGCGGGTGGTCAGCTACCGGCTGCCGGTCTGCTCTCTGCTGGAGAGCATGGGTTTCAGCCTCAAGGCTCATTCGCTGAGCCACTATGGCTTTTCCCAGCCGCGGATCGAAGCCTCCCGGCAGCGGGACAAAAAGTGCATGGAACTGTTCGCTGCGTTCCTCGACCGGCTGAAAGAGGCCCGGGACTTTGACGGCCAGCCGCTGTTTGACCGGTGCATCGTCAGCTACGGCACCAACCTCCGGTCGGGCCACGAACTGAAGAATCTGCCGACGTTGCTCTCCGGCGGCGGAGCTCCCAACATCCGGCACGGTTGCCACATCGTGCTGCTCGAAGAGGACACGCCACTGGCCAACTACTGGCTGACCCTCCTGCACCAGGCGGGCGTTCCTGCCAAGTCCTTCAGCCACAGCACGGGCATCGTGCCGGAACTACTCAACAGTTGATGCCCCGGGCAACCTGAATGACGTTATGAACACCGCGTCGCTTTCCAGCCGCTGCAGTTTCTTCCTGACTGCCGTCTGCTTCGTCGGCCTGCTGACTTCTCGTGGAGGGGCAGCTGAGCTTGCCGCACGGCTGCTTGCCCGTTCTCCAGAAACCATTGCCGCCCAAGCCCGCATGCGGGGAGACCCCGTGCGGGGCAGTGTCATTTTTCACACCTCTGCGGCAGGGTGTATCAAGTGCCACTCCGACGGCAGCACCCCCTCACCGCTCGGTCCGAAACTGACCAACATCTCAAGGGAGGTGAGTGACGCCCATTTGATTGAGGCGATCTTGCAACCCTCCCGTACTATCAGCAAGGGCTATGAGACGGTTGCTGTCGTTACGACTGATGGCCGGGTCAGGACCGGCATGATTGCATCCCAGGATGGGCAGCAGGTCGTGCTCCGTGAACTGACTGACCTTCTCGATCCAACCGCCATTCCGCGAGAAGACATCGATGAAATTGAGCAACTGCCAACCTCGATGATGCCGGAAGGTCTCGTGGACAGCCTCCAGAGTGAGCGAGCGTTCTTCGACCTCCTGCGGTATTTGTTTGAGGTGGTTCGTGGTGGTCCTGAGCGGGCCGCTGCCCTCAGGCCATCCCCAGCAGACCTCGTGATCAACGATGACACAGTCGGCCTCGATCATGCCGGCATCCTCCGCCGCCTCGGTGATCGTGATCGTGCTGCTGGCAAGCAGATTTATTTCGGGCACTGCAAAAACTGCCATGGCCTCGATGGCAACGAGCCAACTCTTCCACTGGCCCGGGCCTTCGGCCGTGAGGCACTCAAAAACGGGGCTGATCCCTACCGGATGCTCCTGACGCTCACCAAGGGGTATGGCCTGATGGCTCCGGTCCAGCACCTCTCACCGAAGGAGCGGTACCAGGTCATCCACTACATTCGTGAGGCGCTGATGAAGCCTTCGAATCCGGCCTACGAACCGATCGATGAGGCGTACCTGTCTGGCCTGCCGCCGGGCACACACAGCGGTGAACCATCTGTTGGCAGACCCCGTGACTTTGGCCCCGCCCTCGGCTCCCAGATTGGCTCACGGGTCAACAACGCACTGACAATCCGGCTCGACGCCGATACCACGGCCGCATACGACCTCCATCAGATGCGGCTCGTCGGTGTCTGGAAGGACGGCTTCCTCGATCTTTCCAACACCCAACACTACCGGCAGCGGGGTGAAGGGATGCCGGAAATCGCCGGCACCCTCTTGCCCGGCCTCGACGGCTGGCAGTGGGCATTTGCTGGTTCATTCGACCTGCCCGCCGATGCCAAGCCACCGCGCGGGCCACTGCGTGAGGACCTGCTGCACTATGCCGGCTACTCGCTGCATGGGGCCGACATTATTCTCCACTACGCCATCGAGGGACGAGCTGTCCTCGAATCTCCGAGTGTTCGTTCCAGTCCTCACGGCGACATCATCGAGCACACCCTGCAGGTCGGGCCGGGCACAATCCCCCTGACGCTCTGCGTGGCACAGCTCGCCAATCCCACCGAGGCCTCCGGCGTCTATCCGTCTTTCGCAGCAACAGCGAAGCAGCCACGGGCGGCGGCAGCCGATCATACTGCCGTCGTGACGGCAACAGCTGCAGCGGTTGCGGCCCAAGCCAAGGGCGACATCGCCGGCTGCAGTTGGGAGGTTCGACCCGACGGCCGCATGGTGTTCACCATTCCGGCCGCAACCAACGCTAGGAAGATTCAGCTGGCACTGCTGCCCACAGCGCGGCCGGAGATCACCGAGTGCCTGCGGGCTTTGCGGGTAGAACCAGCACCCCCGATTCCTGACCTATCGGCCCGCCTACAGGGCGGCCCTCGACGCTGGACCGAAACCATCACCGTCACCGGCCGCCTCGGTGCAGCCATCAACGGCTATGCCCTCGACACCATCCCCGTCCCGTTTGAGAACCGCTGGAATGCCTGGCTTCGAACCAGCGGCCTCGACTTTTTCCCTGATGGTCGGGCAGTTGTCACCACCCACGGCGGTGATGTCTACCTGGTTTCAGGAATCGATACGGACCTGAAGACCGTGGTCTGGCAGCGTTTTGCCGCCGGCCTGTTCGAACCCTTTGGGGTACGGGTTGTTGATGGAAAGATCTACGTCACCTGCCGCGATGGGATCAAACGTCTCCATGACAAAAACGGTGATGGAGAAGCCGACTTCATCGAGGCTTTCTGGAACGACGATGACGTTTCGTGCATGTTCCATGCCTACAACTTTGACCTCCAGACTGACGAAGCTGGCAACTTCTACTTCGCGAAGGCAGGTCAGTACACTGAGCATCACCGGCCGGGCACGATCATGAAAATTCCACCTGAGGGCGGGCGGGCGGAGGTTGTTGCCTGGGGACTCCGGACACCCAACGGCATGGGCCGTCTGGCCGACGGCCGCTTCACTGTCTCCGACAATCAGGGCCCCTGGATGCCGGCCGGGAAGATTTCCGCTGTTGAACCGGATGGCTTCTACGGCAACATGCCGATTAATGCCGCGCAGGAGCGTTGGCTCCGGGACCACAATGACGGCGAGCTTCCTGGCGATTTTGATGAGCCATTCATCTGGATGCCCCAGGAACTCGACAACTCCTGTGGCGGGCAGGTGTGGGTTGCTGACCCACGGTTCGGCCCGCTCTCCGGCCGGCTCTTGCACGCATCCTTCGGGAAGGGCTGGCTTTACTATCTGTTGCTGGACGAGGTTGCCGACCAGACCCAGGCAGCCATCGTTGCCCTGCCACACCAGTGGGACGCAGGGGTCATGCGGCTGCGGGTGAATCCTGCCGATGGTCAGGTCTATGGCGTAGGCCTGTCCGGCTGGCAGGGACCGGCGGCCGGAAAGGATGGCTGCTTCCAACGGCTCCGCTGGACTGGCAAGGCCTGCCGGCTGATCGACAGTGTGCAGGCGACGCCAACCGGGCTCAGACTTCGGTTCAGCTTTCCTCTGCAGCCCAAAGCGGCAACCAATCCAGACAACTGGCAGGCTGAAATGTGGGACTACCGCTGGTCAAAAAAATATGGCTCAGACCAGTTTTCGGTACTTCGATCAGGTGAAAAGGGGCGTGACGAACTCTCCATTACAGCGGCGGCACTCGTCGATTCGCAAACTGTTGCACTCACAATTCCCAGCCTCCGAGTCTGTGATCAGTTGCTGCTTCAAACAGTCCTCAAAGACACCGACGGTGAACCATTCACTGAAGAAGCCTACCTCACCATTCACGCTATTCCTGCAGTCACTCAGTAGAGAAACACCCGCGTCGAATCGGGTAGCTGGACCACAGGCTGTGGCGTAAACCGCATCATATGGTTCAGTGACCGCACCTCGGCGGCGGCAGAGCCGACGCGGGCCCAGGTCAGCCAGGAGTGATCAGCCGGAGTCCTGTCCGCTGCGGCATTGTCTTCCCAGGCGTTGACGGCGGACTGCCACAGCTCATCGAGCCGCTGCCGTTGTACATGGATCGCATCAACGCCATACCAGGCGGCTGGCTGGTCAATGACTGCGGCGGTCTGCTCGGCGGCAAGGTGAACCACGGCCTGATCAATTGCTGCCGACCGATCCTTGATCTGCTCAAGCGACAGTGGACAGCCCGGGACGAACAGCGTCTTGAGCAGCCGGTAGCGAAACGGGCCGACGGTCGCGATGCTCGCCAGCGGCAGCCGTGTGACCGCAACGCGAAACCCCCGCTGCCGCAGCCGCACCAGGGTCTCCTCAACCCAGCTGGCTAGCTGCGCAACGGAAAATCCATAAAGCAGGTCGTTACCGATGTCGGTCAACACCGCCACCCGGCGTTGCACAGCTGCTGCCTCGGCATCCAGCAGCCGATCGAGCGACCGCCAGAGCCCACAGCCAAGCACCGAGGGCAGCCGTCGGTTCCAGACCCGGCTGTTGGCCCCGTACGAGCGGCCGTGGCCCGCCGCTATGACGAGATCAATCGGTCCACCGGCCCAGACCTGCGACACGGCTGCCAGCCGGGAGAGCCCCCGGGAAAGATTGCTCGCTCCGATCGCCACCACCACTGGCCGCTGCGGCCCGGCCCCGCCACTGTCGCCAGCTGGTGATTGAACCATGCTGGCCACCTACCCGGGGCCGGGCTGCGATAGCCGCTGGAAGCAGCCATAGCCCAGCAACGCAAACATCACGGCGAGGTAGAGGTCCTGACGCTGAAACGCCCAGAAGGCAATCGTGCCAGCAATCAGCAGCCCAAACAGTGAGGCAATACTGACCGCCGCCGTCACACCGGCCGCCCGTAGTCCCTCGAGCACGATCGTGCCGCCGTCGAGTGGCGGGACTGGTAAGAGGTTAAGCGCCGCCCAGCCGATATTCACAAACAGCAGGTGATAGACCGCCAACCTGACCAGCCCGCTCGGGAGTAGCCGCCCCTGCTCGGCCGCGGCAGCCAGCCAGTCGCCAATCACCGGGAGCCGGCTCACCATGCCGCTGGGCGGCAGTCGATAGCCCAGACCGGCGAGCCCGGCGATCACGAGACTGATGAACACCAGCTGGGCAAGGGGACCGGCCGCCGCCACCAGCAGCCGTCGCGAGGGTTTGACCAGGCTCCGGGAGGGCATTCCGAAAGGGATGGCCAAGCCACCGAAGTGATACAGCACAATGCGGGCCGGCTGCCCGAAACGAGCGAACACCACCGCATGGCCAAGTTCATGAATCAGGATCGAGACGAAGACCACTGCGATCCAGACAGCCAGATAGACCAGCAGCATCCGGCTATCGTCACCAGCGAGTCCCCGGGCGACACCCCAGCCCAGGAGGGCCGCCGCCCCCCAGAACCAGCCGGTCACCCGGACGGGAATACCGGCGATCGAGAACTGGAAGTCGGCAGGGGTCGGCTGTGGTTCTGCAAGCAGCATGGTTCAATTATGCCGCCTGTTCAGCCGGCTGCCGGGATTTAGGTTCACCCACACTGAGTGTCACTTCCGGCAGCCCGCCGGCTGCGATGGTCAGCACGGCTGCGGCGGCCCGGGCTGCGGAGCCGGGCTGGGCCACCTGCTGGGCCAGCGTTTCGAGGGCGTTGACCGACCGCTCCCGGACCACCGGGTCGGTCAACCATTCGACAACATGGCCGGCGGCTCGGGCCGCCGGATCCTGGACGGCCAGATACTCCGGGAAAAGCATCTGCGGATCGGCCGGTGGTAGCTCCCGCGGTGGCCACCAGACCGGCTGCAGCGGACCGATCGGATCGTTGATGGCCAGCAGGTTGACCAGCGTAAAGGCCCGGCTGTGCCGCAGCCAGCTCTGGACGACATAGGCGAACGGACTGATTGAGTAGACGATTACCGTCGGCACCCGAGCGGCCAGCAGTTCCAATGAAACCGATCCGCTCACCGACATCGCTGCGGCCGCCTGGGGGATCAGCGTGGGCGTCTTTCCGGCGGCAACACTGAGCCGCTGAGGCCTCACGCCGGCAAGTGGTCCGGCCAGCTGCTGGCTGATGGTGTCGGCATGCCGCTGGTGCAATGCGGCAATGACGAACCGGGCCTCAGGGACCCTGGCCTCGACCAAGCGGGCGGCCCGCACCAGGCAGCCGAGATTGGCCTCAATTTCCTGCCCCCGGGAACCGGGCAGCAGCAGCACCAGCGGCTCGGCCGCAGTCATCGGGTCGGCTGCTGGCGGGGAGGGCTGATCATCAAAGAACGGATGCCCAACCAACGTGCTGGCCATGCCCTGCGCGAGAAACCAGTCATGTTCAAAGGGCAGTGCCGAGAGCACATGATCGACCAGCTGTCGCATCTTGCCGATCCGCCAGCTGGCCCAGGCCCAGATTTGCGGAGGGCAGTAAAAGACCACCGGAATGCCGTGCCGCTTGGCCCGCCAGGCCAACCACCAGTGAAAGCCGGGAAAGTCGACAAGAACGCAGATGTCGGGCCGGTCATCCAGAAAGCTCCGCTCGGCCCGGCGGGCCAGCTCGACGAAGCGATGGATATTGATGAGCACCCTCAGGAACCACATCACCGCCAGTTGGGTCAGGTCGGCCACCAGTTCGCAGCCGGCCCGGGCCAGCTCGGGGCCACCGAGGCCGACGCAGACCGCCCTTGGACAGCGAGTCTGAATCGCGCGGCACAAAAGCGCCGCATGATGGTCGCCGGATGGCTCGCCGGCCGACAGAAAGACACGCACGACAAAACAACTCCAACAGGACTTTGGGGCGGCTGACAAGAGTATTTCAACTGCGGCGGCCTGCTCACAGACCAGTTTCCCGGCCGTCACCGCGTTCCGGACGCTGGCAGCTCTTTCCACCGCGGTTCCGGCAGCCCGACGGCAACCCCGCTCGCCAGGCCAATTACGAGCGATCCCGCCACAAAAATGGGCTGGGCCCCAACCCGGTCGATCGACCAACCGATCAGCGGCGCAAGGACGAAAGGCACCGCCAGCGCCGCCCCGATCAGGCTGACATAGCGAGGCTGGCGGGAGACGGTCGGGGCCAACTCAAGGGCATAGTTGCTGATGACCCGCAGGGTGATCGGGTTGAGACCGAGTGGCAGGTAGGCCAGCCAGAACCAGTCGGCGGCTAGTCGGGTGGGGGCGGCTCCCAGTGCAACCACCAGCAGCGGGGTGAGCGTGCAGCAGCCAATTAGGCCAATCAGCACCACGCGATTGCCCCGCCGGTCGGCCAGCGGACCAACCACCAGGCTCGCCAGGCCGGTGGCGATGTTCTGCACGACCACCCAGGTCAGCAGGCTTCCCGACCCGGTGCCAAACTGCCTGCGGGCAAAGGCCTGATAGTGCGGAAAGAGCATCAGCACCGCCGAAAAGCCGGCGGCCACCAGGGCCAGCCGCATGACCGCCCGATCCTGCCGCAGCAAGGACCACAGGCTGGTGTCGTCAGCCACCGCCGGCAGACTATCACCGGCACCGGACCGCCGGGACGGCTCGCGGAAGAAGACCGGCACCAAGGCCGCCAGCAGAAAGAAGCCGCCGGTCGCCGCAAAGATCAGCGGAAATCCATCGGGCCGATTCAGCCAGGGACCCAGGGCGATGACGGCGACGGCGATGGCCAGCACGCTCCCGATCGTCACACTCAACAAGAGCACCCGGCCCCGATGGCCAGCCGTGATCAGCCGCCCCTGCAACGTGGCGACCAGCAGTTGGTTACAGCCATTGATTGCTGAAAAAACGCCATAAATCATCAGAAAGGCCACCGCCAAGAACTGCGGATGGTCGGCCACCAGTGGCATCCAGATTGCGGCCAGCAGCAGAAAGCAGGCTGCCAGTCCGGTGGTAGCTGCTGCGAGCAACCATCGCACTACTGGCTGGCGGGCAACGGCCGAGGCGACGAGCAGCGGAAACAGGCTGTTGCCGGCCCGGTTAAGCACTGGCAAGAGCCCCCGCAGCAGGCCGGAATCGACGCAGGCATCGAGTACGGCCGGCATGATCACCGTCTCGGTCTTAAAGATCCAGCCCACCCGGGCCACCACCTGGTAGGTCACCAGGCAGGCAATATTGCGGGGCTCCTGAGACACCTGCTCCGTGGCTGGGGGCTCCGGGCGGGTGAAATCCATAGGGCAAAGGCGGGAGAGCAGGCCGAAAAAACTTAGGTACAATCGGGAATGCCGAGGCAAGACCCATCGGGAGACACCTCCCAGTCCTAGTTTAGGCATTTTTTCCGTTGAGCTGATCCGCAGTGTGCTGGCTTCCGAGGCCCCTCCGATGACCCGAATCGCTGTTCATCGCCCCCGTTTGATTTCCCGGACCGCGGGGCGTCGCTGGCTGAACTGGATGCTTGTCACCTTTGCCGTCGTGGCTGGGCTCAGCCCAGTTGCCCGGGCGGACCATTTTGTCTGGTTCGGCTGCTACACCGGCAAGCCTCCCCGGGGGGAAGGCATTTATGTCTCCCGCTATGGGGAGAAGTCGGGGGAACTCAGTCCGGCTGAACTGGCCTGCAGCGTGACGAACCCGTCATTCCTGGCCCTCCATCCAACCCTGCCGGTGCTCTACGCCGTCTCGGAGATCGCCGATCTCGATGGAAAACCGACCGGCGGCATCACCAGCTTCGTCATCGACGAAACGACCGGACACCTTTCCGAGCAGAGTGTCCAGCCCTCCGGCGGCAAGGGCCCCTGCCACCTGTCGGTCGACCGCACCGGCAGCGTCCTGCTGGCAGCGAACTATGGCAGTGGCAGTGCAATCTGCCTTGGCCTGACTGCAGACGGCAGCCTGAGGCCGGTCACACCTCCGCAAGGCGATGGCCCCGGCGGCTTTCTCCAGCACAGCGGCAGTGGTCCCAACCAGGGCCGGCAGCAGGCTCCGCACGGCCACTCAATTGACCCGACACCCGATGGCCGGTTTGCCATCAGCTGCGACCTCGGCGCCGATCGGGTTTTTGTGCATGCCCTCGACACGAAAGCCGCCACGCTGGCCAGTCACAGCGACGCACCGACTCAGCCGGGGGGCGGCCCGAGGCACTTCGCCCTGCACCCCAGCCTGCCCTTCGGCTACGCCAACAACGAACTCGACATGACGGTTACCGCCTTCAGCTTCGATGGCAAGCAAGGTCAGCTCAAGCCGATCCAGACGCTCTCGACGCTACCCGATTCGGTCACCGATCAGGCCGGCTTTTCGACCGCCGAGATTGTGGTGCATTCCAGCGGCCGGTTTCTCTATGTCTCCAACCGCGGGCACGACTCTCTGGCCCGCTTCACAATCGATCAACAGACCGGGAAACTCACCTTCCAAGGGGTGGAACCAACCCACTGCCAGACACCGCGGCACTTCGCCATCGCTCCGGGTGGCCAGCGGTTGTTCGCGGCGGGACAGTCCTCCGGCACGGTCACGGCCTTCACGCTCGACCCGGAAACGGGCACACTGATGTTCACTGGCAAAAGCCTGAAGGTCCCCTCACCCGTCTGCATTGTGTTCTCGCGGCCACTTCCGGCCAGCTCTACCCGCCCATGACAACCTGCCTGCTCAAGTCAAAAATTCATCGTGCCTGTGTCACCGGGGCCTCAGTTGACTACGAAGGAAGCCTGACGATTGCCAGCGATCTGGCGGAGCGGGTGGGGCTGCGATCGTACGAGCGAATTCTGGTTGGCAATCTCAACAATGGTGAGCGGTTTGAAACCTACTGCATCTACGGACCGGCCGGCAGTGGCGTGATTGAACTCAATGGTGCCACCGCCCATCTCGGCGGAATCGGCGATCGGCTGACGATCATGTCGTTTGGCTGGTACACCCCAGTTGAAGCCGACGTCATGCAACCGGCGGTGCTGCTACTCGACGAGTCGAACAGGATCATCCGCGAAAGCGGCACCCTCACCGGCTAGCGAGCGGTTCATTAAAAATTCCATCCTAGGGCCCTTGCCAGCAAATGCGGGCCATCGTCAGTCCACTTGGGCAACATCCGAAAACGCTACCGCGGCGGCGTCTGCTGCCGCAGCAGCAGTTCGAGGTAGCTGGCCGGTTCAGGCTGCTCAAGGCCGACCTCGCGGGCCAGTGACTCAACACAGTCGCGGGCCAGTGGCACCTCTCCCTCACGGGCCACGATTTCAAATTCGGCGAAATTGCCCAGGCCAACTACTGCATCAATGGCTACTTCGACCTCGCTGCCCTGCCAGAGCACCCGGGCGGGACGCCGGGTTTTGACCACCTCCCGCACCTGCTGAAACCCGAGCGCTTCCAACAGTTCGGTCCAGGCGGTGATGGTCGCCTGCCCGGTCGGCCCGCAGGGCACCACGCCGAGTTCGATCTCCCGACGAATCTTCGTCGCCGCGTCCACCCGCGGCCCCTTCCAGGTGACCGCGACGGTGTCAGCAACTCGCCGCAGCCGCAGGGCCTCATCGGTTTTGGCGAAGTTTCGCATCGGGTGGGCAAAATACCGGTCGACCTGCTCGATCGGGTCCCGGAACCGGGCCGCCAGGGCAGTCAGCCGCTCGAGCAGTGGGTCGGTGTCAGCAACCGGAAATTTCAGTTCAACTTCGTACACTTACAAGTCCTTTCATCCCTCGCGCGATGATCATCCGCAGGCCAACCGGAGCCTCCGCCCATCATGCTACCCGCCAACCCGATCGCGCGGCTGACACTGCTGTTGATTCTGTTGCTGCCCGCATCAGGCTGCGGGACTGGCAGTGATTCCATGGGCGGGCGACTGGCGGGGGCAGCTATACCCCCGCTGGCAATCGTCCCCCTCGACCACGTCGCCCCATCGCCAACGCTCACCGGACGGCTGACCCTGCTGAATTTCTGGGGCACCTGGTGCCCACCCTGTCGCCGGGAACTCCCCGGATTGGTCCGGCTGGCTGAGCGACTACAGGACGAGCCACGGTTTCAACTGATCGCCATCTCCTGTGGCGGCGGCGGCCGGGATGACCTCGGCCAGTTGCGGGAGGAAACAACGGCCTTCCTGGCAGCCGCCGGCCTCGACCTTGATGCCTGGGCCGATCCCTCGGCTACTACCCGGCAGGCCTTCGCCAGCCAACTCGGCTTTGCGGCGTATCCCACCACCTATCTGATCGGTCCCGACGCCAGGCTGCTGGCTGTCTGGCAGGGCTATTCCTCAACCGTTGAAGCCGAGATTGCCCGGGCAGTCGCCGCCGCCCTCAAACAGATGCCGCCACCGGCCGGGCCAGGCTCTCCAGCCGCTGAGTGAACTGTCGCACCACGCCCGCTTGATCGGCAGCAACGGTGACTGCCGCCGCCACCGCGATCCGGTTCACTCCCAAGCCGGCCAGATGCTCAAGCCGATCGGGCGTGACCCCGCCGATCGCAAAGGCCGGCAGACTGACCTCGGCAGCCACCTGCCGCAGGAAATCATCCGGGGCAAAGCTGGTGAATTCCTTCGTGGCCGACGGAAAACAGGGGCCGATCCCGAGATAGTCCGCACCATCGAGCACCGCCTGGTGGGCCTCCGCAACGCTGTGGGCCGTACGACCAATGAGCAACCGCGGCCCGCCGACCCGCCGGGCCAGCGGCACCGGCAGATCGTCGGCTCCCAAGTGCACACCGTCCGCCCCGGCGGCGGCGGCAACGTCAGCCCGGTCGTTGACGACAATCAGGCACTGCGGGCTGCCGGACGCTTCGGCATGTCTCCGGGCGGCGGTAACGGCCGCTGCTGTTCGCTGACAGAGCTGCGGTGTGCTGACAGCTTTATCCCGTAATTGAATCATGCCGACGCCGCCGGCAAGCAGCTGGTGCAGCTGGCTGGAGAAGGCCTCTTCCGACCGGCCGGCCGCGATCAAAACACACAGCCGCACATCCGCCAGCCGGTCCCGACTGGCCATGGTTGTCGCCGCCGCCCGTTCAAGTGTGTAGAGCCGGTACCGCAGCTGCTCAAAGACCGGCGTAGCCGCCGGCACGACAAGCCGGCCGCACTCTTCCAGGCTGCGGATAGCCTGGGTCCCGCGGGCGGCGTTGGCAGCCATCAGGTCAGCCAGCGTGGTCCGTGGCGGTGTCCGCACTGCGTTCATCCCGGCACCGACATCACCCGGCACGTCACGGAGTCGAATCCGGGCCGCGAATTCATCACCGGTGAGCACCAGGGCCAGATCATGCCTGATTGCCTTGGCCAAACGAGCGAGATGGGCATCGTCCAGGGCGAATCGCAGGGCATCCTCGAGCACGCGAATCGCCTCGGCGGCCCGGTTCGCCGAGGCATCGAGGGTTCGCCAGATTCCCGCCAGTTCTGCTGATTGTTCGAGGTCGGGTGTCACCATTGCCGGCTGCTCCGTGTACCAACTCGCCATTGGTCTGAGTCTACAAACTCCCTAAAGTCATCGGGGCAGGAGCCGGAGCACAGCCTCCGTTTCCTGCTGCTCACCTATCCTGTTCACGTTGCCTCCCGGCTTTGGGGCCACCGTGTCGTTCTTCCGCTCCCTGACACTGCTCTGGCCGGGACTGCCCTGGGCATGGCTCCGCGGCAGCCGTGCCGGTCTTGTGCTGGCCGTCGCCTTCGCCATCTGCCTCGACATGGCGGTGGTGACAACCTGGATCTGGACCGAGTTTGTGGACCTGCGGGTCACGCTGGGAATCTGGACCGCAGCGGCCGTGATCTGGCTGGTCACAACTGTTTCGGCAGTGGCAGCCTTTCCGCCACCGCTAACCAGCCGCCGGGACGCCGCCACTGAACGACTTTTCGTCGATGCCCGCGATGCCTACCTGGCCCGCGACTGGCTAACAGCCGAGACCAAACTTCAGACCCTGCTGTCCATCACCCCAACCGACGGCGAGGCCCAGTTGCTTTTCGGCACCCTGCTGCGGCGGGCGGGGCGACTGACCGAGGCAAAAACGTCGCTGGAGAAACTGGCCCGCAGCGACGCCGGACTGCCCTGGCGGCATGCCATCGGCCGGGAACTACAGTGTCTCAACCGGACTGAACGGGATCGGGCCGAAGCTGCCGCGGACGAGACACTGCCACTGCCGACGGAAGCCCATCCGCGGCAGGCAGCCGCCTGAAAAACACGACCGGCAGGTTTTCCACGGGAACCAGGGCCGCCACGAGACAGTCACCGACGCCCCCCCTACAATAGGATGATGTCACCGGCGAATACCGCGACGAAAGAGCTTCAATGGAATTTTCTGCGTCGTGTGGCGTAGAGTTTGCACCCATGACGATGTGTTGGGATTTGATCTCCATGGCTGCCGCAATGGCAGGCCGGTATTCTGGGCGGGTTCAGTATTCACGAGAGGTTGATTCATGTACGAGCGATTCACAGACCGCGCCCGCAAGGTGATGCAGCTGGCCAATCAGGAGGCCCAGCGGTTCAACCACGAATACATCGGCACCGAGCATGTCCTGCTAGGCTTCATCAAAGAGGGCAGTGGCGTCGCGGCCAATGTTCTGAAGAACCTCGATGTCGATCTCCGGAAGATTCGGATGGAGGTCGAAAAGCTGGTTCAAAGCGGCCCCGACATGGTGACGATGGGCAAACTGCCCCAGACGCCCCGGGCCAAAAAAGTCATCGAATATTCAATGGAGGAGGCCCGCAACCTCAACCACAACTACGTCGGTACTGAGCACATTCTGCTCGGCCTGCTGCGGGAGCAGGAGGGCGTTGCAGCCCAAGTATTGATGAACCTCGGTCTCAAGCTTGAGGACGTCCGTGAAGAGGTACTCAACCTGCTTGGCCACGGCATGGATGAGGGCAGCGAGCGGTCGGGGATGGGTGGCCGCCAGATGGCCGGCGCTGGCGGCGGTGGTGGAGACGCCCCGACCAAGAGCGGCAAGAGCAAGACCCCGGCTCTGGACTCCTTCGGCCGCGACCTGACTGAACTGGCCAAACAGGGCAAGCTCGATCCGGTGATTGGCCGGGAACAGGAGATTGAGCGGGCCATCCAGATTCTCTGCCGCCGGACCAAGAACAACCCGGTACTGATCGGTGAGGCGGGAGTCGGCAAGACGGCAATCGTGGAGGGGTTCGCGCAGCGGGTCATCGAGGGCAACGTGCCGGAACTACTGGCCGACCGACGGATCGTGGTGCTCGACCTGGCGATGATGGTCGCCGGCACCAAATACCGCGGCCAGTTTGAGGAGCGGATCAAGGCAGTCATGAACGAGGTCCGTCGGGCCAAGAACACCATCCTGTTCATCGACGAGCTGCACACCCTGGTCGGCGCCGGCGGTGCCGAGGGGGCGATCGACGCCTCCAACGTCCTCAAGCCGGCCCTCGCCCGGGGTGAAATCCAGTGCATCGGGGCAACCACCCTCGACGAATACCGGAAGTACATCGAGAAAGACTCGGCCCTTGACCGCCGCTTCCAACTGGTGATGGTCGAGCCGGCCACCAAGAGTGAGGCGATCGAAATCCTCAAGGGCTTGCGGGACCGCTACGAGAGCCACCACCGGGTTTCGATCACCGACGACGCCCTGGCAGCCTCGGTGGAACTCTCCAGCCGCTACATCACCGGCCGTTGCCTGCCTGATAAGGCGATTGACGTGATTGACGAGGCAGGGGCGCGGGTGCGGCTGAAGGCGATGACCAAGCCGCCGGACCTCAAGGAAATCGACGACGAGGTCGAGCGGCTCAATAAGGAAAAGGAAGAGGCCGTCGCCAACCAGGACTTCGAGAAGGCTGCGGCTCTTCGGGATCAGGCCGACAAGCTGAAGAAGAAGAAGCAGCAGATGACCAAGGAGTGGCGGGAGAAGTCCCGCGAGGCCGACGGGGTCGTCGACGAAGAGGTCGTGGCCGAGGTTGTCTCGAAGATGACCGGAATTCCGTTGACCCGGATGAGCACTGAAGACAGCCAGCGGCTGATGCAGATGGAAGACTCGCTGCACAAGCGTGTGATCGGCCAGGACGCCGCCATCAAGAGCATCTCCAAGGCGGTCCGCCGCAGTCGTTCGGGCCTGAAGGATCCAAAGCGGCCGATCGGCTGCTTCGTCTTTGCCGGGCCCACTGGCGTTGGCAAGACGCTGCTGGCCAAAGCCCTGGCGGAGTTCATGTTTGGAGATGACGACGCGCTGATCTCCATCGACATGAGCGAGTACATGGAAAAGCACAACGTCAGCCGTCTGGTTGGCGCCCCCCCGGGGTATGTCGGCTTTGAGGAGGGCGGCCAGCTCACCGAGAAGATCCGGCGACGGCCCTATGCCGTGGTGCTGCTCGACGAGATCGAGAAGGCCCATCCCGACGTCTTCAACATGCTGCTGCAGGTGATGGAGGAGGGCCGGCTGACCGACTCGTTCGGCCGGAATGTCGACTTCCGCAACACCATTCTGATCATGACCACCAACGCCGGTGCCGAGGCGATCAAGAACGAGTCGGCCTTCGGCTTCCAGAAGCCCGAGGACGATGCTGGCTACGACAGCATGAAGTCCCGTGTGGGCGAGCGGATCGAGCGGGTCTTCCGGCCGGAGTTTCTCAACCGGCTCGACGACGTGATCGTCTTCCATCACCTCACAATCGAGAACCTCAAAGAGGTGATCGACATCGAACTGGCGAAGGTCCGCGAGCGGCTGCTCGATCGAGGACTGCATCTCGAACTAACCGACGAAGCCAAGAAGTTCCTGATCAAGAAGGGCTCGGACACCGACTTTGGTGCCCGGCCGCTGCGGCGGGCTCTCGAGAACTACATTGAGGACCCCGTCTCCGAGGAGCTGCTTAAGGGCGAGTTCGAGGGCAAGGACACGATTCAGGTCGACTGCAAAGAAGTTGCCGGCAAAAAGCAGCTGGTGTTCACGGGCGTGGTCACCGCCGAGCCCGTCGCTGCCGGCCCGGGCGATGAATCGGCCAGCTGACCGGTTTGCGGTAGTCCGCGGGTAAGGTTCGTTTCCTGCCCGTGCGATCCAGTTGCTCCCGCTCCTGGCTGCCAGCGTCACAGCACGGTTGACGAGCGAGGGGGTACCCATGCCCATGAGCGAGCTACGGCAGCAAGCGGAGCCAGGATGGCGAAGCGCAGCGAACGTGCAGGGAACGGCGGCCGGGAGGGCCGACGTGAACGTCCAGCGAGTGGGCGTGGGTAACCCCGAGCAGATGGCTGGTGAGGGGCGGATGGCAATGCCAGCTCAGGCAAACATGCTGCCGATCCAGTTGCTCCCGCTCCTGGCTGCCAACGGTTCATTCACGCGGGTCGAGGCCAGCCAGTGCCGCACGCTGGCTGATCGCTGGTTAGTCACTGATGCCGGCTTTCTTTTTCAGCCGGTTCAGTTCTGCCCGCCCCCCCTCATTGACCGCAAAAACAAACCGGACCAGGTCGAGAAAGGCAGCCCTATTTTCGAGCTGCCCGAGCAGCCCCAACGGCATGGTCGAGGTCGGCTGCTCGATCAGTTCATCGACGTCGTCAGCCGCGAGCACCCGCTGCTTGCCCTTGTCGGTCGGCAGGCTCAGCACCACCTTGTCATCGCTCCGGGAAACAAGAAACCCAGACAGCAGCTGGCCGTCGCCGGTCAACACATTCACTGAGCGATACCCTTCACGAATCCTGGCCGAGGGATTGAGAATCGACTCGACCAGGTAGGCCCGGTCAGCGTCGGGCCGCTGCTCAGTCAGCTGTGGCCCCAACTGATAGCCATACGGGACGGCATGGCAGGTGGCACAGGCCACCTTTTCGTTGAAGAACAGCTTCGCCCCACGGACGGCGTCACCACCGGCCAGCGCAGCGGCCACCAGCGTCTCAAGCGGCTCAGCGGCAAGCTCGGCCTGCAACTGCGGGTTGAGCGGCTTGTCCTCAACCAGTTCCGGACGGCTCCCCTCAGGGAACGGATGCTCGGCGATCAGCTCTTCAGGACTGTAGAAGGTGCGGCGGCTTTTGGTCTCGGCCCGGACACGGGCGACAGCCTGCTCCGTCACCTCGGCGGCATCATTCCCCCAGCTATTGCGGACATAGGTCAGGACCGCGGCAATCTCCTTGTCGGTGAACATCAGCCCGATGGCAGTCATCGGCGGCACCCCTCGGGCCGGCTCATACTGCTTGCCGGCAACCCGGATCGGCCCCCAGATGCCATGCAGCGTCAGCTTGATCAGCCGGTCGGTGTCGCCGGTGACCCACTCACTGCCAACCAGCGGCGGATAGATGCCGGTAACGCCCTTGCCATGATCGCGGTGGCAGGTGTTGCAGGAGCCCTCCTCGTAAAACACCGTCTGGCCAATTTCATAGAACTTCCTGAAGTTTGCGTCCGCAAACTTCTTCGACTTGCTCCGGACGTTCTTGGGTTTGGCCGCCCCTGGCAGGCTACGGGCAAACAGTTTGTCGATGTCATCGACAATCCGGTTGGCATCAAAGCTGCCGGTGTCGACCAGCTGCCGGGCGTCATCACCCAGGGTCAGCATGCCGCTGTTGAGGGCGTTGCGAATCCAGCGATCGGTGGGGGAGGCCGCCACCGTAAGGGCGATCTCGGCCCCTCGCGGACCACCCAGCCACGATCCGGCCGAGAGCGCTTCCAGCCGCACCCGGGGATGGGCGTCAGCCGCGGCCGGCAGCAGGAACTGTTCGGGGGTCTCAAGCAGGTGCAGGCAGTGCCGCACCACGCGGACCGCTGCTGCCCGGATCCGATGGTCAGACGCCCCGAGACACCGCTTGAGCAGGTCGACCGACGGCTGCTGCTGGCCCCAGGTGGCCCAGAGGGCCTCCAACTGGAGCCGTTCGTCGGCACGATTGGCCTCGGCAAATGCCGCTGCCGCTGCCAGCACGGCTGTGGCATCCCGGCCGCGGAGTTCTCGCTGCGACCGCTTGCGGGCATTCATCTCCGGCAGTTTCAGATTTTCAAACAGCACCTCGATCGGCTCACCAGCAATCAGTGGCGGCTCGACCAACGGCCGGTCAGGATAAGTAATCCGGTAGATCCGGCCATATTCTGAGTTCCGCAACGGGTCGCGAGCACTGTGCTGCATGTGACCGATCAGCGTGTTGTGCCAGTCGAGAAAATAGAGACTGCCGTCAGGGGCGATCTCGAGGTCGCAGGGCCGGAAGTTGCCGTCGGAAGACTGGAGCAGGTTTTGCCGGAACCGGCCCTTGATCTCACTGCCATCCTCGACAACGGCATAGTCCTTGATGCCGAGGAAGCCTATCGTGTTGGCGTAGAGATAGTCCCCCTGCACCTCGTCGGGAAAGTGCGTTGAGGAGATGAACTCAGCACCGGACGTTGGCCGGGTATGGTGCTCGTAGTTGAACTTCGAGACCTTCCCCATCTCGGCGGCATGCGGCAGCTTGATCGAGTAGCCAAGCAGCCAATACTGGTCGCCCCCCGAGGCATCGTTCACGAAGGTCTGACCGTAGGCATCGTGGGCCACGCCCCAGGGATTGTTGACGTCGAGCTGCATCACCCGCTCGACCTTCCAGGAATGTGGGTCAAACCGCCAGACGCCGCCATCGGCCATCCGCTCGGGCCCCCACGGCGTCTCGACCTGCGAATGCAGGAACCGGCCCTCGCACATGTAGATGCCGCCGCCGTGGTCGACATCGAAGGCCGAAATGGCGTGATGGGTGTCGTGGGGGTCGAAGCCGTCGAGCAGGTACTCCGTCACATCGGCCCGGCTGTCGCCGTCGGTGTCCTTCAGGAGCACCAGGAACGGCTCCTGCGACAGGTAGACGCCCTCGGGGGCCAGCTCGAAGCCGATCGGCATATGGAGGCCATCAGCGAAGACGGTCTCGCGGTCGGCCCGGCCATCACCGTCGGTGTCCTCGTAGATCAGGATCTTGTCGTTCGGCCTGGCGTCACCCGGCTTGTAGTGCGGATAGCTCGGCAGCGTCGAGACCCAGAGCCGGCCCCGGTTGTCAAACCGCATCTGGCAGGGGTTGCCAAGGTTGGGGAACTGCTGCTCCGAGGCAAACAGTGAAACCCGATAGCCTTCCGGGAGCGTGAACTTTTCCAGCATCTCTGCCTCCTCCTTGAGGTAGGTCGTGCTGCCATTTTTTGCACTCACCGCGTAATTGGTTTCCACCGGTGACAACGAGCGACTGCGAGAATCATCGACCGCCGACTCGGCCTTTTGCCCCCGGGCGATCGCCCAGATTTCCTGGTCCCGCAGGACCGTCATCTGGCGAATCTTCTCGATCTCTTCGGGATAGTTGAAGTTGCCGTAGGGCGCCCAGCGACGGCCGTAGGCATGCACGCCGTTGAGCATGCGGTAGTCGTTTCGCCAGTACCAGGCTTTGTCGGCAACGGCCCGGTGCAGCGGAGTATTGTCGTCCTCGACAGCCAGTTCCTTGCCGAAAAGCGAGCCGAGCAGCAGCGGGGCGAGCCGCCGATAGCCGGTGGCTGACAGATGAACCCCATTGATGGTCAGTGGCTCAGGGGCGGTTGCGAACCAGTTCTTGGTTGGGGTGAAGAGGTCGACAAAGCCAACCTGGTGCCGCTTGGCAACTGTCTCGACCGCAGCGGCGTAGGCCGCAAGCACCTGGTTCCGGGCGGCCGCATCGGGCAGGGCGAATCCGGCCCGCTGCTCCATGGCGATCGGGGTGGCAAGAACCAGCCGGGGCGGAGTCTTGCCATCCCGGACATAACACCGCGAAAGCGTATGGCGAACGAAGGCATCGAGTTCGTTGGTGAAGTTTTCGACACCCTCAAGGCCGGCAAATGACTCGTTGAAACCGAAGAGAGCGACGATGGTGGAGGCCTCGACAATGGTCAGCCACTCGTCGGGCTCGGGGTAGTGGCCGATGCCAAAGTGCCCCTTGATCTCTGGATGAAAGGCCTTGGCTCCGGGAAAAGCCCAGGGATTCTCATTGCCAGCCTCCGGCCGGAAGCCGGGGGTGTGCCCGGGGAACCCCAGGTTACGAAAGGTGATTTCCTGCTCGGGGAAGGCCCGGGAGAGCAGCGTCTCGAAATAGTTATGGTGCTCCATCCGCTCAGCGAGGCCGTTGCCAAGAAAGACGATGGTCTCGCCGCGTTGGGGTTCCAGCGGCAGGTGGGTGGCGGCAGCTGTTCCCTCCACGACCGTCGGCTGGTGATACTCCGGCCGCTGCTGATCAAGCTGCTGCTTCTCGGTCGGCGTGACCGTTGAGATCACCTCGAGGCCTTCCCGGCTGGCCCTACCAATCTCGGCAGCGATCGAAAGACCACCAGCGAGGCTGAGCGCCAGGCTCATCCAAACAGCACCTTGCACCACAACTCGCACCATCTCGCACCTCTTCTGCAGGGACCGGATCAACCGTTTGACTGTAGGCAAAACCACTTCGCCCCACAATTGACCGGGGCACCATTTCCTAGGTTCTCAGGCCGACCTGTCTCGCGAAAGTCCCGCAAAAACACGATCCGGGCCGATTTCGTTCGCTCCATCACGGGCCGTAGCTTTCGCCCAACCGGCTCAAGCCGCCGGATCGTTTCGACCGATGGTATCGGTAAGGAACGCCGCCACCGCGGCGATGCCGCGCCATGGACTCACCCACCGCCACACCCTCGGTTCCGACCACCGGCCTAACCGGCTGGTTCGCCAACCGCGTCGCCGACGTCGGTGACCTGGCAATGACGCTGGTTGCCAGCATTGGCGATGTCGCCCTGTTCGCCCTCCGGACGGTCGGCTGGCTGTTCGCCCGCAGGCAGCGGCGGGAGGTTCTGCTACCCAACTTCTACCAAATTGGGGTGCTCTCCCTGCCGGTGGTCGCCCTGACCGGACTGTTCATTGGCATGGTGCTGGCCGTGCAGAGTTATGCCCAGTTTAAGGCCCTCGGCCTTGAGACCCGGCTGGGGTCGGTCATCAACCTGTCGCTGGTACGGGAACTCGGACCCGTGCTCGCCGCCACCATGCTGGCCGGCCGCGTCGGCAGCGCGATGGCGGCAGAATTGGGCACCATGCGGGTCACCGAACAGATTGACGCTCTGGAGAGCATGGGGGCCAACCCGATCTATTACCTCGTGGTGCCCCGCTTCCTCGGCTGCCTGGTGCTGATCCCGACGCTCACCATCATGGCCGACTTCATGGGGGTGCTCGGAGGCTACCTCTACTCCCACGGGGTACTCGGCATCGACTACCACCACTACTGGGCCAACTCCCGGGAATATGTCGATGCCTTCGACTTCCTGATGGGGCTGTTCAAGAGCTTCTTTTTTGGCGCGGCAATTGCCCTGGTCAGCTGCCACCACGGCTTTCACTGCGACCATGGGGCTCAGGGGGTGGGTCGGGCAGCCACCAACGCATTTGTGCATTCCTTCGTGTTGATCCTGATTCTCGATCTCTTCCTCGGCATCGGCCTCAACAACGTCCACGACATCTTCCGACCGGAAGGCCCCCGGCGGCTACTGTAACCATGAACGCCACCGTCACCGAACCGAGCAGCCCGCCCCCGGCGGCCGACCAGCCGTTGCTGGCCGTTGATACGTTGTCGGTCCAGTTCGGCAGTCAGCCGGTGCTCCGCGACATCTCGCTGAATCTGGCTGCCGGAGAAACCCTCGTTGTGCTGGGAGAGAGTGGCTGCGGCAAGACAGTGCTGTTGAAAACCCTGATCGGCTTGGTCCGGCCGACTGCCGGCGAGGTTCGGTTCGAGGGCCAGCCCCTGGGCCGGATGACCGAACGCCAACTCGCCCATCTCCGCACCCGTTACGGCTTTGTTTTTCAGGGGGCAGCGCTCTTCGACAGTGCCACCGTTGCCGAGAACATCGCCTTCCCGCTGCGGGAACACACGAAGCTGACCGAACGGGAAATCACCGAAATCGTCACCGAGTTGGTCGGCGAGGTCGGCCTTCCCAAAACAGTGCTGGCCAAAAAACCGGTGGAACTCTCCGGCGGCATGCGGAAGCGGGCCGGCCTGGCCCGGGCATTGGCCCTCGACCCGCAACTGATCCTCTACGACGAACCGACCACCGGGCTCGACCCGATTATGAGCGACGTCATCAACGAGCTAATTCTGCGGGTCCGGCAGCGGCCCCGCACGACCAGCGTGGTGGTGACCCACGACATGCGGACCGCCCACAAGGTGTCCGATCGAATCGTCATGCTCTATCCGCTCAGCCGACTCAGAGCCGACGAGCCACAGATCATCTTCAGTGGCAGCCCCGATGAACTCGATCAGTCGGATGATCCGCGGGTGCAGCAGTTTGTCGAGGGCCGGGCCGGACAGCGGCTCGACGAACTCCGTGAGGAACAGGCCCGCGACGAGACCTGGCAGGCTGCCGCCCCCCGCAATCAGGAGGAGACTCCATGAACGATCGTGTCATCCAATTCCGAGTCGGTGTGATGGTACTGGCGACGGCCATCATCGCCGGCATTCTTGTCGTGCTCTTCGGCGACCTGCCGAGTCTGGTGCAGTCGACCTATGTGCTGCGGATGAATTTTTCCGACGCCCGCGGCGTCTCCTCCGGCACCCCGGTGCGCAAGAACGGCATCCTTGTCGGCCGGGTCAGTTCAGTGATGCTCGATGAACGGGGCGGAGTGAGCGTGACAGCCGATATCGACTCCTACGTGCCGGTTTACCGTGATGAAACCCCGCGGGTCGCCAGCACCATACTCGGCGATGCCGAAATCGAGCTGGTGGCGGGACGGATCGTGCCTCCCCGGCAGCCGGTGACCAGTGATGAGGTACTCCGGGGGTCGGTCTCCAAAGATCCACTGTCATCCTTTTCGGCGCTGGAGCCGAAGGTGACGGCATCACTTGAGTCCCTCACCCGGGCCAGCGAGGCCGTGGCAGCCCTCTCGATGAATCTCGAAAAGACGTTTGTCAAAGATGACATCCAGCTCGATCGCACAGTCGAGAAGCTCGACACCGCTCTGGACACGTTCACACTGGCGATGAACAACGTTAATGATATCGTTGGTGACGCCCAGGCCCGCAAACGGCTGAAGGACTCGATCAACGCGCTACCCGATGTGCTGGTCGATCTCCGCGAGTCAGTCGGTGGCATCAGTTCAACCATCGAGACGGCAGATCGAAACCTGCAGAACCTTGAGGGGTTGTCAAAGCCCCTGGGTGAGCGGGGTGAGTCGATGGTGCAGGGGATTGACCGGGCGATCAACCGGCTCGATACCGTGCTCGTCCAGGCGGCGACCTTCACCCAGGCACTCAACGAGTCGCAGGGTACCCTCGGCAAGCTCGTCCGCGATCCGCAGGTCTACAACGATCTCGCCCAGGCGGCAGGCAACGTCAATCGCCTCACCCAGGATCTGCGGCCGATCATCGATGACGTGCGGGTGTTCACCGACAAGATTGCCCGCCATCCCGAACAGCTCGGCGTCCGGGGCGCACTCGACCGCCGGCCGGGGCTGAAATAAAGCGGCCCGAGAACATTATGGCTGGTCCGGTGGCTGCTGCGGCTGCCGATCTCCGGTCGCCGGATCGAACAGCGCCGGTAGCGATTCTGGTGGCCGGACACCTGCCACGTGATCGAAACCAATGCCCTGCAACCGGTCGCCGTAACGCTCCTTCAACCAGGGCATGGTCTGTTCAATCGTATCGGGCTGCAGCAGTACCAGGTCACCAGGCTGGACCGCGTCCAGCACCCGTGCCGCCGCCGTCGCCCAGTCGCCCCCGGGCTCGACCACGGACCGCCGGCCAGTCGGCTCGACCCGCGTGATCCCCGTCGTGATCAGCTGCGTGATCTCCCCCGGCGAGCGGCCCCGCCGGTAGGCGTCCTCGTAGATCACCACGCGATCAAAGGTGCTGCCGAGCAGTTCCCCCTGCCTCAGCAGGTCCTCGTCGCGACGATCACCCGCGGCCGAATAGACGGCGGTGCGGCGGGGATGGGGCAGCGTCTCCAGAGTCCGGCAGATCTGTTCCAGGGAGGGCACGTTGTGGCCGTAGTCGACCACCACCGTGGCCCCATCGAGATCGAGCAGGTTGAACCGGCCGGGGCTGCCGAGCGCACCGCTGGAAAAGTCCTCCAGGCCCAGCCGCACCAGTTCCAGCGGGACGCCCAGACTCCAGGCGGCTGCCGCGGCGGCAAGGGCATTCTCGACCTGAAAGGCCACCATGCCGCCGTGGACCAGCGGCACCCGTGCCAGGCTGGCCAGCCGCGTCTCCCGCGGGCCATCACGGAGCACCATCCAGCCGTCGCGAATCGTGGCAGCAAAGCCGCCGTCGGCCAGGTGCGCGGTGATGACCGGATGCTCAGGATCGAGGGCGAAGTAGACGACCCGGCCCCGGCACCATTTTTTCATCTCAACCACCAGTGGGTCGGCGGCATTGAGCACTGCGGTACCGCTCGACCGTACCGCCGCGACAATCGCCCCCTTCACCCAGGCGAGCTGTTCGGGGGTGTCGATTTCATGCAGCCCAAGATGATCACCCGACGCGATATTTGTCACCACTGCCACATCGCAGGCATCGAAGCCACAGCCCTCGCGGAGGATGCCACCCCGGGCCGTCTCCAGCACGGCAGTCATCACGGACGGCTGGGCCAGGACGCGGCGGGCACTCTGCGGGCCGCTGCAGTCTCCAGTATCGATCTGCCGGTCACCCACCCAGACCCCTTCGGTGCAGGCCATGCCGACGGTCGCCCCACCAGTGGCCGCCAGATGGGCCAGGAGCCGGGTCACCGTGGTCTTGCCATTGGTGCCGGTCACCGCCGCCACCGGTATCCGACCGTCGTCCCCGGGGGGAAAGAGCATCTCGACGATCGCAGCGCCGGCGTCCCGGGCTGCTCCCGTGGTCGGCTCGAGGTGCATCCGCAGACCGGGGCAGGCATTGACCTCGACAATGCCGCTCGATTGGCCCGTCAGCGGCCGATCGATGTGGGTTGCCATGAGATCAACTCCGGCAATATCGAGGCCGACAATCCGGGCAGCCTCAATGGCCATGCGGGCAATCTCCGGATGAACCTGATCGGTGACGTCCTCGGCAGTGCCACCGGTACTGAGATTGGCATTGCGTCGCAGCAGTACCTGCTGGTCACGGGCGGGTACCGCGTCAGCAGCCAGCCCCTGCTCCTTCAGCAGTGACTCCGCCACCGCGTCGAGTGGAATCGGTGACAGACTGCCGGCATGATCAGCACACCGCCGCGGGTCTGCATTTTTCCTGGCCACCAGCTCACGGACCGACGCCACCCCGTCCCCGACCACAAGGGGTGGACAGCGGCGGGCAGCCGCGACCAGATTGCCCCCAACGACCAGCAGCCGGTAGTCATCACCCTGCAGGCAGCACTCGACCACCACCTCCGCACCGCCGCTGGCAGCAGTTTGATAGGCCTGACGAACCCCTGCCTCGGAGGCCAGCCCAACCGACACGCCCCGCCCCTGGTTACCATGCCTCGGTTTGATAACCACCGGCAACCCTCGTTCAATCGCCACCCGCCAAGCCTCGTCGGCCGACCCGACCGGCTCGCCGGCGGCGACCGGAATGCCGGCCTCAGCCAGCAGGCAGCGGGTCAGCTCTTTGTCCTGGGCAATCGACTCGCCAATTGCCGACGTCCCATCGGTCTCAGCAGCCAGTATCTTCCGCTGCTTCGCCCCGATCCCCAGCCGGACCAGCGATCCATCATTGAGCCGTCGGACCGGGATCTCCCGCCGCTGCGCCGCCTCCACGATCGACCGGGTACTCGGCCCCAGTTGCTCGCGGAGCAACTGGTCCCTGAGCCCGGCGAGCATTTGCCGCAGGTCACAGGATTCACCCGCAATGGCCGCCATCAACAGGGTGTGGGCGGCATGCAGGCAGGCGATGGCAAAGCCCTCCTGCTGGTATTCGATGATGACGTTGTAGACGCCCCGGGCCTTGGTCTCGCGGGCCCGGCCATAGCCAACTGCCGTTCCAGCCAATGTCTGGAGTTCAAGCGTCACATGCTCAAGGATGTGCCCCATCCAGGTACCGGTCCGCAGCCGCTGAAAGAAGCCTCCCCGCTCCCCAATCGAACAGCGGTGCTCGACCATGCTCGGCAGCCAGGCCATCAATCGATCGTTGAAGCCCGGCAACGTGTGGGAGGGAAAATCTTCCAGCCAGCCGAGGTCCAGCCGGACTTCCAGAACGGGAAAGCGGGCCCACTGATTGGGGCCGCGGAGTACCTTGATTGATTCAATTTTCATAGGCGGTTCAGCGTGAAACTCAGGGGTGTTCAGGGGGTGCGCTGGTGCTTGTCCGGCAGGCCGCCTTGCCGGCGAAACGATACCGCCAAGGCCCGGGATTTTCAAAATCTCCACCGCTTGATGGCCGGGAGTTTAGTGAGGAGCAGGAAAACGGAACCGACAACTCGACGGCCGATGTCACCGCAATCTGCCGCTCCGTGAAATCTGGGGAGCACATCGCATGCCGAAACAATCGAGCACAACTGGCTCGGGGCCCAAATCTCGCTGCCTGCAAAAAAGCTGCCTGTGTTGAGGGGTCTGGATGTGGTTTTCAGCTGTCACAAAAGCTTTTCCGTCACGACTGTCCGCACAGCTTGCAGAACTGAAACATCGAGCTTTGTGCTTTTTTTCAGACCGACTGGCGGATGGTGTGTAATTTCTCTATTCGTTCGATGTTCCCCACTGGTGCCTCCCAACCAGCCCCGTACTGGTGCTGCCGATGCCCTCGGACAATTCGTCCGCCCCGCTTCCCGACCGACTCCCGGCCGACTGCTTTTCCCTGGCAGCCGGCGAGCAGGTGCTGGCAGCCTGTCAGTCAGACCTCAACCGGGAGGGACGGTTCTCCCGGAGTTGGCTGGCCCTGACTGACCGGGCGATCTATGCCGAACCGGCTGCGACCCGTGCGGGTGGCGGCGGGGAACCAGCCCCGACCGAACAGTCCCCGCACCGCTGGTCCCTTGCAGCTGACCTCAGTCTTTCGCTGGTCAGCCAGCCGACTCTCGGCCGGCTGGAACTGCGGGCAGGTGACCACCTGCTGGCCCACTGGTTATTCACACCCGCCGTCACCGATGACATCCACCGCTTCAAGGATACCTTCGACAGCCGGCCGCACCGGCTCAGTGATCCGGTGCAGCCGGTCAGCGCGTCGAAGCCGGCCGTCTCTCCGCCAGCCGAACGTCCACCCGGATCAGTCACCGCCCTGCTGCGGGTGCTCAGCTTTGCCCATCCCTACCGCTGGGTCGTTCTCCTCGGGGTGATCCTTGCGCTGGGAAGCACCCTGGCCAGCCTCGTGCCGCCCTACCTCACCATGCCTCTGATCGATGAGGTGCTGATTCCGCGGCAGGCAGGAGGAGCAGTCACCACCAGCCAGGCGTTGCCGTATCTGGCCGGCCTCGCCGCAGCCGCCGTGATCAGCTGGCTGCTGGGCTGGGGACGCACCTGGACACTCGCCTGGGTCAGCGAACGGATCGCGGGTGATGCCCGAATCCGCACCTACGCCCACATGCAATCACTCTCACTCGACTTCTTTTCCACCCGCCGGACCGGTGACCTGATCGCCCGCATCAGCAGCGACACCGAACGGCTCAACAACTATCTGTCGATCAATCTGATCGAGTTCTTTTCAAACCTCCTGTTGGTGATCTTCACCGCGGTCGTCCTGTTTTCCATCTCACCGCTGCTGGCGGCAGTGACTCTGGTGCCCTTCCCGCTGGTCATCTGGCTGGTGGCCTCGGTCCGCGGTCGGCTGCAACGGGGATTCGCCCACGGCCGGGTGGCCTGGGCTGACATGACCAGCGTCCTGGCCGACACGATTCCAGGGATCCGGGTGGTCAAGGCTTTCGCCCAGGAATCCCGTGAGACCGACCGCTTCACCCGTGCCAACCGCCGCGTGCTTGAGGCGAACGATCGGGTCAATGTGACGTGGAGCTACTTCGGCCCGCTGGTGACCCTGTTCAGTGAGCTTGGCCTGCTCGTGATCTGGGGCAGCGGCGTCTGGCTGATCTTCAACGGCTCGGTCACCGTCGGCACCCTCACCGCCTTCGTCGCCTACATCACCCGGTTCTACGCCAAGGTCGAGTCGATGGTCAGAATGGTGCCGGCCACTCAGCGGGCCGCCGCCAGTGCCCAGCGGATCTGTGAAATCCTCGACTGCCGGCCGACAGTGGCCGACCCGGCCGACCCCCGACCGCTGGGCCGACCGCGGGGGGGGATCGACCTCCACAATATTCGCTTCCGCTACGGTAGCCGTGAGGTGCTCCGTGGCATCAATCTACGGATCGCACCAGGAGAGATGATCGGCCTGGTCGGCGCCAGCGGGTCCGGAAAATCGACCCTCGCTAACCTGATCTGCCGGTTTCACGACCCCAGCAGTGGCGGCATCACCGTCGACGGAATCAATCTGCGGGAGGTGTCGCTCGAGTCCTACCGCCGCCACCTCGGCTGCGTGCTGCAAGAGCCGTTTCTGTTCTTCGGGACCATCGCCGAGAACATCGCCTACGGCCGGCCAGAGGCGACCCCTGCCGAGATCGTCGCTGCCGCCCGAGCCGCCGGGGCTCACGAGTTTATCCTCCAGCTGCCGCTCGGATATGACTCACGCGTCGGCGAGCGGGGGGGGCGGCTCTCCGGCGGGGAACGGCAACGCATTTCGATCGCCCGGGCGTTGCTGGTCGATCCGGCGATCCTGATCCTTGACGAGGCGACCTCGAGTGTCGATGCCGAAACCGAGGCCGTGATCCAGCGGGCCATCGACCGGCTGGTGACCGGACGGACCACCATCGCCATCGCCCATCGGCTGGCAACCCTGCGGCGGGCCGATCGGCTGGTTGTCCTCGATCAGGGCCGCATCTGCGAGATCGGCCGCCACGACGAACTGCTCGCTGCCGGCGGGATCTACGCCCGGCTGTATCAGACCCAAATGACCGACCCCCAACCGGCCACCCCACCGTGACGAGGCTGCCATGCCGCCCGATCAATCTGCTGCGACCGCACGACCGCTGCTGGACACCGCCTCCTGCTGCTTCGATGAACTTGATGACGGCGGCCTGGTGCTTATCACCGCCGACGGCTGCCGGCACGATCGGGTCCTGGTCGTTCGGGCCTTCCCGCTGTCAGTCCCGCGGGGGCCGGTGGCCATTCTTGATGCCGAGGGTCGGGAACTGCTCTGGGCCGAATCACTCGCTGCCTTCGGGCCCAGAGCCCGGCAGCAGCTGACCGACCAACTCGCAGCGGGTGAGTTTCTGCCACAAATCGAGGCCATTGTGTCGGCCACGCGGCAGTCACCAATTGCCTGGGAGGTGCTCACCGACCGGGGCCGCCACCGCTTTCAGCTGGCAACCGCAGACGCCGTGGTCCGGCATCCTGACGGCAGTGCCACGGTCACCGATGCGGCCGGCATCTGCTACTTGATCCCAGCTGTCCGGCAGCTCGACCGCCGCAGCCGCCGGCTGATCGAGCGGTCAAGCTGACCCCCAGCCTTCACCAGCCCGCGTGACCTGCCAACCTGCTCTTAAAACTGGAGCAGATGCGCCGTTCGTGCCGACTGGCTTCCATTTTTTTCGGGAAAAAAGCCTCAAGTTTCTGAACAATTCGCTTGAAGCCTGCGTCTGGGCAATTAGGCTCGAACCGGTCTGTGGCACCTTTTTTCGGAGTCGAACGATGGTCTGCTTCTCACTTCAAACGCTGCGAACGGCTGTTCGCCCCCTCTCCGCCGCCCTACCGAGTTGCGGTGTTGTGGTCCTCGGACTGGCCCCGCTGCTAGCGGGAGGCTCGGCCACTGCCCAGTGCTGCGTCCAGCCGGTCGCCCCACCGGTTGCCACCCAGACCTACCGGCTCGATTACCAGACGGTCTACGACGAGGAGCAGGTGACGGCTTATCGCACGGTCTACGAAACCGTCTACGACACCCAGACCTACACCGTGCAAAAGCCAGTCTGGGAGACCGAAACCCGCGAGCGGCGATATACCGTCCAGCGACCGGTTTGGGAAACGCAGTCACGTGAGGAACGCTACACGGTGATGAAGCCGGTCTATGAGACCCAGGTGCAGGACCAGAGCTACAACGTCGTCCGTGACGTGGTCGAGACGAGCACCCGCGAAGAACGCTACACCGTGATGAAGCCGGTCTACGAAACGACCATGCAGCAGCAGGTGACCACCGTTCGCCGGCCGGTCTACGAGACCAGCGAGCGGGAAGAGGCCTACACCGTCGCCGAGCCGGTCACCACCATGCAGACCACCTACTCCGTCGGCAGCACCGCCGTTGACGTGGTCACTCCGGTGGCCACCCCCGGCACCACTTCGCTCGGCTGGCAGCCAGGGGGTTGGACGGTGAACCCGTACACCGGCGTCTCATCCTGGCGGCGGGGCGGCTTCGCCTGGAACGTCACCCCCGGCGCCGTCATCAATCAGGTCAACCGGGTCTACCAGCCAACGGTTACGCCAGTGCAGGTGCCGCAGACCAGCTACGTCAACCGGGTCGTCACCCGTAAAGTTCCGGTACAGACCGTCCGCTATATCGACGAACAGGTGGTCCAGCAGGTGCCAATTCAGACCATGAAGATGGTTCCGGAGGAACAGGTTCGGCAGATTCCCGTCCAGACCGTTCGCAAGGTTGTCGAACGGGTCGAGAACAAGGTGCCGGTGCAGGTCTGCAAATATGTCGCTGAGGAGCAGGTCCGGCAGGTGCCGGTGCAGGTGTTGAAGTATGTCAGCGAAGCGCGGGTCGAGCCGCAGCAGGTACAGGTCTGCAAGTACGTGACCGAACAGCGAACAGCCCAGGTTCCCCGGGTGGTCGCCAAGCAGGTGCCCTACACCTACACCGTGCGGCGGCCACGAACCGTCGTTACCCGCGTGCCGCTTGATGCCTGTGGCAATCCGATTGCTGTTCCGGCCGCTCCTGTCGCCTTGCCGGCTCCACAGTTGCCGGCTCCAGCGGCCGCCTCCCGGCCAATGGCGCCGTCCGCCCCCGCGACCGCCCCGCAGCAGCCTGCCCCGCAGGCCCCGGCCGACGGTCCGATCAAGACCTACAGCGACCGGCCCACCGATCAGGCCCCGGCCAACAACGAGGGCTGGAAGAATTCAGACTTGAAGCATGTCGATCCGGAAGCCGCTTCGGCAGGAGAAAGCACTGGCCCAACCGGATCGAAGGCCAACCGGCCGCAGGCACCGACAGAACCGACCCCCGCTACCGGCACCTCGCTGAAGCTACGGCCAATCCCCGCCCCGGCCACCACGCAGACAACCTAGGCTCTGTCTGAAAACGCTACCCTTGGCCCGAGAGCGAGCCGCTTTGGTCTCTGGCAAGGATGGCGAAGCAGCCAGATTTGCAGATCTGGCGCTGAAGCCGGACATAGCCAGAGGGCAAATGAGCCGCTCGAAGCCAGGTACTGGGGTTTCAGCCAAAGCCTAGGGCTGTGGGTAGGGCCTGACCGGCACATCGTTCTGCTGCTGCGGCCCCGGGGTGCTGCGACCTGCGGCAACTATTTCCTGATAGGCCGACAGCATCTCCTGCACCCGCTCGGCCTGGGAGCCGGCCAGATTCGTGGTTTCCCCCAGGTCGGCGGCGAGGTCGTAGAGCTGCAACTCGGCGGCATCGCTCCCCTTGCTCCAGCCACCGGAGCCGGCACCGAGCACGAGCTTCCACTGGCCGTCCCGGAAGGCCGGCAATCCACGCATCCCACAGCTGACAGCATGCCGCCGCACCGGCTGTTCTTCACCCCTTAGCAGCGGCAACAGGCTGACGCTGTCTTCGCCGGCGTCAGCGGGCAAATCGGCCGCGAGGATCTCGGCAAAGGTCGCCAGCAGGTCGGCCTGGTGAACGAGTTGATCGGACTGGCTGGCCGGGGCGACCACCCCGGGATACCGCACGATGAAGGCCACCCGATGTCCGCCTTCCCAGGCGTCACTCTTGTAGCCCCGCAGCGGGCCGCTGGGGAAGTGGCCCCGGGCTTCGAGTTCCTTGACGCCAACGTAAGGGGCGAAGCCGTTGTCACTGGTGAAGACGACGAGAGTCTCATCGGTCACGCCGGCCCGGTCGATTGCCGCGAGCACATCGCCCACAATCGAATCGGTCTCCATGATCAGGTCGGCGCAGGCGTTCTCAAGACCACTCTTGCCTTGCCAGGGTTCATTGACCGCCAGGGGCGTATGCGGAGACGTCAGCGGCAAATACAGCAAAAACGGTTCAGGCTTGTCAGCCGACTGCTCGACGAAGGCGACCGCCTCGTCCCGCAGCCGGGGCAGCACCGCCTCCAGGCTCCAATCGGCGACCGCCGGGCCCTGATTGCTCGCCCGATGGTATCGAAAGTCGGCCGGTGACAACAGCGTCGTGGGAATACCGACGGTCCGGTCATCCTCGATGAAACAGAACGGGGGCCAGTTGGGCACATCGGTGCCGAAGTAGTGATCAAAACCAACGGCTGTCGGCCCACCGCCGATGGGCTGCGCAAAAATCTGCCGCCAGAGCGTCCGCTGCTCGGCAGTGACCGACGCTGGTGTCAGCCGCTCTTTGCCCTTGCCCTTGCCCTTGCCACGGGCCAAGGCGACCAGCTCCTGCCGCGCGTCAGCCGAAACCGGCCAGTCCCAGCCGAGATGCCACTTGCCGATGCAGGCCGTCCGGTAACCATGCTGCT
>Ga0180434_10000761_pt1 | contig 47199 bp, 45 predicted proteins | sample SS_ome_7_FD_132453 | JGI IMG/M metagenome (GOLD analysis project Ga0180434, IMG submission 132453) | Hypersaline lake sediment archaeal communities from the Salton Sea, California, USA - SS_1_D_2 metaG | ecosystem: Environmental > Aquatic > Non-marine Saline and Alkaline > Hypersaline >... | reverse complement strand
GGCCTGGGCCGCCGCCGACGGAAAGCCTCAACACGGGGCCAACAGTGCAGTAGTTTCACCGATCCCTGGGGCGGTGGGGCTGGCTTAGCTTCGAAGCGAGGTGTTGTGGGTGTCCAGTTGGGATGGGGTTAGGGCAGTGATGCAGCTTCGTGGCGGTCAGGATCAGGGACAGCCGGGCCGTGGTGGGCGTGGGCGGCCGGGCGGGGTTCGGGGCAGTTTTAGCCCGTCTGCGGCGGGTAGCAGCGGCGGCGACGGCGGGCCCGGCACCGCTGCACCGATCGGGGGCAACCGCGGTATCGGCGGACCCGGTGGGGCCGACGGAGCGCGTGCCGCGAACGGCGAGGGGAATCCCGGTGCGCCGGGCCGGCCCGGCGTCAACGGTCGGCGGGGCTGACGCGGGATTGCGGCAACCAGAACTCCCCGGGAGTCTCCGGGGCTTGCCCAAATGAAAGGAAACCGATTCGTGCTCAGCACATTTCGTACACCACTGGCGGCGGGGGCGGTCGCGGTCATCGGCGCGGCAGCGGTGATCACCGCGCCGCTGGACACTGCCGCCCGGCTACGCGCTGCACTCGCGGTGCCGTCGAGCGCCCAGGTCGCAATGACAGCGTGGCAGAACCCCATCGTGGCGTTGCTCGACTCCGGGGAGATGGCGGAGAACTACGTCTTCGGCGGCTATTACAACGGTGGTGACGCCCCGACGCCCGGCGCGGGGGAGGCCAACTGGCCCTCCGCGGGGTTCGATCAGGCCGGCGGGGATGTGCTGAATTACCTGCTCACCCAAAAGCCCGAGTTGGGCAACTACTTCTACGTGGGTTTCGTGGAGAACTTCGCCGCAGAGGCCTATCTCCCGGCGGTCCAGCAGCAACTGATCAACGTCGCGGATTACGTCAGCGTCGTTCTGAGTGGGCTGAACCTGGGCGCCAGGGAGTTGGCGACGGGCGTCTGGGATCTGCCGTCCGCCGTCACCGACGCGATCCAGTTGGTTGTACAGGGCCAGTTCGCCGAAGCTCTCACCGTGATCGGCGACGCGGTCATCCTGCCCATCGCCGCCGCCGGGGAAAGTGTGATCGCTGCTGCGACCTACGTGCTGAACAATGTCGTGGTCAGGGCCGGTGCGGTGATCGCCGCGCTCCCGCAGATTCTGACGACCTTCGCCGGGTGGGCGGTCGGCAGCGCCTCGATCCTGGTGCAGCAGACCGCCGCGATCATCACCGGTGTGGTGTCGAGCCTGTCCGCTCTCAACGTCGAGGACGCCTGGAACATCGCCGTCGATGGATTGCTGGGGCCGTCGGGTGTTCCGGGAACGCTGCTGAACCTCATCACCGGAGCGGGTGAGCAGACCGGGCCGATCATCAACCCGGCAACCGACATCCCGGCTAACTTCGTGCCCAGCTTCCGCACCTCCCTGCAGGCCGCGCAGTGGACGGTCAGGGGCGCTCTGCAAGCCGAACCGGCCACGGAGGTCCTTCCACGTCAGGAAGCCCCTGCAGCCGCTGTGGTCAGCGAGATTCCGGCTGGCGAATCGGAGTCACCGGCGCCGGTGGAGGCCGCGGACACCGCAGGAACGGCTTCGGGCTCCCCGGACGCCGGCGCGCCCGCGCCCGCCATTCGCGAGGGCACGCGCCGTGCCGCTGTGGCGGACCGTGCTGACAGGTCTGGCAGGGCGGACCGTGCTGACAGGTCTGCCAGGTCTGCCAGGTCTGACAGGGGGCGATCCTGACCGTTCAGTTTCCGTTTCCGCAGCCGCATCCCCTGTGCGCCGGGCCGGAACTGCGAGCGACACGAGCGGCTGGGCCCATTCATCGGGTAGAGACCCCGGTGGGTGACGAGGCGTGGCTGGTCACCGGGTACGCCGAAGTCCGCGCCCTGCTCGACGACGACCGGCTCGGCCGGTCGCACCGCTTTCCGGCGACCGCGCCGCGCAGTCGGGCCTCGGCACTGTTCGGCGGTCCGATCGGTGACTTCGATGCGGAGTTCACCGGGCACGAGCGGATGCGCTCGCTGTTGAATCCGCATTTCTCCGCCCGTCGCCTGCATGCCTTGAAGCCAAAGGTCGAGGCGCTCACCACAGGTCTGCTGGACCGGTTGGAACACGGCGACCCGCCCGCTGATCTGAACGCCGAACTCGCGCTCCCGCTTCCTGTTCTGGTGATCTGTGAACTGCTGGGGGTGCCCTACGGCGATCGGGATACATTCGGGGTCTGGGTCCACGCCTGCGCCTTCGAGCAGGACGCGACAGAGTCCATACAGGGGATGACGGCGCTGATCGACTACTGCGCCGGGCTGGTCGCCGAGAAGCGTCATCGCCCTGCTGAGGATGTGATTTCGTCGCTGTGCACCGAAGACGGCCTCGCCGACGTCGAAATCGCCGTTCTGGCTATGGTTCTGTTGTTCGCCGGTTTCGAGACCTCAGTGGTCCAGATCTGGCACCAGATAGCGCAACTGCTTAGCGAGCGCACCCAGTGGCAGGCACTGCTGGAGGATCCGTCGTTGATTCCGAAGGCCACCGAAGAGTTGATGCGGGTGACGATGAATGCCAACCCCGGCATCCCGCGCTACGCCCGCGAGGACATCGCGATCGCCGGTGTCACCATCGCAGACGGGGATCTGGTGCTCCTGGATCCCGGATCGGCGAACCACGATCCGGCGTTCTTCGAGAATCCGGATGTCGTGGACTTCACCCGCAGGGGCACGCCACCGGTGTCCTTCGGCTACGGCAGGCGGTACTGCCTGGGCGCGCCACTAGCCAGGCTGGAGCTGAAATCAGTTCTGGGTCAGCTTATTCCGCGGTTTCCGGAGATGCGGCTGGCGGTCGATGTCGCGGGCTTGAGGGTCGATATCGATTCGTTGGGATCGGGTCTGGGTGCACTGCCCGTCACCTGGTGAACGCGGGTTCCACGACGAATACGGGATGCTCCTCGCGACCGACTCCCGCCCGCGCCCGCCGGCGATAGCGGACTTCGATGCGGACGGCGCCTTTGACGTGTGGGTGTAGCCCTCTGGTGCGTTCCCCCGCGCTGCACCGTGGTCGGCGTCGTAGCGGCGAAGGGCTTCGCCGAGCCCGGCGCGGCGGGTGATGCCCAGCGTGCGGAACAACCGGTACAGGTGGAAGTCATCGGTACGTGGTGAGAGGCTGAGTTCGGCGGCGATCTGTTTGGTGGTCGATCCCGCGGCGGTACACCCCGGCCAGATTCAGCCGCGTCGCCTCGGCGGTCAGCGCGCGGGCCTCCTCGATCCGCTCCGAACGCAGTGCAGCCTCAACCAAGTCGAGCATGTACTCGGCCACCTCGTGCAGGGAGTGACGCGGCCACTGCCCCGGCGGGCTGACCCTGATCGCCGCCCGATAGGCGGTGTCGTAGTCGGCCTCGGCCAGCGCGGCCCGCACCGCGATCCGCTCGGCGGCATCGAGCAGCCGTTGCAGGCCCCGCGGCTCGGACCAGTCCCTGACCTCGGCGGCATACCGGTGGGCGGTCTGCGCATCGCCGCGTCCGGCGGCGAGCATCCCGAGGTCGGCGAGCACCTGGTGGCGACGCAACTGGCTGCACTCGACCTGCTGGGCCATCCGCAGGCAGCTGGCCCCGACCTGCTCGGCGTGGGACCAGTGCCCGATCGCGATCAGATCCAGCAGCACCACCCGCCCGCACTCGATGGCGTCGACGGACGCGCCGTGCTCGCACAGTCGGGTGAACGCCGCCTGAAGGGGAGCCCGGAACTCGGCCATGACTCCGGCGCAGTACGCCGGGAACGACAGCAGCACCATCCGCTGGGCCGGGATCTTCGGCAGCAACTCCACGTATTCGCCGAGCATCGCGCGGACGGCGTTTGCGGTGCGGGCGATGTCGTCGGCTCCGGTGCGGTATGCCAGGACCGCCGGGTCCAGCCGGGCTTGCAGGGCCAGCAGGGCAGCGTTGGTCTGTTCCTGGGTCCCGGCGCTGCCCGAATAGTTGGTGATCGAGACCAGCAGGTAGGCGAGCCGGTTCAGGGTCTTGTCGTCAAGAGCACCGGATCCCTCCAGCGCGTCGAGGATCCGCCGGTGGGTGGACGTCACCTCGCCGTCGGCGTGAAACCCCTGGTAGCACTCGGCCAGGACCGCCAGCGCCGAATCGCCCTGCCCGGTCGCGGTGGTTTCCAGCAGATCCTCCACCCCGCCGGACTGGCCGGCCCGGGCGGCGACGAACACCGCATCGGCGACCAGCGCCGCCCGACGGTCCGGGTCGCGGCTGAGTTCGGCGGCCCGGCGGAGCCACTCCACACCCACCGAGAGCCCGCCGCGGCGGATGGACAGTCTCGCGGCGGCGGCCAGCACCTCGGCCACCTCCTGATCGGGTTCGGTGCTCGCCTCGGCCAGGTGGGCGGCCCGGCGCACCAGCACCTCGCCGTAGAGTCCCGCGAGGTCGCGGTGGGCCTCGCGGCGATCCTGCGGATCAGCCTGATGGATGACCGCCGCGCGAACCAGGGGATGGCGAAAGACGATCTCCACCAACGGATTCGCGACTATAAGACCTGCCTGCATCGCAGGCTGGGCGTTCCGCATGGCATATCGCGCCCGGGTCGGCGACGGGACGCTGCCGGCGATGCCGTCCAGCGCTGCCCGCAACAACTCGCCCCCCACCCGGGCTGAGCTGCCCCAACCGCTCGCCGAACACCGCCACCAGACGCTGCGTCAGCGGCATCCCGCCGGTGCTGTGGAGGATCCGCACCACGTGCCAGCCACCACCGGCGGCCCGGGCGCACATCTGATCGATCAACGCCGACGTGCCGATACCGGGCTCCCCGGACACCACCACCGCGCACTCGGTGTCCTCGGCCAGCATCCGGCCCAACCGCAGCGACTCGGGCAGGCGGCCCAGCAGGTCGTCGGCCGCGGGCATGCCTTGAGTATGCGTGGCCGGGGAAGTGATGCAGTAATTTCACCGATCCCTGAGGCGGGGCGGTGCGGTAGGTTCAGGCCACTGAGGTGTCCGGTTCGCAATCAGGTGAGCGTGCCTCGGTTCTGCACCGCTGGAGACGCTGTGAAGCACAGGCCGACCACGATCCGCGACCGCCTCGGCGCCCTGCGCGGGCTGCTGAGAATCAGCGATGACGACTACAACGCCTACATGCGGTCCTACGGCGAGTTGTTCGTCGATTCCCCGGAGAACACCCGGGCCGACTACGAAGCCGGGGTTGCGCTGCGGGGGTATCCACAGGGCAGCAGTAACGAACTCACTGAGTTGTACAAGGTCATCCACCTGCTGTGCACCCTCGGCTCGGTGGAGAAGATGTACATGCCGCCGCAGATCGACCCGGCCGAGTCGGTGCTGGCGAATCAGATCCTCTTCGAGCGGATCGTCGCCGACGACCTCCGCCTCACACCGGGAGAGAAGGTCCTGGAGTTGGGCTGCGGGTGTGGTGCCATCGCCGAGCACATCGCCGAGTTGACCGGGGCGGACCCGTACGGCATCAACCTGGACCGCTCGCAAATCGAGAAGGCTTGGCGCAACCCCAATCTGCCGCGGTCGAACTTTCAGATCGGCGACTTCAACAAGGCGCTGGAATTCGATGACGCGTCCTTCGACGCCGTGTACGCGATCCAGCCGATGACCTACGTCAGCGATCACGCATTCACCTTCAGCGAGGTCTTCCGCATCCTGCGGCCCGGCGGGCGCTTCGTCATCAACGACGTCGCCGCCCTGGATGCCTACGACCGCGACGACGACCATCAACGGACGTTGATCCAGCACACCAGGGAGCTGACCGTGTTCGGCGGGTTCTGGTACTACAAGTACTGGGAGGACGCCTACCGCGACGCCGGCTTCGAATTGCTGTCCTCGGTCGGGCGACCCGCGGTCGAGCTGATCAAAAAAGAGGTCGCCCTCTTCGACAGATACGAAACGGTGTTCAAACTCCTCGCCCGCCTGCACCTGATCCCCGGCAAAACCAACGCGCTGATGGGCCGGATGAACGAGAACAGCCACTCCTACATCCGCGCCGAAGAAGAGGAACTTCTGACCCTCAACTGGCACTGCGTCGGCCAAAAACCCGCGTGATGTCGGCACTGTAAGCAACCCGGAGGCATGACAATGCGAGAGATCCTGGGCGGTCTGGCGGTCGCCCTCGGCGTCGGCGCGGCGATCGCCGCAGCACCGGCCGCGGCATCCGCGGACAACGCCGACCCGGATGGTTCGAGCGCGTCGGCCTCAGCGGGGCCGACTCGCGCGCCGTCTGCCTCAGTCCGGTCGGCACCGAGGGCCATCGCGGCGCGGCCGGGAACACCCGGACGGACCCAGTCGCAGCGTCCCGCCGTTGCCGGACCGGGCGCCGCGGTCCGGTCCGCCCGGTCGGCCGTGCCGGTCCGTCGAGAGCAGCCGATCGACTCGGACATACCGGCGGGTCCGGCCGTCGGGCCTGCCGCGGTGCCGGCATCGCGGGCCTCTGCGGCGGTGACCACCCGCCCGGAGCCGGGCACTACCGCGCGCGCGGTTGCGGCTCCGGCTGCCCGGGTGGTCGCGCCGAGTGCCTCGGTGACCGGGGGTTGGCAACCGGGCAGCATCCTTCGGTTCTTCGCCGGCAACGGCACCGCCGACAATCCCAACGGCGGCATTCTGATCGGCAACGGTTACAGCTGGACCGCCGACACCTGCACCGGAACCTGTGACGGCGGCAGGGGCGGGCTGGTCGGCAGCGGCGGTGACGGCTTCGCCGGCGGCAACGGCGGGTCGGCCGGCTGGTTCGGCAACGGCGGCAACGGCGGTGCCGGTCTGCCCGGCGGGATCGGCGGTGCCGGTGGCTCCGGCGGGTTGTTCCTCGGCAATGGCGGTAACGGCGGCGCCGGCGGGTCGGTGATCTCCGGTGCCGCCGCTGCCGGCGGGATCGGCGGCAGCGGTGGCCACGCGGGGTGGTTGTCGCTCTGGGGCGACGGCGGTCGCGGCGGTAACGGCGGCAACGGACTGGACGCCCCCGGCGGTGCCGGCGGTGCCGGCGGGCTGGGCCGGGTGCTGTTCTTCGCCGGACGCAACGGCGCCGGCGGCGCTGCCGGCGACACCAACGTGGTGATCTCCGACCAGTTCGGGACGACCACGATTGAGGGCACGTACGTGGTGATGAACAACAACTACAGCGGCAACGGATCGCAGACCATCACCGTGACCCCGACCGGGTTCACCATCACCGAAAGAACCGGTTCCACCTCGACCTCCGGCGCCCCGCTGGCCTACCCGGCGGTCTACCTCGGCTGCCACTACAGCAACTGCTCGCCGTCAAGTCCGCTGCCCGTGCAGATCGGCACGATCACCAGCGCCACCAGCAGCATCGACTACACCTACCCCGGGGCCGGCAGCGATATCTACGACGCCTCCTACGACATCTGGATGGATCCCGCACCGAAGACAACCGGGGTGAACCAGCAGGAACTGATGATCTGGTTCAACGAGCAGGGCGGGGTCCAGCCCATCTCGTACTCCTATGACAGCCAGGGCGTCGCGGTGCCCATCGCCACGACCACGATCGACGGGGTGAGCTGGAACGTCTATCGGGGCAACAACGGAGCCAACAATGTGGTGTCCTATCTCGCGGTCACCCCGATCACTACGTTGACCGGTTTCGATGTGCTCGCATTTATCAACGACACCATGGTTCGCACCGCGGACTTCGAGCAGCCGGTGACCGACGACTGGTATCTGACCAGCATCCAGGCCGGTTTCGAACCGTGGAGTGGCGGGGTGGGCCTGACAGTCGATTCATTCGACGCCACCGTCGTGGGCTGACGAGCGCGGCGGTCGGAGGAGGAGTCACCTCGCGGGATCGGTCAGCGGGGCGAGGACGTCCCGGGCCGACGGCAGTGCGGCGCGGGACCGATCGACGAATACCGGAGCGGCCGGGTCGACGGTCAGCGGGCCCGGCGCATCGGGGGAGCCGCCGGCCAGCCGGGTCGCGAGGATACGGGCGAACTCGCGGGGCTGGTCGTTCTGCGGGTAATGGTTGGCGTGCGGCAGCAGCCAGAACTCGTTATCGCCCGGTTTGGTCGCCAGATAGTTGTCCCAGATGTAGGCGGCCACCCGCAACGGAGCGACGGTATCGCGGATTCCCCAGATCAGCGTGGTGTCCACCGACATGGCGGCGAGTGCTTCAAGCCATTGCCGCTCGTGTTCGGAGCGCTCCACCAGATACTGGATGGTGTCGTGCAGGACCGCGATCCCGTCGTTGACGGCGAACGTGTCCGCCAGTGCGGCGATGGTGGGATCCTCCGGGCTGCGCGGCGGTGAGAACACACTCTGTCCCAGACCGGCGGCGAGCATCTGGGGGCTCGTTCCGCGCAGTTGCGGTGCGGTCTCGGGGTCGAGCAGAAGTCGCTGGAAGTCGGTGAGGCTCGACAGTGGCAGGAACATGTTGCCGTTGCTGAGCACCAGATGGGTGAGAGTGAAGTCGTCGGCACCGGCTGCGCAGCGGCCGGCGAAGGTCAGTGCCACACTATCGCCGCGGTCGTGGGCGATGACCGCCCCGGAGTGGGCGCCCAGTATCTCGGTGAGGTAGTGGCCGACCAACTCGCCGTCGCGGCGCACCGAGTAGGTCTCGTTCACCGGTTTGGCGGAGAATCCGAAACCCGGAAGGTCCAGCACACCGACCCGGTGGGTGGCGGAGAGCTCACCGACGACGTCGGACCAGTCGATACTGCTGGTGGGAAATCCGTGAATCAGCAGCAGCAGCGGGGCCTCCGGGTCGCCGAACTCGGCATGAAAGATGTTCAGGCTGGCGTTGTTTCGCAGCCCCTCCGAGGGAGCCCAATCGAAGTGGGATCCGGCGTGCAGCCAGTCCCGGGCGCGTTTGTGCATCCCTCTGCCCCTTGCTGACCACCTGATCGACGACGGCTGGCCCGATCATAACGAGGCTGGGCATAACGAGGCTGGGCGTATCCGGGGCGGGCGATCTGCAAAGATCTTTCCCGTGAAGGGCCGGATCAGGTGACCGACGACAGCACTCGTACCGATCTGGTCGACGGTGTGCCGCGGCGGCGCATCGTGATCGCCTCCATGGTGGGCACCACCATCGAGTTCTACGACTTCTACATTTACGCCACCGCGGCGGTGCTGGTGTTTCCGAGCCTGTTCTTCCCGAAGGGAAACCCGACGACGGCGCTGCTGGCCTCGCTGGCGACCTTCGGCCTGGCGTTCGTCGCCCGTCCGCTGGGGTCCATCCTGTTCGGGCATTTCGGCGATCGGGTGGGCCGCAAGGCCACCCTCGTCGGATCGCTGTTGCTGATGGGGATCGCGACGTTTCTGATCGGACTGCTGCCCACCTACGGCCAGGTTGGTCTGCTCGCCCCCGCACTGCTGGCGGTGCTGCGGTTCGCTCAGGGTCTGGCGCTCGGCGGGGAGTGGAGTGGTGCGGCGTTGTTGGCGACCGAGACGGCCCGGCCGGGTAAACGGGCCTGGGCCGCGATGTGGCCGCAACTGGGCGCCCCGCTGGGATTCCTGATGGCCAACGGGTTGTTCCTGCTGCTCATCGTGTGGTTGGGGCACAGTGCCGCTCAGCCGGACCCGTCCGGGGCGTTCCTGTCCTGGGGTTGGCGCCTACCGTTCCTGCTCAGCGCGGTCATGGTCATCGTGGGGCTGTACGTGCGGTTGCGGCTCACCGAAACCCCGGTGTTCGTCCGCGCCGTTCAACGTGGGGAACGGGTCAAATCGCCGTTGACCGAGGTGTTCCGGACCAGTTGGCGGGAGCTGATCATCGGGACCTTCGTCATGCTCGCGACCTACACGCTCTTCTACATCGTCACCACCTGGGCGCTGAGCTACGGCACCGCAAACCGGCCGCCCGAGGGCAAAGGACTGGGCTTCGACTATGTCGACTTCCTGCAGTGGCAGCTGATCGCGATGCTGTTCTTCGCGACGCTGCTTCCGGTGGCCGGCCGCCTGGCCGACCGGTTCGGGCGGCGGGCCACGCTGCTGGTGGTCACCGCGGCGATCATGGCCTACGGCGCGTTGTTCGGGCCCATGCTGTCGCCGGACTCCGGCTCGCAAACCACCATGTTGATCTTCCTCATCGTCGGAATGACCCTGATGGGCCTGACCTTCGGGCCGATGAGTGCGGTCCTGCCCGAGATGTTCCCGACCAACGTCCGCTACACCGGATCGGGGATCGCCTACAACGCCTCGGGCATTCTGGGGGCCGCGGTCGCGCCGTTTCTGGCCACCTGGATCGTCGCCGAATACGGGGTGGCCTGGGTCGGGCTGTATATGTTCGGGGCTGCGGCGCTGAGCTTCGGGGCACTGTTGGTCATGCGGGAGACCCGGGACACCTCACTGGATTCCGGGCTGGATTCCGGGCTGGATTCCGGACCGGGCGCCCACCGGTCCCGGGATCTGCGCACCAGCAGACGGTAACGAGGGACGCACCATATGCGACGATCGCAGCAGAGCGACATCTCGACCGTCGGACGCCGGCGGGCACAGCAGGAGAGGACTGCCGGACTGATGACCGAACGGCACCGCGCGGGCACCGCGGCACTCGCCGGTGCCACCGTCATGTTCGTCGCGCTCACCGGGGCGGCTTCGGCCGCGGCGGAGCCGGCCGATCCAGCCCCGTCGCCGGGACCTATCTATCCGGAGCCGCCGCCACCGGCGGATGCGGCCACACCGGACCTGCCCTCGCAGGCTCCCGGTGATCCGGCCGCTCCGCCACCGCCGCCGGCCGGACCGCCGGGGGTCCCGGAGATACCGAATCCGGTGTACGGCTCCGGCAAGTCGGGCGGGGGAGTCTTCGGAACCCTGATGGATATCTGGGATCAGGTTCAGAACCCGACCTTCACGGCCGATGAGCTGATGGGGTCCGGTGTTGCCCCGGCGCCCCCACCGCCGGGGGCGGGGCCGGCGCCGGCCCTGCCGCCCGGATACGTCTCGATCAACTCTCCCGGTGGCCCACCACCGTTGCCGCCACCCACCTCCGGCACCGGGTCCGAATCCGGACGTCCGGAGCTGCCGCCCGGCTATTACCGACTGGACGGTCCCCCGCCGCCCTGGATCGCAAACCCGGACGCCCCGGGGCCGGATTCGGTTGAACCGGCAGAGGCGGTCGGGAGTTCGTAGCGGTCTGGCCGGCCCGGGTTGGCCAATGATTCGCGGAAACCGATCCGGGGCACTATTTTTTGCGGGGTGACGTTCTCAGCTGTTGGTGCGCTCATCCGGTGGAGCGCCCGTTTCCTGCCAGTCGCCGCAGTCGCCGTTCTGATGTTGTCGGGACATCTCCCACCGTCCGGACATCCGCCGGCGGTGCGCCCGCTCGCGGCGGACAACCCGCTGGCCGCCAGGCCTTTCTACGTCGATCCCATCTCGCTGGCGATGACCGCGGCGAAGAACGCGAACCCGCCGAGTCCCGAGCTGACCACGATCGCCAACACACCACAGGCTTACTGGCTGGATCACGCATTCCCGCCGGCCACGGCCGCGGCGACGGTATCGAGGTACGCCGGCGCGGCGCAGGCCGCCGGCGCCATGCCGATCCTGGCCCTTTACGCCATTCCGTACCGGGACTGTGGGAGCTTTGCCGCCGGCGGATTCTCGACCGCGGCCGGTTACCGCGGGTGGATCGACGCCATCTCATCCGGTCTGGGCGATCTGCCCGCGGCGATCATCCTCGAGCCCGATGCGCTGGCGATGGCCGACTGCCTGTCGCCGGCCCAGCGTCAGGAGCGCTTCGACCTGATCAGCTACGCGGTGGACACCCTGACCGCCAACCCGGCGGCGGTGGTCTACATCGACGGCGGCCACTCGCGCTGGGTTACCGCCGAGTTGATGGCCGAGCGGCTCAACATGGTCGGGGTGGACCAGGCCCGGGGTTTCAGCCTCAACATCACGAACTACTACACCACCGAGGAGCAGATCGGATTCGGTGAGACCATCTCGGCGCTCACCAACGGATCGCACTACGTGATCGACACGTCGCGCAATGGTGTCGGGCCGGTGCCGGACGCCCCGCTCAGCTGGTGCAATCCGCGCGGCCGGGCACTGGGCGTCCCGCCCACCACGGTGACGGCGGGCGCGCACGCCGATGCCTACCTGTGGCTGAAGCGTGTTGGTGAGTCCGACGGATCGTGCGATCGCGGCGATCCCCCGGCGGGCCGATTCGTCAATGAGTACGCCATCGCCCTGGTTCGCAACGCCGGCTGAGCGGAGCTCATCGGGCCGTATCGGGCGAGGCCTCGGGGTGGGCCGCGTCCGGGCCGTTCCTGGAGCGGCGGCGCGGCATATGCTCCACCACCGGCACGATGAGCGCCCCGACCAACAGACCGACCAGCGCCGAGGCCAACGTGTTGAGCAACCAGCCCAGGACGCCGCCGACACCGGGCACGCCGTGCACGGCGGCCTCGATCTGGTGCACCAAGTGGTAGGGCAACGCCCACCCCAACTCATCGAATCCGACCAGCAGGATGTGGCCGCCGACCCACAGCATGGCGGCGGTACCGATTACCGAAAGCCAGGCCAGAACCTTCGGCATCCCGGTGACGAGCAGTCGGCCCAGCCGCTGGAACAGCGGTGTCGGCCGGCCGGCCAGCTTGAGGCCCAGGTCATCCATCTTCACGATGAGCGCGACGACACCGTAGACCGCAACTGTGATCCCGACCCCGACGACGGCGAGGATGACCCCGCGGGACACCACCGGTTCGGTGAGAACCTCCTTGAGCGCGATCACCATGATTTCTGCCGACAGGATGAAATCGGTACGGATCGCGCCGGCGACCGTCGCCGACTCGGCATCGGGTCCCAGTTGTGCGGTCGGGGCGTCATGATCATGATCGTCGCGCCGCAGTGCATGGATGACCTTATGGGTGCCCTCGTAGGCCAGGAAGCAGCCGCCGAACATCAGGATCACCTCGACGACGATCGGCGCGATGCTGCTCAGCAGTAACGCGGCCGGCAGGATGATGAGCAGCTTGTTGCGCAACGACCCCATCGCGATCCGCCGGATGATGGGCAGTTCCCGTTCGGCGGCGAGGCCCCGCACATAGGCCGGTGTGACAGCGGTGTCATCGACCACCACGCCGGCGGCTTTCACGCTGGCCTTGCCGGCGGCCGCGCCCACGTCGTCGATCGAGGCGGCGGCAAGTTTAGCCAGGGCGGCGACGTCATCCAGTAGCCCGACCAGCCCGCCTGCCATCCCGACTCCTCCGCTCGGTGCCGACCCGGCGAATGTTACCGGTAGCCGGGAAGGAATACCGAGCGCGGCAGGTTGTAACCGGCATGACCGCGCGCATCGACCTGACCATTGACAACGGAATTGACGCGGAGGACCGGGTGCGAATCACCGAGGGTCTCGCACACCTCCTCGCCGACACCTACACGTTGTATCTGAAGACCCACAAGTACCACTGGAACGTCACCGGCCCGATGTTCCAGACCCTGCACCTGATGTTCGAAACCCAGTACAACGAATTGGCCCTGGCCGTGGATCTGATTGCCGAGCGCATCCGGGCACTCGGCGCCAAGTCACCCGGGAGCTATTCGGAGTTCGCGGCCCTGACGAGTATCAACGAGGACCCGGCCGTCCGCGGCGCCACCGAGATGATCAGCGATCTGGTGGCCGGACAGGAGGCCGTGGTGCGAACCGCCCGCGCCCTGTTCCCCGTCGTCGAGTCCGCCCACGACGAACCCACCGCCGATCTGCTGACCCAGCGGATGCAGATTCATGAGAAGACGGCATGGATGCTGCGCAGTCTGCTGGAGGAGTGAAGGCGCTCAGCCGAATCTGCTGTGCAGCCCGCGGTTGAACGGACAACCCATCAGCAAGCGCAGGGCCCGAGCCAGGGTTTCGCCGTCTGTCGCGGGGCGCCAGAACGGGACCCGAATATCCCGGTATCCCTCCGGCCGCTCCACCCGGACCTGCAGGCCGTGCCGATCCAGTCCGAGAAGCTTCAGGTGTCCCCGGCGTGCGTCACGGGGCAGATGCCGGCGAAGGCGTTCGACGTTGTCGGGGTGGTGGATCTGAAGATGCTGCAGCCAGGCCGATTCCACCTGCCAGAACGGATCCGGGCGGGCTGTGAGCAGTGCGGCGCGGTCAACGGCGTCGGCGCCGCTGGCATCGGCAAAGACGGCCGAGTCCACGGTGCACATCAGTAACTGGTGGCCATGGCCGACATCGAGCAGGTCCGGGCTGGGCTTCACGGTGGCAATCGCGTCCACAATCCGCGGAACCTCCGACGGGACGATGTCGGTGAGCCGTCCCTGTATCCACGCCAGCGCTCGTACCGACTCGTCCGCCATGGTGGGGGTGTGGTCGAGCAGTTCGATGACAACGGGTGCACCGGCGGTCATGGTCGAAAGTATTGACCGGCGGTCGACCGTGAAGGCGAAGTGTCCGCAGGCAAACAGATGATGGACCGGGCTGAACACCGGCGACGCACCATCGGCCACCAGATGCGCGGTGCCCGTCCGCGCGCACATCGAACGCACCCGCTCGGCCGTCACCGGGATCCCGGTCTTGTCCGTCACATCCACCTCCCGTATCCCTACCAAGGTAAGCCAACCCTTAGTAAGGTAACCCAAAGTAGTGGGGGATGCGACCGAACTGGCGACACCGGGCCGGCTGCCGGGTACCGGCGCTACCTTCCCCGGGCCCGGATGGCCGACTCGATCTCCTCGGCGGGGATGGGTTTGGTGCAGAAGAACCAGTCCTCGCAATGCACACCGGCGTCCGCGCCGTCCATCCGGTCCTTGGCGGTACCGCAGGATCCGGCGGGCGGGACGATCACCGGTTCGCCGGGACGCCAGTCCGCCGGCGTGGCGACGTCATAGTGGTCTGCGGTCTGCAGGGCCTTGACCACTCGCAGTAGTTCGTCGAAGTTGCGGCCCAGGCTCAGTGGGTAGTAGATGACCGCGCGCACGATGCTCTTGGGGTCGATGACGAAGACCGCGCGAACGGCCTTGGTGGTGTCCTCGCCGGGCATGATCATCCCGTACTTCCGGGCGATCTCCATCGAGATGTCCTCGAGCAGCGGGAAGGTCACCTCGATATCCTTCATATCGCGGTAGGCGATTTTGTCCTTGATGGTGCGCAACCACGCGATGTGGCTGTACAGGCCGTCGACCGAGAGCCCTAGGAGCTCGGTGTTGTACTTGGCGAACTCGTCCTGCATCGAGGCGAAGGTCATGAACTCGCTGGTGCACACCGGGGTGAAGTCGGCCGGGTGGGAGAAGAAGATCACCCATTTGCCGGAGTAGTCGGCGGGGAAGTTGATCGGTCCCTGTGTGCTGACCCCGGTGAACGATGGGGCCGGATCGCCGATACGGGGCATGCCGGCAACGGGGGCGGGTGCGTCAGGTGTCATGGTGACCTCCGGGTTTTCTGGACTGAATCTAGTTTATTGTATACCCCAAGGGGTATACAAGTGGCCTACTCGTTGCACCGCACGTCGATTCTATTGAGCGTGCTGCCGAGCGGATTCGCCGCGCCTGTCATTCGGGCCGCGGTACTGCGTTGTGGATGTCGAGCGCGACGATGGTCGGGGCCGGTAGTGGTCGGCCGAACGGCCCCTGGGGATACACCCGGCGTCGAGTCGGCAGCCACATCCCGCCGAACTGCCGGTACTCGCTGCACAGATGGGCGCCCCTGGCCCATCTGCCGATCACCTCGGCGGTGTAATCGTGCCTCGTCAAGCGCCCCGTGGAGTCGAAGTGGAATTCCTGCCTCGGCGAATGCGTCGGCAAGCCCGGCGGGAAGCCCACCTTCAGCAGGACCCCGCCAGCGGTCCCGGGTTGCTGCTGCACGGTGAATCCGGGTTCGGTCAGCAGGAACGGCAAGGCGATGTAGTTCCACATGGCATAACCGCAGAAGTAGGCCAGATCCAGCGGATCCCAGTACAGCAACCGGCGGCGGTAGGGAAAAGCCGCCCGCGGATCGGCGCGCGCCGCGGTCACCTGTCCCGATGAGTCCCGGGTTTCGACCCGGTCGGCGCCGAGGAAAATCGTGCTGTGGCCTGGGGTGGGGTAATCATGCAGAATGACCTCGGGCACTTGCGTCTTGACGGTCAGGCGCATACGCCGCTGTAGCGCAACATGTTTCGTAGTGAACAGAAAACCGCGCGCAGACATTTCGAGGTCCACCGCTGCCAGCGAGCGCCAGTACGACAGTCCGCCGTGAGCGTCCAGGATGCGATCGAGTTCCGCGGTCATGTCGCGTCACCATCAATGCCGTGCTCAATCTGCACGACAGTGCGGTCCTGCACGTGCGGGAGGATCAGCTCGTTGAGGATTCGCTGATGTTCGGGGTGGTCCCGGTAGGCGGCGAAACAGTCCCGGTCCTCGAAGGTGCCGATGACCGCGAAGTCGTAGGCCGTGGGAGTCAGGCCAATATCGTTCCCGCACAGGTAGTTTCGGACGCCTTCGAGCCGGGAGGTAAGGGCGCCCAGCGCGGCGCTTATCGCTGCAACCGGGACGTCAGCGTCATCGCGCCACTGGAAGGTCACGACGTGGGTGAAAACCATGAGTCTCACTGTAGGTACATGAGCCGCACTGTAGGTAAAGGCCGCCCCGGAAGCGTCACCGCTCTACATGCCCCATACCTGCTGCGCGAGTACGGTGAGAAATGACGCTGCTAGTCGAGAGGAATCGCTATGACGACGCCCAAGCCGAATACCTACGACCCCAAGAAGGGCGGCAAGTTCGAGCCGACCACCAAAGCCACCCCGCCGCCGCCACCTCGCCGGCGTAGAAAGAAGTAGCACTCCCGGGCAATGCCGCCGCGATCGGTGCGGTTCAGCCGCTGAATTTGCCGCTACGAATCCGGTCGGCATCCATCAGTGCCAGTTCCTGGGCGGCGGGAATGACGATCCGCGGATCGGGCACCAGGTCGATATCGTCGGCGCGGCCCGAGTACGGAACAGCGTTGAGGATGACCCGCATCGCGTTGAGTCGTGCCCGGTGCTTGTTCTCCGAGCGCACGATGGTCCACGGGGCGTCAGCGGTGCTGGTGCGACGCAACATCCGGTATTTCGCGTCGGTGAAGTCATCCCAGTGCTCCTGGGCCTGGACGTCGATCTCGCTGAGCTTCCACTGCCGCAGCGGGTCATCGCGGCGCCGCTCGAACCGGCGGGCCTGCTCCTCCTTGGTGACACTGAAATAGAGCTTCACCATGATGGTGCCCTGGCGCACCAGGTCTTTCTCGAAACCCACGACCCCCTTGAGGAAGTTCCGGTACTCCTCATCGCTGCAGAAGCCGAAGACCGGTTCGACCATGGCCCGGTTGTACCAGGAGCGGTCGAACAGCACGATCTCGCCACCGGTGGGGAACTGTGCCACATAGCGTTGGAAGTACCACTGACTGCGTTGCTCCTCGGTGGGTTTGCCCAGCGCCACCACTCGGTAGTGTTTCTCGTTCATATAGCGGGTGACCCGACGGATCGTCCCGCCCTTACCCGCGGCGTCCCGGCCCTCGAAGAGCACGATCATCCGGCGGTTCTCGTCTTCGAGGTAGCGCTGGAGCTTGAGCAATTCCACCTGAAACGGCTTGAGCTCTTCTTCTTCGGAAACCCGACGCGGTACGGCCATCCGGTCATTGTGGCCCAGCGCGGCCACCGCCCTTCGCGCAGGTCCGGATGGGGCCGGTCTCGGAATGGTGGCGGTTGCGTGCCGACCCAGTTTCGCCGCCCCGGGCGGGCATCGGCCCTGGATACGATCGTCGGGCCCTGTCGTTACCGCCTTCCCGACTCCGGAGTGCCCGTGAAACTGCGCAGGAAAATGGCGAGCTTCGCCGGGAAGGTCGGGCTCGTGCTCGGCACTCTTCCGCTGTTCGCTCTTCCGATCGCGGCACCGGTCGCCGCGGCCCCCGTCCTCCCCGCTACCGCACAGACCGCCCAGTGGATCGTTGTCGGTGTGCCGGCCGCCGACGCCACGACCGGAACACTCACCGCGTATCAGAAGGTCGCACAGCAGTGGAAGCGTGTGCTGGGCCCCATCTCCGCGAAGGTGGGTGAGCTCGGGGTCGGCGTCCCCGCGGACGGCGTCTACCGCACACCCGAGGGAACGTTTGCGTTCGACCAGGCCTTCGGGCGCAAGCCCAATCCGGGCACCAAGATGCCGTATTTTCAGGCCACCGATCAGGACTGGTGGGATGAGGATGCCAGCTCGCCCACCTACAACACCCACGTGAGATCCGCGCAGAGACCCTCATCCATCACCGAGAACCTCTACACATCCGGACCGGTTTATGACTACGCGGTCAACATCGCGGTGAATCCGCAGCGGATCCCGGGCAAGGTGTCCGGAATCTTTCTGCATGTGACCGATGGCAACCCGACCTGGGGATGTGTGGCCATCGGCCGGGATGAGATGCGCGCGCTGCTGAACTGGCTGGACCCCGCGGCAGATCCGCGGATCACCATTGGTGTCGGGACCCCGTCGCTGGTGGCAGCCAGGTCGTGATGCCGACGCAGTCGGTGACGGTGCCCTCGTCAAGGTCGCCGAATGACGGGTCGGAGCTACCGTGGACCTCAAGCCGGCCACCGGTGAGTTGACCGACGGGATGCTCGTGCGGGGGCTGCATGTGGCGGCTCAGTTGCCGCCCGTGGACGGGCCCGCGCGGGCGGCGGCGAGCGCCGGGTGGATCCGGACCTCCATCGCTTTGATCGCGAAGAACACCGCCCGGCCCGGGAGCAAGCCGAGATCGGCCACCGCAGCCGGGGTGATATCGGCGCACAGCGCAGGCCCCCCGTCGGGTTGTTCGCCGGTCCGGACCCGTACGGCCCCCCCGTGTAACTCCAGTTCGGTGATGGTCGCGGGCAAGACGTTGCGGGGGCTCGCATGCGGGGGTTCGAGGTGGACCGACACCGCCATCGGCGAGAACACCGCGACTGCGGAACTGCCGGTGGACGGGCCACCGGTTCCGTAAATCGTTCTGCCCCAGGTTGTTCTGATCGTTCCCGGCTCGCCGACCACCCCGGACAGCAGGTTCACTCCGGCGATCCGGGCGGCGAAGTCACTGCGCGGGGAGGCCAGGATGTCGCGGACCGGAGCACTCTCGACGATCCTGCCGGCGTCGACGATGATGACCCTGTCCGCGATCGCGAGGACGTCGAGTAGCTCATGGGTGACGATCACCGCGGTGCGCCGATCGGTCTGGAGAAGATCGCGGAACAAGCCGCGGACCGCAGTTGCCCCGGCTACGTCGAGAGCGGCCAGCGGTTCATCGAGGAGCAGCAGTCGGGGCTCGACTGCCAGAGCGCGGGCGATCGCGATCCGCTGGGCCTGCCCGCCCGACAACTCAGCGGGCCGGCGGGCGGCCAGGTGGCCGGCGTCGACCGCTTCGAGCCATTGCCGCGCCACGGTACGCGCCCGCGAACGGCTGAGTCCGGTACGGCGCGGTCCGTAGGCCACGTTGGCCTCGACGGTCATATGCGGAAACAGCAGTGCCTGCTGGGTGAGCATGGCGATACCCCGGGCATGCGGCGGGATGAAGAGCCCCGCGGCGGTGTCGGTGAGGACCGTGTCCCCCAGCGTGATGCGGCCGTGGTCGGGGCTGAGGAGCCCGGCGATCAGCGCGAGCAAGGTCGATTTGCCGGCGCCATTCGGGCCCAGGACCGCCAGGACGTCACCGCTGTCGAGTTGGAGATCGAACTCGGCTCCGCGTTGATCCACCCGCGCGTGCAGCTCAAGCCCGTTCACAGCGGACCGGACAGCCGACGCGAGGCGGAGGCGATCACGATGAGGGCGGCGACAATGATCAGCAGCAGCGATAGGGCGAGTGCGGCCTCGGCATCGGTTTCCCGTTGCAGATAGATCTCCAGGGGCAGCGTGCGTGTGACGCCCTGTAAGGAGCCGGCGAAGGTGAGGGTGGCTCCGAATTCGCCGAGTGACCGAGCGAACGCCAGGACCGCGCCGGAGATCAGCCCCGGCAGCACCAGCGGCAGGGTTACCGTCCGCAACACGGTGGTCGGCCGACCCCCCAGCATCGCGGCCACGCTCTCGTACCGGTTGCCGGCGGAGCGTACGGCGCCCTCCAGGCTGACCACGAGGAACGGCAGCGAGACGAATGTCTGGGCCAGCACGACGGCGGCCGTGGTGAAGGCGATCCGGATATCGAAGGCTTCCAGATAGCGCCCCAGCAGGCCGTAGCGGCCAAACGCGTATAACAGCGCGATACCGCTGACCACCGGCGGGAGCACCAGTGGCAGTAGGACCACGGCACGCAGGAACCTCAGACCCGGGAATGTTCCGCGGGCGAGGGTGATGGCCATCGGAACCCCGAGCAGCACACACAGTCCGGTGCTGGCTGTTGCGGTCTTCACGCTCAGCCACAACGCCGCGCGCGAGGACTCCGAGGTGATCAGCGGAATGAAGTGCGCCCAGTCGATCCGCAGCAGGATCGCTGCCAGCGGAATGAGGATGAGTGCTGCCCCGACCGACGCCGGCAGGTAGATCCAGGTCGGGAGGCCGACCGTGACCCGCGGCTGGGTCGGAGTCCCGGTCCTCACGGGATCTCGAAACCCGCGTCGGCCAGTGCTCCTCGTCCGGTCGGACCGGTGAGGAGTTCGACGAAAGACTCTGCCGCAGAGGGATTCCGGGACTCGGCGAGTACCCCGACCGGGTAGCTGTTCGAGGCGGCGTCGGCCAGCGGGATGGTGACTTCGGTGACCTTGTCGCCGGCTGCCCGGGCATCGGTCAGGTAGACCAATCCGGCGTCAGCCGCGCCGGAGATGACCTTTCCCACCACGTCGGTCACAGTGGACTCCTCGCTGGCCGGTGTGAGGGTCACACCGGTGAGCCGGCCGAGTTTCGCCGCCGCGGCGCCGCACGGCACCTGCGGCGCACACACCACCACCGCGAGCCCGGGTCTGGCCAGATCGGCGAAGTCGGCCACACCATGCGGGTTTCCCGGCCGGGTGATGATCGTCAGGGTGTTGGTGGCGAACACCTCCGGTGCGCCGCGCATGAGTCCGGCGCCGACGGCTCTACCCATGCTCGCCTCGTCGGCCGAGGCGAAGACATCCGCCGGAGCGCCCTGGGTGAGCTGGGTGAGCAGGTCGGTGGAACCGGCGAAACTGAACTTCACGCGGGTACCCGGATGGGCCTTCTCGAGCTGCCCGGACAGCGTCGTGAATACCGCTGCCAGCGAGGAGGCCGCGAAAACGGTGATATCGCCGGCCGGACCCGCCGGTGGATCCGGTGGGGGGGAGGGGGCACCCGAGCAGGCCGTCGCGGCCGCGATGGCGATGGCCGCGATTGCCGGGGCTGCGGCCCGGGCGGTCATCTGTCGGCCTTCGGTATTTCGACGATCACGGTGGTGGCCTTCACGGCGGCAACGGCAAGCGAGCCCACCTCCAGGCCGAGTTGTTCTGCCGACTGCCTGCTCATTAGCGAGACGACCGTATGTGGTCCGCACTGGAGTTCCACCTCGGCCATTACCCCGTCGGTGATCAGGCGGGTGACGATCCCGGCGAACCGGTTACGTGCCGAACTCCCGGTCGGCGGCGGATCCGGTGCGGTCGCGGCATGGGTGCGGGCGAACTGGGCCAGGATGTGGCCGGGGATGGCCAGCCGGCCGGTCGCGTCCTTCGTGGCGGTGAGGCCCCCGCCGTCGATCCATCGCCGCACGGTGTCATCGCTGACGCCCAACAGGGCCGCGGCCTCCCTGATCCGGATCATCGCCATCCACTACCCCTTGAACACATTCCGTCTTTGCGGTGATTATCGGCCCTGGCTTCATTGTTCACTGATGGAATCAGCGTTTAGCCCCGCATTCGCGTTATCGAGCCCGGGTGAACGCAGCGCAACACGGTGCAACACAGTGTGCTGCCAACCCGGCCTCCCGAATGCCCGGATGAAGGGCCCCGGGATGCCCGGATGAAGTCAATGTCGGCCGAACGGGTAACAGCTATGCGACCATCGCCCGGTGCGGGAAACCTTCAACGAGAAGAAGGTCAGGGTGGTCATCGCCGATGACCACCCGTTGTTTCGGGACGGGTTGATGCGCGCGCTGACCGGCAGCGGTCTGGTTGACGTGGTCGCCGAGGCCCCGGACGGGCCCTCGGCACTGGCGGCGATCAGGAAGCACGCACCGGCTGTTGCGTTACTGGATCATCAGATGCCCGGGCTGAACGGAGCGGAGGTTGCCGCCGCTGTGCTGCGGGACGGTCTGCCCACCCGGGTGCTGCTGGTGTCGGCCTACAACGATGCCGCGATCGTCTACCGCGCTCTGCAACAGGGCGCCGCAGGCTTTCTGCCCAAGGAGTCGTCACGCTCGGAAATCGTCAATGCGGTGATCGAGTGCGCGAACGGCAACGATGTCGTTGCCCCGGATTTGGCCTCGGGTCTTGCCGCCGAGATCCGCCGCCGGGCCGAGCCGGCCGGCCCGACCCTGAGTGCCCGCGAACGCGAGGTGCTGAGCCTGATCGCCGGCGGCGATAGCATCCCGATCATCGCCAAGACATTGTTTCTCGCGCCGTCGACGGTCAAAACCCACGTGCAGCGGCTCTACGAGAAGCTCGGCGTGGGGGATCGGGCGGCAGCCGTCGCCGAGGCCATGCGCCGGGGATTGCTGGACTAGCCCATGGGCCGCCTCGTCGACCGGGTGCTGGATTTTCTGACCACGGACCCGTTGCGCATCCGGTCAATCCTGCGATTGGTGCTGATCGCGCTGATCGCGCTGCTGATTCATCACAGTCGTATCCAGCACCGCTTCGAGGGTGCGTTCAACGCGGTGCTGGTGATCTACACCCTGGTGGCGCTGGTGTTCCTGGCCGTCGTGCTGTTCGGGCCGGACCGCTGGTGGTTCGGCTGGTTCTCGACATCGGTCGACACTGTCATCGTGATGGCGCTGTGTATCGCGTCCGGGCCGGCGACGATCGCGCTGTACCCGATCTTCTTCCTGCTGCCGATCTCGGTGGCCTTCCTGGAAAGACCGCTGACCACCGGCGTGCTCGGGCTGAGTACGGCACTGGGATACCTGCTGGTCTGGGTGGTCTACGCCTCCGGTGATAAAAAGTTCGGCGGTCACATTCCCCCCATCGTCTACGCCCAGGTGGGGTGTCTGCTGTGGTTGACCGCCGCCATCACCGCGTTGTCCTACACACTGGCGCGGAGGCAGGGCCGGGTGCTGGCGCTACTGGATGTGCGCCGCCGGTTGGTGGCGGAGTCGATGCGGGCCGATGAACGGGGCAACCGCGAACTGTCCGAACAACTGCATGACGGTCCCCTGCAGAATCTGCTTGCCGCACGGTTGGACCTCGACGAGTTGCGGGAAAACCCCACCGCGGCCGGTTTCGACCGGCTGGATGCGGCGCTGCGGGAGACGGTTTCGGAGTTGCGGACCACCGTCAGCACCCTGCACCCGCAGGTGCTGGACCAGGTGGGTCTCAGCGCGGCCGTCAGCGAACTGGCCCAGCGCAACGAGCAGCGGTGGGGAACTCCGGTGTGCGCCGAACTCGATGAGGTGGGTCGCCCGGAATCCCAGACGCTGATCTACCGGGCCGCCCGGGAGCTGCTGACCAACGCCTACAAGCACGCCCGGGCGACCCGCCTGGATATCGGCCTGCACCGGGACGGTGAGGCGACTGTTCTGCGGGTGGCCGACGACGGAGTCGGATTCGACCCGGCGATCCTGGATCGACGGGTCGCCGAAGGCCATATCGGTCTCGCGTCGCTGGTCGTCGGCGTCGAGGCGGCCGGCGGCTCGATGGACATCAGCGAGCGACCGGGCGGTGGGACAGCGGTGACGGTGACCGTCCCGGACGAGGTAGCGGCGGAGCGGCTGCAGTCCGTCTGATCGCTCAGCGCACCTCAACCGAGATCGACGGCCACCCACTCGCGCCATCGGGCGCGGGGGCGCTTTGCTGTTCGGTCTGCACCGCGCCGGTGTTGTCGGTGGCCCGGACTGTCAGGATGTGCCGCCCGGCGGCGGCCTCCCAGTCGAAAGTCCACAGCCGCCAGGTGTCATCGGAGTAGGCCGCGCCGAGGGTGGCCGGCTGCCACGGCCCGTCGTCGACTCGGACTTCGACGGCTTCGATTCCGCGGTGCTGAGCCCAGGCGACCCCGCCGACGGTGACCACGCCGGCGGAGACCCGCGCCCCATCGCGGGGCACGTCGATACGGGATTGCGTCTTGATCGGAGCCCGCGCCGACCAGCCGCGTTCGGTCCAGAAGGCCTTGGCCCGGTCGAACCGGGTCAATTCCAGGTCGACCACCCACTTGGTGGCTGAGACGAAACCGTAGAGACCCGGCACCACCAGCCGCGCGGGGTAGCCGTGCTCGACCGGCAGGGGCACCCCGTTCATCCCGATCGCCAGCATCGCGTCCCGGTCGTCGGTGAGAGCCTCCACCGGGGTGCCCACCGTGAAGCCGTCCACCGAGGTCGACAGCACCATATCGGCATCGGGACTGACCCCGCTGCGCCGCAACAGGTCCCGGACCCGGTAGCCGGTCCACATGGCGTTGGAGATGAGATTTCCGCCCACCGGATTGGACACGCAGGTCAGCGTCACGGCCGCCTGGACGGCCTCGAACTGCTCGAGGTCGGCGAAGGTGTAGGTGATCTCCTCATCGACCATGCCGTGAACGCGGAGCTTCCACTCCTCCCGGGAGACCTGCGGAACGGTGAGAGCGGTGTCGATGCGATAGAAGTCTTCGTTGGGAGTGATGAAGCTGGGCAGCCCGGCGTCATCGGGTTGCACATCCGCCGGAACGGGCGGTGCCGGGACGGCGGGTGTGGGCAGGGCGAAACTGTCGCGGTCAGTGGCCACCGAGCGACGCTGGCGGGTGAGAACGGAGCCGACGACACCGCCCAGCGCACCCAGCCCGACGAACCCCAGGGTCAGCAGCGAACGCCGCCGACCGGGGTCCGGGGTTTCAGCGGGGGTCTGTTCCCGGATCCGTTCGGAGGTCAGCAGTCGCAGCGCCGCGATTCCGGTGGCGGTGCCCAGCAGGGTCGGGATGAGATCAAATGCGCTCGCCCCGGGACGGCTCAACACGGCCAGGCACCCCAGCAGCCCGGCTCCGCCAAGAACGATGCTGCCCAACGGAATTCGTGAGCGCTCCCAGATGGCGGATGCTGACGCCAGCGCGGCGATGACAACGAGCACCATCACGGTCAGGAAGGTCTTGTCCGCGGTGCCGAAGGTCTGGATGGCCCATTCCTTGACCGGGCCCGGGGTCAGATTGATCACTGATGTCCCGACGGCGGTGCGGGAGTCGGCGGCCGGGGCGAAGAACGCCGCGGCCAGTTGGGTCACCCCGAGAGCGACCGCTGCCGCTGCCAGGCCGGCTCCCATCCGGGCACCGATCGTGGTTTGAGGCATATGGATCAACCTACCTGCGCCCGCCCCGCAGGTTAAGTGCTCGCCCGATACGCGAGGGTGCGCAAAGTGCACGCCGGGGCCGGCGTGTCGGCGGGCCGACACGCACCCTCGCGGTGAGGCCTCACCGGGCTGGTTGTTCGGCCCCGCAGCAATCGCCGGCGGCCGTCTCGGAGGGAGCCTCGAAGAACGTCTCGGAGTCGGCCAGCTTGGTGTAGACCTCCCACCGCTCGCCGTCCGGTCCGCTCACCCACACCTTGTCCTGCAGAGCGAAGCAGCAGGTGGTGCCGATTTCCTCCTCGGTGAACAGTCCCTCCGCGGTGAGGCGGCCGATCTCGGTATGCACCCGGTCGCTGCTGTCCTCCTCGACCCCGAGGTGGTTCAGAGTGCCTCCCGCGCCGGGGTTCTTCAGCAGCACCAGTTTCAGCGGAGGTTCGGCGATGGCGAAGTTGGCATAACCGGGCTTCACCTTGGCGGGTGCGACGTTGAAAAGTTTGGAATAGAACACGATTGCCTGGTCGATATCGTCGACGTTCAGGGCTAGTTGGATACGGGACACGAGGACCTCCTCAGGCCATATGTGACATATGTCGAATTACTCGGGTGGCTCCACCCTGCCACCTTTTGGATATATGTCAAGGGTTCTGGAATGATGGCGCCATGCCCAAGGCGTTGCCCGATATCGACATCTCGGCCCCGGTCTGCTGTGCGCCCATAGCGGCCGGGCCGATGGACGATGAGGTGGCGCTGGAGGTAGCGCTGCGGCTCAAGGCGCTCGCCGACCCTGTCCGGGTCAAGATCATGTCACTGCTGTTCTCCTCGCCGTCCGGCGAGGAGAACAGCGGCGAGTTGGCTGCCGCGGTCCGGATCACCGAGTCCACCGTCAGTCATCACCTGACCCAACTGCGCAACGCGGGTCTGGTGGAGTCGGCCCGGCGGGGTATGAGCGTCTACCATCGGCCCCGGCATGCGGCCATCGCGGCGCTGTGCGCGGTCATCGACCCGGACTGCTGCCGCTGAAGTTCGCTACCGGGTGCTCGCGGCCGACACCGGGCGGTCCCGCACCGCGAACGCCCCGGCGCCGGCGAACGCGATCAGCAGGAACGAGAAGCAGTACAGCACCGAGAGTTCGCCGCCGTTTTGGATGGGCAACAGGCCGTCAGCCTGGTGGGCGGTGAAGTAGGCGAACGCCATGGTCCCCGAGCCGAGGAGGGCGGCCAGCCGGGTGAACAGCCCGAGTGCGACCAACAGACCGACGACGAGCTCGATCAGACCGGCCCACCAGTACGGCCAGGTTCCAAAGGGAACCGCCCCGGACTTGGTGGCCGGCCAGCCGAACAGCTTGGCCGTGCCGTGCAGGGCGAACAGCAGCCCGACGACGATCCGGAAGAGACCGAGAACGGGAGCGGAGAATCGGTCGAGCCGGGCGTCGATGTCCATATGACGACGATACTGCCGATCAGCCGCCGCGCGCGGTTATGGTTCGCAGGTGACCGATAACCAGATGCTGGTCCTGAACGGCGCCGACCTCGATAGCATCGGGCTGACCTGGACCGAGATCATTGACGTTCTCGAGGACGCTTTCCGCCAGAAAGCGCGGGGGCTGGTGCAGAACCCGCCCAAGCCCAAAGTCACCTCCCGCGGCGATGACGCATTCATCCACGCGATGCCGGCCTATCTCGGTGGATCGGACAAAATCGGTATCAAGTGGGTGGCCGGCTACGAGCAGAACAATGCCAAGGGACTGCCCTACATCTACGGTGCGATGATCATGAACGACCCGGAGACCGGCCGGCCGATCGCCCTGCTCGACGGCGGGTGGATCACCGCGATGCGTACCCCCGGGGTCTCCGGGGTGACCATGCGGCACGTTCCCGGCGCTCCCGAACACTTGGCGATTGTCGGCTGCGGGCTGCAGGGTCATCGGCACCTGGAGGTCGCACTCGAGGTGCACCCCGGCCTCACCCGGGTGTCGGCCTATGACCGCAACCCCGGCCGGGCCCGCGACCTGCTGGACCGGTGCGGAGAACGGGCGACCAGAGTTGCCGAATCCCCCACCGACGCGGTCGCGGGGGCCGACCTGGTGATCACCACCATCACGGTGCCACTCGACCCGAAACTGGACTGCGCCAACACCAATCCCGATGCGCTGCTGCTACCGGTGGACTACGACGATGCCATGGCGCCGAAGGCGTTCCACGATGCCGTGGTGTACTGCGTCGATGACCCTGGCCAGTACGGCTCGGTCGCCGGCAGCATGTACTTCTTCGGCCTGCCGGCACCCGTCACCGATCTGGCCCAAGTTGTCACGGGCCGGTACCCGGTTCCGGCGTCGGGCCGGCGGATGTTCCTCAACATGGGAATCGCCATGGACGATGTAGCACTCAGCGCGCTCATCCTCGACCGGGCCCCGGCCGCCGGAGTGGGTCGTTATATCGAATTTCCCTGAGCGCAGATCGTAGGATCCCGGCATCGGTCCGACAGTGGAGACAGGTAGTGCGATGACGCCGAACAGGCAGGTATGGCTGCGGGCAGGCCTCGGAGCGGGTGCGGTGGCCGCCGGGGTGGGTGCGGCACTCGTCGCCGGGCCCGGGGCAGGTTCGGCGGCGGCCGATGACGGCCCCGGGCGGGGCGCGGCGAGCGCCGGGCAGGATCGCGACTCCAAGGGCCCGGCGCGCTCGCGTGAGCAGGCCCGGCGCGCCGCCAGCCCGGCACCGGTCAGCGAGGCCCGGGTGGACCCCCGCCGCTCGGCAGCGGCCGCAGGCGCGACGGTTTCGGTGGAGATACCGGTAAAACACGTTGTGGCAGAACCGGATCCGGTCCCGGAACCGGTGCGGGCAGTCAGAGGCGCTGCGGCGCGCGCCGGCAGCGCCAGGGTACCGGTGGCCACGGTGGGTCCGGCCGCACCGGTATCGATGCCGGCTCCGATTACGGCCGCTCCGGCCGTCACCGGTGTCGCCCACACCGTCGCGGCACCGTCCGCCGACGCCACCGGAACCACCGCCGCGAACCGGGCCAACGCTGCGGCGCCGGCCGACCCCGGCCCGATCCAGGCCGCGATCCTGGCGGCGCAGGCCTATATCTACGGCTATCCGCTGATGGAGTACGAGCGGGTCCGGCAGACGGTGGGGACACTCAACACCCTGTACTCCCTGACCAGTTTCGCCAATCCGGATGTCGATCCGATCTGGTTGTCGATCGGCGGCGGTAAGCGACCCAATGTCGACACCTTCTACACCCTTGCCGAACTCGATCTCAGCAACGGCCCGGTGGTGTTGTCCATTCCCGATATGGGGGACCGGTACTTCAGCTTTCAGCTGACCGACCCGTATACCAACGTGTCGGGCTATATCGGTTCCCGGACAACGGGTTCCGGGCCGGGAAACTACGCGATCACCTGGTCGGGTGGTCCGCAGGTCGATATCCCCGGTGCGCAGACTGTCGAGGTGCCCTACAGCAGCATGCTCGCACTCGGGCGCACCCTCGCCGGTGACGCCGCCGACCAGGAGGTGGCGCGCGAACTGATCAAGCAGTACGCGTTGAGCCCGACCGGCGGCACCGTCAGCCCCATCATCCCGATCCCGGCTCCCGGTCTGAGCTATCTGGACTCCATCAGCGCCGCAATGGCGCTCAACCCGCCACCGGCCATCGACGCCCCCACGCTGGCGGCCATCGCACAGATTGGCGTGGGGCCGGGAATGACGGTGGCCGACGCCAACCTGGGCGTGTTGTCCACCCTCGCCGCAGACGTGGCGGTTCGGGTAACCGCCGCCCTGCTTCCGCTGGTGACCAGCATCACCCAGTACGTTTCAGCGTTCACCAACGGTGGCTGGGCCACCCCGCCGGCGGCGATCGGCGACTACGGCACCGACTACCTGCTGCGGGCCGGTGTCGCAGAGGTGGGCCTGGTGGCCAACACCCCGGAGGAGGCGGTCTACTCGGCCGGGCTGCTGGGTGCCAACCGGTTGCCACTGGCCGGATTCGGAACCGGCTCGTACCTCCTGCGATTCGCTCCGGGTGAGGCTCCGCCGGTCGGTGCTTTCTGGTCGGTGACGGCCTACGGCAGCGATGGCCGGCTGGTGCCGAACGCGCAGAAGCAATACGCGGTCAGCAACAGCCGGCCGGAGGAACTGATCACCCGGCCGGACGGTTCGATCGATATCGTCTTCGCCCCCCGCGATCCGGGCGACCCGGGCGCGAATTGGCTGAAAGTGCCGGCCGGCGGTGGCTTCGAGGCCTATCTGCGGATGTACGTGCCCGACGAGTCCGTCCTCGACGGCACCTGGGTGGCGCCGCCCATCGAGCGCCGCTGGTTCGTCTGACCGTCAAGCGACGCGTGATCAGCTGTCGGTCGACGTTCCGCCGCCGACCTCCGCAGGCAGCGGTGGCGGTAGCGGCACCGTCGATGTCGTCTGAGCCGTCGAGGTTGCCGCACCGGATGTCGCGGGGGACGAGGTGGCGGGCGTCGAGGTGGCGGGCGTCGAGGTGGCCGTCGTCGAGGTGGCCGATGTGGACGTGCTCGTCGTGGTGCCGGGTGTTGACGTGGCGGCGGGGGCCTCCGGGCCGGTGTAGTCGGTCCACGTCTCGGTGCGGAACGTGTTGCCGTTCGCGGTGACGCTCAGCGCCGTCGGGGTCACCGTGTATTTCACGCCGTCGTTGTCGGCGACGAAGGTATCGCTGGATGTTTTCGATGCCGTGGTGATCAGTCGGGCGCCGTCGCTGACCCGCACACCGCGGTACTGATAGGAACCCGACGCGGTCTTACAGATCGCTACCCGCGAGGTCTCGGTGGCGCCGAAGAGAACTGCGGTGGCCGGTGCCGTGCAACGCGCGGTCGAGTTGACATAGCCGTTCGCGTCCGCCGGCGGTGCGGCGGTGGGCGTGGCGGTGGAGGTAGACGCCGCCAGGGGCACGCCGACAGCGATCAACGCCGATGCGGCGGCAGCGGCGAGTCCGGTTTGGCGCAGCCGGGATTGACGGGTCGTCGAGGTGCTCAGTGGATCCGTGCTCATTGGATCCACCTGATCACACGTTCATCGCGCGCGCGAGGAACGATGCGGAGCCAACACCCAATCGTTAAAGACCCGAGATGGAGCCCGGAACCCACTGCCCGTGACGAATCACTCCGGACACGGCAAGGTCCTTGTCCAGGACAACCAGGTTCGCCGCTGAGCCCGGCCGGAGTACGGCACACGGGAGTCCAAGTGCACGAGCCGGATTCACCGACGATTGCCGTGCCGCCTGCAGCAGGGCCTCGTCCCGAGGCAGACCGGCGTGCAGCACCGCGAACCGGAAGAGCCGGTCAAAGGTCGCGGTACTTCCGGCGATGGTGTCGGTGCCGGCCAGATGTGCCACCTGATGGGCCACCTCGACGGTCAGTGGTCCGATCCGGTAGAGGCCGTCGGGCATCCCGGCCGCCGCCATCGCGTCGGTCACCAGTGACACCCGACCGGATCCGGCGGAGGCGACGATGTGGCGGTAGAGCGCTGCATCGACATGGACACCATCGGTGATCACCTCGACCGTCACCCGGGGGTCCTCCAGTAGCGCGATCACCGGGCCGGGTTCGCGGTGATGGATCGGGCGCATCGCGTTGAACAGGTGCGTTGCGACCGTCGCCCCGGCATCCACGGCGGCCCTGGTCTGCCGGTATGTCGCGTTGGTATGGCCGACCGCCGCGACCGCTCCGGCGTCCACGATGCGGCGGATCGCCTCGAGTCCACCGGCCCGTTCCGGGGCCAGTGTCACCATCCGGATGGTTTCACCCCCGGCGCGCAGCACCCGGTCCAGTTCGGTGGGGTCGGGGTCGCGCAGCAGATCGGGGTCATGGGCACCGCATCGATCAGCCGACAGCCAGGGACCCTCGAGGTGAATACCCGCAATCACACCGGCACGAACCTGCTCGGCGAGTGCCCTGACCTGGGCCAGAAGCTTCGCGGGAGCCTCGGTGACCAGCGACGCCACCAGGGTGGTGGTGCCGTGCCGCAGGTGCTGGCCGACTGCGGCGGCGGTTTGGCCGGGATCGGAGAAGCTACCGCCTCCGCCGCCGTGCACGTGGGTGTCGACGAAACCCGGCACCACCGTCGCGGTGCCGAGATCGTGGTCGGGCCGACGCCGGGGCGCTCCGCGGTGGACGGCGGTGACGAGGCCGGCCGAGATCTCCAGCCACCCGGGCCGGAGCAGTTCGGTGCCGGTGATCACCTCGCCGGCGGTCAGCAGCATCTAGATTTCCTGCCAGCCCGGTTTCGAGCGGTAGGTCTCCCGGTAGTAGTCGGCAAGTTGGAGGCGCCGCGCCGCGGCGTCATCCAACAGGACCGTCACATGCGGGTGGTGCTGCAGGATGGTGGCCGGCCACATTGCGCTCACCGCGCCCTCGACAAGCTGGTGTACCGCCTCGGCCTTGTTCCGGCCGGTGGCGACCAGCACCACATGCCGGGACTCCATGATGGTGCCCAGGCCCTGGGTCAGGCAGTGCGTGGGTACGGCGTCCACATCACCACCGAAGAACCGGGCGTTGTCCATGCGGGTCTGGCGGGTCAGCGTCTTGATCCGGGTCCGGGAGGCCAGTGAGGAGCCGGGCTCGTTGAAGCCGATATGTCCGTCGGTGCCTATCCCGAGGATCTGTAGGTCGATACCCCCGGCGGCCCGGATGGCTCGTTCGTAGTCCGCGCACGCGGCCGGGATGTCCTCGGCAAGGCCCGCCGGGCCGTCCACGGCGCGCGGCCCGAAATCGACCCGGGAGGCGAACGCGGTGTCGATGACATTGCGATAGCGTTCCGGGTGGTCGGCGGGCAGACCGACATACTCATCGAGGGTGAAACCACGGGCCTGGCTGAACGACACCCGGCCGGCCTCATAACGGTCTGCCAGCTGATCGTAGATCGTCAGCGGTGAGGAGCCGGTTGCCAGACCCAGAACCGCCCCCGGCTTGCGCTTGAGTAGCGATTCGATGGCGTCGGCGCCGACAGTGCCGATCTCGGCGGTATCGCGCAGGATGATGACTTCCATCTCCGGCTATTTCGAGGCAGTGAAAAGAATTGCGCCGGAAACTATTTCGGCGTTCAGCGTCACCGTTTCGGCGACCGAGATATTTGACGGCTCACGTTCGTCCATCACCACCACCGGCACTATCGGGCTCAGGCCGGCGGCGACGATAGCCGGAACGTCGTAGCTGATGATCGGCTGGCCGGCTGCGACGGTGTCGCCCTGGGCCGCGTGCGCGGTGAATCCTCGGCCATCCAATGTGACCGTGTCGAGTCCGAGGTGAACGAGGATGCCGACCTGATCGGCCGTCATGATGACGTAGGCGTGCGGAAGCAGTTTGAGGATCTTGCCGCTCACCGGCGCGGTCGCGTCAAGGACCTGCCGGGGCGGATCGACGGCGGCCCCGTAACCGACCATGCCCTGTGCGAAGACCGGGTCGGGGACTGCCGAAAGGGCTAGTGCGCGGCCCGCGACGGGCGCATGGACCGGTGAGAGACTCACAAGGGCTCCTCGGGGTCGATATCGGCGTTTGGTTGTCTGTCAAGGATAGGGATGCGGTCTGCCGATTGAGGCCGTTACGGCACCCTCGAGCGGCTCAAACCGCCCCTCGCGGTGGTCGGCGGTGGTCTAGGCTTCCGCTGGGCTGCAATAGAGGAAGGGCCGTTCCCAGATGAGTGAAGCGCCGGAAACGCCAGGGGCACAGACGAAGTCGGGAATGAGGATTCCAGGTTTCGCCCAGTTGCAGCGGTTGGGTAAGAGCCTCATGCTGCCGATCGCGGTGCTGCCGGCGGCAGGTATCTTGTTGCGGCTGGGCCAAGACGACCTCCTGGGCCGGATCGACGCGCCGGTGATCGGCCCGTTCTTCCAGGCGATGAGCGCCGCCGGCGGCGCGTTGTTCACCAATCTGCCGCTGCTGTTCGCTGTTGGTGTGGCGATCGGATTCGCCCGCAAGGCCGATGGATCCACCGCACTGGCCGCAGTCGTCGGCTACCTGGTGATGGATACGGTCTTCAAGACCATGTCCCCGGTGGTGCTCGCCGGTGAGTTGGACGCCTCCGGCGAACAGGCGCAGATCAACTACAGCGTGTTCGGCGGCATCGTGGTGGGCCTGGTGACCGCGTGGCTGTTCGACCGGTACCACACCATCAAACTGCCGCCCTATCTCGGGTTCTTCGGCGGCAGGCGGTTCGTACCCATCGTCGTGTCACTGGCCACCCTGGTGATCGCCTTCGCGATGAGCTACTTCTATCCCGTTTTCGATGCCGGATTGACCGGGTTGGGCAGGTTCATCGGCGGTGCCGGGGCCCTTGGTGCGTTCGTCTACGGGTTTGCCAACCGGATGCTGATTCCGGTTGGGCTGCATCACATCCTGAACTCCTTCGTCTGGTTCATCTACGGCGACTACACCACTCCGGACGGCAGTGTGGTCACCGGTGAGCTGAGCCGATTCGCGGCCGGTGACCCGACCGGCGGGCATCTGACCGCCGGGTTCTACCCGATTCTGATGTTCGGCCTGCCGGCCGCCGCGCTGGCGATGATCCATGTGGCCAACGCCCGGCAGCGCAAACTCGCACTCGGCATCCTGTCGGCGGCCGGGTTGACGGCTTTTCTCACCGGTGTCACCGAGCCGCTGGAGTTCGCCTTCATGTTCGTGGCGTTCCCGCTCTACGTCGTACATGCCGTACTGACCGGGCTGTCGGTGGCCATCGCGTACGCCTTGGATATCCACCTGGGATTCTCGTTCTCGGCCGGGCTGATCGACCTGCTGCTGTACGGCACCGCACCGGCGGCCAAGAACATACCGTTACTGGTGGCCATGGGACTGGTGTTCTTCGTCGTCTACTACCTGTTGTTCCGGTTCGTCATCACGAAATGGAATATGCGTACACCCGGCCGCGAACCGGAGGCTGAGTTCGAGGCTGAGCAGCGCGCCAACCTCAGTGAGGGTGTTAACGCCCCCACTGCAGTGGTATCCGGTCCGGCCGGTCGGCCGGGCCGGACCGGAGCCGCCGTCGACAGCAAGGCCGAACAGGTGATCGCGGCATTCGGCGGGCGGGAGAACCTCCTCAGCGTCGACGCCTGCATCACCCGTCTGCGGATGGAGGTGGCCGATCCCGGCAGGGTGGACCAGAACCGGCTCAAGGCGCTGGGGGCGGCCGGGGTGATCGAGGTGGGCGGAAGCGTGCAGGCCGTGTTCGGCACCCAGGCCGAGGCGCTCAAGAACGAGATCCTCGACGTCCTGTGACCGTCCCGGCGCGTGCGAGCGCGCGGCCACACCGGCCGCGTCCTCCACGCCGGTGCGGCTAGCGCGGTTTAGGCTTGGCACCGACGTTGCGAGGTGCCGATGACCCTGAGACAAGCGGCTTTACGCGCCGTTGCAGTGGGTGCGTGCGGGATCGTCGCGGTGGCTTCGGTGCTGGTGCCCGCCGCTCCGGCCCGGGCCTCCGCCGATACGCATATCGCGGTGATCGGGGACTCCTACACCACCGGGTCGGAGGAGGGTGGCGGCGGATCAAGCCCCTGGCCGGGACTGGCGTGGCAGCTGTTGGCCGAGCGTGGGGTGGAGATCGACGCGGACGTTGCCGCCGAGGGCGGAGCGGGCTACGCGCAGCGCGGTAACCGCGGCAGCGTGTTCGAGGATCTGACGGCGCGGGTGGTGCAACCCGATGACGTTCTGGTGGTCTTCTTCGGATCCCGCAACGACCACCCGGCGGATCCGGGGCAGTTCCCGGACCTGGCCGCCGGGACCTTCCGGTGGGCCCGGCTCGTCGCGCCGGCGGCGAAGTTCCTGGTGATCGGACCGCCGTGGACCACCGGCAGCCCCCCGCCGTCATTGCTGACGATCCGCGACAGCCTGCGTCAGCAGGCGGCCGCTGCCAGCGCGGTGTTCATCGACCCGATCGAGGAGGGCTGGTTCGCGGACCGGCCGGAATTGATCGGCGGCGACGGGATACATCCCACTGCTGCCGGCCATGCCTACCTGGCCCGACGGATCTCGGCGCTGATTTACGATCAGCTCACGATTCGGGTCTGAGGACTCTTGTCGCCCAAGCGGTTTCCGGTCGACCCTGATCGTGTGATGTCTCAGCGCCGGTGGGATCTCCCGGTGACCGCGCTGGCCACGGTGACCATCCTCGGATTGGGTGGACTGGCGGCCGATCAGTCCCCGGCCGTCCCGGCCCATCTCATCGGCGGGCCGTTCGCGCGGCTGCTCGCCGAATCCACTGACCTCGGGCCGGCCAGCGCGGAAAGGGTGCGGATCACCGCCGAGCTGAACCAGCCGGCTGAGCCGGTGCGCCTGATGAGTTGGGCCGCCGGCCGTGGGTTATCGGTGCACTGGCGGGCCGGTGACCCGTGGGCGGTCATCGAGGGCCGCCCGCGGGCGATCGGCGCCGCATTCGGCGTAGCGATCCATGATTACCGCGCCCGCCGCGGTCCGGATCCGGGGCGGGTGTTCTATGCATCACCGCAACAGCCCGCCATCCCGCCGCAGCTCAGCGGTGAAGTGGGCGGTCTGGGCCGGATCCTGAGCTACACGCCGTATCGGGAGGGCCGACCCCCCACCCCGCCACTGGACGTCCCCGACGGCGGCCTGCTGCCGAACCAACTGCTGACCGCCTACAACGTGACACCGCTCTCCAGCGCCGGTTACACCGGCAAGGGCGGCACCGTGGTGGTGTTCAGCTTCGACGGGTTCGATCAGCAGGATATGGACAGCTTCGCCGACTGGTTCGATCTGCCGCGGTTCACACCGCAGGTCGTCGGAGGTATGCCGGACCGGCGCAGCGGCGAATCCACCATGGACTTGCAGATGATCCACGCGATAGCACCGGACGCGAAACTGGTCATGGTCAATGCCCGGCCGACGGTCGACGGCGGCCCGCCCTACGAGAAGCTCGGCACGCTCATGGAATCCGTCGACCGCCAGTTTCCGGGCGCGGTGTGGAGCTTTTCGATTGGCTGGGGCTGTGACCGGCTGCTCGCCGCGGCAGATCTCGCCCCGGTGCGATCCGCCCTGGCGAAGGCGCACCGGAACGGAACGACGGCCTTCGACGCAAGCGGCGATCTCGCAGGTCTGGACTGTCGCGGCGGCAAGAACTGGTCGGACCCGCCGAGTGCCGACGATATCGGGGTGGACGCGGTCGCCTCGCTACCGGAGATGACCGCAGTCGGCGGAACTACGCTATCCACCGACGCCAACGGCCGCTGGCTGGCCGAACAGGCCTGGTACGACGTGCCGCTGACGCAGGGGACCGCAGGCGGCGCCTCGGTGCTGTTCGACCGGCCGTCCTGGCAGGACGTCGGCGCCGAGGCCGGACCTGCGGACCGACGGCTGGTGCCCGATATCGCGGCCGTCGCCGATCCGTTCACCGGGGTCAAGTTCGTCTTTCAGCAGCAGGTGGTCGTCGGCGGCGGCACGTCGCAGGCGGCACCGGTGTGGGCCGGGCTGGCGGCGGTGATCAACCAGGTGCTCGCCGACCAGAACATGGGTCCGCTCGGCCATGTCAACCCGTTGCTCTACCAGGTCGCCAGGGGCTCGGCGGTACCGGGTTTCCGCGGTATCGATCTCGGCGGAAATGCCATCAGCCCCAGCGGCCCCGGATACGACATGGTGACCGGACTGGGTAGCCCCAACGTGGAGAATCTGGTCAAGAACATCCTGCTGATCAGATCGGTGAGCCGGTGAAGCGTCCGGCAGCGGAGTCGGTGGCGTCCTTCGACGGGTATGCACTGCCCGCCGGCCGTTATCGGGCCCGTCGTGAGCGGGGACCCAAATACATTCTCACACTGAGTCTTTGGATCCTTACCCTTGCGGTTGGAATGATGATTCTCGCGGTGGTGGACAGCCGGGTGGCCGATGTTCCGACTCGTTATATCTGCCCGCCGGATTGTGGTCGGCCACCGACCGGGCTTCCGGTGGCGACCAATCCGCGCTTCATCGCCCCCGATGGGGAGTTCTCGGTGTCATATCCGGCGCCCGGCGCCGCCTACACCCTTGACATCCAACCGAACGGGGTGACCGCCGAGTGGACGGCCGGGGACGGTGGCACCCTGCGACTGTTCAGCCAGCCGGCAGCGGGCCGCGACGCCGAAGAGATCGCCAAGACGCTCATCGCGACCGGTTTCCCGGAGGCCTGGACGGCCTATGAACTACCCAATGCGACGGTCGGTTACCAACCGGGCTACGGCGAGGTCGCCGATTTCCAGCCACTGGGCGCAGCGACCATCGCCGACCGGGTGAGAATCATCGTCATCGTCGCGGTTAAGAACGATCTCGCGCTGATCGCCGCGGCCCATGGACCGTTTCGGGAGTTCACACCCGATTTCGGCCCGGGTCCGCCGTCACCGGCGAACCTCCGCATCGCCCAGGACATGGGCAAGTACGTCAACAGTTTCACCTGGCGGGGCGATCCGCCGCGCTGAGAACCGTTCCACGTTCGGGCCGCCGGCCGGAATATTGCCGACTCTAAAGTGACTCTGGCGAGGATCCCGTGGTGTCCGGATCCTCCGGGCCCTCCGGCGGTGGAGCGGGCTGCCGGTTGAGCCAGTCCTTGAGGCGGAGCAGCTGGCTGGCCAGCAGCCCGACGGCCAGTAACAGCACACCGCCGACGATGATGAACGTCGTCATGGATCGCCTTTCGGGTTTCCGCTCTGACAACCTGTGGTGAACGCCCTGCTGACGAACAGCCTATGTAAATCGGGTGCGCGTTGCCCGGGCCGGTGCGCCCGGACGGCGCTCTTCGGGGCCGGAGCGGCCACCTATCGTGGTACGGGTGTCTGGACCGGCTCGGGTGGATGTGCGCGCCCTGCGTGCGCGTCTGGACGGACTGACGGTTCGTGATGCCGATCGGCTGGGTAGACGACTGAGGTCGCTGCGCGGCCGTCCCGACGTCGGGAAGCTCCAGCAGATCGCCGACCGGATCGAGGCCGGTGAGGCTCTGGTTGCCGCTCGGGCGGCGGCTGTGCCGACGATCACCTATCCGGACCTGCCGGTCAGTCGGTTGCGCGGCGATCTTGCCGCCGCGATCCGCGACAACCAGGTGGTGGTGGTCGCCGGGGAGACCGGCTCGGGCAAGACCACCCAGCTACCCAAGATCTGCCTGGAGTTGGGCCGCGGGGTGCGTGGGACCATCGGCCACACCCAGCCGCGCCGGCTGGCGGCCCGTACCGTCGCCCAGCGTGTCGCCGACGAATTGGGCACCGAACTCGGCGATGTGGTGGGGTACACGGTCCGGTTCACCCACCAGAGCAGCGATCGCACCCTGGTGAAGTTGATGACCGACGGGATCTTGCTGGCCGATATCCAGCGGGACCGGCGGCTGCTGCGCTACGACACGCTGATACTCGATGAGGCACATGAACGCAGCCTCAATATCGACTTCCTCCTGGGCTTCCTGCGTCAACTGCTGCCGCGCCGGCCGGACCTGAAGGTGATCGTCACCTCGGCAACCATTGAACCGGGGCGTTTTGCGGCGCATTTCGGGGCCGCGGGTCAAGACGCCCCGATAGTGGAAGTGTCGGGACGAACATTCCCCGTCGACATCCGGTATCGGCCCCTGGACCTGCCGAGCGCAGAGCAGGTGCCCGGCGTCGCGGATCGGCAGACGGATATGGATCCGGATGACCCCGATCATGAGGTGGTCAGGGTCGAGCCCCGCGATCAGACTGAGGCGATTGTCGACGCGCTGGAGGAGCTGTCCGCCGAGCCTCCCGGTGATGTACTGGTGTTCCTCTCCGGTGAACGCGAGATCCGTGACACCGCCGAAGCGGTCCGCGCCGCAACCTCGCACTTTGAGGTGCTGCCGCTGTACGCGCGGTTACCGACGGCGGATCAACAGAAAGTGTTCACCCCCAATCAGAGTCGGGTCAATCGGCGGGTGGTGCTGGCCACGAATGTGGCCGAGACCTCACTCACCGTCCCTGGTATCCGGTATGTCATTGATCCCGGTACCGCGCGGATATCCCGCTACAGCAGGCGCACCAAGGTGCAACGGTTGCCCATCGAACCGATCTCGCAGGCCTCGGCTGCCCAGCGGGCCGGTCGTTCCGGCCGTACCGCACCGGGGGTCTGTATCCGGCTCTACTCCGAGCAGGACTTCGAGGCCAGGCCCCGGTTCACCGATCCGGAAATTCAGCGCACCAACCTCGCGGCGGTGATCCTGCAGATGTCCGCTCTGAATCTCGGTGAGGTGCAGAGTTTCCCGTTCCTCGATCCACCGGATCGCCGCAGTATCAACGACGGCATACAGCTGCTGCAGGAGCTCGGCGCCTTCGATATGGGCGGAGCGATCACCGATATCGGAAGGCGGCTGGCCCAGTTGCCCCTGGACCCGCGGCTGGGCCGGATGATTCTGCAAGCCGATATAGAAGGCTGCCTCAATGAGGTGCTGGTGCTGGCCGCGGCCCTGTCCATTCCCGACCCCCGCGAGCGTCCGGTGGGTCGGGAGGAGGCGGCCCGATCCAAGCACAGCCGATTCGCCGATGATCGCTCGGATTTCCTGTCCTACCTGAACCTGTGGCGATACCTGCGTGAGCGCCGGAAAACGCTGTCCGGCAGTGCCTTCCGGCGTATGTGCCGCGAGGAGTTCCTGCACTACCTGCGAATTCGGGAATGGCAGGACCTGGCCGGGCAGCTACGCAGTATCGCCGCGGGTATCGGGCTCAACACCGCCCGGGAGTACGACGGTGCCGACCTAGGTGATCCGACCCGCCTACATGCCGCACTGGTGGCCGGCCTGCTGTCCCATATCGGTCTGCGTGAGGGCGACTCTCGGGACTACGCCGGCGCTCGCAACGCGAGGTTCGTACTGGCTCCAGGTTCGGCGCTGACCAAGCGCCCGCCGCGGTGGATCGTGGTCGCGGACCTGGTGGAGACCAGCCAGCTCTACGGTCGCACCGCGGCGCGGATCGAACCGGAGACCGTCGAGCGGCTGGCCGGCCACCTCGTCCAGCGCAGCTACAGCGAGCCACACTGGGATGCCCAACGCGGCGCTGTGCAGGCCTTCGAGCGGGTCACCCTGTACGGCTTGCCGCTGGTGGCGCGCCGGCGGGTCGGCTACGCGGCGGTGGATCCGGAGCTGGCCCGGGACCTGTTCCTCCGGCACGCGCTGGTGGAGGGAGACTGGCAGACCAACCACCAATTCTTCGCAGCGAACACCCGATTGCGAGCCGAACTCGCCGAACTGGAGGAGCGGGCCCGACGCCGTGACCTGCTGGTGGGAGACGAGGAGATCTACGCCTTCTACGACGCGCGCATTCCCGCGGACGTGGTGTCGGTTCGGCACTTCGACGGCTGGTGGCGGAAACAACGCCACCGGACTCCGGATCTGCTGACGATGGGGCGCGATGATGTGCTGCGGGTATCCGACCCTGACACCGAACGCCCCGACAGTTGGCAGGAGGGGGACCTGAGCCTGCCGCTGAGCTACCGGTTCGAGCCCGGCGCAGCGGACGACGGTGTCACCGTGCACGTCCCGGTGGCAGTTCTGGCCCGGCTGGGCGGCGAGCAGTTCGGCTGGCAGGTGCCGGCCCTGCGGGAGGAACTCATCACGGCGCTGATCCGGTCGTTACCGAAGGATCTGCGGCGCAACTTCGTTCCGGCACCCGATACCGCCCGGGCGGTGCTGGCCGGCCTGGAACCGGCCGGCGAGCCGATTCTGGAGACCCTGCAGCGCGAACTGCACCGCCGTACCGGTGTCCTGGTGCCGGTCTCGGCCTTCGACCTCGAGAAGCTGCCGGCCCATCTGCGGGTGACCTTTGCCGTTGAAGGACCCGACGGGGCGGAACTGGCCCGGGGTAAGGATCTCGGGGCGCTGCAGGAGCGGCTGGCCGGCCAGACCCGCCGGGCCGTCGCCGATGCCGTCGCCGAAGGGCTGGAACATCAAGGTCTGCGGAACTGGCCCGACGATCTTGACGAAATACCCCTCAGCGTCTCCAGCGGCGGTGTTCGGGGATTCCCGGGACTGGTCGATACCGGTACCGCGGTGGACATCCGGGTATTCGCCACCGCCGCCGAGCGGGATGCGAAGTGGCGAGCCGGATTACGCCGGCTGCTGCGGCTGACCACCCGGTCCCCGGTCAAGGCGCTGGAGAAGAATCTCGATATCCGTCGCCGACTTGCGCTGGGGAGCAATCCAGACGGGTCACTTCCGGCCCTGCTGGATGACTGTGTCGACGCCGCGGTCGACCTGCTGGTATCGGAGCCGGTCTGGACTGCCGCACAATTCGACGCCGTACGCCGGAGGGTCGGGGCGGAAGGCACCGCGGCGGCCGGCGATGTCCTGGACCGGGTGGAGATAGTGCTGTCCGCGCTCCAGGAGGTTCACCTGCTGCTGCCGGCGAAACCGCCGCCCGCCCACAAGGATGCGCTGGCCGATATCGACGCCCAGTTATCGGCCCTGGTTGCCCCGGGGTTCGTCACCGCGACCGGTGCCGCCCACCTTCCTGATCTGGCCCGCTACCTGCGGGCTATCTCCCGGCGGATCGAACGGCTACCGGTCGCGCTGTCGGCGGATCGGGATCGCATGCATCGGGTTCACACCGTCGAGGACGCCTACGCCGATCTCCTCCAGGCGCTTTCCCCGGGGCGAGCGGCCGGCGAGGATGTCGTGGACATCGCCCGGATGATCCAGGAGTTCCGGGTGAGCCTGTGGGCCCAGCAGCTGGGCACCTCCCGGCCGGTCAGCGAAAAACGGATCTACCGCGCCATCGACGCGGTCTTGCGCTAGCGCTGCGGATCGGCCTGGGGGCCTCCCGGTCGTCAGCCCTCGATATGCTTCTTCAGCCCGTTGAGCGCATTGTCGACGATGGTGGCGGCGGCCTTCTTCTTCATGAACCCCATCATCGGGATCTTGGGGTCGATTTCGAGTTCATAGGTGACCTTGGTGCCCGCACCGTCCGGGGTCAGCGTGTAGGAACCGATGAGCCGTTTCATCATGCTCGATTTCGGTTTGCCGGCGTCGTCGGTGTTGAGTGTCCAACTCACCGCCTCGGTACCGGTCCAGATATAGGAGATCTCGTAGACGTCCGTGCCGATCGGGGTGGCGATGCTGAAGGACACGTCCTTGGGGCCGCCGTCGGCGTGGGTGCTGATGATTTCGACACCGGTGAAGCCGTCGCTCCAGTTCGGATAGTCGTCAAGGTTGGCGATGGCGGCCATCACCTGGGCGGGGGAGGCGTTGATTCGCACCGATTCCGAAACGCTTTCAGCCACTGCTACTCCATCTTCCGAGACCATGCCGTATCAGCTTAAGGCCGACCGGTCGCGACGCTGATCGCGCCGCTGTGCGCGATGGCGGTATCCAACACCAGCTCCGCCACCCGGGACCGGTGCTGCTCGGCCGTGCCGAGGAGCGCGGCATCGGTAGCGGCCCGTTTGAAGTACTGATGCGCCTGATGTTCCCAGGTGAACCCGATACCGCCGTGAACCTGGATGGTGTCGGCGGCGATCCGGCTGAACGCGGCCGAGCAGGTGGCCTGGGCGATGCTGGCCGCCAACGCCGGATCGTCGGAGCCGTCGGTGAGCGCCCACACCGCGTGGTAGGCCGTCGAACGGGCGTGTTCGAGGTCGACGAACATATCGGCAAGCCGGTGTTTGACCGCCTGGAACGAACCGATCTGCCGACCGAACTGCAACCGGGACATGGCGTACTCCACCGACAGGTCGAGCAGATGCTGCGCGGCGCCGACCTGTTCAACGGCCAGCAGCACCGCCCCGACCCGCAGTGCGTGGTTGATCACCCGGCCGGCATCTTCGGGGCCGGCCAGCAGACGGGCCGGTGCACCCCGGAGGGTCACGGTCGACTGCGGGCGGGTGGGGTCCATGGTGACCAGCGGTGTGCGCTCGAGATCGGCGGATTCGACGGCATATAGGCCCGTGCCGTCGGATCCGTTGGCAGCGAACAGGATCACCTCCGCGCCGGTGGCGTCGACGACCTGCCGGGCGGTCCCGGTGAGCCTGCCCCCTTCGACGGTGACGGTGACCCGGTCCGGATCGAAGGCGCCGGCGAAGTCGGCCACCGCGAAGGCGGCGGTTCTCCGCCCGTCGGCGAGAACGGACAACAGCCCGTCGCGGGCCGGGCCGGGCCGGCAGGCCACCAACGCCGGGATGGCCAGGTAAACGGTGCCGAACAGCGGCCCGACGGCCAGGGCGGCGCCGAACTCCTCGACGGCGACGGCCTGATCCACCAGGCAACCACCGGCACCGCCGTCCGATTCGGGCACCGCCATGGCCAGTACGCCGAGTTCAGATCCCAGTCGGTGCCAGGTCCCGGCGTCGTAAAGCTCCCCGGATTCCAGCGGGCGGTGCGCTGCGGTCGCGCCGAAGTTGTCGGCGCAGAACTTCCGGACCATGTCCCGCAGTTGCCGCTGTGCGTCATCGAAGACGAAGGGCACCCGGGGCACTGGGGGCACCCGGGGCACCCCGGATTCAGCCACGGGGTATGTCCTTCCACGGTATGCCGGCATCGGCACGCAGATCACCGGGCAGGCCCAACACCCGCTCGCCGAGGATGTTGCGCATCACCTCCGAGGTGCCGCCCTCGATGGTGTTGGCCCTGCTGCGCAGGTAGCGCTGCTGGATCGGCCCGCGCCAGTCACCATCCGGGTTGGCCCCGTGCATCGCGTAGCTGTGATAGAGAATCCCTTCCGGGCCAAGGAGATCCATACAGAACTCGTAGATGTGCTGGTTGAGTTCGGCGCCGACCATTTTGCCGATCGAGCCTTCCGGGCCGGGGTCGCCGGCGGTGGCCGCCGCCCGCGAGCGCTCCGAGGTGAGGCGCTGTGCCTCGGCGCGCAGCCACAGCTGGGACAGCCGATCCCGCAGCACCGGCGTGTGCAGGTCCGGGCGGGCGGCCCACAGTTCCACGGCGTCGGCGATGGTGCCGCTACCGCGGCGGCTTCCGCTGGCGCCGAGGGCGCTGCGTTCGTTCATCAGCGTGGTCATCGCCACCCGCCACCCGTCGCCGACCGCTCCGAGGCGATACGCGTCGGGAATCCGGGCATCGGTGATGTAGACCTCGTTGAATTCGGCCTGACCGGTGATCTGCCGTAGCGGCCTGCACTCCACCCCTGGCCCGTGCATATCGATGACGAAGTAGGTCAAGCCCTTGTGTTTGGGGGCGTCCGGATCGCTGCGGGCCAGGAGCAAACCCCACCGGGACTTGTGGGCCAGGCTGGTCCACACCTTCTGGCCGTTGATGACCCACTGCTGACTCCCCGTCGCGGGATCGCCGTCGAGCACCGCGGAGGTGGCCAGTCCGGCGAGGTCCGAGCCGGCTCCCGGCTCGGAGAACAGCTGGCACCAGATGTGTTCGGTGGTGGCCAGCGGGCGGAGGAGGGATCGTTTGAACTCCTCGCTCTGGGCATGCTCGCGCACCGTCGGCGCGGCCATCCCGTAGCCCATCGGGTTCAGTCCCAGCGGGACCGGCCCGCCGGCGCCCTGCAGAACTCGATCGGCGACGGATTGCAGTCCGCGCGAGACTCCGAGCCCGCCGAGTCCCTCCGGAAAATGCACCCAGGCCAGCCCGGCGTCGTAGCAGGCGCCGAGGAACTCGATGACGGGAACCTCTTTGGGATCGTGCTCGGCCACGACCGCGCGGGCCAGGTCGGCGACCCGCCCGGCGTCCCCAGCGCTGCTCATATCGTCACCATAGCCCCTGCCGTAGTCCCGGCCGGCGCCGTTAGCTCCGGGGAAAGCTCCGGTAAGAGGGCCACTGAAGTCCGAGTGGAAACCGGCTGGCAACCGACGTCCCGGCGGGCCCGTGTCGTCTAATATGCGACCGACGGGGCCGGCACAGGCTTGTTGAGGAGGCCTGGATGGTGAAGCGCCGCGCGTTGGCCATCGTCGCAGCGGCCTACGCGATCGCAGTCGCCGTGGCGGCAGCCTGGCTGTTCGGCGGCCCGAGCACAGGCCGCCTATGGCTGGACACCCTGATCGCCGATGTGCTGGGCACCCTCGTGGTTTTCGTGTTCAGCCGGGTGTACCGCAACTCCAGCTTCTACGACGCCTACTGGAGTGTGATCCCTCCGCTGTTGTTCCTGTATTGGTGGTGGCAGGGGCCGGTGGGCTGGGCGGGCCCGGGTGCGTTGCGGTGCTGGCTGATGGCAGTGGTGATCGGCTACTGGGCGATCCGCCTGACCGGTAACTGGGTTCACGGTTTCGCCGGCCTGCACCATGAGGATTGGCGGTATCCGATCCTGCGTGAGGGCGCCGGCCGGTTCGAGTTCCTGGCTGATCTGTTCGGTATCCACCTGTTTCCCACCCTGCAGGTGTTCGTCGGCATGCTGCCGGTCTATGTCGCGGCGACGCGGCCGGCTGACGGCTGGGTGTGGCTGGTCTGGCTGGCCTGCGCGGTAGGTATAGCCGCTGTCACGCTCGAACTGGCCGCCGACCGGCAAATGCGCCGTTTCGTCGCCGAGCGCCGGCCCGGTGCGGTGATGGACACCGGCTTGTGGGCCTGGTCGCGGCACCCCAACTATCTGGGCGAGATCGGATTCTGGTTCTCCCTGGCGCTGTTCGGGATCGCTGCCGCACCGGATGCGTGGTGGTGGCTGTTCGTCGGTGTGGCGGTGATGGTGGTGATGTTCCTCGGCGCCAGTATCCCCATGATGGAGGAGCGCAGCCTCGCCCGCCGGCCCGACTACCAGGGTGTCATCGACCGGGTTCCGCGTCTCGTGCCGCGCCCGCCCGGTAAGGCCGCGCGGTGAGCAGGAGCCGGCAACGGGTCGTCATCGCCGGCCTCGGCGACAGCGGGTTGCTCACCGCGATCAGGCTGGCCCGGTCCGCGGAGGTGGTGGGCATCTCGGCGAAGCCGGGACTGGTCAGCGGCCAGGAACTCGGCGTCCGGCTGGCACGTCCGGCGCAGTGGGCCCGGGACTATTGGGTGCCGTTCGATCGCTATCGGGCGTTGGACCGGGTGCGCACCGTCCAGGCCAGGCTGGTCGGCGTCGACCTGATGGAACGGGTGGTCTGCGGCCGCCGCGACGACGGCACCGAAGTCAACGAACCCTATGACACGCTGGTCATCTCAACCGGCGTCCGTAACGGATTCTGGCGTCAACCCGACCTGCAGTCCGCCGCCGAGGTCGGTGCGGAACTGACCGCGGTCCACGACCGGCTCGCCGCTGCACGGACGGTGATTGTCATCGGCGGGGGCGCGGCCGCCGTCAGCGTCGCCGCCAATATCGCCGGCCGCTGGCCGGGAACCCGGGTCGATCTGTACTTCCCGCACGAACGGGCGCTGCTCGAACATCACCCGCGGGTGTGGGATCATCTGCGGCGCAGGCTGATCCGGTTGGGTGTCGGACTGCATCCGGGCCACCGGGCGGAGGTGCCGGACGGTTTCGGCTGCGATGCCATCACCAGCGGCGAGGTGCGCTGGAGCACCGGTCAGGCGCCGTCCCGAGCCGATGCGGTGCTGTGGGCGGTCGGGCAGGTCCGCCCCAATACCGAGTGGCTGCCGGCCGAGATGCTCGATGCGGACGGATTCGTCAGGGTCACCCCGCAGTTGCAGGTACCGGGGCACCGTGGGGTGTTCGCCATCGGAGACGTCGCCGCAACGGACCCGTTGCGCTCGTCGGCCCGCAACCGAGCCGATGCGGTGCTGGCTCACAACATCCGTGCCGAACGGGCCGGCCGGGCGCTGCGCTCCTATCAGCCGCCCCGGCGCCGGTGGGGGTCGGTGATCGGCGTCCAGGACGACGGGGTGGAGGTGTTTGCCCCCAACGGCCGGGCGTTCCGGGTCCCGGCGTGGCCGGTACGGCGGGTGCTGATGCCGTGGATCGTGCGACGCGGGATCTACCGCGGGGTGCGGGCGAACCAGCCGCTGGACTGACCACCATCCGGCGCTGCCGCGGCACCGCTACGGCGGCGGTGGTGGCGGCGGAAGCGGCTCCGCCGGTGGGGGAGGTGGCGGCGGGGGCAACGGTTCCGGCGGCGGGGGTGGCGGGGGTGGCGGCGG
>Ga0180434_10000759_pt1 | contig 47202 bp, 41 predicted proteins | sample SS_ome_7_FD_132453 | JGI IMG/M metagenome (GOLD analysis project Ga0180434, IMG submission 132453) | Hypersaline lake sediment archaeal communities from the Salton Sea, California, USA - SS_1_D_2 metaG | ecosystem: Environmental > Aquatic > Non-marine Saline and Alkaline > Hypersaline >... | reverse complement strand
GCTAGCATCACCCTTGCACGCACTTTAACAACTGCATAACTAGAATTGACGACAGGCCAGGTCGTGGTACACTACAGGCCATCCATTGACGAGGAGGTAGCGATGAACCATCCCCCGGCCGTATGCGAAAAAGCACAACGATTGGAGAAACTCCTGCAACGGACTGAAGCAGGCGAGTCCTTCGAGTTTGTGCGTGCCGCGCTGGGTCTGCATGTCGAGGAGGAAGCATTGCCCAAGCTGCGGGCCAAGTACGAAGCAGGAGAGCGACGATGGGAGGCACTGATAGATGGTCGGCACGGCCACTCTCAGAAGGCCCATTCCGCAATACGGGAGTGGATGTACGAGCGGAAGCGGGCAGACGAGGCGCTCACAGCGCCGGAATTGGCTCAAGGAGTGCAGGAAAAGTTTGGGATCAAGTTGAGTGCCGGTCACGTCAACTACCTGTTGCGGAAAGTTGAATTGACGCGACCACCTGGGCGGCCACAGCGGACTGCGGAGCAAGCGCCGAGTAGCGAGGCGGCTATTTCGGTGAGCGAAACCGGTTCATCCGTAGGGAACGCCGGGCTTTTTTTCCCTCGAAGCCGCGAAGGGGGAGATGGGCGTGACGGAGGCAGTTGAAGAGCGTCTCGCCACAGCACGGCAAGCGTATGTGGAAGGTCATCCAGACACCAAGTTACGGATTATCGTGAGCGAACCGGAAACACTCTGGCACAAGCTGGATCATCTGCTCTACCTGCCACTGTTGCACTTGACCCGCCCCAGCGAGTTGTACTACTACCAGGGGGCGGGACTGGAAGTGTTGTACGGCTTCACCTACAAGTATTTCACCGTGGAACACTTTCTGGGAGAGGCTACCCGGCTGCGGTTTGGGTATCCTCTAGCGGCGGCGTTGGCCGACCGCTACAGCCAGGCCTGGTATCCGGGAGACGGTCCTGTGTTCATCTTCACAGATTGGCACGTCAAGGCCCATTGGACCAAAGAGCGTGCCCACTCCGGTCACATCACGATGTTGGAACGGGTCATGCCTGGCACCAAGCAGTTGATCGTCAACGGTCCGGACGGCCACTTGATCGGTGGGTGGAATTACGTGGTGGATACCCACTTGAGCAGGGTGCTGGTAAACCTGGAAGCGGATCTGGCGACCTGCTTGGGACGTCCAATCGCGTACAACATCTTTGATAGCGAAGGGAGTGGTTTGCCGCTGGCCGAACGCTACGCCGAAGCACAGCGCTACTACATCACCGTCCTGCCACGCCAGGGAGACCAAAGCCTGGCTGTCTTCGAGGTGCTGGGTGAATGGGAAACCGTGCAGAATGACCCTGACCACGAGGCTGTATATGCCCGCTGGAAAGACCCCCAGAAAGCCCAGAGTGACCCGCGCCGTTTGGTGTTGATGCGACGGCTTGGCGATGCAGACCCGACGCGCATCTACAGCGGCTGTATCCCCGCACAGATGTCTGCGGGTGTCGTGCCAGCCAGCTTTCGACAACGCTGGTCCTACCAGGAGCGCGTCATCCGCCAAATGGTGAACGGGGCCAATCTGAACGCCAACTACGGCTATACCTATCAGGAGGTCCCCAACCGTACGGCGCAGCGCCAATGGGAAGAGGCGCAAGGCAAAGTAGAAGCCACCGAGCGTCGCCTGGCTCAGGAGGAAGAAGCTCTGGTCAATCTCTCTGGCAAACTGGACATTCTCCGGCAGACCTATTGTCGAGAGTACGCCACATTGGAGAAAGCCATTGCGCGCAAGTGCGTCGAGATCGCCCAACGTCAGAAGACCGGACAGCCCATCCAACTCTGCCAGAAAGGTCTGCGCCGTCGCCAACAGCAATTGACAGATTTGACGGCGCGGTTTCAGCGTCGCCACCGCCAGTTGCTGAAACGGCTCGTCCATCACCGCGCACGACGGTGCGAGTTGGAATGCGAACTGGTCGAACGTCGCGCTGCCCGAGATGCGATTGACACGACCACTCTATGCCGGGAACGTGACCTAGAGAAAGACCAAGTGATGCTCGATCTCCAAGTATTGCTCACCAGTTTACACGATTGGGCGCGTAATCGCTATTTCGCACCTGTGTGGCGCAATCTGGAGTTGGACACGGCGATGGAGATGATCTATCGCAAGCCAGGACGGGTCAAGTGGGGCAAGGAAATGATCGAGGTAGTGCTTGACCCTTACCGCTACGCCGACCAGCAGCGTGCGATGGAAGAAACGTGCCATCGCTTCAACGAACTGCAAGTACGTTGGCGGGATGGGCGGCTACTCCGCATCCGCGTGGCGCGGGAAACTGGATTCTAGTTATGCGGTTGTTAAAGTGCTGTGCAAACCTGATGCTAGAGCTTAAGTCAGAGGAAGAACACTACATCCATGAACTATGCCACCGCTTATGCGGCATAGTTCACAGAATCATCCAGGAGTCAGGAACGGACCTTGGGCAGGAGAAATGACAAACGGCTGAGAAGCTGCGCCTCTACACGCCTCGAACAAGTAAGCCGTTTTTCAGCACGGTCCGCCAGAGCGATCTTACGTCTCTTCCACCGGCTTGCAGGTGACGTGGAGATAGGCAAAATCGCCCATCGGCGGCATCAAGTCCTGGACTTCGACAATCTCGCACACCTCATCATCGGCGCCCAGAAGTATCTGCTCGCCGACCTGCGGCGCAGTGTCCTGATCGATCATCATCCCCAGGTGTGGTTTGCCGACGACGGCGTAACTCACTTTGTATATCACGATCCCCCTCCCCCTCCCGCTTCCGTCAGCCTCGCCTGCAAATTCTGATGGCGCAGTTTGAATGACAGATCGAAGGCAATGTTGCGCATGACGATGTAGCCGATGTGATGATTGCTATCACAAAGCTCCCAGAAATCCTCGCGCGGGATGACATAAAGCGCGGTACCGTCCTTCGCGCAGCGCACCGTCGCCGAGCGAGCGCCGCGATCCACCAGCGCCATCTCGCCAAAGAACTGCCCGTTACCCAGTCGAACGATGGGAGTCAGTTGAGGCGCTCCTGGCACATCGGCGACCGCAATTTTAGAGATCAACACTTCGACCATACCCTCGCGGATGATGTAGACTTCATTGGAAGGGGCGCCTTCCTGAATGATGACATCGCCGTCGTTATACGTGGCCTTGCGGCTCAGGGCGGCAATTTGCTCGAGTTGCTCGGGCGTAAGCCCAGAAAATAACACACTCCGTTTCAATAACTCGGTAATAGACACAGCCATCCTCCTTTTCCTGCTGGATCTGTCGGCCAGAAACCGTATCAGCTACAATGTAATTGTACCACAAAAACGGCGACTTTCGTAGCCGGGCGAGTTGGCATTTTGCCCACTCTCTGTTACAATCGTCTGGTTCGAGATCTGGCGATTGGAGATTTGGAAAAGAGGTAAGCCATTGGAAAAAATCTTTTATCCCGACAGCGTCGTGGTCATCGGCGCTTCAGAGCGACCCGATAATCTGGCAGCCAACATAATCGGCAATCTGCGCGAGTTCGACTACAGCGGCGACATCCATGCCGTTGGATTGCAGCGCGGTGAGGTACACGGCATCCCCATCCTGCCCTCGATAGAGGCGCTGCCCGACGGCGTGGACCTGGCCGTGATCCTGACCCCGGCGGCGACGGTGCCCGACCTGCTGGAAGCCTGCGGAAAGAAGAACATTCGCCGCGCAGTGATCGAGTCCGGCGGTTTTGCCGAGTTTTCGGAGGCAGGACGCCAGCTCGAGGATCAGGTCTGCGCGGCGGCGCGCCGCTGGTCCATCCGCTTTATGGGGCCGAATTGCATCAGCGTGGTCAATATGGAGAATGGACTGTGCCTGCCCTTTGCGCCTCGTCTGCAACGTCAGGCGGTCAAACGGGGCAACGTCTCAGTTCTGGCGCAGAGCGGCGGGGTCTCGATCACGTACTTGCTCATGCTCAGCGAGGCAGGATTAGGCGTCAACAAGATCGTCAGTATGGGGAACAAGACCGACCTGGACGAGGTGGACTATCTCACCTTTCTGCTGGACGATCCCGGCACCGAGATTATCTGCGTCCATCTGGAGAGCATCGAGGAAGGGCGGCGGCTGATGGAGTTGGCCGCTTCATCCCAAAAACCGATCACCGTGCACAAGACGAACACGAGCCAGGCGAGCGCGCAGATCGCTTTCTCGCACACGGCGGCGCTGGCGAACGACGACCGCATCGTCGACGCGGCGCTACGGCAGGCCGGGATCGCCCGCGCTGCCAGTTTCGACGACGCGGTGGCGCTGGCGCAGGGATTCGCGCTGCCGCCGGTGCAGGGCAATGACCTCGTCGTCATCTCCCGTTCGGGAGGACACGCGGTGATGGCCGCCGACGCCGTCGAGGCGAGCGGCTTTTGCCTCGCTCCCATCTCGGACGATCTTCTGACCAGCACGCGAAGCCTGTCCCGGGCCGACGTCATCGCGCTGACCAATCCGCTCGACCTGGGCACCATCTTTGACTTTGAGCTGTACGCTCGCATCGTCGAGGAGAGCGTGCGCGCCCTCGACCCCGACGCACTGTTACTGGTGCATGCGTACCACGGCGATAACTTTGAGAATGAGATGTCACGCCGTCTGGCTTGCCGGCTGCGGGAGGTGAGCCGCGAACTTGACAAATCCGTGGCATTTTGCGTCTTTACTCAATCGGAACATATCAAGGTGCTCAGACAGGAAATGAATTATCCGATCTTTACCGAGATCGAAGCCGCAGTGCGGGCATTGGCGGCCTCGCGCGACCGGCACGCGCGACCGCCACGACTGCTCCCGCTGCCACCTCCGCCGGACCAGCGCCCACACGAGGTGGATGGCGTGCTCGCTCGCGACGGAGTGCTGAACACCGACATCGCGCTGGGACTGTGCGATGCCTATGACATCCCCACCGCCGAGTGGGCCGTGGTGGATAGCGTCGATGGGGCATTGGTGGTCGCCGGTGTCCTGGGCTACCCGTTGGCGCTCAAGCTGCTCTCGCCTGAAGTCTCGCACAAGTCGGACGTGGGCGGAGTGGCGCTGGGAATCGGCGATCCGGAAATGTTGCGGGCAGAGTTCACCGCGTTGCTGGCGCGAGTGGAGGAGCGCGCGCCCGATGCGCAGATAGATGGCGTGCTGGTGCAGCGCATGCTCCCTGGCGGGCGAGAGGTGATCCTGGGCGGCAAGCGCGACGAGAGCTTTGGGCCGGTGGTGATGTTCGGGATGGGCGGGGTGTACGTGGAACTGCTCGAGGACGTTGCCTTTCGCCTGGCCCCGTTGGCCCGCGAGGATGCCGAGGAGATGATCGCCGAGGTGCGGGGGAGCCGTCTTTTGCACGGTGTGAGGGGTGAGCCGCCGGCGGATGTGGAGGCAGTCGTCGAGGCGCTGCTGGCGCTGTCGCGGCTGCTGGTCGAATGTCCCGAGGTCGCGGAGGTGGACGTCAACCCGCTGCTCGTGTTCGAGCAGGGCGCGGCGGCAGTGGACGCTCGCGTGGTCGTAAAGCGCCAGAAAACTTGACGAAACAGGTCTTTTCCGTTACAATCGTTTTGCATTTTCGCAATTTAGCAGCATCAGTCGAGGCACGATGTTCGAGAATCTGACCGACAAACTTCAGGCCGTCTTCAAGCGGCTGGGCAAGCGCGGCATCCTGCGCGAGGACGACGTAAAGGAGATCCTGCGTGAGGTACGTTTGGCGCTGCTTGAGGCGGACGTACATTACAAAGTCGTCAAGGACTTTGTCGGGCGCGTGCGCGAGCGAGCTGTCGGCGCCGAGGTCACCGAGAGCCTCAGCCCGGCCCAGCAGGTGGTCAAAATCGTCCACGAGGAGTTGATCGCGACGCTGGGCCAGCCGGGCCGGTTGGAGCTTCAGGGAAACGCGCCTTACGTCATCATGCTGGTTGGGTTGCAAGGGTCGGGCAAGACGACGATGGCGGCCAAGCTGTCCCGACAACTCAGAAAGAACGGTCACTTGCCGATCATGGTCGCTGGCGACACCTATCGCCCGGCTGCTGTCAAGCAACTGGAGGTGCTGGGACGCCAGTTAGAGCTGCCCGTCTACAGCGAGGGATCGCGTGCCTCGCCGCCTCGGATCTGTGCCAACGGCGTCCGCGAGGCGAAAAAGCGCGGTCTCGACGTGGTCATTCTCGACACCGCCGGTCGGCTCCAGATCGACGGGGAGATGATGGCCGAGTTGGAAGCGGTCAAGCGGGCGACCAAGCCGGTCGAGACGCTCCTGGTGGCCGACGCGATGACGGGACAGGAGGCGGTGAACGTCGCCGCCGGTTTTCACGAGCGCATCGGGCTTACCGGCCTGATTCTGACCAAGGTAGACGGCGACGCGCGAGGCGGCGCGGCCATCAGTATGCGATCCGTCACCGGCGTGCCGATCAAATACCTGGGCACGGGCGAAAAGACCGACGCGCTGGAGGTTTTCCATCCCGACCGGCTGGCCTCTCGCATCCTGGGAATGGGGGACGTGCTGACGCTTATCGAGCGGGCAGAGGCGGCCTTCGACCAGGAGCAGGCTGTAAAGATGGAGCGCAAGCTGCGCGAGGCCAGCTTCAATCTGGAAGATTTCTTGGAGCAGTTGCAGCAAGTCAAAAAGATGGGGCCGTTGGATCAGCTTCTCGACATGATCCCTGGCGTGAGGGGGCTGGCCCAGGAGGTCTCGTCGGAGGCGACCGACAAGCAGTTCAAGCGCACTGAGGCGATCGTCCTTTCGATGACGCTGGAAGAGCGACGCAATCCCCGCATCATCAAGGGCAGCCGCAAGAAACGTATCGCCCGCGGCAGCGGCACGACGGTGCAAGAGGTGAACGCGCTCCTCAACCAGTTCCGCCAGATGCAGCGGATGATGAAGCAACTGAGGAAGGGTACGCGGGGGATGCAGGGGTTGGCACGGATGTTTGGATAGGGTAGTATATTGGTTGATTAGTACGCCCAAAGGGCGTACCAGTTTACCAACTCATAACAGCAGGAGGTTTATGGTCAAAATTCGGTTGCGCCGTGTAGGCGCCAAAAAGCAAGCAAGTTATCGCGTGGTGGTGGCCGACTCGCGGTCTCCTCGCGATGGACGATTCATCGAGCGCATTGGGATTTATAACCCACGCACCGACCCGGAGACGGTCAAGATCAAAGAAGACCGCGCGTTGTACTGGTTGAGCGTCGGAGCGCAGCCAACCGACGCAGTAGCGCGGCTGCTCAAGAACCTGGGCACACTGGCCCGGTTCGAGCGGTTGAAGCAGGGCGAGTCCCTGGAAGCGTTGGTGGCCGAGGCCGAGGCAGCGTTGGCAGCAGAGGAAGAGGCAGCCGAGGAAGAGGAGGCGTTGGCGGCCGAAGAAGGAACAGTCGAGGCCGAGGCGGCGTTGGCAGCAGAAGAAGAGGCAGCCGCGGCTGAACCGGCTGAAGAGGAATCTGTTGAGGCCGAGGAAGAGGGTGAAGCGGACGAGTCTGTAGCAGAACCGGCTGAGGCAGAGGAGGAAGAAACCCAAGAGCAAGAGCCCGCCGAAGAGGGAGAGGAGGATGCCGAAAAAGACCCAGAGGAAGCGATAGAGGAGTAGCCTACTCAACTGTGCAGTGGAACTAGACTCCCCCACTGCGTCTCCGTACCGTACGTTTATATCATCCGCATCAACTACCACAGGAGGGAGTAGCAACAATGGCTTCTTCGATGAAAGATCTGGTTGAATTCATCGCCAAGTCGCTGGTGGACGATCCGACCCAGGTGCACGTCTCCGAGATCGAAGGGGAGAGTGCTGTGATCCTGGAGTTACGGGTCGGCCCAGAGGACATGGGCCGCGTGATCGGCAAGGGCGGGCGCACTGCGAACGCCATACGCCGACTCGTTCGAGTTCTCGCTGCCAAACAGGGGCTGCGAGCTAATCTCGAAATCGTTTAAGCGCACTTCTGAATACGGCTGGATTTTCCCCACATATGTGGGTGTAAATCATGCGAATGGATAACGCCACACAACGACATAGAGGACAGGAAGGCTCAGGAGAAGCATCTACACCTGAGCCTTCTTATATAGTGGTGGGGCAGGTACGGCGGCCTCATGGTTTGCGGGGTGAACTGCGCGTCGAGGTTATCACCGACTATCCCGACAGGCTGGGACAGCACGCTTGTTTTTACCTGGCCTCTCCCAATACCCCTGAAGCGGTGCAGCGCTACCCGGTCGAAGGGATGCGCATGCACAAAGATACGCTGTTGCTAAAGCTGGGTGGTTGCGACGACCGCAACACGGCAGAGACACTGCGTGATATGCTCGTGCAGGTATTGATCGAGGATGCTATACCGCTCGAGGAAGGGGAATACTACCACTTTCAACTCATCGGCGTGAAGGTAGAGACCGAGACCGGTGAAAAGTTGGGCCAGGTGGTTGAGGTGCTAGACACCGCCGCGCACGATGTATACATCGTGCGCGGGGCTCGGGGAGAAGTGCTTTTGCCCGCCGTGGAGGAGGTGGTGCTTGTGCTTGACCTGGAGGCCGGAGAGATGGTGGTACACCTGTTACCAGGTATGCTGGGAGAGGACAGAGAATGAGCGACCTGCGCTACTGGGTGGGATTAAACATCGTGCGCGGTATTGGCCCACTGCGGCTGCGGGCGCTGCTCGACTATTTTGGGAACGTGGAACGGGCCTGGCATGGGCCGGTCGAGGCCTTGCAGAACGCCGGGTTGGATCGCCGCTCGCTGGAGAATCTGCTGGCAGCCCGGGCCAACCTGGACCTGGAGCGAGAGTTGGAGCGGATCGCGGAAGCGGGGGCGCAAGTGCTCACCTGGGAAAGCTCTCTCTACCCCCGCCTCCTCCTCGAGATTCCCGCCCCGCCGCCCGTGCTCTACGTCAAGGGCGAACTGACGGCGGAGGATGCCTGGGCGGTAGCCGTCGTCGGCACGCGGCGAGCCTCGCCCTACGGGCGCGAGGCGGCCCGCCAGCTTTCTGCGGTGCTGGCGCGCAGCGGCATCACCATCGTCAGCGGGCTGGCGCGCGGGATCGATGGCGAGGCGCACCGGGCGGCGCTGCAGGCAGGAGGGCGCACCATCGCCGTGCTGGGCTGCGGCGTCGACCAGATCTATCCGCCGGAACACCGCAAGTTGGCGGAACAGATCGTCGAGCGCGGCGCGCTGGTCAGCGACTATCCGTTGGGCACGCCCCCCGAAGGCAGGAACTTTCCCCCGCGCAATCGCATCATCAGCGGGCTGAGCCTGGGCGTGCTCGTCGTCGAGGCGGGAAAATCAAGCGGGGCGCTGATCACCGCCGACTATGCCGCCGAGCAGGGACGCGAGGTGTTCGCCGTGCCCGGAAACGTCTTTACCCATGGCAGCGCCGGCACCAACGCGCTCATCCAGGAGGGGGCCAAGCTCGTGCTCAAGCCGGAGGACATCCTGGAAGAGTTGAACCTGACGATGGTGATCGAGCAGACAGAGGCGCGCCAGGTGCTCCCCGCCGACGAGACCGAGGCCTCGCTGCTGACCTACCTTTCTGCTGAGCCGACCCACGTGGATGAACTGCGGCAGCAGGTGGACTTGCCTATCGCGCAAGTGACCAGCACGCTGGCGATGATGGAGTTGAAGGGAATGGTGCGCCAGGTGAGCGGGATGAAGTACGTCGTGGCCCGCGAGCGCGGCGCAGAATACGTGGTGGAGTGAACCAGTACACCGGTAGATCGGCAAATTGGTATCCATCCATCTGACCAATACACCAATGTACCAATAAGGAGGCAAGTTGACTTTTTACGCATTGATTATGGCTGGGGGGACCGGGACCCGTTTGTGGCCGATCAGCCGCCAAGATAACCCCAAACAGTCGCTCAAACTGATCGGGGGGCGCACGATGTTCGAACATACCATCGACCGCATCGCGCCTCTTTTGCAACCGGAGCAAATTTTCGTCGTCACAGATGCCCAACAGGCCCAACTCCTGATGGCACAGGCACCGGAACTGCCGCCGGAGAATTTTATCATCGAACCGGAGGGCCGTGGCACCGCTCCCTGCATCGGATTGGGGGCGATTCACTTGCACCGACAGGATCCAGAGGCGATTATGGCGGTGCTCACCGCCGATCACTTTATCACCGATACAGAGCGTTTTCGCCAGGCGCTGACCGCTGGGGTAAAGGTCGCTCAGGATGGGCACCTGGTTACGCTGGGGATCACTCCCGCGTCCCCTTCGACCGGCTACGGATACATCAAGCAGGGTGAGAGCTTGGGGGCGGTGGAGGGTTTTCCTGTCTTTCGGGCCGAGCGGTTCACCGAAAAGCCGAGCCGCGAGACGGCGTTCCACATGGTGGAGAGCGGAGAGTACACCTGGAACAGCGGTATGTTCTTGTGGCGAACGGACCGCATCCTGGAAGAGTTCCAGCGCCAGATGGGAGAATTTTACGTACATCTGGCGGAGATAGAGGCGACGCTGGGAACCGCCGGGTACAAGCCAACGCTAAAGCGCGTCTGGCCCCAGGTGGATAAGCAGGCGATTGACTATGGGGTGATGGAGAGGGCCGAGGATGTGGCCGTCATCCCGGTGGATATCGGTTGGTCGGACGTGGGCAGTTGGGGCAGCCTGGCGGAATTGCTTTCGGCTTTGGAAAATGAGGACAAAGAAGGGAATGTCATCGTCGGCCCGCACGTGGGAATTGACACACGCGACACGCTCGTTTTCGGCGAGAAGCGACTCATCGCCACCATCGGGCTGGAAGATATGATCATCGTGGACACCGATGACGCGGTCTTGGTCTGCTCCAGGGAACAGGAGCAAGAGGTACGCACGCTAGTTGAACTGCTGGAGGAGCGGGGCGAGAACGGTTATCTGTAATGCGGCTGGCCGACTTTGATCCCAAAATAGTCGCCGATTACAACATCACCGAAAAAGATCTCGACCGGGTGGTGCGCTACCTGCGACTGTTGCAAGGGCCTGATGCCCTGGCGTTGGAGGACATTGCTCTAGGCGGCTACTACGGCACCAGCGCGCTTCTGCACGAAATAGTAGAACTGGAGATTCTGCTGGAACGGGAACCAGAGCTGCTGGAGATGGACCGAGATGCTATTTTGGATTTCTGGCATGCCAATGAGGATGCACATACTCAGGCTTTGGCGTCTGAGTACAAGTATTTGCGTGACGTGATACGATGTCTGTTCGACGCAACGATCGAGATTGAAGCGTAGTTGTGGCTAATGCGTCAGATTGGGATTTGGATCTGTTGGTTGAGTCAAGCATAACTCTCCCGTTGTTTACACCTGATGATGGACAGATCCAGCAAGCCGCGGAACTACTGTCTCGCTTGCGAGCCGTGGATAGGGAAAGAGCAATATGAAGACAAGATTCCGACTGGTAGAAAAATGGTTCAAGGACGAAGGTCGCTGGCGAGTTTGGGGGATCGTGTATGAGAATCAGGACGTGGAGTCTCGAGAGCAAGCATTGCTGTTCCGGACCATTCCCGACGATGACCGTCGCACAGCGCGTTTCTTCGGCACTCGTGTCCGTGAACTCTCTCCTAGTATTGAGGAAGCCGATTGTCTAATAGATGAATCCTATCCCATCCGTTTCCGCGTTCTGTCCGAGATCCGCACCATCGAGGGAATGAGCCACCGCGAGATTCGCGCCCAACTGTGGAACGTGATCTTTGAGGAAATGAAAAAACGACGGTCAGAACGCCAGATCGAGTACGCTGTGCCTGAACCAGCCTACCACGCTGTGCGCGAGCGCTCGGACGAAACCGACGACGAACCCTGAGGCGAGTATGCAAGCCTACTGCTTCAAGTGCAAAACCAAGCGGGAGATACAGGATGCCCGGCCCGTGTTCACCAGCAAGGGATCGCCGGCCACGCGAGGGGTATGTCCTGAATGTGGTACAAAATTGTTCCGGATGGGTCGTACCCCGGCCCACGAGGGGCTTGAGCCAGAAGAACACCTGGCCAATCCCAAGGCGAAGGCCGAACTGGCGAAAAAACCCAAATTGGTGATCGTCGAGTCGCCGGCCAAGGCGCGCACGGTGGGCCGTTTCCTGGGGAAAGAGTACACAGTGCGGGCCTCGGTGGGCCACGTGCGCGACCTGCCCTCCAACCGGATGGGCGTAAACATCGAGAACGACTTTGAGCCTCGCTACGTCATCCCCTCCAAACGGAAAGACGTGGTGCGCAAGCTGCGGAAGGACGTCAAGAACTCGTCCGAGATCTACCTGGCGACCGACCCCGACCGCGAGGGGGAAGCGATCTCCTGGCATCTGCTCGAGGCGCTCCAGTCGGCCATCGGGCCGCTGCGGCCGGTGCACCGCGTCGAGTTCCACGAGATCACGCACGACGCCATCGAGCACGCCTTTGGCAACCCCCGCGAGATCGACATGCAGCGCGTGGAGGCGCAACAGGCGCGCCGCATCCTCGACCGGATCGTCGGCTACACGCTCAGCCCGCTGCTGCGCGCCAAGATGGGTCGGCGCGGGCTTTCTGCCGGGCGGGTGCAGTCGGTGGCCGTGCGGCTGGTCGTCGAGCGGGAGCGGGAGATCGAGGCTTTTGTGTCGGTCGAGTACTGGTCCATCGAAGCTGAGCTGGCCAAGCAGGAGCCGAAGCGAAAAAAGCCGCGCAGTTTCATCGCCAGACTCCACCGCATTCGCGGAGAGGAGCCAGAACTCGACAGCGAAGCCGAGGTACAGGCGATCTTGGATGAACTGGAAAAGGCCATCTATACCGTGGCCAAAGTGAAAGAGGGGCAGCGACGGCGCAAGCCCGCGGCCCCGTTCACCACCAGCACGATGCAGCAGGAGGCGTCGCGGCGGCTACGGTTCACCGCCAAACGCACGATGCGCTTTGCTCAGCAATTGTACGAGGGGTTGGACCTGGGGGATGGACCGGTCGGGTTGATCACCTACATGCGCACCGACAGCACGAACGTGGCCGAGCAGGCGCAGGCAGAGGCGCGGGCATTTATCAAAAAGACGTATGGCGAAAACTTTGTACCGGCTAAACCGCCGACGTACAAGACCAAGGCGAAGAGCGCGCAGGAAGCTCACGAGGCGATCCGTCCCACCAGCGTCCTGCGCACGCCCCAATCTCTCAAGCCGCACCTGGATCGGAACCAGTATCGGCTGTATCAACTGATCTGGCGGCGTTTTGTCGCCAGCCAGATGGCGCCCGCGGTGTACGACACCCTCTCTGTAGACATCCTGGCCGGTCTCCCCAAGGCGGAAGAGAGACCTTATCTCTTTCGCGCCAGCGGCTCTCGTTTGCGCTTCAAGGGCTTTCTGTCTGTGTACGAGGAACCGAGGGGCAAGGACGCCAAAGCCGAGGAGGAACGCAAGCGGGAGGAGATCCCGCCGCTGACGGTGGGCGAACTGCTCGACCTGGTGCAATTGCTGCCACAGCAACACTTCACGCAGCCGCCCCCTCGTTACAGCGAGGCGACGCTGGTGCGCGCACTGGAGGAATACGGCATTGGCCGCCCCAGCACCTACGCCCCGACCATGTCCACCATCCAGCAGCGCGGGTACGTGGAACGGCGCGATAGGCGGTTGCACCCCACCGAGGTGGGATTCATCGTCAACGATCTGTTGGTAGATTACTTTCCGCAACACATCGAAACGGGCTTTACGGCTCAGATGGAGGAAGAGCTGGACCAGATCGCCAGCGGCGAGCGGGAGTGGGTGCCGATGCTGCACGATTTTTACGATCCCTTCTCTGCTATGGTATCTCAGGCGCAGGAGAGCATGCCCGATGTCCAGATGGGGAATGAGCCAACGGGAGAGATGTGCCCCAAGTGCGGCCATCCCTTGATCTACAAATATGGTCGCTATGGCAAGTTCATCGGCTGTAGTAACTTTCCCGATTGCCGCTACCTCCGGCCGATCCTGGTCAAGATTGGCGTGACGTGCCCGGAATGCGGAGGCGACCTGGTGGAGAAAAAGACGCGGCGCGGACGCACATTCTACGGCTGCTCCAACTATGACGGCGATAACCCCGGCTCGTGCAAATTTGCCGTCTGGAAGCGTCCCCTGCCGCAACCCTGCCCCGAGTGCGGTGGACTGCTGACCGAGGCGCGCCGCGATTGGGCAAAGTGCATCGTCTGTGAAGAGAATGTCGAGATCGCCAGCCTGCCGGCGAATGCAGAAGCGGCATCCAGATCTGGAGATCCAGATCCAAAATAGAGAAGTTGACGATCCACCTGGAACCATACGGAAAGCACTGCGTTACAACCCATCACCAAACTGAAACTCTGCCGTTATGATCTTGATTTGCTTCAAAAGTTTTTATGTGGTAAAGTAGTTGTGTACCAGTGACACTTATGGTACAATGAATATAGCAAAAATTACGGGAGACATCTGAGGCATCGCGGAAAATTGATGTTTCCACCGCCAATTGTAGTACCTGCGAGACCTTCCAAACCAAATATATAGACCGTAAAACAGGAGGGAGGACATGGACATAATTTTGCAATTCGTTCAGCAGCGCAGGACCCTGGTGGCGTTGATCGGCGGGGCTATACTGGGGCTGCTTCTGGGACTTGCTATCGGCTGGTGGTGGTGGCCGACGGAGTTGACCAACGCCACGCCCGGCAACCTGCGTTCCGATTTCCAGAGCGCCTACGTTCTCTGGGTCGCTGAGCACTATGCGGTCAACGGCGATCTGGAATGGGCTAAGGGGAAATTGGGTGTAGAGTACTGGGAAGAAGGCCAACTCGCTGACGTACTGGAGCAACTGGCTCAAGAGCGGAGTGGGCAGGAGGCGACCCGTCTGAGAGCGCTGGCGCGCGTCCTGGAAGAAACCGCCTCCGCAGAACCGGCAGCGGGCGGTGGGATCAACCTCGGTTCGGTGGGAAAGGTCTGCGGGGTCGGCTTATTGGTCGCGGCGCTCATTGTAGGGATCATATTTCTATTTGCGCGTTTGCGTGGGTCGCAGGCCAAACCCGGCATTGCAGAGCGAGTGCGCGGTGTGACGATGGTCGAAGATCTCCCTCCCGCTGAACCTGTCTCCTGGGGGACGGCAGGGCCGCCATTGGCCCAATTCGTCACGACCTATTCGATAGGAGACGAGCATTACGACCCTTCCTTTAGCATCGAGACGGAGAACGGCGAATTTGTGGGTGAGTGCGGCGTGGGCATCTCGGAGACCATCGGCGTGGGCGAGCCTGGTAAGGTCACGGCCCTCGAAGCCTGGCTGTTCGATAAGAACGACATCCGTACCGTGACCAAAGTGCTCATGTCGGATTATGCCTTCCACGATGAGGCGCTGCGCACCAAGTTGGCACCCAAGGGCGAGCCGGTCTTGGTCGAAGAAGGCAAAGACATCGTCCTGGAGACGAGAGGATTGCGTATGCGGGTGCGCATCGTAGAAGCCAAGTATGGGATGGGTGAGCTGCCGTCCAACAGTTTCTTCGAGAGGTTGACGGTGGACCTGGCGGCCTGGGTCAAATCGGAAGGAGAACAAGCCAAACCTATGGCCACAGCCGACACACCTTCAACACCGCCTACACTGTAGGTGTAGCCAGACCGGAAAGTCTGGCCCACGAAAACTAGATTGACACCCTCGTCTCCACGGCGAGGGTGTTTGCCTGTAAGGGATGAAATGCATCGGCTGTGGTGGGGTTTCTTGCGGCTCTTTTTCCGGCTGCTCTATACTAAATTCGCCTGGACGTATGACCTGGTGGCCTGGGGTGTATCGTTGGGACAGTGGAGAGCCTGGGGACGCACAGCCGTTCCCTATCTACAGGGCGAACGAATACTGGAATTGGCCCACGGCCCTGGTCATCTGCTGGTGGCGATGAAGAACCAAGGTCTATCCGCCGCAGGGCTTGATCTCTCACCCCACATGGGACGGTTGGCAAAGCGACGCTTGGAAAGAGCCAGACTGGCCGTCCCTCTGGTGCGCGCGCAGGCGCAGGCGCTCCCTTTTCGCAAGGGGTGTTTCGACAGCATCGTCGCCACCTTCCCCACCGAGTTCATCCTCGTCCCCGCCACACTGCGCGAGGCGGCGCGGGTACTGCACCGTCCGGGGCAGCGATTGGTCATCGTCGCCAGCGCCCGTCTTGGCGGGTGCGATCCACTTTCTTACGTCATTCGGTGGCTCTATCGAGCTACGGGACAGGATGAGTTACTCCCTGATGGGTTTGCGACCGTCATGGAGAAAGCAGGCTTTATCCCACAGGTTTTACAGGAACGAGTTGACCGTAGTGCTGTTACGTTGATCGTTGCAGAAAAGCGGTGAGATCGCAGCGATCAGGGTTGGTGGTAAAGCTGCAAGTAAGAGCGGCCTACCAACAAAAGATCGGCCTGAAGGGAGAAGGGAATAGAGAGTGCGACGAGTGGGTAGACCTGAACCTCGGTGATAGGCAGCAGATTGCCCTGAGTGACGTCCAGAAAGGCATCCACCCCCGCTTCGGCAGGCATGTGAAAATAACCCCGGCAGACGGCCACCGGTGTGTAGGCCACCAACAGTTCGCGATTTACGAGCGGGCGGATCGAAGCACGGGTTTCGGCCTCGGTGAAATGGAGAAGGACGATCTGGGATTTAAGGAGGGTGACCTGGGAACGCGAGAGCTCGCTCAGAGGGCTGTTGGGTGTCAAAGCGGTCATGTGCACGTCGTGGAGCGAGAGACTGGTGCGCGTGGGATCGTCAATAAAATTAAGCACCGCTCCTATCACTTCCAACTGCCCGTTTATCTGAAACTGGGGAGTCAATATCTGGACGTCGTGGCGCTCAACAGAGATTTGCATACTCATCGGTTGCTCCTTTCATGATTTTGTGGTAGAATAATTTTGCTCGGTGGTAAGCCGGACTCGGTCCGGCTTTAATTATACACCAATTGCCCCCGTAGCTCAATTGGACAGAGCGGCGGACTTCGAATCCGTAGGCTGTGCGTTCGAATCGCACCGGGGGCGCCTGGAGAATTACAGGGGGCGCAGGGGAAAAGACCGCGCCCTTTCCCACGTATTCTCTTCATCTATCTCTCTCCCTCAGTTGGATCAAGAATGAAACTATCGTCAGTGGAAGGTTACATCGTGGAGAATCCCTATGGAATATTCTGAACTGTATGAAAAAGCACTGCGATTGGCAGCCACACTTCATCACTCCCAGACTCGTAAGGGGAGCGACTTGCCCTACATCACCCATCCAGTCCACGTCTCGGTCATTTTACTGCGCCATGGCTTTTCGACCGAGGTAGCCATTGCTGGCCTGCTGCACGACGTTGTGGAGGATCAGGGGTACGAACTGGCCCGGATCAAGGAACGGTTTGGGGCGCGAGTGGCAGAGATCGTGTCCTCGGTTTCGGAGCGCAAAGAAGATGCACAAGGCGCTGAGCGTCCCTGGGAAACGCGCAAACGAGAGGCGTTGGAACAGATGCGCGAGGCCAGCCTAGACGCTGTAGCGGTCAAGATGGCCGACGCCTTGCACAACGCTCAATGCTTTGTGCTGGATTTGTGCCACGAGGGACCGATGCTCTGGAAGCACTTTAACCGCGGACCTGAAGCACAGTTGGATTATTACCGCAAGGTGCTTCAGATATCCCGGGAAAGATTAGAAAAGCACCCATTGGTGGACGAATTGGCGGGTGCCGTACAAGCACTGACCCAGGCAACAGATGAGACTGATATAGCGATCGCGAGATGATACTGGTAAAACAGTTGCCACTGATAGTACCATCCGGTTCTGTTGATCTTGAATGAATCGTGGAAAGGTGCGGAATAGACGCCGATCTTTCATCGAACCTCCATCCTGCCTTCACGAAACCTTCATCAACATGTGATAAAGTACGCACAGATCAAATCCTGGACGATTGGGTTCGGGAACACAGAACACAGGAGGTAATGAAATGAGCAGAAAATGGAAGAGCGCATTGATAACAGGAAGCATCGTCGCCGCCCTGGTAGTCGCAGCCGTGGCCGTGACCGGTTATGCCCTGGCCCAGCAACCCCCTCCCCCACAATCCGGGGAGAATAGCTTTCCTGGCCCCCGTGTAGGCGGTCGCGAGGGAGGACGGAGAGGCCAAGGCCCTGGACAACCCAACTGGATGGAGCCCTATCAGAATCTGATCCAGGAAGCCGTGGCCGAGGCGTTAGGCATCAGCGTCGAGGAGTTGGATGCGGCCCGCGAAGCGGGCCAGACGCTCCGCGACCTCGCCGAGGAGCAGGGTGTGGATCTCGCTGACGTCCAGGCCGCGATGGAGGCGGCCCGGTTGGAGGCCATCGAGCAGGCGGTCGCCGACGGTGTGATCTCGGAGGAAATGGCCGAGCGGATCATCGAGCGAATGGAACAAAGCCCGCCCGCCGGCTGGATGGAGCCTTACCACGACCAGATGCAAGAAGCGATCGCCGAGGCGCTGGGGATCAGCGTCGAGGAGCTGGAGGCGGCGCGAGATGAGGGCAAATCGCCTGCCGAACTCGCCAGAGAGCTGGACGTGGACCGGGACAAATTCCGCCAGGCGATGGAGGACACCCTTGTGGAGATCCTCGATCAGGCGGTCGCCGACGAGGTGCTCACTCCGGAGCAGGCAGAACAGATAGCGCAGGGCCGTGGTCGCGGCCGCGGGCCTGGTGGTCCTGGTTCAGGCAGGGAGCTGGACTGCCGCTGCCGCTGCCGGGGTGCGCGACCAGGCCCAGGTGGTCCATTCAAGCCGTCAGCACCAAACATCAGCGAGTAACCAAACATCAGCGGGTATGTACAAAGGAGCAGTCAGGCGGCTGCTCCTTTTGCACGTTGGGGCTGCTCAATACAATTATGGGCTGTGATGAGAACAACTCATTCGTACGCCAGCGCCTCGCGCACGCTGACGCGCGTCGCCCGCAGAGCCGGCCACAGGCTCGCCAACGCCGAAAGCGTCAGCACGATCAGCAACCAGAGTAACAAGCTGCCGATCGGGTAGCTAAAGTCGAGGGCAAGCTCCATCAGTTCTGTGCCAATCGCGTCGCTGAAGGCACGCGCACCGGGATAACTGAGCGGCATGGCGATCAACCAGCTCAACGCCCCTACCAGCATTCCCTCGGCGACGAAAATGCCGACGATGGCGAGCGACGTCGCGCCAATCGAACGCATCACGCCGATCTCGCGCCCGCGCTCGACCACGTTGATCGACATCGTACCCATCAGCCCCATCCCGCCCACGACCGCCGCCAGCAGCGCCATCACCAGCATGAGGGCCGTGATCAGGTCGAACTGCGTGCTGATCTGCTCCCGCAACTCGCCAGCACTCTCAAAGTAGGTCGTCTTGATGCGGCTGGCGGTGTAGGCGTCTCGCAGATCGCGGATCAGTCTTTCGTGGAACGCAGCGTCGTGTTCGTCGGTCATCAGCATCAAAAAGTCCGTCCGGTTGACGTTGCCGACTTCTCGCGCCAGGGTATCGTAGGGCACAAAGTTGTCGTGCTGATTGTTGTTGAGGTTGATGATCGTGCCCACCACTATCCAGGTCAACTCCTTATCGTCGACTGTCAGGGTGACGACGTCGCCGATCTGGATACCCTCATCCACGGCGATCTTGTTGTTGAGCAGAATCGCACGCCCGTCCTTGGGCAGTAAGCCCCGCCCGCTGACGACGCGCGGGGTGAACATCTTGGAATGATCCGGCACGCCCCAGAGCTGTCCCTGAATCTCCTCGCCGTTCTTTTTCTCCAGCGTCGATCCCCGGATGTCCCATACCTCGGCACTGGCCACGCCGGGGATGCTCTCCCCCACCTCGAGCAGACGGTCTACGTGGTACCTGCGGTCGAACGCGACCAGCACGTCGAAGCCGAAATCGTTGAGCAGCATGTCGATTGTGTTGCGGAACGAGGCCCCCACGCTGATCACCATGATGAACATCACGCCGCCGACGGTGAGGGCGAGCAAGGTCAGCGTGACGCGCGCCTTGCGGCGAAAGATGTTGCGCAAACTGAGCGCCATCGGACGCGACAGGAGCCGGATGCGCCCGATCAACCGGTCGAGCCAGCCGCGGCCAAACTTTCCCCCCAGGCCATAATTGCTGATCGCCCGGTGCGGGCTGATGCGCGCGCCGCCGATCACGGGAACCAGCGCCGCCAACATGGGCACCACCAACCCGATCGCGACTTGAACAATGATCGGGGTCGTCATCACGCGAAATGCGCCGACCATGATGTTGAACAGATCGAGCAGCCAGGTCGCCAGGAAATGGGCGGCGACGGCCCCCAGCGGCACGGCCACGAACAGAGAGAGTAAACTGTAAACCAGCGCCGTCATCAGGTAAACGCGCACCACGCGGCCGGCGGTCGCCCCAACCACCTTCATCACGCCGATCTGCCAGATCTGCTGCGTGACGATGGCGTTCATCGTGTTGATGATCAGGAACCCGCTCAGCGCGAGCGACAGGCCGCCCAGCACCCCCAGGATGATAAAGATGGTATCCATCATCTCCTGCGCTCCGTGGACCTCTGGCTCGACGATGTCGTAGAAGCCGATTCCCACGTCGGCGCGTTCTAGCCGCTCCTTGATGCGTGCGGCGGCCTCTTCCGCTCCCTCCTGGCTGAACGATTCCAATTGGACGTTGAGGGTGTTGAACCCTTCCGCCTGCTCCGTCATCCAGGCGACCATCTCCAGGGTGGCACAGAAGGTCGCGTTGCCCATGCTGAGCTGCGGGGGCGGAGTATAGGGATGGCGCACGATCCCTTCGACGGACAGGCGGTGCTCGCGATTCCCGATCTCGATCAAGATGGTCGAGCCGATGGGGATGTCAAAGTACTCGGACGACATACGCTCCACCGCCAGCACGCGCTTGACAGGCCACTCGCCGCCCAGCAGTTCAATCGGGTACATGCGCTGCGCCTCGTAATCGTCGCGGGCAAAGACCGTCCCGTCGCGCCAATCCTCCTCGCCCTCGAATTTCCAGCGAAAGCCGGCTCGGATCTCGCCCTCGGCATCGCCGACGCCCGGCTCGTGCAGCACGCCATCGACGACGGCCTGATCGAACCGGCTGGTGTAAAATTCGATGTTGGGGGGATTGCTCGTCTGGTGGCTCTCCGTCATCCGGGCGCGCATTACACCCGACGATCCAAAGACCAACCCGAGAGCGAACACGCCCACGGCGGTAGAGAGCACCACCAGCAGGGTGCGGAGTTTGTTGTTCCAGAGATCGCGCCAGACTTTGCGCCAGATTACGTTCACGGCTAATATCCCTTCGTGTTGCGTGGTGTGTATTGCGTGATTTTATTTACCGTTACCATTGTTTTCGTCGCGGTGAATGCGGCCATCGAGGAGGTGGAGTACTCGCTCTGCCCGCGCGCTCAAGCTCAGGTCGTGGGTGACGACGATCAGCGTCTTGCCCTGGTCCACCAGGTCGTCGAACATTTTGAATACCTCGTTCGCCGTGGCCGTGTCCAGGTTGCCCGTCGGCTCGTCGGCGACGATGAGCGGTGGGTCGTTCGCCAGCGCGCGGGCGATGGCCGCCCGCTGCTGCTCGCCGCCGCTGAGGCCGCTGGGCAGCTTGTGCGCGTGCTCGGCGATGCCGACTTGCTCCAGCAGGCGCATCGCTCGCTGCTTGCGCTCGCGCCGCTTGTAGACGTTGCAGAAATCCATCGGCAGCATCACGTTCTCCAGTATCGTCAACGTGGGCAGCAGTTGGAAGAACTGAAAGATGACGCCGACGTTTCGTCCACGCCAGCGGGCCAACTGGTTCTCGCTCAACTCGTGGACCGCCTCGTCGCTGACGAACACCTCGCCGCCGGTGGGCCGGTCGATGCCGGTGATCATGTTCAGGAGTGTGGACTTGCCCGACCCCGAAGGCCCCACCACGCCGATGAACTCGCCCTCGCCTACCTTCAGCGTGACGTCCTTGAGGACGGTCACGTCCCCCGCGCCGGTCTCGTAGGTCTTGACGACGTCTTGTAGGTTAATCAGTGCGCCATTCCCATTCGTTCCCATCCAGATTTCCTCCCTGTTCAGTTGTACAAAACTATTCTTTTAACGAGATTGCCCGTGACTTTATTCGGAACCATCTCTCTTTAGACCAGAATTCGTGGAATTTGTGTCATTCGATCTGATAACGTGAGATTCCTCGACTCGCTGCGCTCGCTCGGAATGACGAGGGCGAGTAATTATGTCATTCGTACGCCAATGCCTCTCGCACGCTGACGCGCGCCGCCCGCAGCGCCGGCCACAGGCTCGCTAACGCCGAAAGCACGATCACGATCAGCAGCCAGAGCGCCATCCCGCCCGTCGAGTAGACGAACTCCATCGGAGACCTCATCAGCGCATTGCCGAGCAAGGTGCTGAAGAGACGAGCGCCCGGATAGCTCAGCGGCACGGCGAACAACCAGGAGAGCACGCCCACGAGCACGCCCTCCGCGACGAATATCCCGGCGATGGCGCGCGAACTGCCGCCGATGGCGCGCATCACGCCGATCTCGCGCGCTCGCTCCACCACGTTGATCGTCATCGTGCTCATCAGCCCGATTCCGCCCACCAGCGCCGTCAAAAACGCCATGGACATCAGCAGGTAGATGAGCACGCTGAACGACGCGCGGATCTCCAGCCACTGTTGGCTGGTGCTCCAGGTGTCCGAGATCTCGATGTGTTGGGCGGTGAGGGCGTCGCTCAACAACTGGAGCAATCGCTGCTGCGACTCGAAATCGTCCTCGTCCGAGAGCGCCTTCAGAATCTTGCCGCGGCCATAGGCGCCGCTCTCTCGCCCCAGCGCGTCGAACGGGACGAAGAAGCTATCGAACAACGTGCTGATGCTCAGGCAAGAGCCTACCACGGTCCACCTGGATTCCTCCCCGGCGATGCGGAGCGTGATCTCATCGCCGATCTCGATCCCTTCCTCCCTGGCGAGCCGGTTGTTGACCAGCACGGCCCTGTCGTCATCAGGACGCAGGCTGCGACCATCGAAAATGCGGGGATGGAACATCGTCGAGGTGGCCGGCACGCCGTTGAGAACGACCTGGCGCTCCTCGTCGGCCGCCAGCAGGAGCATCGCCTGCTGATCGCCCCACACCTCGATCTCGGTGACGCCCGGCACGCCCGAAGCGATCTCGACCAGGCGCGACACGCGCTGGGGCCGCTCCAGGTTGAGAGACACGTCCTCCCCCGATTGGTTGAATATCGTCAGGACGGTATTGTCCCAGGACTGGCTGACGCTCACGATCGTCGCGAACATCGCGCCGCTGAGCGTGAGCGTCGCCAGCGTCAGCGCGACGCGCGCCTTGCGGCGGAAGGTGTTGCGCAGGCTGAGCGCCAGCAGGCGGGGCAGGCAGCGAACGCGTCCCAAGGCCCGGTCGAGCCAACTGCGCCCGAACCCGGTCCCCAGGCCGCGGGTGCAGATCGCCTCCCGCGTCGTGATGCGCACGCCGCCGATCACGGGGAGCGCCGCCGCCAGCATCGGCACGGCCACGCCGATGGCGATCTGCACGCCGATCGCCAGTGGCTCGACCTGGAACCGGTTGAGGCCCGCGTTGAACGTGTCGAGCAGCCAGGCCGACGTCAGGTAGGCGCCGACCGCCCCCAGTGGCACGGCGAGTGTCAGGGCGGCCCCGCCGTAGAACAGCGCCGTCGCCAGGTAGACGCGCACCACGCGGGCGAGCGTCGCGCCGACGGTCTTCATCACGCCGATCTGCCAGACCTGTTGGGCGATGAGGGCGTTCATCGTGTTGATGATCAGGAACCCACTCAGCCCCAGCGAGAGGATGCCCATCCCGAAGAGGACGATCAGGATACCGTCGACGATCTCCTGCAACCAGTGGGTGTTTGGGTCACTGATCTCACGCCCCTCGACGAAAAGCCCCACGCGCTCCAAGCGGCGCTCGATGCGCTCCGCGGTCTCCAGCGCGCCCTCCTCGCTGAACGATTCCAGGCGGACGTTCAGCCGGTTAAAGTTCTCCTCGTAAGGGTAGCCGGTCAGCCAGGCGGCGGTTTCTGGCGTGGCAAAGAAGGTGGTGTCGCCGCCCCAGTGAGGGGGCACCGTGACCTGCGCGCGCACGATCCCCTCGACGGGCAGGCTCCGCTCGTACCGGTCAAACTCGGCGAGAACTGTCGCGCCCACAGGAACGTCGAAAAAATCGGCGGCCTGGCGCTCGATGGCCAGCGTGCGCTTCGCGGGCCATCGACCATTCAGCAGGCGGAGCAGATTGATGCGCTGGGCGTCATAGTCATCGCGGGCGACCAACAGTCCATTTTGCCACTCTGTCTCGCCCTCCCGCTTCCAACGGAAAGGGATGGTGGTTTCGCCTTCGGCGTCCTCGACGCCTGACTCGCGTGGGATGGCGTCGATGGTCTCGCGGTCAAAGGGTCCGCCCCAGAAGGTGATGTGCGTCGGAATGGATGCGTGATGTGTCTCCATCATCCGGGCGCGCATCACGCCGGACATGCCAAAGACCAACCCCAGCGCAAAGATGCCTACAGCGGTGGAGAGGACTGCCAGGAGCGTGCGCGCCCTGTTGCGCGCCAAGTCGCGCCAGACTTTGCGCCAAACGATGTTCATCTCCGATACTCCTTTGCGTTCTATCCAAGTGATTCATTGCTCATCGGTTCATTGTTCATCGTTACGGCCAGGCCGGACATCGGCGAGCGGGCGAACAAGCCCCAGGTCAGGACCAGGGAGCCGATCAGGATCAGGGTCGCCGGGCCCATCAACCTGAACATCCACCAGACTGGGAAGACGTCCGATACCACTGAGAGGAACAGTGATCCGACCAGTCCCAGCCCGGCCAGCCCGCAAACGATGAGACCCGCCACAAAGGGGCCTGTCGAGCGTTTCACGCCGCTGACCACCAGGAGCGATACGCCGATTGCCAGCGGTTCGATCGTCCACAGCACCTCCCACACGCCCCACCAAGCGGTGGTGGCGCAGAATTGCAGCAGCAACCCGTTCGCTCCGATGATGATCGCCGGGACGATGAGCCAGACCGTCCGCAGATAGATGGCGGCGAGCAGGAACCCGGTCGCCAGCGCCATCACCTCCAGCGGCCACAGCCACTCCCAGACGCTCCAGGCGTCAAAGATGCTGGCAAAGAGCAGGATGGCGCCGGTAGTCAGGATCGGCACGCCGGGGATGAAGAGCAGGCCCAGGGCGCGCATACCGCGCGTCAGCGCGGGCGGTACGATAAAGAGCAGCCCAAAGCAGATGACGATCAGCGGCCAGAGCCGCCACGGTCTCCACTCCCAAACGCTCAAGCCCAGGAGCGCACCGACAAAGTTGCACCCCAGAGCCATCAAGCCGATCAGGATGATGCCCGCGCCTGCCAGAATTGAAAATTGCTTGTCCATTTCTTTCTCCTTTCAAGTTTTTTCGAGCCTCCGGGATAGAGTACCACATCCCCGGCTGCGCTGCCCATCCACCAGCTAACAGGTAGCTATCGAGTTTTCATCAAATGGGAACGGGAAACAAAAAAGCCGTGGAACGTGAATCACATCACGCTCCACGGCTTGGAGGCCGATTGCTATTTTTCCGCTACTCGTAAGCCAACGCCTCGCGCACGCTGATCCTCGTCGCTTGCAGCGCCGGCCACAGGCTCGCCAGCGCCGAGAGCAGGATCACAATCGCCAGCCACAGAAATAACCCGTTCACCGAGTAGACAAAATCGAACGCATTTCCCGTCAACGTCTCGCCCACCACGTCGCTGAAGAGGCGCGCGCTCGGATAGCTGAGCGGCGCGGCGAACAACCAACTCAGCACGCCCAACAGCACGCCCTCGCCGACAAAGATGCCGGCGATAGCGACCGACGTCGCCCCAGCGGCCCGCATCACGCCGATCTCGCGCTGCCGCTCGATCACGTTGATCGACATGGTGCCCATCATCCCCAGGCTGCCCACGATGGCGGCCAGGATCGACATGGATAGCAACAGGTAAATGATGATGTCAAACCCGCCTCGTTGATCCTCTCGCGTTTCTTCGGTGGTCTCGTATCTGTGGACCTCGAGGTTGTTCGCAGTATAGACCTGGTGCATCTCGCGGATCAGTTTCTGGTGAGACGCGGCATCGTGCCTGTCGGACACGACCCACACCGTTCCCCCACGGTTGACGCTGCCAAACTCCTGCGTGATGGCGTCAAAGGGTACGAAACTATCTCCCTCCGAGTTAAGAATCAACCCCACCACCGTCCAGATTGTCTCTTTGTCCTGGATGTCGAACCGTACCTCGTCGCCGACCCGGATACTCTCGTCCGTGGCGATCTTGTGATTGAGTACGATGGCGTGATCGTCACCGGGCAGCAGAAAGCGCCCGTTGACGATGCGCGGATTGAAAATCTCGGAATCGGGAGGCAATCCCCAGATGCCGGTGTAACGCTCACCGCCGCCCGGCAATTTCAACATGACGCCATATTGGTTCCACACCTCAGCCCTCGCCACCCCTGGCAGGTTCTCGGTCACGTTGATCAGGCGCGACACGCGATAATGCCGATTCATGATGACCATCACGTCGGCGCCAAAGTCGTGGAGCAACATCTCGATGGTATTGTCGAGCGAGCCCGCGACGCTCATCACCATGATGAACATCACGCCGCCCAGCATCAGCGTCAGCAGCGTCAGCAGGACGCGCGCTTTGCGGCGGAAGGTGTTGCGCAGACTGAGCGTCATCGGGCGTGGCAGGCGGCGCACCTTTCCGATCAAGCGGTCGAACCAGCCGCGGCCGAACCCGCCCCCCAGGCCATAGCTGCTGATCGCCCGGTGCGCGGTGATGCGCGCCCCGCCGATCACCGGCGCCAGCGCCGCCAACAAGGGCACGACCAGCGCCACGACGATCTGGGCTTCCACCGCCAGAGGGAGCACGCGCATCGTTTCCAGAGGCACGTTTATGATGTCGAGGATCCAACGGGCCAGGAAATGAGAGGCAACCACACTCAGCGGGACAGCCAGCAGCAAGGCCAAGCCACCGTAGATCAACGCCATCGCCAGGTAGATGCGCGCGACGCGGCCCAGGGTCGCGCCGACGACCTTCATAACGCCGATCTGCCAGACCTGCTGAGAGATGATGGCGTTCATCGTGTTGACGATCAGGAAAACGCTCAGCCCCAGCGACAACCCGCCCAGCACGAGCAGGATCACGTATACCGTGTCCACGTCCTCCTGAAACCAGTGCTCGTCGGGGTCTCGGAGCCATCTTCCCCAGACGTGGATCGATTTGCCCGCGCGCTCGATCCGCTCCGCAAGTTGATCGATCTCCAAGCGGGCATCCTCCCGGCTGTTGTACGAGTTCATCCGCACATCGATGCGATTAAAGTCTTCTCCGTTCAGCCAGGTGACGGTCTCTGGCGTGGCGAAAAACTGGGGGTTCGCGCCAAACTGCGGCGGGCTGGCAAACGAGTCGCGAATCACACCCACGACGGGTAAGCGCCGCTCGCGCTGCCCGACCTCGACGATGACGGTCGTTCCGACAGAGACGTCCATGTGGCGAGCCGTCATACTCTCCGCTGCCAGCGTGCGATCCGTTGGCCAATTCCCTTCTGAAAGGTGGACCAAACCCATGCGCTGCGCCTCGTAATCCTCGCGAGCGAATAGATAGGCGTCGCGCCAATCTGTCTCGCCTTCCAGCTTCCAGCGGAGAGAGCTGTCGACGAGCCGCTCCACGTCGGCGATGCCCGGCTCTTGCAGCACGATCTCCTCGACGGCCCGATCGAACGGCCAGCCCCAAAACGTCATGTGGATGGGAACCCAGGCCTCATTGTCCTCCGCCAGGCGGTCGCTGATCACGCCATGTGCGCCAAAGGTGACGCCCAGGGCAAAGACGCCCACGGTGATGGAGAGCACCACCAGGAGAGTGCGCGCCTTGTTGTGCGCCAGGTCGCGGCAGACTTTACGCCAGGTCACGTCCATGATTCGACTCTCAGGCTGTGGGTGGTTTCCGCTTCATCCCGCATAGGAACCGCGTCACGTCGCTCCGCTTGATCAACAGATCGTATGCGAGGATTGTGATCCCGATTGCGGCGATAACGATGGTCGAAAATTTGGTCAGCATACCGACATCCCATTGAACCACGTAAAAGCCGACGAGCACGATCGCCACCTGATGGAGGATGTAGAACGGATAGGCAGCCGGGCTGGCGTACTGTAGCGTCTGGTTGGTAAAGTTCAGGCGCTTTCGTCCAAAGCCCAGCAGGGCAATGAGGCAGCACCAGGCGGTGAATCCATGGTAGAACACACCCCAGACGATCATGCTCAACCAGCCAGAGAGATCGACGTCCAACGCCATGCCCACGATGATAACGGCCAGCGTTCCCAGTCCCATAATCAGCGCGGGGGTCTTGTGTCGGTCCAACGCTGCCTCAAATCGCGCGTCAGACATCAGGATGTACCCGTAGATGAACAGGGTCAGGTAGTAAAAAGGATTCTTCCCCCCAATATCAGGGAGCGCCTGTGTCAGGATAAGTGGAATGGCGAGGAGATAAAGCGCGCCGGGCCGGGCGAGGAAAACCGCCAGCCTGTCGATCAGATGTCGTCCATTCTCGCGCTTCAGATGGAGAAAGAACGGGAGGGCGACCAGGGAAAGAACAAACAGAAAGAGAATGAACCACAGGTGCCCCGGCGTGAACCCCCCCATATAGCCGGTCAGGCTGCCATCCGGGCCGACGCGGAAAAACTGGGGATAGTACTGGAAGAGCGATCCGGCAAAGTGGCCGTAGGTCCGCGCTCCCAGATATGTCTGCGGCGGCGTAAGCACCAGCACGCCAAAGATCAGGGGGACGACCAGCCGCTTGAACCGCTCCTTCACATAATCGCCGCTGCTCCGGAAGCGCAGGGCCAGCCAGGTGGAGGCGCCCGCCAGAAGAAAGAACAGCGGCATGTGCCATGAGCCGATCGCGCCGATAAATATGCAGCTCAGCGCGACGCTCACCTGGTCGTTCTTGGCGTAGAAAGGTTCCCAGATATCAAAGATGCGGGCGGCATGGAAAGGCACCAGCAGCAGCACCGCCATCACGCGCAGCCAATCGATGTCGTGGCGTCTTGTGGGTTTGCCCGTCTGGATGGTCATGATCGCCTCGCCTGGGGGGATCTCGGCTTGTTTCACTCGCCGGCGAGACCGGGCGACGACGGGCGACGCACCACGCCCCAGATCAGCAGCAGGAAACCGACGAGAATGATGACGACCGGGCCTAGCAGATTGACCGGCCACCACCACGGAAAGAGCGCCGTCATCCCGATCAGGCCCATCCCAGCCAGCCCGCTGATGAGCAGACCGGTCACAAAGAGCCCGGCCGAGCGCCTCGCCACGCCGACCACCAGGAACGACAACCCCACCGAAAGCGGCGCGACTGCCCACAGCACTGTCCACGACTCCCACATATCGGTGAAAGCGCAGAATTGTAGTGCCAGGCCATTCATTCCAATGATGATGGCCGGGACGACCAGCCAGATCGTCCGGGCGTAGATGGCGGCGAGCAGGAAACCGACCGCCAGCGAAAGCACTGTCAGCGGCCACAGCCACTCCCAGGCTCCCCACATATCAAAGAGGCTCGTGTAGAGCAAAATGCCGCCAGCAGTCAAGATCGGCGTGCCGGGGATGAACAGGGCGCCCAGGCCCCGGTGGCCGCTCGCCAGCAAAGGCGGCAGCATGAAAAACAGCCCCGCGGCCACGACGCACAGCGGCCAGAGCCGCCACGCTCCCCAGCGCCAGATCCCCCATCCCATCGTCGGCATAACCACGTTGAACACCAGCGCCAGCGCGCCCATCAAAACCAGAATGATTCCTACCAGAACCGAAAATCGCCTACCCATTTGTTTTTCTCCTTAATTTCTTCGATCTACGCAATAGTCCCCTGCTGGATTTTTTCCTCCGTCGCCTGGCCACGGTCTCGGCCCGGCGCTTGATGTTCAGGAGCGTCTTGCGCTCCATCAGGAACCCGCCCGGCTCGATCAGTCCGCGGATCAGCAGCGTGTTCGGCAAACTGGGATTGTAATCCTGGCGGGTGCGGACGATCAGCCGCGAGTTCTCTTCGTCAACTTTTTCGAGATACCAGACCCAGCTCGACTGAAGGTACTTTTCCGGCGTCGTTTCGGCGGGATCGAACGAGTCCCAGGTCTCCATGTTCATATTGGCGTTCAGGACGAGCGACTGACCCGGCTCGATGGCCGTGATCGTGAACCCCATACCGGGAGCGATGTCTATCCTATCTCCGACCTGTGGCTCTTGAAGATCGGGAATGATCCGGGTGGCAGAACCGTAGGGATCGTCGACCGAGCCGGCGACTCCCAGGATGCGATGGATCCAGTCGTAGCTGTACCAGCCGGCTCGCTTGTGCCCGATCTGCGCCAGCCAGGGCCAGACCTCGGCGGCCGGGGCCTTGATGGCGACTGTGTGGGTGGTCCTCATCTTTGCCTGAGGGACCAGGTCATCCCCCGGCAAGGGCTGGTGGACGGCGGCATCCTTCGTGCCCCACGTGAGGTGCCAGGGTCGGAGCACGAACCAGTAAAAGAGCACCGCCGACAACAACATCATCGGCAGAACCAGCCCGAAAAGGACCACCAGGGTGATGATGAGGCCCAACGCGACCGCCAGCATCACGGATACCCATCCCAGCGTCCACGCCAGCAAGCGGCTCACCCGGTGGGCCAGATCCCTCTGACGCGCCAGCCAGATGGTCCACCACACTGTGCCGCCGATCAATAACAGCTCCAACGGCCACAGAAAAATCCAATGCTCCCAGTTTTCGGTGATCGAGGAATAGGACAGGAGCACGCCGTTGCCCAGCAGGATGCCAATCGGAATCAACAACCAGATGGAGCTTGTGGCGTTCATGATCACGCACAGCCCCAGGCTGAGTAGAAACAGCTCGATCGGCCAGCCAACCTCAAAGATAACCCAGGAATCTGTCAGCCCGGCCACCCACAAAGCCGCCATGTTGCCGATGACGACGATGCCCACCGCTGCCAAGATCGCCTTTGCCAGGCCGCCGCGCTTCTGCTTCTTCGCTCGTTTCGCTGCCTGACCGGCCACCATCATCGGCGCCAGTGGCTTCTCCAACGGTTTTCCGGTATCGTCCTCGACGGGTTGTGCGTCGGTTCTCCCTTCGGGCGGCTCACCGGCAGGGGCAGGCTCCGGCTCCTGTTTTGATTCGTCCTCCTCCATCGACTCGACCGCCTCACGCAGCGCCTGAGCTGTTTTGCCAGCGACCACGCGCCCCAACGCGCCTATCGCCCCCAGGAGTTCCTGGCCTACCTCACTCCCTTTCGGTTCTCCCGCCGTGCGTTCTGCCGCCAGCCGCCGGCCCAGCGCGATGTCAGTATCCCCATTGGCGAATTGCGCGTCCGATATCCGCTCGCGCGCCGTGCCAGAAAGGACGGCCACCGACTCGGCTGGCGTTTCCATCGTCGTGAACGAGAGCGGCAGGGAGATACGCTTGGGCAGCTCGATCTGCACCTCCTCGGCGGCTTTGCGCAGTGACTTGGCCATCTCCTCCGCGCTCTGGTAGCGGTCCTCCGGTCGCTTGGCCAACGCTTTCAGCACGATCCGCTCAAGCAGTTCGGGGATCTCGGGTTCGATCTGGCGCGGCAGGGGCAGGGGATCGTTGAGGTGTTTCATCAAGACGGCCAGCGGCGTATCGGCGTCGAAGGGGGTGCGCTGAGTCAGCATCTCGTAGAGCACGATGCCCAGCGAGTAGATGTCGCTGCGGACGTCGCTGTGTCCTTCTAGCCCCTGCTCCGGCGCCATGTAGCTCAACGTGCCCATCAGCGCGCCCGACATGGTGTGACGGGTGCCGCCCACGATCCGCGCGATGCCGAAATCAGCGATCACGGCCCCCCCGCGCTTGGTAAGCAGGATGTTGGCGGGTTTGATGTCACGGTGGATCATGCCCTCGTTGTGGGCATAGGCCAGCCCGTCGAGCACGTCGAGCAGAATGCGCACCACCTCGCCCAGCTCCATCTGTCTATCGCGCGCGCGATAATCGTTCAGGCGTGTCTTGAGCGTGTCGCCCTCCAGCAGCTCCATCACCATGTAGTAGACGTCGCCCTGAAGGTCAAAATCGAACACCTGGACGATGTTGGCGTGACGCAGCGCCGCCACCGACTGCGCCTCGCGCCGAAAGCGGAGCAGGAACTCTTCCTCGTCCACCAGGTCGGGGCGCAGCACCTTGATCGCCACGTAACGGTCGAGCTGGGGATGATAGGCTCGATAGACGCGCGCCATTCCGCCGTGTCCCAGCGGCTCCAGCACGCGATACCGGCCAAGTGTCTGTCCTTCCAAAGAACTAGATGCCATTTCTTTCCCTACTTTGCGCGCTCTGGGCGCGCGGGCGTCTGCAGGAAGAGATGATCTGCACTGCTCCTTCATTACTCACCTCCTCCGGCATGATAAACGATCTGCGGCTGCACTGCCTATCCGTTAGCTAACAGCCGGCTATTCAATTTTTATCAATTTGGAATGAAGGTGCAACGCACTTGTCAAGTGCGTTCACCTAAAGGCCAGGAGGACGAGGTGCTCATCCACGAGCGACGAGCTTGTAGCCCAGCCCCCGCATCGTGAGCAGCAATTGCGGGTTGGAGGGGTCAGGTTCGAGCTTGGCGCGCAGGCGGCGCACCAGGTTCTCGATCTGATAATCATAGACCCCCTCCTGGTACTCGGGCCAGATCGCCTCGCCAATTTCGTCCTTCGAGCAGACCTGGCCGCAGCGCTCGTAAAAATAGATGAGCAGCGCAAACTCTTTGGCCGAAAGCTCCACCGCGTGTCGGTCCACCCGCACGACGCCCGCCGCCGCGTCCACCTCCAGATCGGGGAAAGGGGTGTCGCGGTAGGTGATGTCGGGATCGTGAAAGGTCAGGGTCACGTCGCCGATGGTGATGCGATCCTCGTCGCGCAGTTCCATCGGGGCGAGCACGCGTTCGCCGTTGAGAAAGGTACCGTTGGTGCTGTCCAGGTCTTCCAGGATCACGCGCCAACCCTCGCGCCGCACGCGCGCGTGTTCGCGCGAAACGCGCTTGCTGGTGATGACAATGTCGTTTTCGACCGCGCGCCCGATGATGATCGTATCGCCGATCAGACGATGTTCCCGCTCTGTAGGGTCGACAAGGAACGGAGCTTGTTCGGTTTTTGCCATCTCGCACCTCCGCCCCAAGTCTACCCCGACATTTCATCTCTGTCAAATCAGATATCCGCTCACCTCCAGAGCTTTGCGCAAACACATCCCTGGAATTTCCAGAGATGTGGATATGAGATGGAAAAGAGGGCTCCTGACAAAGGAATTTTACCTCGGCCAAGAGACCTTCTGTCATCAGCGTCCGCCGTTAGTCGTCGAGGATTTGCATTCCCTCCCCCCGCTGCGCCTCTGGCGTTGAAGCCTCTTCCTTGCGCACCAGGACGTACATGATCAAAAGCGCCAGCCCGAGAAAGAGCGGGATCAGACCGACCAACATCCAGGGGCCAAAGCCAAAAGGATACCCTCCATAGATGGCCCCGATGGGCCACAGTCCCAACATCAAAGCCAGGCCCAACGCCACCATTGCGATACCCCAGCTCAGCGACCCACGACTCTGGTGCGACGCACTGATGTACTTGGCGTATTGCTCTGGAAGCAGCCCTTTCTCCGCCAGCTTCAAGATCTCTCGGTGCCGGAACCAGCGAAACAAGGCGATGGTGCCAAAGATCAGGACGAAAAAGCCCAGAAATCCTATGCATGGAATCAAGTCGTTCATTTTCACTCTCCTATTTCAATTTACTCAGTATTTAGTTGCTCTCGTTTGCCGCACTTACCAGGGTGATGCTCCCACTGTCAGTGCGGATCTGCAACGATGGGCCGCCGCCGTTGACCTCGCCCACTATGTGTTTCTCCTCGAACTCGCTTATCGTCACGGCAAAGTCGGTCTTGATGGAGCCAAGGTCGGTCTCTGCATCCAGGTCGAAGGCGGCGTCGGCGGGAAGCACCAGGTGAACTTTGCCAAAACCGGTCTCCACCTGGTGCATTCCCTCGTCAGAGAGACTCCCGGAGAAGTAAATCTCTCCACTGTCAGTTTCGAGCGACAGCACGGCCTTTGTACAGTCCCGCACCTCGATACTCCCAAAGTCGGTGTGCAAGTCGAGTATGCCCCTGCATCCGTTCAGCGTCAGGCCGCCAGAGTCCGAGGCCAGCCGGTAGGAGGAAGCTCGGACGCCATTCACCTTCACGTCTCCAAAGTTGGTCTCCAGGTCGAGCACGCCATCCAACGCAGCATCCTCCACCCGGATCTCGCCGCTGTCGGAATGGGCCTTGAGCCGCTCTGCTTCCGCGTCCCGAACAGTCACGCTCCCAAAGCTGGTTTCCAGATCGAGCGCGCCATCCAGTGTGATTTTCTCCGCCCGGATGTCGCCGCTGTCGGAATGGGCAACGAGGCTTTCGGCGGTGATGTCCTGGAGAACCAGGCTGCCAAAATTCGTCTTGGCTTCTATGTCGCCGCCGTCGCTCACGCCAGTCAGTGTGATGTCACCGCTGTCAGATTGGGCGTTCACCTGGCCGCTTACCTCTTCGACATCGACGTTGCCAAAGTCGGTATCGAGTTCCATCGCGCCGGTGATGCCATCCACGTTTACATCGCCGTGATCGGTCAGCAGTTTCAGCGAGGTCTCTGGCGGCACGCGGATCTCGAAATCCACCCGCGAACCTTTTGTGGAGGCAACGAAGTACACACGTTCGGGTCGCACCGTCCGGATGGTGATCCGGTTGCCGTGCTGGGTCATCTGCACGTCCACCTGGCGGCGAGCATCTTCCTCGTCTGCTCCCCACAGGTTCATCCTGGCGACAATTTCTACCTCGTCTCCTTCGCTACTTGTCACCGTCGCGTCGCCATAGTCGTTCGTCAAATCCAGAACCGCCGGGCCCTCCACGACGAAGGTCTCCTCCATCGTCTCCTCGATGTGCGTGTCGGCTATGTAGAAGAGACGCACTTCTCCGAAGGCCTCTTGCCCGGCCCAAAAGGTCATCAGGATGACCGCGCAGACCACCAGTTCCAGGACCATCAGAATTCCTACAATCCACCATTTTCGTCTCATAGTTCCTCCCTATGTTTGTCTAGCAATCTTGCTGCTTTCTATTCCTTTTGACCGTTGCTGGCGTAAAATGTTTCATTTATTAACTTTCGAAAACCCATCGCTCGCGGACCCGCCAGGTGTTTAATCGTAATCGTTCAAGCTATTGACATAACCGACTTTTCGTTATATAATGACTAATAGTCAGTTATTGACCGCTGGTTATCAAAGAAGGAATCGTGTGACGACCAGAGCGCGGCGCGAGCGAGAAAAAAAACAAAGGCGACAGTCCATTCTACAGGCGGCCCGGGAGGCATTCTCTGAGAACGGCTTTCACAACGCCACCGTGGATAACGTGGCCGAGCGAGCGGAGGTCAGCAAAGGCACCGTATATCTGTATTTCAAGAGCAAGGAAGCGATCCTTGCTCGTTTGCTTTTAGAAGGACTCGACGAACTGGTCGAAGAGCTGGAGCAGGCCTACGCAGCAGAGGAGCCCCTCCCGGCCGATGAGCGGCTGCGACGATTGGCCTGGGCCTATCTGAGTTTCTTCCAACGAGAATCCCAGTATTTCCCCTTTCTGATGGCGATGGACCGGGGGCGGTTTCAAGAGGCGATCCCCTCTCCTGTCTATCGGGAGGTTTTAGAGGCGAGTCTGGAAGGGCTGAACCTGGTGGTGCGAGCCATCGAGCAGGGAAGCACAGAAAACCTGTTCGAGCGCCGCGAAGCCCAGGAATCGGCCTGCATCTTTTGGGCTACGCTGAACGGAGTGCTGCAATTGATGGAGCACCCGCTGCGGCGCGAGATGGTGGGAATGGAGCTCGAGACGCTTTATCAAGCCGCCCTGGAAACAATCATTCAAGGTCTACAAATGACCCGGTAAATTAGTATATGGATAAACTGGTAGATTGGTAAGTTGGTCCCGGTTTCCCCATATACCAATCTACCAGTAACCAACCAAGGAGGTGTGTAAGTGAAAGAAGTAGTCATTGTCAGTCCGGTGCGCACGCCGGTGGGCGCTCATGGCGGCGCGCTGCGCAGCAAGCCAGCTCAAGAATTGGCCGAGATCGTCTTTCGGGCGGTGTTCGAGCGCACGGGGTTGGATCCGGCGGTGCTGGACGAGGTGATCCTGGGCAACATCGGCCAGCCTTCCGAGGCGATCAACATCGGGCGGGTGGCGGCGTTGATGGCCGGAGTGCCCATTGAGGTGCCCGGCTTTACCGTCCAGCGGAACTGCGCCTCGGGGATACAGTCCATCACCTCGGCCTGCCAGGCTATTCAGGCGGGAGATGGCGAAATTTACCTCTGCGGCGGCGTCGAAAGTATGAGCAACATCCCGTACACGCTCAAGCAGGCCCGCTGGGGGTACAAGCTCCGCCACGCCCAATTGACCGACGCCCTGTGGGAGGGCCTCACCGATCCCATCTGTGGGCTGATCATGGGCGGCACCGCCGAGAACCTGGCGGAAAAGTACGAAATCTCCCGTGAAGAACAGGACAAGTACGCCGTCCAATCCCACAAGAAGGCATTCATGGCTCAGCGGATGGGTAAATTCGACGACGAGATCGTCCCCGTCGAGATCGTCAAGAAGGTGGCCGGGCAAGAAGTGGCGCGGGAAAAGATCATCCACGACGAGACGATCAACCCTGGCCTGACGGTGCAGAAGGCAGCGCTTTATCCGACGGTATTCAAAAAAGGCGGCACGGTGACGCCGGCCAACGCCTGTCCCATCTCCGACGCCGCCGCTGCGATGCTCGTCTGCACGGCGGAGAAGGCGAAGGAATTGGGTCTCAAGCCCACCGCTCGCATCGTCAGCTACGCCTACGCTGCGGTGGACCCGGCCTACATGGGCATCGGCCCGGCCTTTGCGCTGCCCAAGGCGCTGAAGAAAGCGGGCCTCACGCTCGAAGATATCGACTTGATCGAACTGAACGAGGCTTTTGCCGCGCAGGTCCTGGCCGACGTCAAGGAGCTCGAGTCCCAGGGGTATACGTGGGATTGGGAGAAGGTCAACGTCAACGGCGGCGCTATCGCGCTGGGCCATCCGGTGGGCTGCACCGCCGCTAAGCTAGTCGCCACCCTGACCCACGAGATGCAGCGGCGAGAGGTACGCTATGGCATGGACACGATGTGCGTCGGCGGTGGCCAGGGCGGGGCGTTGATTCTGGAACGGATTCCGATGGATTAGGTCCTAATGAATTGGGTGCGTTTCAAATGAGTTGAGAGATGTTCGTAGTACGCGCTTCAGCGCGCTGTTGCGGCGATAAATCGCCTACTACGAACCAAACCCCAACTGAGATGAAACACACCCTAATGAATTAGGGGAGGAGGCTAAAAATGTACATTTTCAAAGCAGGCGTGGTCGGCGCGGGGACGATGGGCGGCGAGATCGCCCAGGTGATCACCTACTCCGGCCTGCCGGTGGTGCTCAAGGATATTGACCAGGAGATGCTGGATCAGGGGATGGCAAAGGCCCGTTCCATCTACCAGCGCCGGGTGGACAAGGGCAAGATGGGCGCCGGCGACATGGAGTCCAAACTGGACCTGATCACGCCGACGCTCAGCTACGACGAGTTCGAGGACGTGGACATCGTCATCGAGGCGGTGCCTGAACAGATGGCGATCAAACGGGCCGTGTTCAAGGAGCTGGAGGAGGCCTGCCCCGAGCAGACGATCTTTGCCAGCAACACCTCGGCCCTCTCGATCTCGGAGATGGGCGCGGCCACGAGCAAGCCCCACAAGGTGATCGGCATGCACTTTTTCAACCCCGCCAGCGTCATGAAACTGGTCGAGGTCATCCCCGGCCTCGATACCGGCCAGGAGACGGTGGACGATGTGGTGATGTTCGCCGAGAGCCTGCGCAAGCTCCCGGTCGTGGTTCAGGAATGCCCCGGCTTTCTGGTCAACCGACTGTTGATGCCTTACCTCAACGAGGCGACCAAGGCGCTGGAGGAAGGGGCGGCGACGGCGACGGAGATCGACCAGGCGATCGTGGCGTGGGGTATGCCGATGGGACCGTTCACACTGATGGACATGCTGGGCATTGACGTGTGCGGTCACGTTGGGACCTATCTCTACTCTGAATACGGCGAGCGGATGAGCCCGGCTCCCTTGTTCCTGAAGCTGATCGAAGCCGGGCGGCTGGGCGAAAAATCCGGGGCCGGTTTCTTCGATCACCCCGGCGGCGAGTCGGAGGCGGTCTACAAGATGATCAAAGAGCTTCAAGATTCCGGCGCCGTGCCCACCGGGACGCCGTTCAGCGTGGAGCGATTGATGTTCCCCCTGATCAACGAGGCTGCCTTGTGCGTGCAGGAGAACGTCGCCAGCCTCTCGGACATTGACATGTCCATGGTCGCTGGTACTGGGATGACCTACGGCGGCGAGCGAGTCGGCCCACTGGTCATCGCCGACCAGATCGGCCTGGATGTCGTGGTCGAGACATTGGAAAAACTGGCGGAGGAACTCGGCCCCCGCTTCCGCCCCGCCCGCCCGCTCAAGTTGCGCGTCCGCGCCGGGCACCTGGGAGTCAAGACGGGGAAGGGTTTTCACGCACATACGTAGAACGTGATTCGTGAATCGTGAAACGTGAGGATGACACGCATTAGGAGGCAAACAATGGGAGATTGGCAAAACATTCGAACGGAAGTAGAGGATCAGATCGCAGTACTGACGATTGACCATCCCCCGGTCAACTCGTTCAACACGCACCTGATGGAGGAATTGACGGAGGCACTGGATGAACTGCTGGCGAGCGACGAGGTCAAGGCCATCGTCATCACCGGCGGTGGGACGAACGCCTTCGTCGCCGGGGCAGACATCCCCGAGATCCAATCGTTGCTGGACAAGCCCGAAGATGGATACGCCGCGGCCCAGAAATTCCTGGGACTGGGGCAGGGGATCAATCTCAAGATCGAAAAAGCAACCAAGCCCGTCATCGCCGCCATCAACGGTTTCTGCCTGGGTGGCGGGCTGGAGTTGGCGATGGCCTGCCACATGCGCATCTGTTCCGACCGGGCGCGATTGGGACAGCCGGAGATCAACCTGGGCATCATCCCCGGCTTTGGCGGCACACAGCGGCTATCCCGCATCGCCGGCAGAGGGAAGGCCATCGAACTGATCCTAACCGGCGACATGATCACCGCGCAGGAAGCCTACCGGCTGAACCTGGTCAACAAGGTCGTGCCGGGTGGCGCGGTGCTCAAGGAAGCGCACGGCCTGGCCCGCAAGATCGTGTCCAAATCCAAGTTCCCCATCGCTGCCGCGCTGCTGGCGATCTCCGAGGGATTGGAGGTCACAACCGAGGAAGGACTCCAGATCGAGGTAGACCAATTCGTCGGTCTGGCCGAGACAGAGGATATTCACGAGGGGGTCAGCGCTTTCCTCGAAAAGCGACAACCGGAGTTTAAGGATCAGTAGATCGGTAGACTGGGACGCCCTTTAGGCGGGTAAATTGGTAGGTGTCCAATCTACCAATTTGCCAATGCACCCGTCTACCCATATACCGGCAAGGAGGAGGGGCTATGGACTTTACCCTCAGCGAAGAACAAAAAATGTTCCACTCCATGTTCCAGGACTTTGCCGCCAAAGAGATAGCGCCCATCGCGGAGGAGATTGACAAGGAGGAAAGGCTTCCCCTTGATGTGCTCCGCAAGGCCGCTCAGCAAGGCTTTCTGGGGGCGACGCTGCCCGAGGATTACTTTGGCGCGGAACTGGATTTCGTCAGCTATGCCCTGCTCATCGAGACGCTGGCCAGGGATTGCGTGTCCGTTGCAGTGACACTGGCGACGCATGTGAGCCTGGCGGCGATGGCGATCCTGGAGCACGGCAGCGACGCACAGAAGGAAGAGTGGTTGCCGCTGCTTGCCAGCGGTGAGGCTATCGGCGCTTTTGCGCTCACCGAGCCGGATGCTGGCAGCGACACGGAGATGCTTCAGACTCGTGCCAGACTTGACGGCAGTGCTTACGTGCTTGATGGGGTCAAGACCTGGGTCGCCAACGGCGAGATCGCCGGCCTCTTTCTCGTCTTTGCCCAAGGGCCGGAGGGCGTTGATGGTTTCTTAATCCCCAAGGATACCCCCGGTCTGACAGTGGGGTATCGCGAGCCGACGTTGGGACTGCGGAGTCTCGTCGTCAACACGCTCTATCTGGAGGGCTGTCGCGTCCCAGCCGCCAACCGGCTTGGTGAGACAGGAGAAGGGGGAGAAATCGCCCGACGAGCACAACAGCGCATGTCAGTCGCACTGGGCGCGGTAGGGCTGGGCGTGGCCGCGGATGCCCTGGACGTGGCAGCACAGTTCGCCGCCGAACGTATCCAGTTCGATGTCCCCATCGCCGAAAAACAGGCTATCCAGAATTTCGTGGCCGATAGTTTTATCCAGATCGAGGCGTTGCGCTACCTCGTCTACCACGGAGCCTGGCAAGCGGATCGGGGAAGCGATCTGGGCCTTGACGCCGCCGTCGTCAAGGCCTTTGGCGCGCAAGTGGCCCGCAGCGTCACCAACCATATGCTCCAGGTGATGGGTGGCTACGGCTACATGGAGGACTATCCGATGGCTCGCAAGTACCGCGACGCCCGTGCGCTGGGTATCATCGGTGGGCCGACCGAACTGCATCGCGTCCGGGTTGCTCAGCGGGTATTCGCCGAGCAAGACCTCAAGATCGTACCGTAGGAGGTGAAAGATGGATTTTACGTTTTCCCCAGAACACGTGGCCCTGCGCCGGATGATCCGGGAATTTGCTGAAAACGAGATGGCTCCCCTGGCGATGGAGCTTGACCGGGAGAAGCGGGTGCCCTTCGAGACGCTCAAAAAGATGGCCAAGATCGGCCTGCTGGGCGTCTGTTTCCCGCAGGAGTACGGCGGGATGGGCGCCGGCGAGACTGGCTACTGCATCCTGATGGAGGAGCTGGGCCGGGTCTGCACCTCCACGGCGGTCAACGTCGGCACCCACATCGGCATCGGCGCGACGGTGATCTACCTGGATGGCAACGAAGCGCAAAGGAAAAAGTATCTGACGCCGCTGGCGCGCGGGGAAAAGATCGGCGCCTTTGTGCTGACCGAGTCCGACGCCGGCTCCGACGCGGCGGCGATCCGCACCCGCGCCGTGCGGGATGGGGATCACTGGATCCTCAACGGTACCAAGACGTTTAACACCAACGGTAGTTACGCCGACATCCTGACCGCCATGGCGGTCACCGACCCGACGCTGGGGGCGCGCGGAGGCATCACGGCTTTTATCATCGAGTCGGACATGCCTGGTTTCACGGTGGGCACCCACGAGAACAAGATGGGCATTCTGGGCAGTGCGACGGCGGAACTGGTCTTTGAGGACATGCGCGTGCCGCACGAGAACGTGCTGGGCAAGGTGGGCGAGGGGTTCATCTCCTTTATGAAGACCCTGGATATGGGACGGCTGACGTTGAGCGCGGCTGCCCTGGGCGGTGCGGAGATGGCGCTGGAGATGGCCGTTCGCTGGGCCAAGACCCGCAAGCAATTCGGCGTGGAACTGGCCCACAAGCAATCGGTGCAGTGGATGATCGCGGACATGGCGACAGAGATCGAGGCGCTGCGCAGCCTGATCTACCGCGTGGCCTGGATGGTGGATACCGGCCAGCCCTTCAGCCAACTGGCGGCGATGTGCAAGGTGTACGGTTCCGAGATCGCCTCCCGCGCCATTGACATGGCGCTACAGATCCACGGCGGTCTGGGTTTCACGCGGGATTTTCCCATCGAGCGAGCCTTCCGCGACGCCCGCATCTCCGAGATCTTTGAGGGCACCAGCGAGATTCAGCGTTTCGTCATCGCCAGCAATATCTTCCGCGAGCACGGCGTGCGGATCAGGCCGTAGGAGGTGCAGCTATGCGAGTTGTTGTGATTCTTGGACGAGTTCTCGACCCCGGCGGTATCACAGTTAACCGGCGGGTGGGGCGGATTTTTATCAACCGGGAGAAGTACATCCTCCAGCCAGCCGACCGTTGCGCGCTGGAGGCAGCTTTGCGCATCAAAGATTCGGCGGATTGTTCCAATCCGACTGACGCCGAGGTGATCGCTCTCCCGCGAGGCCCGCTGCCCGACGACGATGTGCTTCGCCAGGCGTTGGCGACCGGAGCCGACAGGGCGGTTTACCTCGTCGGCAGCCCCGCTCAGGCTGACGACGCGGTGATGGCTCGCGTGCTGGCGGCGACGGTGGAGCAACTGGGCGGGGCCGATCTGGTTCTGACGGGCGCGACCACCCTCGATACCGGTCAGAGTCAACTGGGCCCCCGGCTGGCCGAGGCTCTGGGATGGCCTCAGATTGTCGACGCCTGGGCGGTGAGGGCGGCTGGCGAGCGAGTGGAGGTGGTCTGCCAGAACAAGACGGGCTATGTGATCCACGACGCGGACTTGCCAGCAGTCGTCACGGTGACGCCTGGCTCGCTCAAGCCCCGCTACCCGGATGGCGTCCGTCTGGTCAACGTCTACAAAGGCGTCGGCGAGATCGCGGCGGCGCTGGAGCAGTGGGAAGTGGCCGACCTGGTGGACGCGGAATTCCTCAAGCCGCTACTGGAGCAGCGGGGGCGGGATTTCCCTCCGATGCGAGAGCGAGGGGCGCGCGCAAGCGGCACGGTGGACGAGATGGCTCAGGCAGCAGCCGACGCACTCTATCGGCGGGTATCGAGGTAAGGAGGCACAATGGATACATCATATCTTGACCTGTTGATGGCGCAGCAGGAGGAAGTCGCCGAGGAGGCGACCGGAGGAGGAGGCGTCTGGGTCGTGGCCGACGTCGCGGATGGCGCAGTGGCATCGGTAACGTTGGAGGCCATTGGAACGGCCCGCACTCTGGCCGACTCGCTCGGAGCTTACGTCTACGGCGTCCTGCTTGGCGAAGGCATCACTGATCTGGCGCCAACCCTCTACCAGGCCGGGGCCGATGGCGTCCGCGTGGCCGACCATCCCGCGCTGGCTCAACTTGCGCTGGAGCCTTATCAAAAAGTGCTGGCCGATCTCTTCGAGGCGGAACAGCCGGAGGTGGTCATCTTTGGAGCCACCGCGCAGGGGCAGGAGTTGGCGCCTCGCCTGGCGCAAGCGTTGGGCGGCGGGCTGATCGAGCACGTGACGGCGGTCAGCCTGGACGAATCCACGCGAACGGTGCAGGCCGCTTTTCCCATCTATGGCGGCGAGTACTTTGAGATCGTCGCCTGTCCCGAGGCGCGCCCGCAATTCCTCACCATCGAACCGGACGCTTTCCCCGCTCCTTTCATTGATTCCTATCGCAAGGGCGAACCCACGCTGCTCGACGTAGAGCCGGTGGCGCCGTCCGTGCGTGTGGTGGGAGAGGCGGAGGGTTTCGAGCCGCCCGTGGTGCCGCTCGCCCAGGCGCCCGTGATCGTGGCTGCCGGGCGACAGGCGGGGGACTTGGAGCTGGTGAAACAACTGGCGACGGCGCTGGATGGGCGGGTGGCCGGCGATCGGGGAGCGCGGGACGCGGGCTGGATCGAAGCTGAGCAGATCGTGGACGTGCGTGGGGTGACCGTCGCCCCCGAGGTCTACGTAGCGGTGGGCATCCGGGGGGACACGTTCCACAACGCCGCGATCGAGGAGGCCCAGTTCATCCTGGCCATCCACCCCGATCCCGATGCACCCATCTTTGAGATGGCCGATCTGTGTCTGGAGGCAGAGCCACAGGAAATAGTACCGGTGCTGCTGGAGTTGTTAGGTTAGAAATTAGTGCTTTACAGATGCCCGGTATCTCCAAGGTACCGGGCATCTTGATTTTCTGGCTCTTGACGCCTCGTCTAAAACGGGTACAATCCGGCCCGGATGCGCTGCCTGACTGGCAGCAATTCCCGTTTTGTAGCCGCGCTTTCCATAGCGCGTGCATTTTGCCACGTGAAGTACCCTTCGCGATATAGAAATCGCGGCTACAACTCGCGTTTTTTCCCGTAACGGAAATTACTGCCTGACCGGTGAGTTCTATCTATATCGTTGCAAGGATAAGAATCATTGGCATGAGCATTTCGACCAAAGCCGCGTTGAAGCACACGGGCGCCCAATTAAAAGAGACGCCGAATCATCTGCGGCGCAACTTTTGGCTGGGCGTCATCAGTGGCGGCGCCTATCATTTCTATATGGCGATGCTCAGCACCGAACTGGTGATGACGTGGTTCCTGAGCGAGTTGACCGATTCCAACTTACTCATCAGCCTGCTGGTCCCCATCGAACTGGGTAGCTGGTGTTTTCTACAACTGCTCCTCTCCGGCTACGTACAGCGCCAGCCGCGCGCCATGCCGCTCTACTGGGTTATGGCGGCGATACGCCTGGCATCCACCGGGTTGCTGGCCCTGGCGGTATTCACGATGGATGAACCGGGGATCCTTTTGCTCGTGACCCTGGCGATGTTCACGGCCAACCACGTGGCGGCGGGCGTGGCGGCGTTGCCGTTCCTGAATATCGTCGCCAAGACGATCCCACCCACCCGGCGCGGGATATACTTTGGCTGGCGACGGTTCGGCGGTGGGTTGCTGGGAATATTCGGGGGCGTACTGGTCAAGGCGATCCTGACCCCAGACTTTATGCCCTTTCCCAACAACTATGCGCTGCTCTTTTTCCTGGGTTTTCTGAGCACGGTCGTCCTCGTCGGCTCGTTCAGCTTCGTCGTGGAACCGGAAGAGGTGGCGGATTCACAGCCCGTGGGCCTGGGCGAGCAGTTGCGACGCGCCATCCGGCTGCCAGCGCGAGATCGCAACTATGGCCGCTACCTGGGCATCCGCGCGGCCATTGCGGTGGCGAACTATGCGCCGCCGTTCTACGCCGTCTACGCACGCCGGGCGCTGGGTGCGCCGGAAGACACGGTGGGGATCTATCTCATCGGCACCACCCTGACCGGCTTGCTCTTTAACCTGATTTCAGGACGGATTGGAGATCGGTACGGCAACCGCCTGATGATGCGTCTGTCCGCCTTGACCGCGGCATTGTCGCCGCTTATGGCTCTGCTCATCATCTATCTGCCAGAGATCGGGCTGGACAAAATCCTCATGTTTACGCTCGTGTTTGTGTTTCGAGGACTGCACGTCACAGTCAGCAGCGTCGGCAGCAACCCTTACGTGATGGAGATAGCTCCATCGATCCAACGGGTCCTTTACCTGGGTTTTGCCAACGGCGTTGTTGGGCTGGCTCTCTTTGCGTCGCCGCTGGGCGGAGCCATCGTGGATTGGGCGGGCTTTGAGCCGTTGTTTCTCCTCTCGCTGGCTTGCAGCTTGGTTGCCGTGGTCCTTTCGCTGGGTTTGCAGGAGCCACGAGAAAAACAAGTGCAGGTCACCCCATCACACTGAGCCACTCAATGCACCGGCGCAACTATTCTCTGAGCATCCTCAACGGCATATTCACCCGGCTGGGCATGAATCTGACCCACCCCAGCCTGGTGCTCTCCGTTTTCGTCCGCGCGTTGGGAGGCTCCAATGCATTGATCGGTCTGCTGTCCACGATTCGATTTGCTGGCTGGTACCTGCCCCAGTTTCTGGCGGCCAGTTGGATACAGCCGCGCCCGCGCAAGGCGCCCGTCGCTGTGGCTCTGGAAATCATCCGCGTACTCATCTACGTCGTTATGGGCGTCCTGACCTACACCCTGAGTCTCTCCCACCCCCGTCTTTTGCTGCTCATTTTCTTTGTGCTGTTTACTTTTTCTCGTCTGATCACCGGCAGTGGTGCGTTGGCGCGCCTGGATGCCATCGGCAAGGTCGTCTCACCCCTTCGGCGAGCCTCGTTCTTTGCCACCCGTAACTTTTGGGGCGGAGCACTTGTCTTTGGGGCGGGTTTTCTGGTGCGCTATTTGCTCGATCCGACTCGCGGCCTGTCGTTCCCGCTCAATTTTACGTTACTCTTTGCCCTCTCCAGTTGTTCCTTCGTCGCAGCTACTCTGACCTTTTCTCAGATCAAAGAGACGCCCGATGGCGCCGATCAACCGCATCACTCGCTCAAGGATCAACCAGGGTTTTCTCATAAAAAATCGACGCACTACGACTGATCGTTTCGAACATGCCCACAAATCAGGCCAATAGTGTATGCGTCAATTTCTGCATCATCTCGGATAGGCGACTTGAGTGAGCATAGATGCTAAAGTGGTCAAGCCTGATTCGGTCCATATGTTACACGACACCAGTCTGACAGAGAAAATCCGTAAACTTGTCTGGGCAATCACAGAAGGTCTCAAGCGCAGCTTGGAAGTTCTTGAGATTCGCCTTGCGGAAAAGCCTCACCGCGAATGTCCGTAAGCATGCCATCACGTGAGCTTGGTCGGCGCATTTGGTTTTGACGTTGTCTTCGTTAAAGGTAACATCCCGAATCCAGTTTTCCGATTCCACACCCCAGTGCCGCCGAATGGCAGTGAACAACTCGCTCCGAACGTTGGGCTGCTCCAGGTTTACTTCTTGGTTGGACACGTAGTACGAGATTTCTGAAGATGCTTTCCGCTGGGCTGTCTTGACTGTCTGACGCTCGATCCTAATCAAGGTTCGGATTCCACTATCAGACCAACGTTCAGCAAGCTTGATCTTTTCCATATCAAAGAAAACGCCTTTCCGGGTCTCGTGGCGACCGTGCCCTTTCTCCACGGTGGTGATGGTATCCAGAGAGACATCTTCAGCAGCCAACCGCTTGCATTGCTTTCGCAGTTCTTCCTGGTTGTTCTTCACCTGGATGATGTAGATGCCTCCAGCCAGATTGATCTGCGCGGTTGTGGTTGGGTTCATGTGTAAAGCGTCTAGCGTGACCTTCCCCTTCTCCAACCCAGTCTCTCGCAACAACTCTCGCGCGGCGGTGATTTCGCTGGTTTTCGGGCCGCTCATAGGGCGTTGCGCTAGGACATCCCGCTTGGTGTGTGTGACGGCCAACAGTGTCCTTTCTCCCTGCTTGTCATCGGCACGGGTAGTCCCACGCAAGGTCTTGCTGTCAATCGCCACCCATTCATCATCCTGGTTCACTTCCAAATGCACACCAAAGTGGGTTTCGACAATCTCATTGAGTTCGCCTAACGGTACGATTCTCAGTAACCGAGGTAAGTGCGCGCGCGATATTAGACGTGCCCTTGGCATCTTGGTCACTTTCCGAAGCCAATCAGCCTTGTTCCAGATGTAGCGATGAATGCTTGATGGCTTGGAACGTCCCGACATAATGGCTAACACGACTGCACCCACGATGAATGCGAGGTTGATTCTCTTACCTCGATTGTCGCGCGGATCTGGCAGGCCGTGTAAGGCTTTGATGAAAGAAGCAGCTTTCTTTGGATCACGCGCTTGTTGTGACAGTGATTTGCGGGACAAATGTTACCTCCAACTGGCATTGATTGTCCCGCTCAGTATACATATTTGCGGCTACTTTACCAGCCGAGGTTTTATGAGAAAGCCGTG
>Ga0180434_10000758_pt1 | contig 47268 bp, 38 predicted proteins | sample SS_ome_7_FD_132453 | JGI IMG/M metagenome (GOLD analysis project Ga0180434, IMG submission 132453) | Hypersaline lake sediment archaeal communities from the Salton Sea, California, USA - SS_1_D_2 metaG | ecosystem: Environmental > Aquatic > Non-marine Saline and Alkaline > Hypersaline >... | reverse complement strand
TCCTCGGGAGCACGACCGGCGGTTGTCAGGTAGTTGCCAAGCATTATACCGTTTGCACCCGCGCTGAATACGAGACACTGGAGATCGCGGAGATTTCTTTCGCGCCCGCCGCACACCCGGATGTCCTTATCGGGAAGCATGTACCGACAAAGTGCGATGATCTTGAGAATCTCGAGCGGTTCTAGCGGCGCTGATTGCGCCAGCTTCGTTCCGGGTATCGGTACGAGGAAGTTTAAGGGGATGGAATCTACAGCTAGTTCCCGGAGCAAGAGTGCCATGTCGACACGGTCTTCGGCAGTCTCTCCGACACCGAAGATGCCGCCGCAACAGACCGTGAATCCGCACTCTTTCGCTATACGCACCGTGCGAACCCGCTCATCGAACTCATGGGTGCTACACAAGCGTGGGAAGAATCGGCGCGAGCTTTCGAGGTTGTGGTGATAGCCCGTGAGTCCTGATTTTTTGAGGGCTGCCGCCTGCCCTTCTGAAAGGACACCCAACGAGGCGCATACGGCTATTCCATCACTTCTGGTAGCGAGCGTTTGTATCGTGCCACATAGTCGCTGCATTTCCCGAGCGTTCCTGATGCCTTTACCGCTTGTCACTATACCGAATCTGTCAATCGGATAGGCGGAAGCAGCGTTGAAGTGGGTCGCTATTTCCTCGTTCGACATGAGCGGGTAGGCGGGTACGGCTGCATTATGGTGAACGGATTGGGAGCAGAACGCGCAATCTTCAGGACAGCGGCCCGACTTCGCGCTGACTATCGAGCAAAGACTTGCCCTGTTGCCTTTGAAATGCCGGCGTATTCTGTCAGTACCTGCGAGCAGTTCCGGAATGTCGTCATCAGCGATTTCGTTAAGCGTCAGCGCTGTGCCCCTGTCAAGGGCGTACCCATCGCATACGGCGTTAGCAAGCTGAGTCGGAGAGATACTCCACATGAAGAGAGTGCCCCAGGCTCCAGAAGCCCCTTCTGAATACGCACCACCACCTTCCCCCGGTTGCATATAGTAGCAGGTGTGAGCCGTCCTGTCAACCTATCCTACGCCCCAGGGTTGACCGTGGCATTGTCTCGAAAAGGGTTGACATCCGCCGCGGGCGGCGCGTAAACTGTAGCCGGTCTCCGAGCCTGCATACCTACGGGTGCACAGCCAGGGATGCAGGCCGTCAAGGCCTGGCTGGAAACGGCCAGACCTCCCGTGTTCGGAAAGGAGGCAGGAGGCAGCCTCATTGTCCGGTTCGGCTCTGGAGACTGCCTTTTCCTTATGAATGAGGTGGATTTGTGCATACACCGGGTGACAAGGAGTTTGTTGTGGTGAGACATATCGGCACGACCAGGTTTGGCATGAAGTGGAACGGCCCTCTGGTTGCGCAGGTTCTTCTGATCCTCTTGTTGCTCTGGTGGCAGCCATCCGCGAGCTCAGCAGAAACGGTCCGCTTGAAGCTTGCCACAACAACGAGTACCGACAACTCTGGACTTCTTCAAGCGCTTTTGCCGCCATTCGAACAGAGTTACAACATCAAGGTAGACGTCATCGCGGTGGGAACCGGAAAGGCCCTCACGCTCGGTAGGAACGGCGACGTGGATGTTGTGCTGGTCCATGCGCGCGAAGCCGAAGATCGGTTTGTACACGGAGGATATGGTGTCAACCGGCGCGATGTGATGTATAACGATTTCGTCATCGTCGGTCCGCCGAACAACCCTGCCGGAATTCGAGGTTCGCAGAAAGCGTCGCAAGCGTTCAAGAAGATAGCGGCTGTCCAGGCGCTGTTCATATCGCGAGGGGATGATTCCGGCACCCATAAGAAGGAGTTGTCGTTATGGAAAGTCGCGGAGGTCGCTCCTGGCGGCGCCTGGTACATGGAGACCGGTCAGGGAATGGGTGCCTCACTGCAGATAGCCAACGAGAAGCGCGGGTATGTACTTGCGGACAGAGGTACTTATATCGCATACAGAGATAAGGTCACCCTCGAGGTTCTCTGTGAGGGTGATCCTGTGCTCCATAATCCGTACGGGATAATCGCCGTCAACCCTGTCAGGCATCCTCATGTGCGGTATATGGAGTCGATGATGTTGATCGCGTGGGTTACGTCGCCGGAGGGACAGCGTATTATAGAAGGCTTCAAGAGGGACGGGAAAGTGCTGTTTTTTCCCTGGCCGAAATAGGGGCTTTTCTCGCCATGGGCTACTTTTCGGAAGCAATTCGTCGGGCATTTCACCTGCTTGGCACAGCAGATCCCGAAGTGTTTCAGATCGTCTTCTTCTCGTTGCGCGTATCACTGACAGCGACAGTCATCGCGTGTCTTATAGGTGTGCCGGCGGGATTCTTGGTCGCTGTGACGGAGTTTCGCGGCAAACGGTCTATGAGAGTCATGCTGAACACACTGATGGCCGTTCCGACGGTGGTGATCGGGCTGACGCTGTATGCGGTGCTGTACAGGGGGGGCCTGCTGGGCAGGCTGGGGCTTCTCTTCACGCCGTCGGCGATCATGCTGGGGCAGATCGTCCTGGCCAGCCCGATAGTTGCCGCGTTGACGGTATCGTCGGTGGGCGATCTTGAGCTTGACGTGAAACGCACCGCAATGACACTGGGAGCTTCGGGGTTCCAGACGCTTGTTGCGGTTGCCCGCGAATCGCGTTATGCGCTACTGGTGGCGTTTTCGGCCGGATTCGGCCGTGTGATCGCCGAAGTCGGAAGCGCCATGATGCTCGGCGGCAACATCCGCGGCTATACGCGCACCATGACCACTGCCATAGCTCTGGAGACCGGCAAAGGGGAGTTCGGCCTCGGACTCGCGCTGGGCATACTCTTGCTGCTCGTCGCCCTTTCGGTCAATTTTCTCGCGCAGACAATCTCGGAGCGTATTGGAGAGGGTGGGAGATGAGCGCTCAGGACACTCTGTACCGACTGGATCACGTAGTGAAGCGGTATGACGGTCGCGCCGCGGTTTCGGTCAGCAACATGGAGATTCACGGGCACGAGACCGTAGCGCTTCTCGGACCGAACGGCTCCGGGAAAACCACCCTGCTGAACCTCCTGGCGTTTCTCGACGTTCCGAGCGGCGGCGAGATACAGTTCGAAGGACGTGCAATTGAGTGGAGCGAGGCAACGATGGGCGCCTTGCGTCGGCGGGTGACGTTGGTAGCTCGGCCGCCGACGATGTTTGACATGTCGGTGCTCGGCAACGTCACGTACGGTCTGCGCCTCAGAAAGGTGCCACGAAATGAGCGATCCGTTCGGGCAGCGCGTGCACTGGCAAAGGTCGGCCTGGAGGGATTTGAACATCGACGGGCGCGAAAGCTGAGTTCCGGCGAATCGCAGCGGGTCGCCCTGGCCCGCGCGCTCGTGCTTCAACCGGAGGTACTCCTGCTCGACGAGCCGACCAGCGCGATCCACTCGGACTTTGTCCCGCGAATAGAGGCGCTTTTGGCGGATCTTACCCGGCAAAACGGGACAACAATCGTGTTCAGTACCCTCGATCCTGCGCAGGCGGAACGCGTCGCCGACAGGGTCGTAGACCTTCGCGATGGGTCCGTTGTCGGTGATTGAGGGACCGGGCGCTTGTGACGGAGTCCTGCTAGGACGGGCGTCACGCCTGCCCCACCGGCGGAAGAGCTGTTTGGCAAAACCCGTTTTGGCATCAATCGTTGACTCTCACCGTGCTCTCCGGTTATGATCTGGACGGTGGCAGCGTAGCAGCTGGAGTGGCAAGTTGATGGAACCCGTTTCTGACAATATTTCCCGGCTGAAAGAGTTGACCGGCGTTAGGAGCGCGCGCGAGGTCTTCGACCAGAGGGCCGACGAACGGGCGAGGCGCGCGGCCGGCGAGTTCGAGATCGAACAGGTAGTTGCCGGCACGATCGTTAAGAACGATTCCGGACAATTCTTTCTGTCAACGCACAGGCTGCCGGTGACGCTCCGCCATGGTAACGCCGCGCTGTGCAGCATCCAGCAGACCACCGGCGATACCCTGGCCCTGATCTCGAATGACCAGGAGTTGCGTTCGTTAGACCTTCAACGAGCAGTGTTCCTCGATACCGAAACGACCGGTTTGGCTGGTGGAACGGGGACTTACGCGTTTCTGGTGGGCGTCGGTTACTTTGACGGCGACGATTTCGTACTGCATCAATATTTCATGCGTGACTACGACGAAGAGGAGGCGATGCTCCTCCCGCTTGCTGAACTCTTCGAGGATGCAGGAGCCGTGGTTACTTACAACGGGAAAGGTTTCGACATACCGCTGCTCCAGACGCGGTTCATCACGGCGCGCAGGCGCGTCGCGCTCGACGAGATACCTCACCTCGACCTGCTGCATGTTGCGAGGCGGCTGTGGCGGGCACGGCTCCGTGACTGTTCCTTGGCAAACATCGAACGCGAAGCGCTCGGGGTAACCCGCCAGGGCGACATTGCGAGCTATCTGATTCCACAACTTTATTTCGATTACCTTCGGACACGCGATGCGCGGCGGCTCAGCGCTGTGTTTTACCATAATCAGCAGGACATTCTGTCGCTCGTCGGAGTGCTGTCACGCGCTGACCGACTCGTGAGCGCGCCGCCGGATCTGCGCGATGCTCCAGCGCTCGACCTTCTCAGTCTTGCGCGGCTCTATTTCAGACATCGCGAGTACCATGTGGCGGAGCGGTTGGCGTCGGAAGCGTATGATCTGGGGCTTGACCCGGATTCCGCCCGGCTGGCGCTTTACGTGCTGGCGCTGTCGTTGAAACGACAACACCGATGGGAGGAAGCACACAACGTTTGGCGTCGACTCGCCCAGCATTGGCCGGAAGATGTCGGGTCGCGCGTGGAGATGGCGAAACATCTGGAACATCGCCAAGGGGATTTGCCCCAGGCACTATCGGTCTGCGAGGAAATGCTTCGCATAGCGGCGAGTCTTGACATTGGGGAGCCGAGGCTCGGCGAGCTCCAGTATCGGCTGGCGCGTATCGAGTGCAAGCTCGCGCGCCTTGACAAAAGCCCATAAGGGCGCTACTATTGTTTACAGCAAAACTCACGGGACGAAGAGTGGATATCACGTGTGGGTACGATCGATTGGAGGAATGTCAATGAAGGCGAACCGCTCTGGATATTACTTGAAGCAGGGTGGGTGCTGCCTCCTTGTTCTTACGGTGCTGGCGGCAGCCGCCGCGCTGCACGGATGTGGCAACGTAAGCGAGGAGAAGCTTGCTCGGGCTGTCGAAACTGCCATGAAGCAGACGATGTACCGGCACAAGGCCGACGCCATCGAGAACCTTACGCAGAAGATGAAGTGGTTGGCAACCAGACAACTGCAAGTGCTGAACAAGGCTGAGAAAATTTACGATACACAAACCCGGTTCGAGCCGATACCTTACAACATGTACGAACTCGGTTTTATGTACAAGGTGAAAAGGAATTTCTCTTCGTACGAAATAATCGATATGGTAGAGAGCGACTCGCTGCTTTACGCCTATGCGGTGTATGTCGCATACAACTACGAACTACTTCAGACGGAGACGCAACCGACGGCGTTCGACGGGGCGGAGGAACGGGCCGAGAAAGATTTTAACTTCGAGGATACCGGCAAGGGGGGGACGATGGAGTTTGTCTACCAGTTTGACTCCTCCTTTGAGTGCGTCGATCCGGACGGAGAGTTTCTGGGGGTTTCGGGCGATATGCTCGACACCTATTCCACGGTACAGCCTCCGGTAACAAGGAAGTCGAGAGTAATCCAAGCAGTCCGAAGGGGAGCGATGCAGAGGCGCTAGGGTCGCCGTAACGGTGCTCGACCTCGTCTTTTGGCGAGTCCCCACAGGAAGAGCGTGCTTCTGATAAGCACGTAGGTCAACCCGCCGAGAATCGCCCGTACGACACCACCGACCGCCATCCGCGCCGCATAGAGCCGGCTTACCCTGACCGAATAGAACCTGGCTCGGGCGTCGAAAACCGCGTGGTGGGGGCACCCACTGAGCGAGTGAAGGATGTTGAGCCCGGGACTATCGTACATCGTGACGAGCAGGTCGCACGGGCCACGACGAATAGCGGCAAGCAGCCGCGCGCATTCCCTGAAATCTTTCGTGAGACTAAGCTTGTCTCTCGATACCGCAACAAGATTGTCGACCAAACCCGCCTCGCGCAGCGGCGCGGCCCTCCACGTCGGACCGACGACGGTGAGTGCGGCTTCCGGAAACCGGCGTTTGAGCTCGCGTACCGCGCGCTCGAAATGGTTTCCGATCGAGCAAAACAGTGTTATGCGGGCTGGACGGATATCGAGCCCGTCAGGTTGATCCTGTTCCATGTACAACGCTGTCGCCCTTTTAGCTCCGGACCATAACCTCGCTCAGTATCGGCGGATAATGCTCTTGTATGATCCGCGGCCATGAGAAAATCTCTTCCACCCGCTCGCGGCCGCGTCTGCCCATCCCGGTTCGTAATTCCGCATCGTCCAGCAGCACGCGCAGCTTATCGGCAAGCGCTGGCGCGTCGCCCGGCGGCACCAGAAATCCGGTCTCGCCGTCCACGACGCTGTCGGCAAGGCCGCCGGTCTTGGATGCCACGACGGGTCTGCCGCTCGCCATAGCCTCGACAGCCACCATTCCGAACGGTTCCGGCCAGAGCGACGGTACCACACATATGTCCGCACGAGAGTAGAGTTGCGGAAGCTTGTCGTGCGTATGCCAGCCGATAGCCTCAATTACGTCATCGTTTGCCGTGACATCGTCGTGGGTGATCCAGACCTTGAAATCGTCGCGTTCTTTGCGAAGTATTGCTGCGGCGTCTTGCAGTACCCAGACGCCTTTCCTCTCATCCCCGACCCTCCCGGTCATGAGGATGTACTTGGTGTCCCGGACACCCTTCCGGGACGGTTCCGAGTATGGAAACCGCTCGATGTCCACACCGCCCGGCACAACATACACATTGCTGTTGTATGGAAGAAAGAGGTCTCGTGTCATCCGGTTGTATACGATGATGGCATCACACCGTTGCATGGAGGACACCACGTGCTTGTGGTAGCCGGGAAGAAACGCAAGGCTGGCGACAAACTCGTGACTCCACACATCATGACGCCACCGGAGTATCGGGTAACGCATCTCTTCCATGGCGCATCGCATGCAGTGCAGCGGGCTCTCCAAGTAGTGTGTGTCGCAGGTGTGACCGTCGCGGTACAACATGTAGTAACGCGGACAAAAGACCTCGTACGTGTAGAACCGCGCCACTACAGGGTAGTCCGCGAAAGCCTCGATGAGAAACGGTTTCAGAAAATAGCTGTCGCCGAAGAACACAACGTCCGGCGAGAATCCGTCTACCGCCTTGCGAAATCGTTTCGGCAGCGCGAACCTGGTGAAGCTGGCATAGGTGAACTCAATCTTGTGCACGGGAAAGTCGAGCAGGTTCTCCTCTATCGCGCCACGCTGCCACGCCCACGGACAGTACCCTGCGAAAAGGTGAACGTCGTATCCAAGCCGTTTCAGTCCGCTGGCGGTTTCCTTGACGTCGATACAGCCGCCCCCGTGCGGCGGCCATGAAAACATGAGGTCAACTATCGCGATTTTCGCCATCAGATGTGCGGTAGGGTCTCTGCTCTCTTTAACGGCGGCGCAAAACGGCTGATCAGCCGGGATAAAGGCTGAAATCCACGACCATGTTTTTCGGGCTGACGCCCATGTCGCTCAACAGGTCGATTATCTGCCATTTGCGGTCGCCGGGAATCTCATAACAGCGCGGCTGGATGGTCAAGTCCGTATGGTACAAGGCGGACCGTACGATACCGAGCTGCGCCAGAATGTACGTCGTGAACGCGGTCAACCGCACGCTCTTGTTGAAGTTGAAATTCAGGTGCTCCGCAAGCTGCACGGCCAGTTGCCGGACGGTGAACCTGCCCTCGCTTCTTCCGAAGTATGCGTTCAAGAAACGCCAGCTATCGTAGAGCCTGTGGGCGAGCTCATCGCGCGTGTTCCGCATGTTGAACTCGGTATAGAAAGCCGTCCATGTGGCCAGCAAGTAGAGGTAGTAATGGCCGGCGTCAAGCTGGTGGATGGTGCGGGCCGGCACGTCGTCCAGAAGCGAATTGGGCACGAAGTTTATCTTGTGGTGGTACCGCTCCTCCGGTTCGTCAATGAGCACCAGACCCAGATCCGGCGCTTCCTCATAGAGTTTCGTGCCGGGATACGGCGTGCAGAACTGTCCCATGTACAGGGGGAACGGGAACGGGTGAAAATGCTCGTACCAGTGGTATCCTTCCTGCGCCTCGTCCAGAAACTCCCTCTGAATATAGTATCCGGTAATCGACTCACCCGGATTGAACGCCATGCAGGTATAGAGCGGATATAGACCGGCTTCCCTCTGGTTAATCAGGGCGATATGGTTCTCATTCACCTCCTGATGCTTACGAATATGGAGCAACGTATCGGGATTGGCGCTCTCTATCCCGATTTCTATACCGACACATCCCGCCTTCTTCATCAGCTTGAGCAGCTCCGGATGCCGGTTGAGATGCTCGGCCCTATCGAGACCGATCCATTTGATGTCCAGTTTCTCCTCGATGATCAGTTCGCACAAGCGCCGGACGAACTCCGGTTTCAACGTAAGATTGTCGTCCCAGAAATGGAAATAGCAGATGCCGTACCTCTTGATTATCTCCTTCATCTCGGCGAGGACGTTTTCCGGTGACCGCCACCGCACCCGACGCTTCCACATGAACGGCGATGCGCAAAAGGAGCATTCGTACGGGCACCCGCGCGACCCGATAATGGGGAGCCGTTCGCCGCCAACAACGTGCAACGGCATCTTGTACTGCTCAATCGGAAGCAGGTCCCACGCCGGGAACGGTAACGAGTCCAGGTCGCTGATGAACCCGCGTGGTTCGGTCCGGAATGTCTCGCCGTCTTTCTTGTATGCGATGCCTGATACCGTCGATAGATCGGGCGTCCCGGCACGGAGCGCCTTGATAAGCTCATAGAAGGTCACCTCTCCCTCGTGTAACACCACATAGTCCGCGGAGTCCAGCGCCTCCTGAGGGGCTACGGTTGGGTGCACCCCGCCGTGCACCACGACCGTGTCGGGGTAGCGTGACTTCACCGCCAGGCTCACGTTGCGTGCAAAGCGCGCCTGGACCGCCCAGTAGCTTATCCCGACTACATCCCATCTGCGTTCGACAATCTTCGTGACGGTCTCCCAGTAGTTGAGGCTTTGCATCTGCGCGTCCAGAATAGCCACGTTCACGTCGGGCATCTTCTCACGCAGACAGGATGCAATATAGGCGATTCCGAGGGGTATTATCCGCTTATGCCGGTCGTTGCCGGGAAGCGGTACCTGAATGAACAGCACACTGAACCGCTCGGTATCCTCGGGATACTGCATCTTCAGGACGATAGGGTCGTCCGGCAAGCGGACCCGCGGCAGCGGAAAGCGCTTGTAATACGATTGCCGTAACCTGTGCGCAAACCTGCTACCGCCGATGACGCGTGTCAACCCGGTACCAAGAGCGATCGCCCGTGTGAAGCGCAGCAAAACTGACTTGATTATGTTCGAACTTCTCTTCACCGCATACTCTCGTCGTCGTCACCACGTCGTACCGCAGCTCCAAGGGTGCGTCGTCAACCCTTACCGACTGCTATCTTACCAGAAAACAGCTCGTACCGTCCTGGCTCGAAAATGCCAGCACCTCTCGTGTATGGTTGCATGACCTGTATGACCCGTGCCATCTCTTGGTGACGTGTATTGACCGCAGCAGCGACTGTCGGCTTGCTAAAAGACAGCCGCACGGGTGGCAGACCATAGCGATTCGCCTTGCTGCAGCGTGCCTCTACAAAGTGGCCTGCTTTGAACAGCTTTGTCAAATGCGTCCACTCTTTGGTCTCCACGGTAATGGGAGGGAAAGCCCCAGTTTCATGGGATGTCGCCCACAGATCATACTCCGGCACAAGCATGATACTTACGTCGATCTCCTGAGCGTCCAACCTCTCTTTGACTTCGAGCAGGATGGTCCAGTCTATCGTTCCCTCCTCGCTCCTCTTGAGAATCCACCTCTGTACTGCAGGAAGCCGACGCATCACGCCCGTGGCTTGCAGTTCAGTTTCGGAAACCCGATCCGCCTGCCAGTATCCCTGGACAGAATCGTCCCAGAAATCGCCGACCTGGATTGATGAAAAGACGCGCAGGTTCTTTGTGATCTCCTTGCCCTGCCACGCAAGGCTGGTTGAACCTCCCGCAAACAGCGCCGCAAGATTGCCGGTTTCGATCGAGCGTTGCCGACGCGCTTCTCTGAGGCGTTCCTGTACCACCTGCGGCGGTTCTCCCAGGGTTATCTTTGCGGATACAAGGAGTTCTCTAGAAGGACCGAATTGTTTCTCATTATCTGCCCGTACCTCCAACATCTGCAAGACTCTCGCGTTGAGTGCATAGTCGGTATTAAAGATGTGAAGTCCGGCGTTGGCAACCCGTTGTAACGTCTCGATAGAGAGCGAGGGTAAGGCAGATTGCTTCTCGTGGTCTGTGCTGACACCCATGATCCGGAGCTGTTTATCACGGGACGACACCGGTATCCACTGCGTATCGTTGACATCAATTTGCGGAAATTCGCCGCCGCTGCCCTCAGTAAACCACATTGTGTATTCGGGAGAGACCATTATTGAGACCATCCGTTCAGACACCTCGGCGCCTGGTTTGGTTTCCACCTCGACAGCCCAGCGGAGGAGCGCTGGGTTGTCAATCGTGACTCGCCATGTCTGGCTTATCGAGACTCGTGTGAACGTGCCGGTCGCCACCAGCTCGGTCCCCGAGTGCGAGTCCACAGACCATTCAGCACTCGTTGAGTCGTACCACATACCTCGGCACCCTATTGAGCTGTAACCCCCGTTTGCTCTTGTCAACATTCGTCCGTCCTTGAACAGCGCAATCCTACCGTTGTTGAAGATGACTTCGAGAGAACCGCTGCGCAACAGAGCCATCCCTTCCTCTGCGCCGAGCGATTGCAAATAGAAATCCACCGTATCCTCAGGCGATCCTTTCTGGGCGATCTCGCCTCCCTGCAAGAGTATGACCCTGTCGCAAAGCTCGTTCACGATGTTCAGATCGTGCGATACGAATACGATTGTCTTCCCAGAGTCGCTCAGCTCACGTATCTTTGCGCGGCACTTGCGCTGGAATTGCTCGTCTCCAACCGCGAGCACTTCGTCCACGAGGAAGATGTCCGGATCGGAGTGGATCGCCACGGAGAACGCCAGCCGTACATACATTCCTGACGAATAGTCCTTGACAGGGGTATCTATAAACCGGTGTATGCCGGAGAAATCGACGATTCTGTCGAAGTTTCTGTCTATTTGCTCCCGGCGTATCCCGAGTATGGCGCCATTGAGGTAAACGTTTTCCCGGCCCGTGAGGTAGGGGTGAAAACCCGCGCCGAGCTCGAGCAAGGATGAGACTCTGCCCCGCAGCGATATCTCGCCTTCCGTGGGTGAGGTAACGCCTGCGATGAGCTTCAGGAGCGTGCTCTTGCCCGACCCGTTGGGACCGATAATGCCGAGCGACTCGCCGGCTTCCACGTCGAGGGTTATCCCTTTCAGCGCCCAGAACTCCTCCGCCTTGTGCCTCCGCAACAAACGCAGCAGCAGCTCCTTCGTAAGCATTCCTGTCTCGCGCCTGAGCCTGTATTTCTTGCCGACGTCTCGTAAGGTCAGTACGCTCATGATTACACGAAATCCGCCACAACCGCCTGTTTCTTGCGGAAAATTGCCAGCCCTATGAAGAACGATAAGAACGCTACCACGAACAACGTCCCAACAAGATCGCCATCCGGAAACCGCCTCTCGAGAAGTATCTGTCGGAACGCGACCACGATGGCCGCCATCGGGTTCGCCATATATATGCGATACAGCAGCGGTGAGACGGCTGGAGCGTTCTGAACCAACTGGTGAGGATAGAAGATCGGGGTGCCCCACCACCATACAAGCAAGGCTACCTCCACAATGTACGCGACGTCGCGGTAGAAAACATGCAGGCTTGACGTAGCCAGACAGATGCCGACGACGAACACAAGTTCCGCAAACACTATGAGCGGCACCGCCAAAATCCACACACTTGGCATCTGGTCCATCAGGAACAGGAAGAAGAACAACACAACGAGTGACAGCAGCAAGTTCAAGAGGTTCGCCAGGATAGACGATAGCGGGATGATCTCCCTCGGGAAATAGACTTTCTGGATGAGCGGCGCATTGTCCACCAGAGAGCTCGTGCACCGCGATAGAGAATGCGCCATGAACGTCCAGGGAATCAGCCCGCACAGCAGGAATGCCGGAAATGGATATTTCTCGGTGTACTCCCATCGCGGCTGAAAAAAGAAACGAAACACGAGGGTGAGAACCACCATCAACAGCAGCGGATTGAGTATGGTCCAGAGAAACCCGAGTACCGCATTTTTGTAGCGTACCTTGAACTCCTTCGCGGTAAGGCTCCTCACGAGTTCGCGGTGGCCGATCATGTCAGCAACAAAGCGGCGCGTATCGTCAAACAGCATCGATCGTCAGACCTAGAGACAACTATGTAACCCTACTATTTAAGCCAGTTTACGGTTGAAATTTCTCCGCACTCACTGTACCAGAATCCCCCAGTTCTGTCAAGACAAAACTGTCAGTTTCCGGCGGCATGCCGAGAGTTCAGCAAATCCTTCCAAGGCGCTAAGCGTTCTCCTGACCCGCTGGCAATCATACCGTGGCGGATACCGCCACCGCGCCGGTATGGCACTTCGTCGTAGGCTGCGCGACGGTATGCCCGGCAGAGTCCGTGCGTGAGCCGAACCGATGCAAAACAAAAGCAGCCCTTGACGGGCTGCCTGTGCCAGGCTAGTTGCGTCTCAGAGTCTGTACCGCTGTCAGGCTCTCAGTTCCGGAGTCGCGGATCTGTTGGTTTCCCTCGTCCTGTTGTTCGCGGCTCTTGCCTTCATTGCTTCAAGAAAGGAATACGGTACGTACAGGTCACCGTAACCAAACCCGATCTGGAGGTCGGCGTATATTGCTCCGTGAAAATCTGTTCCGCCTGTCACGAGCAGCCCATACTGCGTGGCCAAGGATTCGCACGTGCGCTGCATCTCTGGCGAATGGGACGGGTAGTACACTTCCAGACCCTGGAGCCCCAACGAGACAAGTCGCGCAACGATAGCCGACAGACATGCGGAATCGTCGCAACAGAGACTTTTCGGATGCGCCAGAACCGCGATCCCGCCTGCCTCGCGAATAATCTGAATGGCGTCTACGTCAGAGAATCTCAATCGTTCGGCGTATGCGGAGGCTCCTTTCTTAAGGTACTTGTCGAACGCCTCCCGCAAGTTCGCGACATGACCCTTCTTCATCAGAGCTTGCGCAATATGGGGCCGTCCGACCGGACCCTCGCGTGCCATCGCTTTGATCGTCTCGTACTCGAGCGGCATACCGAGTTCCGAAAGTTTTTCCAGGATCTCCTTGTTCCGTTTGTGGCGGGCATTCTCGATTGTCTGCAGCGTTTCAACTAATGCGTCGCATGCATAGTCTACGTAGTATCCCAGAACGTGCATGGTGCCGGTATGGGAGTCCACGCTGACCTCGACCCCTGGCACCACCTCGACACCGAGCCGTCGGCCTTCCTCGATGGCCTCCTGGTTTCCGCGTACGGTATCGTGGTCGGTGATCGCTATGGCGCTGAGGCCGACATGCTGCGCGAGCTGGACAACTTCGCGAGGGCTCAATGTACCGTCGGAAAACGTGGTATGCACATGCAGGTCTATGGGCATGTCGCTCAACCTTCCGGTTGTCTTCCGAACCCGCTTAGCTTGTTCAAACATCACTTTCTCTTTAGAAACGTCTCAAGTTTTGATGGTCGTTTCGCCAGACAGCTCGCGCTGTCTATACCTCTGGGTATCTTGCTCCCCATCATCTCGAGGATCGTCGGCATCGCATCCGATATGTTCAGGCCGGCCCGCGGAGCCGCACCGTTCTCGATGAAAAGGAACGCGTCCTCGTACGTGTGCGTTCCGCTCAGCTCGCTCGGGTTGTACAGTTCTGTCGCCGTGAGCTTTGCTTTCAACTCGTACCCTTCGTTCGGCGCCGCAATGATATCCGCCGCGTTGGACGTGGCTGGACCGACGTAGAGTCGTTCCCTTAGGATAGCGTCTTTGAGCACCGGCACCCCGTCCTGAGGGTCTCTCAACGCGAGGAGCGCGCCAACTATCTTCTGTCGGACCGTGTCGTACTCACGGCCGGGCTCGACGCGTCCCATCGGCTCGCGTCCTTTTAGGTTGATGAATATGCGGCCTGGGATGAGGCTGTACGCGAGAGATTCCGGGTGGATGTCGGCCAACGATTCCGGGTTATCTCTGGTGAATTTCAGCCAGCCCTGTCTCGCCAGCCAGCAGTTCAGCTCCACCTCGCGTTTCGCCCTGCAAAACCCGTGATCCGAGAGGACCACCAGCGACGCCTCACGCGGCAGCCGGTTTTTCAACTCGCCGATAAGGTCATCCAGCACAGTGTACAGGTTGTAAAACCGAGCGCCATCAATCGGATGATCTTCCTCCATCTGCCTCCACAGGAAGTGATGGAGCCTGTCCGTCTCCATGACGTGGCACATGAAAAAGTCCCACGATTCCTTTTCCAACAGGCGAAAGGCGAGCTCGAACCGCTTGCGCAGCGCCCGATGGAGTTCCGTAAGAAACTGCTCGCGCGACTCTCGTGCCAGCCACGGATCAACGTCTATAATGTAGCCCATTTTCTTCAAGACGTCTGCGAACTGCGGTGGATACGTGGACTTTTCCACACTCGGACACAAAAATCCCGACACCAGTATCCCTTGTATCTCCCGCGGGGGATAGGTTACCGGCACGTTGATCACGATGGTGCGTTTGCCGTCACAGTTCAGCAGATCCCACAGCGTATCGCCTCGCAGCATATCCGCACTGATGATGCGCGTCTGAAACGGTTCGAGCGTTCGGTCCACGAAGCCGAAAATATTGTGTTTGCCGGGGTTTTTGCCGGTCATGAAGCATGCCCACGCGACCGGCGACACGGTAGGAACCACCGAGTTGATCCTGAGCAGCGAGCCGCCCTTCACGATCCTTGCGAAATTCGGCAGCCGTCCCTCTCTGATCATTCTCGTTACGAGCGAGTACGGCGTGCCGTCGAGTCCCAGAACGAACACTCTGGGCGCCTTACTCTTGGCGCCGATCTTCCCGAACAATGCCATGTATCGTTTCCCGTTCTACCAACCTGCGTGACGCGTGAGAGCCCACCCCGGAGGTCGCTGGTTAGATATAGCCGAGATCCCGCAGTCTCTTTTTTATCTTTTCCTCTTCCTCGGCTGAGTACGGTTCTCCCACTGAAGCCTTCGGTGTGGCGCACTGCGAGATGTATCCGATGGTTTCGAGAAACCCTATCACCTTCTCGGCGCACTGATCGGCGGTGCACCGGTCTGTTTCGAGCACGACTTCTGCGTTGAGCGGTTGCTCGTAAGGCTGATGTACGCCTGCGATGTCCTGCACCTCGCCTCGGTCCCCGCGCAGATACAATCCCTTGGGATCGCGCTTCCTGCACTCTTCGAGAGGGCACGTCACGTACACCTCGACGAAGTTCTCCACCTGTGCCCGTGCCCTATCCCGGAACTTGCGCAGGCTCGATACGGCGGTAATCAACACCGCTACGCCATTTCGGGATAGCAGCTTGCCCAGGAAGGCAAGCCGTTTCGTGTTCTCGTCGCGCGCCTCCATCGTGTAGCCCAGGTTCGGGCTTATGTTTCGTCTGACCTCGTCGGAGTCGAGGTTCTCCACGTTGAGTCCGCGCGCGCGCAACTTCTGTTCGACAAGAGCTGCAATGGTCGACTTACCGGATGCCGGCACGCCTGTGAACCAGGCTACAAACCCTTTTCCCATCGGTTCCCTTTCCTTCCCGACCAACCGAGTTGGTCGTGCACGCTCGGCCCCTCAAGAAGGGGGCGATATAATGCTGCCTTCCATATCTTCAGGTACGTTCACACCCATGAGTGACAGGATCGTCGGCGCTCCGTCAACAAGCCGCAATCCTTCCAGGCGTTTTCCGCCTTTCGATCTCCCGTCAGAAAGGATAAACATTCCGTGCTGCGAATGTAAAGCGTCGTCCGGACCCAGCTCGGTCTCGAAACTGTATATGGAATTGTGCCCGATGTCCTCTGTGGCGCGCCACGAGAGACCGCCGAAAAACGCGAGCAGGTCCGGTGCCTTGTCCACGTGCTCGCCGGTATATATGTCTTGCGGTTTAAGGACACGAGTATCCATTGGACTTCCTCTGTCGTCCGGTATGTCCCTGATTCGCTCGGCGATCTCGTCCCGGACCTTTTCATAATCGTCCGGGTCGATGGTGCCAAGCGGTTCCCTGCCTTTGACGTTGAGAAAGATCCGGCTGTAGTATCCGCCCCATCCCCATGCGAGCGTCTTCGTCCAATCGACGTCCGCGTCTTTCAGTCTCACGGTCTCTTTGGGGGAGGACTTTAGCGTGAGGTAACCCTCCTGTATGAGCCAGTCGTTCACATTAATGCAGCCGTCCATCTTCTTTGCGCCGGGATCCGACACGACTATGACGTACGCCTTGTCCCTGACCAGAGGGAGCAGCTCGCCGATTTGCCCGTCGAGGTAAACGTAGTAGTCCTCTATCGCGTTCGAATATTCGGGATGAAACTGATGTTTCCTGTGCGACTCATCGAAAAACTTCCAGAAACCGTGATGAAGCCTGTCCGGTCCCATCTCCACCATCATAAAAAAGTCCGGTTCGCGCGTGGTCAGAAAATGTCTCGCGAGTATGAACCGTTGATCGGTCATCCTGTAAATCTGCTTGAGCAACCCGCTCTTATCCTCGGTACGGAAGTTCTCACAGTCAAGCATATAATCTCCAACGAGCTGCTCGATCTCGTCTCGCAGCTCTTGAGGATATGTGTACTGGCAGGTTGTATCCGGTGTGAGAAAATCCGTCACCATGAACCCGTTCACGGGTCTCGGCGGATAGGTCTGCGGTACGCCCAGAAGCCCCACCGTCTTGCCGGCACGCGACAGTATGTCCCAGACTGTCGGCTCCCGTACGGCGGCGGAACTCGCTATGGAGATCTCCGTGTACGACGAGTCGCGTCTGTTCCTGAACCCGAAGAAACCGAGCTGGCCGGGATTCTTGCTCGTGGCAAACGTGGTCCACGCCGGTACGGTAATCGGTGGGAGTGAGCTCTCGATCCAGCCATGCACACCGGTATCAACCAACGCCTTTATGTTCGGCAGCTTCCCCAGCCATCTGTCGAACACGAGCTCGGGCGACATGCAATCCAGCCCTATAACGACAACTTTCTCCATTATGTCATGGTCCCGACGTGCCTGCGAGAGTCGAACCGCGCTTCCGTGAGGAGGATCATTGCACGAAAGGCGATACCTCTCCTTTCAACACCTGGAATACCTCTGGTCTCATGATCTGTCGGGGTGGCGGCTGCCCCGCTTTAATCATCTCCCTGATCTTCGTGCCGCTGAACGGTATATGTTTTTCAGCCGGATGCGGGCAGGTGCGGTCACTCGCTATCTGCTCGCAGACGCGGCAATAGAAGAAGTCGCCGCGGATAGTGATCGGCCGTATCCCGATATCCTGGTAGTGGTCAAATATCTCTATGGCAGCCTCCGGATGGTAGAAGTTGCCCACTCCCGCATGATCTCTGCCGATAATCAGATGCGTGCACCCGTAGTTCTTACGCATGATCGCGTGATGTATGGCCTCTCGCGGTCCCGCATACCGCATCTCTGTGGGCAAAATGCTGAATACCACCCGCTCTTTCACATAATAGTTCTCCAGCAGCACCTCGTACGCCCGTAGTATGAATTCGTCCTTGAAATCGCCGGGCTTTTTTCTTCCGATGATAGGCTGAATGTACAGCCCATCAACGAGACCGAGGACGGTTTTGTGCAGATTCTCGTGTCCGGTGTGCGGTACGTTGCGAGTCTGGAACGCCACAACACTTCTCCACCCCTTTTCCCGGAAAAGAAAGCGCGTCTCCTTGGGTGAAAGGTTGTACTTGTCGAACTGATGGCGCGGTTCCCGCAGGAGATCTATGTCGCCGCCCAGGAGCATGGCGTTAAGCGCGTTCGTTCTGACGACACCTGGGTGGGCCGTATCAGTCGTCCCGTAGACCTGGCGGGCGTACCGTTCCTTGCTGTACGGGTACGTTTCCGCAACGTGAAGTAGGGCAAACGGCTCACCCTGGGCGTCCAGCAGCGTCACGTCCGTGCCTTCGCCGATCTCGTCGGCCTGTTCTTGCGCAACGTCCAGCACGAGCGGAATCGTCCACGGCAGACCGTTCGCAAGACGTCCCTTGTCCAGAACGCTTTCGAAATCTTCCCGCCGCAAGAAGCCCGTGAGCGGACTGAACACGCCGGTGGCGATGTTTACCGTATCCTGAGCGAGTTCCGGCGTGAGCCGGATGTGAGGGAGCGTTCGCGCTCTCTTCAACGCTTCTTCCGCGTCGTCTCCCTGAAGCCTCCTGTCAACAAGCGTTCCCCCGTGCGGTTCTATTAACATGTTAGTATCAGTCACTCCTGCAATGTTGGTAATTCGGCTTGCCGGCGATATGAACGGTCAGTATCACCAGACTGGCTCACGTCGTCAGGCCTCGCTCTTCCAGCTCTTTTCTCGCCTGCTCGAACTTGTCCTCGGCCGCCTGGGTGCTGACCCACCGCGTAAGCTCGTCTATACCGTCCTCGAACGGCACGCTCGGTTCGTACCCGAGCGAACTTCTGATTCGCGATATGTCAGCGTAACAGTGCCGTATGTCTCCTTCCCTGAACTTGTTCGCTATCTGCGGTTCCAGCTCGGAGTCGGGGGCGATCTTGCTCGTAAGTATGCGGGCGATATCCAGAATCGTCAGCGCCCTGCCGGAACCCACGTTGAATACCTGATAATCAGCTTCTTCTTTCTCCATGGCGAGCATGTTGGCCTGGACGATATCGCGCACATGTACAAAATCTCGACTCTGCAGCCCATCCTCGAAGATGACCGGGCTCTTGCCGTTGAGCAACCGCGCCGAAAATATGGCGCACACGCCGGTGTACGGGTTTGACAGCGCCTGGCGCGACCCGTAAACGTTGAAGTAACGGAGCGCCACCGTCGGAATCTTGTACGCAGTGCCCACCGCCAGAAACATCTCCTCGTGATCGCGTTTGTTCACCGCGTAAATCGACGTCGGGAACAGCGGTTTGTCCTCATCGGTGGGTACGGGGTGCGCCGTCTCGTTGCAGCGGGGACACGGCATCTCCCAGCGCCCGTCCTGAAGCTGTTCAACGGAGCGGAGCCGCGGATACACAACGCCGCATTTCCCGCACTCGTACTTTCCCTCTCCGTATATGCTCATGGACGAGGCGACAAGCATCTTTCTGACACTGTTCTTGCCTGTGGCGATAACGTCGAGCACCGAGGCCGCCCCGGTGGCGTTAATATCGGTGTACCGCCGTATCTGGTACATCGACTGCCCGACGCCTACAAGAGCCGCCTCGTGGAATACTATCTCGACACCCTCCAGCGCGCGGTGAACCGTGTCGGTATCCCTCACGTCCGCATTGATAAACTCCGCATCCGGATTGAGATAATCGGGCGCGATCCTCTCAGGACCGTGGACCTGCGGTTCCAGATTGTCCAGTATCCGCACAGCGTGCCCACGTGTCACGAGTTCATCAACGATGAACGATCCGATGAAACCCGCACCGCCTGTGACAAGAACCGTCTCTTTCATAAGCCCGTTACCCCATCCGCGGTTCGCTGCCCGCCAAGAATTTCTGTCCCGCCGCCGGTGTGGGAGGAATAAAAAGAATCTGCGTCTGAGCGCGTTATGGCAACCGCTGCCCGATTCCTTACATTACTGCCTGGAACCGTTGCCGCACACGACCAGCCACTTCCGGTCACGTAGACTATACAGTTACCATAATTGAGCAGGCATAGCAAGAACGATTCGTTCCGCCATGATGCAGCCTCTCACCAATCCGGCATTCCACATGGCCCTGCAAGAAGGCCACCGCATCGGTGCAGCGGCTCGACGACGTGCACTGCTGGTGGGCCTGTGATGAAGGCTGTTTTCCCGCCCGGCGTTGCAGGAGAAACCGACATAGATGACAGTGTATAGAGTGCTCGAATAGATGTCAAGCTGGACGGCGGCTCGATATCGAGATTTATGTGTTTCGACGACGGCGCTTCTTGTCGGTCACGGCAACGGCCCGGCGACTCCGTGTGGGCACCTTGCGCATCGCGGCACCACCCTTGACAATGCGAACGGGCGGTCTATAGAATGATGCACAGTCAGGTCGGGGCTTTCCACAGTTCGGCACGGTATAAGGAGGCGTAACTATGCGAGATGTCGTGATCGCCGGGTATCTGAGGTCCGCTCAGTCGCGGTCGAGACCGAATGATCCGGGAAGAGACTGGTTCCATAAGCTGCGCGCCGATGATATGCTCGGCACACTGCTCCCGGAGCTCCTGAAAAGGACCAAGGTTGGTTCAGAGGAAGTGGACGATTTTCTGGTGGGATGCGCGCAGGGCGTAGGCGAGCAGTGGACGTATGGCGGTCGGACACCGGTCTTCCTGTCGAACTTTCCGGAGACGATCCCGGCTAAGTTCGTGGATCAGCAGTGTGGGTCGGCGATGGCGGCGGTCCATATCGGGTTCATGGAAATCGCTACGAGTTTTGCGGATATCGTGTTGGCCGCCGGAATGGAACACATGACGCGCGTCCCGATGGGCGGCGGCGGTGCCATCGCGCCGAACCCCGCTCTGTTTCAGGAAGAGAGGTACGCACACTGGGATATGATGAACGCGATGAATATGGGTCTGACAGCGGAGAAGCTCTTTGCCCAGGCAGATTTCACGAAAGAGGAGATGGATGAATGGGGTGCCCGGGCCCATCAGCTCGCAGAGAAGGCGCAGAAGGAGGGCTTTTTCAAGGACGAGATTCTTCCGATGGAGGCGGAGCAGGCGGACGGAAGCACGCTGGTCGTGGACAGAGACCAGGCGGTTCGCGCAGGCGCAACCGTGGAGGCTATGGCAACGCTCAAACCGGCATTCAAGCGCGATGGGGTGATAACGGCCGGCAACTCATCTCCCCTGAATGCGGGCGTCACCTCGATGCTGCTGATGTCGAAGGAGACCGCTCAAGAGAGAACGATCAAGCCGCTGGCCACTATCCGGTCGATCGGGTTTGCCGGTGTAGACCCGACCATCATGGGAGTCGGGCCGGTGCCGGCCAGCCGGATGGCGCTGGAAAAGGCCGGGCTCGAGGTGAAGGACATAGACTACTGGGAGATCAACGAGGCGTTCTGCATCGTAGCGCTCAACTGCATCAGAGAGCTCGGAATCGATCCGGAACGTGTCAACGTGATGGGCGGCGGCACCGCGATCGGTCATCCGTTGGGTGCGACGGGAATCCGTCTTATCGGCACCTTGGCGCGCATCCTTGCGGCAAAAAACGGCCGATACGGGGTGGCCACAGCGTGCTGCGGCGGCGGCCAGGGCGTCGCGACGGTTATCGAACGCGAAGAATAGTGAACGTCGATCGGGCAGCGATTGGTAGGGGGGCCTTCAGGTCTTCCGAGAGCGGAGAACGAATCGGGGAGGAAAGCCATGACGGTAGATGATATCAAAACGGTAGCGGTAGTCGGCGCGGGCGATATGGGGCACGGGATCGCCGAGGTTGCTCTTATCGCCGGGTACACGGTGTTCCTCCGGGACATCAAGCAGGAGTTCGTGGATAGAGGGGTACAGCGCATCGATGAGAGCCTACAGAAGCTTGTGAAGAAAGGACGGGTACCTCAGGACGTGTACGACAAGGTCCAGAAGGAACTTCTTCATCCGTGCGTGGATCTGAAGGAGGCGGTTGCAAAGGCGGGCCTTGTGATCGAGGCGATTCCGGAAGTGCTCGAGTTGAAAAAGGAGACCTTTGCTGAAATGGACGGGTCGGCGCCGGCTCACACGATTCTGGCGTCCAATACGTCCACCATGAGTATCACCGAGATCGCCAAAGCAACTAAGAGGCCGGAGAAGGTTGTGGGGCTCCACTATTTCAATCCAGCGGTGATCATGAAGCTGGTGGAGGTTATCCGGGGCGAGAAGACCTCCGACGAAACGATGCAGATCGCGTACGACTTCTGCCTGAAGAACAACAAGGTGCCGGTGCGGGTCGAGAAGGACGTCCCGGGCTTCATCGTCAACCGTGTGCAAGCACCGAGCGCCGTCCTGCTCGGCGCCATCCTTGACGAAGGCATCGCGGAGCCCGAAGAGATTGACGCGCTGATGAGGAGTCTGGGGATGCCCATGGGGCCGTGCGAGCTGATGGATTTCACGGGTCTCGACATCAACTACCATGCGAGCCGGTACTTTGCCGACGCGGTTCACCCGGACTTCGGCCCGGCGCGGACGATCGAGGAGAAGGTCAACGCGGGCGACTTGGGCAAGAAGAGCGGCAAGGGGTTCTTCGACTGGTCACAGGGCCGACCACAGGTTGATCCCTCCAAGGCGACGAGCAAGGTCGATCCGCTGGATCTGTTGGCCGTTCAGATCAACGAGGCGACCAAACTCATCGGGATGGGTGTCTGCTCCGCCGAGGATGTTGACACCGCTATCGTGAACGGCACGGGGAACAAGATCGGGTACATGGCGATAGCCAAAGGTCAGGAGCCCGAAGAGCTGGCGAAGCGTCTGGACGGGTTGGCGGAGCGGTTCAGCAAGGAGATCTTCCGCCCCACCCGGATGATCCGGGAAGGGACGTACAGGTAGTTCGCGGATCAAGATGGTGGTGTGGCAGGTGGTGGCGAAAAGACGGCCTGCGCGGTTGCCGCTGTGTGCTGGCTTTGGAAGCCTCGACCGTGCCGTCGTTGCGACGAATAGATCTGGGCGGGCGGGAAGAGAATGAAACTCTCCTCGGATACATGCAACGTGCTTGAGACCCTCAGGTCGGTTTCTGGAAACCTCTACGACCCGGCGCGTGCTGCCGCACAACGAGGGCGGAAGGTCGCCGGCTATATGTGCACGTACACCCCGGTGGAGTTGCTCGATGCGGCGGGGTACGTCCCTGTCCGGATTCTCGGTCGCATGGGCAGCGTATCACGTGCCGACAGCCACCTGCAGGTGTTCGCATGCAGTCTGGCGCGCAGCGCGCTCGACATGGCACTATTGGGCGAACTTGACTTCCTCAGTCTGATGGTGTTCTCGCACACATGCGATACGATGCAGAACCTGGTGGACATCTGGGCGGCGAACATATCCGATACACCGGTGTTTACGATATCCACGCCGGTCGAGGTTGACACGTCGCACGCGCACGATTTCTACCGACAAGAGTTGGCGCGCATGCGCCGCTTTCTCGAAGCGGAACGAGGCCGCGCGATCACCGACGAGGAGTTGACAGCAAGCATTCGCGGTTACGACGAACATCGGGCAATGATGCGCCGTCTGTACGCTCTACGGCGGGCGAACCCGGACCGTCTGTCGGGTCGAGATATGCTCTCTGTAGTGCTTTCCTGGTTTGTCATGCCGAGGGAGGAGCATGCGCGCATTCTTGAACGCCTCATGGAGGATGTCGAGTCTGCGGAGCAAACGCTGATCGGCGACCGTCCCCGAGTGTACGTTGTCGGGAGCGTCTGCAGCAGTCCAGACTATATAACAGTAATCGAGGACGCAGGATGCCTGGTAGCCGGGGACGACCTGTGCACCGGGTCGCGTGCGTTCCTTTCCGAGGCGCCGCCGGACGGAGATCCGCTCGATCGGCTGGGACGAATGTACCTGTCTCGCTCGCCATGTCCGGCGAAACATTGTCCAGGGTATGATCCCGGCACGTACATCCTCGAGCAGGCGCGCGAGTCGCAGGCCGAAGGGGTCATATTTTTGCTGACCAAGTTCTGCGACCCGTGGGCGTTTGACTATACGTACGTGCGCGAGAGGTTAAGCAACGCGGGCATGCCGTCGATCCTGCTCGAAATCGAGCAGCACGTACCGCCGTCCGAGCAGTTGCGGACACGTGTGTCGGCGTTTGCGGAGATGCTCCGCGCCGGGCCGGATACACCTCGGAAGGATCATAGCGGCAGGTAAAGGAAGATCTAAATGAGTGCCAAGAGAGTACCGATCAGGGCTTCGAGCACGCTCTACGAGACCATCGGCCAGTACTACTTGGAGGCCAAGATGGCCGAAGGGTCCGAGCGGAAAATCGCCTGGGTGACCAGCGGGGCACCGGTCGAGATACTCTACGCTGCCGACATCATCCCCATCTACCCGGAGAACCATGGGGCGCTGTGCGGCGCACGCAAAATGGCGGTCGAGCTGTGCGCCGCGGCGGAGGAACGGGGTTTCTCGCGGGACGTCTGCTCATACGCTCGGACCGATTTCGGTGCGATTTACACCGGCACGACCCCGACCGGCGGGCTGCCAAGACCCGATTTTCTGCTTTGCTGCAACAATATCTGCGGTACCGTCACGAAATGGTATCAGCATTTACAGCGCCACTTCGACGTCCCGCTCGTATTCCTCGATATACCGTTCCAGCATAGCGGTCCGAACGAAGAGAGCATCGCATACGTGCGAGCGCAGCTCGAGGACCTGATCCGATCGGTCGGCGAGATCGTCGGAAAACCGGTCGAGATGGAGAGATTGGAGGAAACGCTCGGTCTGGCCCTTCAGTCGAGCATGCTGTGGGCGGAGATACTCGGGCTTCTCGCCAACAGGCCGTCGCCGATGACGAGCTTCGACACCTTCGTGCATATGGCGCCGATCGTCGTGCTGCGCGGCACGCAGCAATGCATCGACTACTATGAGCTGCTCCTGTCTGAGATCAAACAGCGCGTTGCAGACGGGATCGCGGCCGTTCCCGGCGAGCGATGGCGTCTTGGCTGGGATAACATACCAATCTGGTTCAAATTGAGAGAGCTTTCGGAGAAGTTTGCCGAATACAAAGCCTGTCTGGTCGCGGCGACCTATGCGCACTCGTGGGCGGCGATGGTCAGTCCGACAAGCTCTACGGACCCTCTCGGCGGTATGGCTGAAGGGTACACGAACGTGTATATAAACAGCGGGCTGCCCGCGCGTGCGCGTGTGCTCGCCGAGATGGTGGGGACCTACGGGCTCGACGGGTTCGTCATGCATTCCGACCGCAGTTGCCGCGCCTATTCGTTCGGCCAGTACGATCTGGCACGAATGCTCAGCGAGGAGCATGGGATACCCGCCCTTATCATCGAGGCGGACATGTGCGACAGCCGGGTCTACGCTGACGAACAGGCTACCACCCGGATTGAAGCGTTTATGGAGACGCTCGCTGCACACGGCTCCCAAACGTGATCGCGTGTGTGCAGACGAGTCTGACGCCCTTTTGCGGGAAGGACGAACAGCAAAGTGACCGCATCGAGGCCCGCGGGTCCCGATTGTCCTCACTCGATCTTGACATTATAGGCCGGGCACGCATATAATGCGCTGCACTACTCATTGCAAGGGCCGACAAGAAAATCCGGTGTGAGGGGAGGTACCGATGAAGATCGCTCGAGAGCTGAAGGAGGGTCTCACCTTTGACGATGTCCTTCTTGTTCCAAACAAGTCGGATGTGCTGCCGCGAACCGTTGACGTTTCGACAAGACTCACCCGACGGATATCGCTCGCCATTCCCATAATCAGCGCGGCAATGGATACCGTAACGGAGTCGCGTCTGGCCATCGCGCTGGCTCGTGAAGGAGGGCTCGGCATTATTCACAAGAACCTCAGTGTCGAGGAGCAGGCGTCCGAAGTCGACAAGGTAAAGCGGTCAGAAAGCGGTATCATAACCAACCCTGTCACGCTCGGCCCCCACGAGAAGATCAGGACGGCGCTCGACATCATGGCTCGGTACCACATTTCCGGGGTGCCGATAACGGAAGAGGGGAAGCTCGTCGGCATACTGACGAATCGCGACCTCCGATTTCTTGAAGACCCGGAACAGGAGATTGCCGAAGTTATGACCAAGGACAATCTCGTAACGGCTTCCCCGGGCACAACGCTGGAGGAGGCAAAACGGATACTCCACAAGAACCGAATAGAGAAACTGCCCGTCGTTGATGGCGAAGGCATGCTGCGGGGTCTCGTTACCATAAAGGACATCAACAAGCAGATCCAGTATCCCAACGCGTGCAAAGACGAGCTCGGCAGATTGCGGGTCGGCGCCGCGGTCGGCACGTCGGTCGACAAGATGGATCGGGCGCGTGCGCTCGTGGAAGCCGGGGTGGACGTGCTCGTCGTCGACACCGCACACGGTCACTCTGAAGGTGTTCTGAAGACCGTGGAGCAGTTGAAAGAGGCGTTCGCTGACGTGGACGTCATAGCCGGCAATGTGGTCACGGCTGACGGGACGCGCGACCTTATTGCCGCCGGCGCCGACGCCGTCAAGATCGGGATGGGACCGAGCGCCATATGTACGACGCGTGTTATATCGGGCGCAGGCGTGCCCCAGATCACCGCGGTACAGGAATGCTCTGAAGAAGCGGACCGCCATGAAATCTGCGTGATCGCCGACGGCGGTATCCGGTGGTCGGGCGATATCACCAAAGCGCTGGCTGCTGGTGCAAGCTGCGTCATGATAGGGAGTCTCTTCGCGGGCACGGCCGAAAGTCCCGGCGAGATGGTCATTTACGAGGGTCGCAGCTACAAGGTGTACCGTGGTATGGGCTCGGTTAAAGCCATGGAACGTGGCAGCAAGGACCGGTATTTCCAGGAAGGCGAGTACGTCACCTCAAAGCTTGTGCCGGAAGGAATTGAAGGACGCGTGCCGTTCCGGGGGTCGTTATCCGACTACGTTCACACACTGGTCGGCGGACTGAAAGCAGGTATGGGCTATTGCGGTGTGAGAACGCTTGAGGAGCTCCGCACGAAAACAACGTTCATCAAGGTTACGGCCGCCGGTGTCCGAGAAAGCCATCCGCACGATATCGCCGTCACCGAAGAGGCCCCGAACTACCAGCGAAGCTAGCGCGGATCCATGCCATTGTTATTCCGCAAGTTGTTAGCTGCAACGTCAGACACGTGTCACATCGCTATGCCGTGCGCGGCAGCGGCAGTTTGGCTGACACGCAATCGGACGATGCACCGAATGTCGGTGCTTCCACGGTATTTCGTCGGGGATTAGCGAATAACGGTGATGGAAGAGAGACGACCTATACTCGTACTTGATTTCGGTGCCCAATACGCGCAACTCATAGCGCGTCGGGTGAGGGAATCTCATGTGTATAGCGTCATCCTGCCGTTTGATGTTCCCATTGACCGCATAACCACGCTCAATCCGCAGGGCATCATCCTATCCGGTGGACCGGCGAGCGTCCACGAGACCGGTTCGCCTCAGCTTGACACACGCGTCTTCGAACTCGGGATACCCGTACTGGGCATATGTTACGGGCTCCAGCTCATGGCCCACATGTTAGGCGGCAGGGTCATACGCGCCGACAAACGGGAGTACGGGAGGGCATTGTTCACGCGCGCGGCGGACAGCGATCTGTTCGCCGGGCTCGAGGAGACGTTCGCCGTATGGATGAGCCACGGGGATACCGTGGACAGACTGCCAGCAGGATTTCAGATAGCAGGGTCGACGGAGAACTGTCCGATAGCGGCGATCGCCGACCCGAAACGCAAGCTGTACGGTGTCCAGTTCCACCCGGAAGTTGTCCATACCCATAGAGGGACGGACATATTGAGGAACTTCGCGGTCGGCATCTGCGGGAGTGCGCCGACTTGGACGCCACGGTCGTTTGTCGAGGACAGCATAGGGTCGATTCGAATATTGGTTGATAGCGGAAAGGTCGTGTGTGCCGTAAGCGGCGGCGTTGACTCGACGGTGACCGCGGTGCTTATGCACCGTGCCATAGGCGACAGGCTGCACTGTATCTTCGTCAACAACGGGCTGCTCAGAAAGGGCGAGGCCGAGGAGGTCAGAGCGACGTTCAGCCGACATTTCCACATCCCGCTGCATTACGTTGATGCGGAAAGCGAGTTTCTTGAGGTGCTGGCAGGCGTGGCGGATCCGGAGGAAAAGAGGAGACGGATCGGTGCGCAGTTCATTCGAATCTTCGAGGCCGAGGCGCGGAAGCTCGGCGAGTTCGATTTTCTGGCTCAGGGCACGCTGTACCCGGACGTCATAGAGAGCATCTCCGCGACCGGTGGCCCGTCCGCGACCATTAAGACGCACCATAACGTCGGCGGCCTTCCCGAACGGATGCAGTTCAAGCTTGTCGAGCCGCTCCGCAACCTTTTCAAGGACGAAGTGCGCCGGGTAGGGCTGGAGCTGGGCATTCCGGAATCAATTCTGTGGCGGCACCCGTTTCCGGGACCTGGTCTGGCGGTTCGTGTGCTGGGCGAGGTCACCAAGGAGCGGTTGGACCTTCTTCGCGAGGCGGACGCTATAGCAATGGCGGAGATAATGAGCGCCGGCCTATACAGAAACATGTGGCAGGCGCTTGTCGTGCTGCTTCCCGTGCGCAGCGTCGGTGTCATGGGCGACGGGAGAACGTACGAGAACGTCGTGGCGCTCAGGGCGGTGTCAAGCGATGACGCAATGACCGCCGACTGGTACCCCATACCGGCCGACGTACTTGCGAAAATCTCAAACAGGATCATCAACGAGGTGGCAGGGGTGAACCGCGTCGTCTACGATATCAGCTCAAAACCACCCAGCACCATCGAATGGGAGTAAGGGGTGATAGCCGCAAGCAGTTTGCAGACGCGGCGAAGACGAAGTGCCGAAGGTGCCAGCAGGACCGTGACTCGTCGCTGAGCAACGCAGATTACGTGGGCGAATAGGGTTATGCAGATCAACACGGTCGAATCGGACAAGGATGATTCCACGACTCGGTCGACGGCGCAGGCCGAACCCCAGGAGTTGAGAAGAGACTTCCGGTCCATTCTCCTGATAGTGGCGGCAATCGTCATTACCGGTGTCGGGATAGTCTGCGCGTTCGTGTCGCTCATCTTTGATCGCTCGGCGTATTTATGTCACTCGGTGGTGGCGCGATTCTGGGCACGGATGCTGCTGCGGGTCTGCGGCGTGCGTATCGACGTCGAGGGGGAGGACAACTTTGACCCGAAGCGACCCTACGTGTTTATGTCGAACCATCAGAGCCATCTGGATATATGCGCGATTCTGGGTTTGTTACCCGCGCAAGTAAGATTCATAGCAAAGAAGGAGCTGTACAAGATACCGCTTTTTGGGTTGACGCTGCGAGCTATCGGTCACATCAGGATCGACAGGGACGACCGCGACCAGGCGTTCGCGAGCTACGACAGGGCTGCCGAGCAGATCCGCACCGGCACATCAATATTCATTTTCGCCGAAGGTACCCGCAGCCCGGATGGGACCGTGGGACCGTTCAAGAAGGGGGGATTCGTGCTCGCGATAAAGGCCGGCGTGCCAATTGTGCCGATCACGATAAGCGGCGGCCGGAAGCTCCTGCCCAAACAGAAACTCGTGTTCCGCAAGGGCGTGATGAAGATGGTCATCGGCAAACCAATCGATACCGACGGTTACGAGCTGGAGAACAAGGGAGAGCTCATCGAGCGCGTTCGTGATACCATCATCGGTAATCTGAAGGAGGAAGAGGTAGTAGTTCTGACAAGAAGAAGGTAGGACGGGCCTCTGGTCGAAGATGCGCCGGGGCGTGCCCGGCAGACGGGGGGCGTCATGCTGGTACAGGCGTTCAGGCGCTTTTGACAATGATACACGTTACCACGGAGCAGATGAGAGAGATCGACCGCCGTGCCATACAGGAGATCGGTATCCCCGGGATCGCTCTGATGGAAAACGCCGGCAGACGCGTTTTCGAGGAGTCGACGACAATGGTTACGCCGGCTGACGGGACGGTGGTCGTCCTGTGCGGCAAAGGAAACAACGGGGGTGACGGGTTCGTCGTGGTGCGGCACCTTCTCAATAACGGCTACGATGTCGAGGTATACCTTGTCGGGGAAATGGACGAGGTGGCGGGCGACGCTGCGACGAACCTCACTGTTGTCCAGCATATGGGAGTTGCCGTGCATGAGATCCGTGAGCAGCGCGAGCTGTCTGTAGTTGTCTCGAGGCTGGAGGGAGCGGTTCTGGTGATTGACGCGTTACTCGGCACAGGGCTTCGGGGCGAGGTGACGGGAATATACGCCGGACTCATCGCCGCGGTGAACGGATCGCAGGTTCCGGTTGTGTCGGTGGACATCCCCTCGGGGCTCGATGGTGATACGGGCGAGCCGCTGGGCACAGCGATCCGTGCCGCCAGAACGGTCACGTTCCATCGTCCGAAGCGCGGTTTCACGAACCGGTCGGCGCAAGACCTTCTGGGCAAAGTGGTCGTCGCGGACATCGGCATACCCGCGATCTGTGCCGAGGGTATTGTGTGAGGCGCACACCGCCCAACGGAGCTGAAGAACCGCAGCCGAACATAGGTCGTGCACGGCGGGTCCGGTACTGCCTGGTCAAATGGATGGTAGATGTTCTCCCCTGTTATAGTGTAGAATGAGAGCGGTTGCCGGAAGCGAGCCGGGGAGGCCAGATTCATGAAAGACCGCATCAGAGCCTTCATTGCCGTCAACATACCGAACGACATCCGCGACGGTCTCGCCGAGATACGCCGGCAACTGAAAACATCCGGCGCGGATGCCCGATGGGTTAAGCCCAACCGTATGCACTTGACGTTGCGGTTTCTGGGAAACGACGTGCCGGTTCAGATAGTCGAGGCGATCGGCGGTTCCCTGCGCGATAGCCTCGCGCCAATCGAACGGTTTGGGGTCTCCATAGGTGGTCTGGGCGCATTTCCGAGCGTGGCCAAGCCGCGTGTCGTCTGGATAGGGATCGAACCGCACGACGGGCCGCTGCAGGAGCTGCACGGTGCGGTTGAGGACGCCGTCGAAAAGGCCGGCTGGTCGAGGGAAGAGAAACCGTTCACTCCGCATCTTACGCTCGGAAGAATTAAATCGCAATCTCCCATCGGGAAGCTGCGCCAGGTGCTGGAGAAAGGAACAAATGCTGCTGTCGGGCACATGATTGTGGGCAGCGTAGCGCTGATACGCAGCGAGTTAACCCCGAACGGCCCCGTGTACGAAACATTGACAACAGTGCCGTTGAAACCGCGTGAACAGGAATCGTCCTGACACGCACGGCAATTGCTGAGCGGTGAAACATGGTAGGCAGGGTTCTGCAAAACCTGATCCAGGTGTATATGGTGCTAATTCTCCTCAGAGCGTTCTCCACGTGGTTGCAGCTCGACATGAGGAAGAAGCCGGTGCAGTTGCTGTGCCTTATAACCGACCCGTTGCTCTCGCTCATACGGCGTGTCGTGCCGCCCGTAGGAGGGAGAATTGATATATCGCCGGCTGTGGCGATAATCGCCCTGGCGATTATCGCAGTATTGTTGAGAGGAGCCTTTGGACCATGACCGATGTCATCAAAGATGTAGAAGCCCGGTATTACGAGAAGCTCGGCGATACAAAAGTACAGTGCCATCTCTGCCCTCACGAGTGCACGATTGCGGCCGGCCGGCCGGGCTTCTGCGGCGTGCGAGTCAACGACGGCGGCAGTCTCATCGCGTCGACTTACGGTCGTGTGGCCGCCGTGCACATTGACCCTATAGAAAAGAAACCGCTCTACCACTTTTATCCAGGATCAGACATACTGTCGGTGGGGTCCGTGGGATGTACGCTGCGCTGCGATTTTTGCCAGAACGTCGAGCTCGTTGTGGGCGAGCGTCCCGGCTCGTATATGTCACCGCGCCAGCTCGCGTCCAGCGCGGGACGGTACGGCTCGATCGGTATCGCGTACACCTATAACGAGCCGATGATGTGGTTCGAGTACGTTATGGATAGCGGCGCGCAGGTCCACGAAGGCGGGATGAAAAACGTGCTCGTGACCAACGGCTACATCAATCCGGATCCGCTGGAGGAGCTGCTGACGGTGACCGACGCGATGAACATCGACCTGAAATCTATGGACGACAGCTTCTACCGGAACTTGTGCAAGGGAACCCTCGAGCCGGTGCTCCATACCATCGAGCGTGCGAGCCGCTCCTGTCACGTCGAGGTCACCAACCTTATCGTGACCAACCAGAACGATTCGCCGGAGCAGATCAGTAAGCTGGTCGATTTCATCAGCTCGGTCGATTCGAACATCCCGATTCATTTTTCGCGCTATTTCCCTCATCACAAGATGACCGAGCCGCCGACACCGCCCGCCGTGTTGAGGGAAGCCTACCGGATAGCTTCCGAGAAACTGCGCTACGTGTACGTCGGCAACATCTCGCTGGACGAGGGGACGGACACCCACTGTGAGTGCGGTGCGGCGCTCATAAGACGACGCGGCTACAGCGTTGACACTGTCGGAATAGCCGACGGGACGTGTCGTCAGTGCGGCAAAAAGGTGAACGTCGTTGTCTGAGAACAATGCCATACGGTATGGGCACGACAGCGAGGATTCCGACGAGCAAGCGTTTGCCCGAAAACGAGCGGACATGGTTCACCACCAGATCGAGCTGCGCGGCATCAGAGATGAGAGAGTTCTTGAAGCGATGTCGAGGATACCACGACACCTGTTCGTTCCGCATAAGTTGCGAGACCGAGCATATTGCGATACGCCGCTTCATATCGGTGAAGGGCAGACCATATCGCAGCCGTATATGGTTGCGCTCATGACGGAGATGCTCGGCCTGACCGGTTCGGAGAAGGTGCTCGAAGTGGGCACAGGATCGGGATATCAGACGGCGATACTGGCGGAACTGGCTCGGTTCGTGCACAGTATCGACCGGATTGCGTCGTTGGCGGAGAGTGCACGACAACGGCTCGCCGCACTCGGGTATGATAACGTCGAGGTGCATGTCGGTGACGGCAGCGTCGGTCTGGCGTCCGAAGCACCCTTTGACGGGATCATTGTGACTGCGGGAGCACCGGGAGTCCCGGCGGCACTTTGCAGTCAGCTTGCCGAACATGGTAAACTATTAGTCCCGGTTGGCTCGCAGACGTTGCAGCGGCTTCATCTCGTCGAGAAGATGCACGGACAGCTCAGGACGAGGGAGTCTACGGGCTGCGTGTTTGTGCCTCTGATCGGGGAGGACGGATGGACGGTATGATCGTTTCATGTTCCGAGGATGTCGAACCGTTCTCGAACACATATGGATCAGCGTGGCGGGGAGGTTGTGACGATGGCAGAGAAAAGTGACAATGGCAAGCAGAAGGCGCTCAACGTAGCGGTGTCGCAGATTGAGAAACAGTTCGGACGCGGTACGATTATGAAGCTTGGTGAGATGGATACGGTGTCGGGTGTTCGGGCGATACCGACCGGGTGTTTGCCGCTCGATATGGCGCTCGGAGTAGGCGGTTTCCCGCGTGGCAGGGTAGTGGAGGTGTTCGGTCCTGAAGCGACCGGCAAGACGGTCTTGGCGTTGCACGTGGTGGCTGAGGCGCAGCGCCAGGGCGGTATTGCGGCGTACATCGACGCCGAACACGCGCTTGACCCGGATTTTTCGCGCAGGATCGGCGTGGACATCGACAACCTGCTTCTATCTCAGCCGGATACCGCTGAACAGGCGCTCGAGGTTACTGAAATACTTGTTCGCAGCAATGCCGTCGACGTGATCGTGATAGATTCGGTGGCGGCGCTCGTTCCCAGGGCGGAGATAGAAGGTGAGATGGGCGATCAGCATGTCGGGTTGCAGGCGCGACTCATGTCGCAGGCGCTCAGAAAGCTCACTGCCGCAATAAGCAAGTCCAAAACGTGCGTCATATTTGTGAACCAGATGCGCGAGAAGATCGGGGTGATGTTTGGCAGCCCCGAAACCACACCCGGCGGCAGAGCGCTGAAGTTTTACTCTAGCGTCCGGATCGACTTGCGCAGGATCGCCTCGATCAAAGACGGCCAACAGACCGTGGGAAATCGCGTGCGGGCAAAAGTCGTGAAGAACAAGATCGCCGCCCCGTTCAAGAAGGCGGAGTTCGACCTATTGTTCACCGAGGGCATATCCAAGGAAGGCAGCCTGCTCGACCTGGCCCTTGAAGAGAAGATCATCACCAGGAGCGGCTCCTGGTTCTCGTACCGGGACGAGCAAATCGGGCAGGGGCGTGAGAATGCGCGCTTGTTTCTTAAGGAAAATCCTGAAGTTGCCGAAGCGATAAAGACCGAGATCCTGCAGAAGGCCGGGTTGGCGCAACCGGCGGAAGCTGGCAAAGAAGAAGGTGAGGCGGAGTAGCGCGCTGGTTCGAGCGCATGTCTAAACGAGGAGACCTGACCCGGGACGAGGGCCTTTCCGGTGGTGTGATATACCGCGCCGGTGCATGAGGCGCGGGTGACGACGTTCCCCTCAGTGGGGAACAGTGGTGCGGATGGAGTGTGGGCCAGTCGGAGCATGTGCATGCAGCAACACGTCTGACTCCGATCGCGCATGCGGTTTGTCTCGTCGGTCACCGTAGCGATGCGGCCGGGACTGAATAGGCGGTTCGCTTGCGCGCGCTTCACGACATGCGCCTCCGCATCATGGTGAAGATTACAGGGATGTCAATGTCACGGACGAGTCCATTTTCCCGCCGCTCGATGAACCGCAGGCACGTCGTGCTGATCGTGTGGATGGTTGTGCTTTTGACGATCGGCTGTATTGCGGCGATCGGCGTTCGCAGCGGGATTCGTCACGCACAGCGGCGCATACGTGACGAGCTGCACCGGCGTGTCGTGGAGTTCGCGAGACGCAGTCACATGGAGGCTGAGCTCGGCGAGATCACGCTGGAGAATTCGAACAAGGTTTCCGTCCACAACATCTCTATCGGTTTACCGGCTGCCGGCACGGCACGAAGGACGTTTGCGCAGCTTCCCAGGATGGACCTACAGGCGAACCTCTTGTTGGCGTTGCTCCGCCGTTCCTTTCCGGTCACCGTGACACTTTGCAACCCTCACATCACCCTCGAGCGTCGTGCGGATGGAACGTGGGAGATTCCGTTGCTTTCCAACAGTGGCTCGGCCGACAACGACGGCACCCTGTGGGAGGACGTCGGCCCGCTGACGGTTGAGGTGAGGTCGGGATCGGTAGCTGTACGGGATGAGGGCTGGAACGCACCGGTACATGTCGAAAAGGTGAACCTGAAGTTCCGGAACACTGCTGCCAAGCGGGGCCTCCGTGTGGAGGGCGACCTGTCGATTCCTGTCGTTTCAGCGAATCCGCTCACACTCGAAGGGTGGATCTATCCGTCCGAGGGTCGGTTCGACGTCCGCCAGAAAGGTTCGGGGCTGAGCGCGCTCGCTATCAATGAGCTTGTCATGGGCTCGCCGCTCGATGTCAGGGGAGGTACGATGGATTGCACGCTCGATATTCGCGGCGTGATCGGCAAGAGCACCCTGGTGCGGGGACCGCTTGTGTTCTCGATATTGCAGATCGACAACCTTCCGGAATTCTCGCGGGAGATAGATGGAACTGCTGATATATCGTTCACCGTGAACCGGGCAACGAGCGAGGTTCTGGTGGAAAAACTTGCAATCGACACGGGATCGGTGCGGGGCTCCCTGTCAGGCACCCTCGCGTTCGGTGTCGAGACACCTGCGGTGCATCTCAGGGGAACGCTCGACACCTTTCCCGTTGAACAGGTGGTAACGCCCGCAATCCAGAAAAGGTTCCCGGCCGTCTCGGACGCGTCTATCGCGTTCGACCGGGACTTAGGTGTCGCTGTGGACATTCACGGCGACATACAGAATCCCGATGTGGAAGCCGTGGCATCGGTCCCTGCCTCGTCTGTGGCTTTCACGGTAGAGACCGGCGCCTACGGCACCTTGAACGCCCGTGCAGATCTGGCACAGACGGTGATGGCGTGGAGCGCGCACGACGGGGTGTCCGGGAACACGACTGTCGCCGGCGGCACAGTCCGCGGTGAGAACCTCCCCTTCAAAATTAATTACGTGTCCGGCGACATCTCCTTGAGCGACGATATCGCGAAAGCCGGCTCTCTGAGTATGTTCCTCGACGACGTTCCGGTCTTCCTCACCGGACATGCGGATCTCTCCCACGGAACTGTGCCGGCCGCAAACGCCACAGTCCGATGCACGGTGCAAGCTCTCTCTCACAGCAGACACATGGACGCGCTCGATGAGCTGAAGCTGTCGGGCCATGGTCTGTTCACCGCCAACGTCGAGAAGCGCGGCGAACGCGTACAATGGGACGTTGATTCAGACCTTACAGAGACGGACATTGCGTGGCGGGAGGTGTTCCACAAGCCTGCTGGAGCGGCCGCGCGAGCGCATCTGGAAGGTGCCATAGAGCCCAAATCTTCCTCCAACGTACGTTTCACGGCATCACTCGGCGAATCATGCGTGTCAGGAAAGGGAACACTGGTTGGCTCTGGAAAACCGTGGCTTGCCGCTCTTGATATGCGATCCGAGACGCTGCGCCTCGTCGAAGCAATGTCGTTCCTGAACCTGCCCATCGAGGTAACCGAGGACACGAACGCACAACTCGCGTTTGTTCTGGATACCAAAGCCGGACAGACGGGGATTACAGGCGACCTGACGGCGGACCGCGTCGGTCTGGTGGTGCAAGGGAAAGCGGACGAGCGCCCGATGCAGCTCGCAATCGAAAACATGCAAGCCTCTTTCGAGAGTGACGCGAACGGCTATCGCACCGCCCTCCGGTGTGGAAGTGTGCAGCTTGCGCCGGCTCTTGTTGCGCTTCTCAAGCAACCGTACCGGCCGCGACTCCCCGAGCGTTTCGGAGCCCCTATGCATATTGACGTCCGCATTGACAAGCTCGCCTCAGATCCGTGCAATATAGACCGGCTGCGCTGTGCCGCGCTCCTCTCAGAGTCGGAGCTCGCAGTATCGTCAGCAGCGGGTTCTGTCGCCGGCGGTTCATTTGAATTGCGCGGCGGCATCATGACCAATGATGGGAGCTTTTCGTTTGGATACGATTGTGGCGGGTGCGATTTTGCCGAAGTGCTCTCGTGGCTTTCGAAAGAAGCGGACCATTTTTCGGGCGATCTTTCGGCGAGTGGATCGATATCCGGTGTGCGTGGCGACGCCGCGTCCAGGTTAGGTCAATGCAAGCTGACAATCACCAATGGCCAGATCGACTCGTCTCACTTCATCTCGCGTACACGCGGGTTGGAGGACGCCGCCCAGCCGGTGCCGATCGAGTTTGAGATCTTACAGTGCGATTTTTCGCTTGACAACGAGACGATAAAAGTGTCAAATCTTGAGATGGAGCGGCCTGGTTTGATGGTGCAAGGAGGGGGCAGTATCACTCTGGACGGAGAGGTCGACCACACGTTTGACGTAGAGATGTCCCGCGCAGTCGCCGAACAGCTTTCCAACAGGAAAGGCTGGGGACTCATGGAAATGCTGAGACTGCCGGGACGACGGTCCGACTCCATCAAGCGCACTTTCAGACTGACGGGAAAGCTCGGCAACCTCGAGACCGAGGTGGAGAGGAGAGCGCTTCACGTCGAGCTCATCAGAGGGACCCTCGCGTTCAGTGAGACTCTTGTGGTGGCAGGGGTCACCGTGATTACGGCACCCGCGCGGATGTTCCTGGACATTCTCACATCGAGACCGGACGTTCAGAATCAGCTTGATACGAAGTAACTGACACATGGGGCCTGGAGAGCGAATACTATGGAGATCAACATACGCAAGGCCGCCGCACACTGTCTGGCGTGCGGAGCGCGGTTCGAGCATCTTCAGAAACATTTCTCTCAGGTGAATGCCGCGAACGAGGAAGAGCTCGTTCGCGAGGATTATTGTACCGCGTGCTGGGAGAGCGGCCGGGCGGCGGACGCCGAGCGAGCGATCTCGTTCTGGCTTGCGAAATACCTCGATCCGGCGGCTGCCACGCAGCCGGACGAACGTGAGTTCGGCCCGTTGCGGACGGTGTTCTACGAGGCGGTCGAAAACGAGGACCGGCTTGAGCAGGCGCTCGCCTACATTGCGGCACATCTTCTGCGCCGCCAGAAGGTGTTTCGGTTTGTGAAGGGTTTTGAGGACTCCGAGAACGAATGCAACGTGAGCGTTTTCTACGACAAGCTTTCCGGACGGCTGACAGAGGTCGCCGATCAGGGATTCTCGGTTGAGGAACTTGAGGGGGCGCGGCAGGAGTTTGTTCAACGGCTCGAACGGATGGAGGGTAGTCAGGATGACTCGTGAAGATGAGTACACGTTAACGTTGAGTTCAGGGAAGATCGTTATGCTAATCTCAGCGCTGTTATGTGCGATGCTTGCCTGTTTCGTCACGGGCCTCGTCATCGGCAGGAGCCCCCAGCTCGGGGTAAGCAGCGTGCAGCTCGAGGTGCCCGGGCCGAGCGAGACTACGGGCCCGGAGCTGAGCCGTGCTGAGCAACCGGCCCCAAAGGTCAGTCTCCCGGAGATACCCGCGTCGGCAGAATCTCCCGAGCCGGCCGCCACAGCTCCGCCGAAAGAGGAGCCGAAGACGGTCGCCCGGAAGACCGAACCGGCTGCTGCTGCTGCCGCAGCCACGTCCGGCCCGACATACACCATATGTGTTCTGTCGGCCCGGAACAAGAACGGCGCAGAGACCTACGCGAGGGAGTTGCGCGAATCCGGCTATCAGGCTTCCGTCTTGCGGACGGAAACGAGCTCGGGAACCGTGTGGTATCGGGCGGTAATCGGTCAATATTCCGCCCGTGACGCCGCCGAACGGCAGCTCGCGGGATTGCGAAAGAAATCCAAGTTCTCCGACGCGTTCATCATTCTGAAATGAGTGTCAGTCGGGGAAAGTAGCTTGACCTCGGGGGGGCTTATTCACGTCAACGGGTCCCGGCGCGGCGACCCATCCCCTATGCGCCACAGCAGCCGGAGCCCCAGTGCAACGGCTCCCCAACCAAGCGACACAACAAAGGTAATGGTGGGGACGCCCTCGAACCAGAGCAGCCGATTGTCCGGAAAGCGCCACCAGTGCAGCACACCGATGTTGAGCCACTCGTAGCCATACCCCACGACAAACCCGGCAAAGTAGGACAACACGGGATGGCGTGCATGAAGCAGCGCGGCGAGGCTCGACATTACTACCCCGAAGAACAGTGTCACGTTCAGAACCACAACAAATCGCGGCGAGTACACCCATAGGTCAAAGGTGCTCGCGATTATCTCCACAACCGTTCCCGTAGCCAACGCCGCGAGGAACATCTTGCCGTGCTTTGCCAACGAATACATGCTGTTCTCGCCAATTGAGATGGAGCCCGTCCGTATGCTATCATCGGGCCGACTGTTCTCGCAACTTTACCGTTAGTGCGGGAGAAACCCATCATGGCGCAACTACGAGCAGGTGCTGGAAAACGCTCCATCAGCCCGACGAACTTCTGCAACCTCGCCGGGTACTCAAAGACCGACAACATACTCCTGTCTTTCCTGTTTCACCGGAAATCCACGGGCGTCCACGACGACATTTACGCCCGATCGCTTGCGTTACAGGTGGGGAATGAGACCATTGTGATGACGTCGCTTGACCTGCTCGTTGCGCTCGAGAACGACATAACGGCGATACGCGAACGTGCGATCGGTAAGCTCGGTCGAAACGACGTACACCTTCTGGTCGGCTCCGTGCACAATCACGCCGCGCCGGATACGAGCGGCGCATACGGCGGTGTACCGAAGGAATACAACCAGTTGGTGTACGACGGTGCGTCCGATGCTATCGCTGAGGCCGTGCGGAACCTTCAGCCCGCTCAGATCGGGTGTGCCGACACCACCGTCGAAGGCATACTGGCCAATAACCTGGATCGGGAAAGGAACATCACCGACCCGTATCTTCCCATCATGCGTCTCACGGACCAGCAGGAACGCGGCATTGCGACACTGGTGAACTTCCCGTGCCATGTGAACATTCTTGACGGAAGAAACACGCTCGTCTCGGCGGACTTCGTTCACTACATGCTGGCGATGCTCGAAGATCAGCTCGGCGGTATGGGTATCTATTTCAACGGTGCCGTCGGCGATATGTACCCGGTGCAGGTTTTCAGGGAAGCGGCCCCCGGCGAGGACTTGCGCGCGTTTGAAGAGTGCAAAGGTTTCGGCGAGACGGTTGCTGCTGCGGCTATCGATGCGATACGGTCCGCCGCAATGACCAATGAGGTGGATCTTACCATCAAGAAGACGACGGTTGACCTGCCGATCGGTAACTGGCGGTTGTGGTTCGCCCGGTGGCTCAAGATTATCCCGCCTCGTACCTTATACAATCGGAAAGTGCGGACGGAGTCGTGGGGAATCAGGCTGAACGATGCGCAAATTGTGACCATTCCCGGCCAGATCCTGGTCGAACTCGGGTTCGACCTGCGGGAGCGGATGACCACCCGGTACAAGTTCATTTTCGGCTGCACCAATGACGATCTTGTTTATATTGTGCCTCCGGAGCTGTTGGGGAGCTTGCGCGGGAAGGAGGAAGGCATAATCAACCTCGGCCCGCAGACCTGGCCCCTGCTGGCGGAGGCGATTCCAACGTTCTGAGGTGACTCAACAGGGAAGAAAAGCATGAAAGCGCTCGTAACTGGTGCAACCGGGATGTTCGGCATACAGATCTGCACCAAGCTCGTCGAGCAGGGACACGCAGTCCGCGCGCTCGTGAGGCAGACGAGCGACACGAAGCCGATCGACGCACTCGGCGTGGAGAAAGTCGTCGGCGACGTGACGGACATCGAGTCGCTCCGTCCTGCATCGAGCGGTGTCGATGTCGTGTTCCATTGCGCGGCGCGGCTTGGGGAGTGGGGAAGGTGGGAGGACTATCAGAAGACGACCGTTGAGGGCACCAAGAACATGATCGCCGCAGCCGCCGGTGCCGACGTGGGCCGATTCTTACACGTGAGCTCGAACGCAGTGTATGGACAGTATTCGATGAAGCGCGTCTCGACACCGGCTACCGAGGAGACACCGTTCAATCGCCGTCTGTGGCGAACGGACTATTACACGCGGTCCAAACAGGAAAGTGAGGATGTCGTCTGGGAGTACTACCGACAGGGTAAGATCCCGCTCACGGTGATTCGGCCCGGATGGATGTATGGACCCTACGATCGGCTCGGTTTTCCGCGCCTGTTACGGATGCTGCGGTCCCGGATGTTTATCCTCCTCAACGGGGGTGGCAACACGCTCGACCTGACCTATGCCGGTAACGTTGCGGACGGTGCTATCATTGCGGCACAGAAGGAAGAAGCCGTCGGACGTGCCTACAATCTCACACGCGACGGGATCATCACGCAGCGCGAATTCGTCTATCTCGTTGCGGACGCGATCGGTGCACCACGTCCGCGAGTGTCCGTACCCCTTACTGCAATCGTGCCGGCGGGGGTGTGTCTCGAGACGCTCTGGCGCGCCGCCGGAGCAAAGAACCCGCCTCCTATAACCCGGTTCAGCGCCGTGATGCTCGGCCAGCAGCGTCTCTTCGACGATTCGCGTGCAGCCGAGGAGCTCGGCTACGTACCGGCCGTTTCATACGAAGAAGGGGTGCGCAGAGCAGCCAGTCAGCACCTGGCGCATGACTCGGCCCGCCCGGCATGCTAGGGTGCAGCACTGAAAATGGCCGCGAAGGTTTCCAGCCCGGGCGGTGTCACATTGGCGTCACGATCACCAGCCACGTGGATGACCGCAGGCAGACCGGACGCTGTTGCTCGTTCGAGAGCAAGAGCGATCTGGTCGGGCGCGTCCACGAACTCACCGTGGCACCCGAGCCCGATCGCCACCCGATCATATCGAACCGGATGGTGCTCGATACCTATGATCCGGTCGGGAAACTCGGCAAGCTGTCCCGGCAGTTCCATTGACCATCTGCTGTCACAGTTCACCACCACGACGACCGGGGCGTTCTCACGTCGCGCGGTCTCGAGTTCTGGAAGGTTGAACCCGAACGCGCCGTCGCCGGTTATGAGACATACCGGCATATCCGGCAGAGCAAGTTTGGCGGCAATCGCGTAGGGCAGTCCCGAACCAAGATGGCCGAACTTCGACGTCCACAGGAACCCGCGCGGTTGGTAAATGGTGTAATAGTTGTAACTCCAGAGGCTCGTGTTCCCGCCGTCCATGACGAAGATGCTCTTCCGCGGGAAGAACTTCCGCACCTCGGAGACCATTCGGGCGGGATGTACCGTGCTGCTCGTGGAAGATTCGAGCTGGATCAGCTCTTCGCTCCACCTCTTTTCCATTTCGCGCATATTCGCGAGACGCTCTTCGGCGTGACGTTCTGCGGTCTGATCTTGCACCTTCTTCAGGAGGGCCGAGAGGACGACCTTGGCATCACCGAGCAGCGCGAGGTCGAACGGTCTGTTCGCACCCAGGATTTCAGACGATTGATCAATATGGATAAGCTTCTGCGTGCTGGGATCGCCCCACATCGGCGGTTTGCCCCAGAAATCGGTTTCAGCCAGTTGCGTACCAATTGCCACGACCAGGTCGGAGTTCACCCGCAGGTCAAACGCAGCCGGACTCAGCGGGTGGAAGAAGAGCGGGTCGTCCTCAGCCATGATGCCGCGCGCTCCAACTGAAGGAACCACGGGGATCGACAGGTGATGAGCGAGCGCAGCCACCTGATCCCATGCACCTGACCGGAGCACACCTACCCCGGGATGGATAACCGGGCTTGACGCGCTGAGCAGCATCGCTGCGGCCTCCGTGATGCATCCCTGGTCGCACCCCCAACTGCAGCACCGGTACTGTTCCGGATCGATGAGTTCCACCTCGCTCTCGTCGATCTCCTGGAGAAAGACGTCCGACGGTATGTCCAGGTGCACCGGTCCGGGCCTGCCGGAGGTCGCCGCGCGAAATGCTCTCTCTACCAACTCGGGCAACCGTTTCGCGTGGGTGATGGTGGCGTTCCATTTCGTTGCCGCATGGAACAGTTCGGACTGGTTGCAACACTGGAACGCGCCATGTCTGTCCGGGTAGGAGACCGCTAGCATACGCGCACTCGTTATAGCAATGACAGGACTCCCCTCTGCACGGGCACAGATGAGCGCCGGCAAGAGGTTTGCGGCACCAGGTCCCATGCCTGCCATACAGACGCCCGGCTCGCCGGTTACCCGCGACCACGCGTCCGCCATGTGTCCGCCGGCCGACTCGTGCCTGCTCGGAACCAGACGGATATTGTATTCCCGAATCTTCGCTAGTACCGGGTTGTAAGACGCGTCGGGCAGCGCGAAAATAATTCGTACGCCTTCACGCGACAGACAACGTAACAAGATCTCGCCACCGTTCACCTTCGCCATCTTTTCCCTTCTCCTTTCAGAATCCGACCAGCACTTTCAGCTCGTCCGTCGGATGGAAGAGCCGTTCGAACATCGCAGGAACTTCTTCGATGCCGATCACGTGGCTGATCAGCGGTTCGACGTCCACCTCACCGTGCACGATCCAGTCCGCGCACTCTTTGAACTGTTCATTGTCACACCCGATGCTTCCTATTACGCTGACCTCCTCCACCACCCACCGTACCGGCACGATCTGGACCGATTCCATGCAAATCCCGAGAAGAACCGTCCGACCGTTGGCAGGCGTCAACGCGAATGCCTCTTCGATCACCTCACGCCTGCCGACAATCTCGAACACCACCGTCGGCGCGCCGCCCGGCAGGTTCTCGATTACTTCCCTGAGATTCTGCTCGTGCGGATTCACCACGATGGTCGCGCCGGCACGAGCTGCCGCTGCCGCACGCACAGGGTTGGGTTCGGAGACGACGATGGTGTCAACGCCGAGCTTTCTCAGGCACACTACCACGGAAAGACCGAGCGGTCCGGCACCGAGCACCAGGGCGCTGTCGCGCGGCGTCACATCGGCGCGGATCGCGGCGCGGTACGCGTTTGAGAGCGGTTCGGCAAGCGTCGCAACCTTGAGATTCGCATCGGCAGGAAGCGGTATGAGCATTTGCGGAGCGGCACGGAGGTACTCGGCATATGCGCCGGGGCGTCTTCCCAGACCCATGTGGCCGGCGTCCAGGCACAGATGCGACGCGCCCGATACGCAGTCGGCGCATACGCCGCATGCCGCACCACCGTGTGCCAGCACTTTGTCGCCGACGTTCCAACCGGCGACCTTCTTCCCGACCTCGACGATCTCCGCGGCACACTCGTGACCCAGCACTGCTGGCGGGTTGAAGAGGCAGTATTTATAGAGATGCAGGTCTGACCCGCAGATGCCGCAGTAACAAACCTTGAGAAGCAGTTCGTCGTCCCGGATGGTCGGCGTGGGAAGGTCCTGGACTTCCATGCAACACGCGTCGAGCACCACCGCTGCTTTCATATCGCGATTACCCCCCCCATGTCGATCGGTTCAACTGTAGCGCAACCTTAGTTGCTTCGGACAAACTGTCAGCGTCATCATATCAGGAATCGTTCTCGACGGCAATTGCTGGGTCGCGTTGCCTGAGCGCGGTCTGTATCTCCTCGTGCCGGGCCTTCGTGAACGGGAATCTCAGGAAAATCAGCGCGCCTAACAGCGTGATTATAGCGGTCATGGGCCCGAACAAAAAACGCAATCCCGGCACAATCCGCTCGGGGTCCGTCATCCCCGGCACATACCCTATGAGATCCAGACCCTTGCTGGCGATAAATATTCCGAGCGCCATCGCACCTTTGCGGCAGAGCATGTACAATCCGAAGAATGAGCCTTCTCTGCGGACACCCCGTTGGTACTCGTCGAGATCGACAAGATCCGCTATGAGAGCCGGCAGCAGAGCGTAGCCGCCTATCCCCCAGCCGCCGATCGCCATGAGTGAGATCGCCCTCACTACCTTCCCCGGTTCCAGGAAGACAACGAGAAACAGCACTGCGCTGATCACCAACTGCGATACGATGTAGACGAACTTTTTCCCCATCCTCTTCGACAAAGCCACCCACGCAGGCACGCTGAGCATCGCCATCACCATGAACACGAAGAATAGTACGGGACGATACTCCTCCATGTACAGCCAATACCTGGCGACGAAGTTCATCAAGGTGTAGCTAATGCCGGTGCCGGTCTCGACCGCAATCGCAGCGGCAAGCAGGTACCAGAACGGACGGTTCCGGAGCGTACCTATCAGGTCGCGGTAGTAATCCTTCACCAGGGCAATGTTCTGAACCGGGCCCGCATCGCCTCTCGGCGTCAGACTGCGTAAGGTCTTCTCCCGCGTTGTGAGAAACGATACTATCAGCAGCAAGACGACCACGACGCTCGTTACAGCCCCTATGATGCCATATCCGCCGCGAGCGCTCCCGGCGTGCTCGAGATAGAGGAATGGGAGCGTCGCCCCGGCAAGCGCGCCGCTGTTCCCGGCGATATAGCGTGCACCATATATCTGCGCACGTTGGTGCGGATCGTAGCTCAGTTCCGTGCCGAGTGCCATGTGCGGGACCGAGGAGACGGTCAGGAAGGTGAACAGCAGGAAGAGCACGCCCAGTGCGTACCAGAATAACATTTGCTCCGTCAGTCCGCCGGGAGGCGACCACAGGAGGTATACGCAGAGACCAAGCGGGAGAGCACCAACGAGCAGGTATATCCGGCGCCGACCAAAGCGGGACCGCGTCCTGTCCGACAGCACGCCCATGAGCGGGTCGCTCACCGCGTCCCAGCTATTTGACACGAGCGCCGCTAGACCTACCAGCCCGGCGGCCACACCAACCACGTCGGAATAAAAGAAAACCAGGTGGACAAGGAGAAGCATCGTGCAGAGTTCCAGGCCGAACGCGCCCGAAGCGAACCCTATCTTCTCCGTCCAGGAGGCGTGAGAATCTCTTTCTGTTTGCGGCAATTGCGCCTGCTCGGTTCTATGGGTTCAAAGTATGCTCTGTGCTGCGCTACTCGATGATGCCCCGACTCCGGCACATTATATGGTGGTGGGAAATAGAACGCAAGATGCCTGGTGCAAATTCGTTTCTGTCGGCCCCGTCGGGGGCTCCTCATCTGGCGGGGGCCGTGCCCCAGGGCTCGCTGCGCATCGCCCCGGGCTATATTCCGGCGCCCCTCCGGGGCTTCGCTGCCATAACGGGCGTAATCCCGCGCGCTGGTCTAAGGGCGCGACTCGTACCCGTTGACAGACAGGAATGTCCGTCCGACCAGACAGAATTGGACGCGGATAGGTTCATGCCAAATTGTAGGGTCGAACCCGGTGTTCGCTCGAGATGCGGGTGGGCCGAGCTCCCGCTCGGCCGCAGACGCCCCGCTGGCGCGCAGCGAACGGTCTTCAAGACGGATCCTCGCCTTGAGGGGAGGACAGCAAGAAAAGGTTCTGCCGACAGAACTGAGGTTTTACGGTGTCCCGTCCAGTCCCTTGCGGAGGCGCACCGTGCCGTAACTCTTGCGGGCGGTTTCCGGCGCTTCGCTCCGGATTTGCAATGTCACACGGATACGCGGTGTGGTATGGGGCGCTATTTCTGGGAAATCGAACCTAGCTTCCTCCCACTGGTGCCAGGGGTGCACGTCGCGATTGAACGATACTCTCTTAAGCTCCGTCTCGGTGCCGTCCGGTTGGACGCCGGCGAGCACGATATCCCTGATACGCACGCCGGACGTGCCTCGCCGGTGGTTGTACATGAAATACAGCACATACGGACCGGCACCGGCCCAGACTTTGTCCATATCGAGCGACAGGACGCATTCAGGTCCGCCAGCGAAATCATCGGGCGACCACGAGCCTATCTTCATCGGATGGTACGCCGGCATGGGGTCTCGTATGCCGAGCTGATCCATCACGTCGGCGGCACGTGCCACGCTGCGATAGCCGACCGCAACCGTGTCCATCAGCCGGGAAGGTCGTTCGCGGGGATCTACGAGTTCCGCCCACCGGAAATGTTCCACCTCGAGCGCCTGCGCCGCAGCGTCAATATCGTCGAACGCCACCCGGCACCGTTCGAGCTGACCGGACGACAGACCCTCAGGACTTTCCGGCGCTTCCGACAACACCTGAAGCGCCCGGCCAAGGATGAGGAACGCTTGGTGGATGCGCGTCTCGGAAACGGCAAGCTCGTCCTCGAGTTCGAGCGCGAGAGCGAGCGCATTGTCCGCCTGACCGATGAGCGCGTTGAGATGTTCTTCAGAGTAAATTTCCTCGAGGAACATCTCTCCGTACCGAGCCGGCTGGAATCCCTCACGAGGCGCTCCAACTTCGAAGTAGTAGATAAGCCGCATCGCGAGACGGCTACCCGCGAGATCCCACCCTATCGGCCCTACAAGCGTGGCCCACTTGGCGAAAAGGTCCGGGTCTGCCATACCTCTGGAGGTGGCCCATGCACGCGAGAACTCCGCTTCGTCCCGACCTCTGCTGTTCCACGTCCATTCTGCGCCGGCAGTGATGTTGTACTGATGCCATTGCGGTTTCGGTACCGCG